>Ga0255220_1000188_pt1 | contig 27135 bp, 25 predicted proteins | sample Miss_Colum_RepB__FD_188423 | JGI IMG/M metagenome (GOLD analysis project Ga0255220, IMG submission 188423) | Freshwater microbial communities from Mississippi River, Louisiana, United States - Miss_Colum_RepB_8d | ecosystem: Environmental > Aquatic > Freshwater > River | place: USA: Louisiana...
AAATCGGGGGCGGCACCTACGAAGCGCCAGCCCAACGCGTGGGCGATTTTCTGGCGGCTCGCCCCTCTGCCCAATTGGGCGGCGTGCAGCCCTCGTACAAGCCGGGCATTCACCTGACCGATCTGGCCCAAGTGCTGCCCGAATACGCCGTCACGGCCATGCGCGAAGCCCTGCCGGCTTTCGGCCGCAAGATCAAGGGCTACGACATGCCCGATGCCTTGATGACAGCAGTCGAAACACGCACCTCTTCGCCTTTGCGCATTCCGCGCGGCGAAGACCTGCAAAGCCTCAACACTCCGGGCCTGTATCCGGCCGGTGAAGGCGCCAGCTACGCCGGCGGCATCCTCTCGGCGGGGGTCGATGGCATCAAGGTGGCTGAGGCCGTCTCCGCCAGACTCGTGTGACAGCCACACGCCATCCGGCGCAAGACATCCACGCTCACCACCTGCACACCCCCCCCTCCACACGGACTGCACCCGCCCGCTGGAGTTCTTGCACCGCACGCTCCACGGCCGCCGATGTGCCCTGACCGCCCCAAGGCAGCGTGTCCATCGACCAGGTCAGGGACGCGGGTTCCATCCACAACATCCGGTCAGCCAACACCTGTGGCAAGGCATGGTGCCGCATGCAGTAGGTCCAGACAGCCATCTGCCTCACAAGACTTTGCTGCGTTTGCAGCAGCACTTCAGGACACAACGATGCGACATGGGCAACCGGCAGCGCGAACCCTTGTCCGTCCAGCAAAGCCCGGACACGACCTTCGGAGTGCTCAGGCAACAGCACACCCAAGCTGCACCCGATCAGGGCCACCTCGACCAGGCAGTTGTTGAAGGTTTGCTCCAGCACCAGAACGCCGCTCTCCAGGAACCACAGCTCTGGCACTGCGGCATCCGGACGTGACCAAGCCTGGCCCCTGGTGAAGTTCATGGCGCGCCATGGGTGCTTGCCCTGCCCATCGCCCACGTCATGCAGGCGCTGCAAAGCCGGATTTCGAAAAGTGTTTCTCATCAACTGCAGCCCCCAGACTTCGGCACAAACAACCCTGCACGAAACCAACAATTCATGTAGTTTAGGGAATTTTATGTTCTTTAACGAACATTTATTGAAACACCTTAAAACAAACTTCGGTGGTGTGCCGCATATACTCAAGAATCAAAAAAAACCATCATTAGCACCACAAACCGATTTCAATCGGCTGTATTGGTTTTTTCTAAACAGCCTGCGGGTATCTAGAGTGAATTTATCTTCCAATGGCATTGCGCAACAGCTCACGCCGGAACATCTGCACCGCCTTGAGGAGATCTGCTTCGCCATCGACTTGACTGCGGGTCAAGTGCTGGAACCCGCCAGCCACGGAGCGCTTCCGGTGTATTTCCTCGTGGATGCTGTGGCCTGCGTCTGGATTGAATTCGGGACCCATGCCCCTGGATTGGCGATTGCACTGACAGGCAAAGAAGGCATCGCCGGCGGTTCACATTTATGGCCCGCCCCAGCCGCACCCTGGGTCAGCAAAGTCTTGAAGCCCGGTCGCGCTTTCCAGACCACCGCGCAACAGTTGCGAGTTCTTTTTGATCAGATGCCTGAACTGATCGAGGGCTTTTCCAGGTTTCTGTGGACGCAAACACAGGAAATAGCCCAACTCAGCGCTCGGGCACAGCGGGGTGACATCCGAACTCGCCTGGCCCTGTGGCTGCACCTGCTGCACAAGAAAACAGAGAGCCCTATTTTGCAAATCACCCATCAAGAGCTGGCCAACATGCTGGGCACCCGACGCGTGAGCGTCACGGTCACCGCTGGCGCGTTTCAGGACGAAGGCATCCTGACCCTTCGCCGCGGCACCATCCACATCCTGAACTCACAGGCTCTGGCTCACGCCGCCGGTTTGCAGAACATCTGATTCAAACCCGAACCATCTGATTGCGAATCGCATAGCGCGTCAGATCGGCCACCTTGTGCAAACCCACCTTGCGCATGATGTTGCGCCGGTGCACTTCGACCGTGCTGGGGGCAATCTGCAGATTGCGTGCGATTTCCTTCGAAGAGTAGCCATCGGCGATCAGGCAAAGCACCTGCTCTTCCCGTTCGCCCAATTGCCCTGCGCCAGGCGCTGCCACGCGCCCCCGGCGCAGACTGTCCATCATCACGGCTCCTGCGGAAGGGCACAGATAAGAGCGACCTGCACCCGCCGCACGGATAGCCTGCAGCAATTCGTCCATGCTGCTCTGGGTTGACACAAAGCTGGTGGCGCCCGCCTGCATCATCTGCAGCACAGACCCACGGTCACAATCCGTCGAGAAAGCCACGATCTCCGGGCGTGGCGTCAGCTGGGACACCCAGCGCGTGAGCGCAACATCATCGGAACGCCGGGGGTCTACACCCACCACCACCACCTCCGGCCGTTCCAGTTCGCACAGGATCTTTGTGCCCAGGTCTTCGTCACTGACGCCTACCAGGTGGATATCCGCATGGGTTCTCAAAACAGCGGCAATGCCCTCGGCGATCACCTTGTGTTTACAAGACAACTGGACACGTATCGACATGGCTCATCTCCATTACAACGTCGGTGCTTGTCGCCGAAGAAGCATTCACATCGCTCGAGGTGAATGTCCCAGGTGCTTGCGACACAAGTCTAGAAACATACCCCCGGGAGATCTGTGCGCCTGAACACATTGCATCGCAAATAAATCATTGATTTCGATCATCAATGGTCGCGCCTCACGGGCATGCAGGACGAAGCGTTGTCGGCCAGCACGTGCACAGAAGACAACAGTGTCGATCGCTCCAGCGCATGGACCAGATGCTCGTGCGCGGCCGATGAATGCATGCACGACAAGCGCGCATGGTGCAGCGCTGCCCGAAAAGCCCCGCTGCCGTGGTGACGCGTCGCTTCCTTGTTGCGCTGGTAAGCCAGCAAAAGTTCCTGTGCGGCCCTTTGGTAAAGATCGAAGATTGCCTGCACCTCCTCGGCCGCAGGTGGTGTTTCTGTGTGTTTCATGACCCATCCTTGCATCACAGGGCTGGCGATGTTCAATAGCCATGCTCCTGCATGTAGAGCATCAGCGCCATGCGCCCCGGACAATTGAGTTTTTGGTAAATATGGTGCAGATGCAGTTTGGCGGTGCCTTCACTGATGCACAGCTTGCTGGCGATTTTCTTGTTGGGCCACCCTTCGGTGACCATCCTTGCCACATCGACCTCGCGCGGCGTAAGAATCTGTATGCCATGGTCTTTGCCTTTTTGCTGGTCCATCAGCATGGACACGGTTTTCATGGTCAGGTCCTGGTCCAGCCAGGACTCACCGGCATGTACCTGCCGAATGCATTGCACCAACGCCTCCTGCGGCCGGTATTTGGAAACCAGGCCACGCACCCCCAGATTGAGCGCGTGCATCACCTCCTTGACGGACTCCGAAGTGAACACGATGGGCCGCGTCGGAAGCTCCTGCGCCTGCATGGCGGCGATCAGATCCAGTCCGCTGCGACGGGGCAAGGCCAGGTCCATCACCAGAAAATCCGGTCGATGGCGCAGTACCGCCTGCCAGGCAGCATCACCATCGCTCACGCTCTCGCATACACGGAAATCGGGACATGCCTGCAAATGCGTACGCAGACCATCCAGCATCACCGGATGCGGATCGGCCAAGACCAGACTGATGGTTGGCAAGTTCACCATGGGCGCTCCTCTTGCAACGGATGCCCTCAGCTTAAAAGCGCGTCCCCCATACACCCAATACATCGAAACGCTTAAACCACTTACCGGCCAAGGGGTAATACCTTTCACGCGACTGACACATACCGTGCGCTCTTGCGCAGTCATGCCATGACAAGACGCTTATCGTCCTGTTCCTTTTCTGACCACGGGAGCACAACATGGATCGACGAACTTTCCACCTGACACTGCTGGCGGCTGCCAGTCCCATTGTGCATGCCAGGCGAAAACCCCCTGCGGCAGCCATCGATGCCATTGCACGCATCAAGTCACTGCGCATCACCACAGGTCCGTTGACTGACGGCTACCGAATCGCTCCGGGCGGAAGACTGAACTGGTATTTCACCAATCTTGGGCTCATCGCTATCGTGCAATTTCTGAATGCCGATGAATTGGACCTTTACATCAGACGGTATCTGGATCTTTATTTTCATCGACTCGAATCCAACGCCACGATCCAGGACGTGCTCTTCAACGATGCTTCGATGCAGTCGATCACACTGGCGCCCTCGGACTCCGACAATTCCTATGCGAGCACACTGATCTCGCTGGCGGTGCGTTACCTGCGGGCCTCGGGCAACTGGGACTGGTGGAACAGTCACCAGGACACCCTGCGCACGATCATTCAGGCCAATGTGGTCACCCAGATCAAGTCCAATGGTCTGTGCCGTGTGTTTCAGCCACCGCGCACCTCTGCGATTTCCGAATACGGCTTCACCATGAACAACTGCGAAGACTATCGGGGACTGCGTGATTTTTCGACACTGCTCAACCTCAGAGGCCAGACGGCAGAAGCGGCCGTCTACCTGGACATTGCACACCGTCTGGGCCAGGCCATCAACAACCTGCTTTGGGACAGCACCGACAACGGCTACCGCGTCAGCGACCAGGATCTGCGCGCCGACACCCGCAGCTTCTACCCGGGCAGCTGCTGTCAGATCTTTGCGCAGGCCTTTGGCGTGGTGGAAAGTTCAAGCCATGACAACGCCGCCTACCGCTTTCTGAACACCTGGTCCCCGCGCTGGCCCAGCGAGGCCTACGACCCTTTTCCGTGGTGCATTCTGGGTTATGTGGCCGCCAAACGCGGGGACAGCGGTCGCGCACAAACCCAGCTGGCCGCGACCGATGCCCGCTACCAGTCCGACCCCGGACTGGTCACGATCAATGAGCTGGGCTTTTACCAGCGCACCCGCAACCTGCTGCAGGGCTTGCCCGATCTCTGAGGTGGGCTTATTCGACGGTCACACTCTTGGCCAGGTTGCGCGGCTTGTCGACATCCGTTCCCCGTGCGCACGCGGTGTAGTAGCTCAGCAGCTGCAGCGGTACCACATGCAGGATGGGCGAGAGTACGCCGTAGTGCTCGGGCATGCGAATCACATTCACGCCTTCGCTGCTTTCGATCTTGGTGTCACCGTCGGCCAGCACATACAAGACACCACCACGGGCGCGCACTTCCTGCATGTTGCTCTTGAGTTTTTCCAGCAGCACATCGTTGGGGGCCACCGTCACCACTGGCATGGCGCTGGTCACCAGGGCCAGCGGGCCGTGCTTGAGCTCGCCCGCAGCATAGGCCTCGGCATGGATGTAGGTGATCTCCTTGAGCTTCAAAGCACCTTCGAGTGCGATCGGGTAGTGGGTGCCGCGGCCCAGGAAGAGTGCGTTTTCCTTGCTGGCGAATTCTTCGGCCCAGCTGATGATCTGCGGCTCCAGGGCCAGCACGGCCTGCAAGGCGGCCGGCAGGTGGCGCATGGCCTTGATGTGGGCCGCCTCTTGCGCGTCGCTCAGGCGGCCGTTGACCTGCGCCAGCGCCAGCGTCAGCAAAAACAGGCCGGCCAGCTGGGTGGTGAAGGCCTTGGTGGAGGCCACACCAATCTCGGCGCCGGCGCGGGTCACATAGGCGTGCTTGCATTCGCGCACCATGGCGCTGGTGGACACGTTGCAGATGGTCAGCGTCTGCGTCATGCCCAGGCTTTGCGCGTGGCGCAGCGCAGCCAGGGTGTCAGCGGTCTCGCCGCTCTGGGTGATGGTGACGACCAGCGTCTTCGGGTCAGGTACGGATTCGCGGTAACGGTATTCGCTGGCAATTTCCACCGCACAGGGCACTTTGGCGATCGCCTCGATCCAGTACTTGGCCACGCAGCCGCTGTAGTAGCTGGTGCCGCAAGCCAGGATCAGCACCTTGTCGATGGCCTTGAAGGTGCTGTAGGCGCCGTCGCCAAACAGCTCGGGCGTGATGCCCTCCACACCTTCGAGCGTGTCGGCAATGGCGCGCGGCTGCTCGAAGATTTCCTTTTGCATGTAGTGGCGGTACGGCCCCAGATCGGCCGCGCCGCTGTGGGCGTGCACGGTTTTCACGGCGCGTTCGGCCGGCTTGTGATCACGACCGACGATCCAGTATTTGCCCAGCTGGATGTCGACCACATCACCTTCTTCAAGGTAGACGATCTGATCGGTCACGCCGGCCAGCGCCATGGCGTCGCTGGCCAGAAAGGTTTCGCCCTGGCCCACACCCAGGATCAGCGGCGAGCCGGCGCGGGCGCCGATCACGCGGTGCGGCTCGTCCTTGTGGAACACGGCGATCGCATACGCCCCGTGCAATTGCTTGACAGCGGATTTCACAGCCTCGAACAGTTCACCGTCATAGAGACTGTCGACCAGATGGGCGATGACTTCGGTGTCGGTCTGGCTGGCAAAGACATAGCCCTTGGCCTGCAGGGCGGCGCGCAGTTCTTCGTGGTTTTCGATGATGCCGTTGTGGACCAGGGCAATGCGTCCTGGCTTGCCCTCCACCGCGCCGCTGCCGTGGCTGAAGTGCGGGTGCGCGTTGTGCACCGCTGGCGCGCCGTGCGTGGCCCAGCGGGTGTGGGCGATGCCGGTGCCGCCTTCAATGTGGTCGGTGCCGACCTGTTCCATGAGCTCGGCCACGCGCGCTGTGCTGCGCGCGCGCTGCAGACCACCGGTGTGGCCGCTCAGACTGGCCGCATGGACGGCCACGCCGCAGGAGTCATAGCCCCGGTATTCGAGCCGCTGCAAACCCTGCACCAGCACGGGAACGATGTTGCGATGGGAAACGGCGCCGACGATGCCACACATGGTGATGAATCCTTGAACGATGCGATGGTGAGATGCTATGCATCCATTCAAAAAATTTCAGTGCATTTAACTTAAATAAATGAACTTAAATTTCTCAGAGACAATTGGATGAATTTTTATTTCATTTATTATGCATTCATGGAACAAATTCAACTCGACCAGATCGACCTTGAGTTACTCAACGCACTCCAGCACGACGCCAGCCTGAGCAATGTGGCCCTGGCTGAACGGGTCCATGTGTCTCCGCCCACCTGCCTGCGGCGCATCAAGCGCCTGGCAGAAGGTGGCTGGATCGAGCGTCAGGTGGCCATCCTGAGCCGCGACAAACTCGGCCACGGCCTGCAGGCACTGGTGGAAGTGACGCTGGATCGGCAAGACACACAGCAGCTCGACGCTTTTGAAGCCCGTGCCGTGGCTGACGACGCCGTTCAGCAATGCTGGCGGGTGTCTCCGGGACCGGACTTTGTGCTGGTCATCCATGCCCCGGACATGAACGCTTATCTCGCCGTCACGCAGCGCCTGTTCACACAGGACGCCAATGTGCGCAACGTGAAGGCTTTTTTTGCCACCAAGCGTGCCAAGTTCGGCACGCAGATCGCGCTGCCAGGCCAGCGCACTGCCTAGCCTCTCCTTGCCAAGCCCCTACCGGCGAGGGCCTTTGGCCGCAGGGGCGGCCTCTCACTTGTTTTTGGTCGGCCGTTGCCAGTTGGCAATGCTCACCTGCTTGCCCCGCGCCACACTCAGAGCGCCGGGTTCGGTGCTCTTGGTGATGGTCGAGCCGCCACCCACCGTGCCACCCGCACCGATGGTGACGGGAGCCACCAGCACGCAATTGCTGCCGATGTGCACATCGGCCTCGATCACGGTGCGGTGCTTGTTGGCGCCGTCGTAGTTAGCGGTGATGCTGCCGGCGCCATAATTGACGCGTTCGCCGACGACCGCATCACCCAGGTAAGCCAGGTGGTTGGCCTTGGCGCCCTTGGCCATCGAGGAGTTTTTGACTTCGACAAAGTTGCCGATGTGGACCTCGGCGCCCAGCTGCGCGCCAGGCCGCAAACGGGCAAAAGGTCCGATCAGCGCCCCCTCACCCACCGTCACGCCCAGCTTTTCGCCGTCGATGTGGGTGAAAGGATGGATCACGGCACCGGCTTCGATGACGCAGTTGGCCAGCACACAGTTGGCGCCAATCTTCACCCCCTGGCCAAGCTGCACGCGACCTTCAAAGATGCAGTTCACGTCGATCTGTACGTCCTGGGCACAGGCCAGTTCACCACGCACATCGAAACGCGCCGGGTCCATGATGCGCACGCCATCCATCATGAGCGCCTGGGCGCGACGCTGCTGGTAGGCCCGCTCCAGGACAGCCAGTTGCGCGGGGCTGTTGACGCCAGCCACCTGCGCGGCATCGGTGATCTTGTGGGCCACCACAGGCACGCCTTCGGCTTCGGCGAATTTGACGACGTCGGTCAGGTAGTACTCCTGCTGTGCGTTCTGGTTGTCCAGCCGAGCCAGCCAGGCTTTGAGGCGCTTGGCCGGCACCGCCATGATGCCGCTGTAGACCTCGCGGATGGCGCGCTGGGCCTCGTTGGCGTCCTTGTGTTCGACGATGGCATGCACCTGCCCACTGGGGCTGCGGACGATGCGGCCATAACCCGTCGGATCGTCAAATTCGATGGTCAGCAGCGCCAGCTTGTCGCCGCCACAGGCCTGCACCAGCGCCTGCAGGGTGTCGGTCTGGGTCAGGGGCACATCGCCCGACAGCACCACCACCACACCATCGTCGGGCAAGTGCGGCACCGCCTGCTGCACGGCGTGGCCTGTTCCAAGCTGGGGCATCTGGCGGGCAAACTTGAGCCCGCCGCCTGCGCAGGCGGCCTTCAGTGCGGCTTCGACCTGATCGGCACCATGGCCCGTGATCACAATCGTGTGGCGTGCATCCAGATGACGGGCCGTGTCCACCACATGGCGGACCAAAGCCTTGCCCGCCAGGGTGTGCAGCACCTTGGGTAGACTGCTTTTCATGCGCGTGCCTTTGCCGGCCGCCATGATCACCACATCCAACTTTGACGTCATAAAGTGTTCCTTCTGCTTTCAAGGATTATCCGCCAAGGGTGCATGGCACTGGCCCTGCTGGGTGCGCTGGCGCTCACAGGTTGCAGCGCCGTCAAGTTCGGTTACGAGCAAGGCCCTTCGCTGGCCTATTGGTGGCTCGATGGGCAGTTCGATTTCAACGACAGCCAGAGCACCAGGGTGCGAGAAGCGCTTGACCGGCTGCAGCGCTGGCACCGCCAGCGCGAGCTCCCCCTCTATGCCGACCTGCTGGCACGCTCGGCCACTCTGGCAGAGGGCCCGATCGAAGCGGAACAGGTGTGCAAGCTTCAGAGCGACGTCCAGCAAAGGCTCGACGCCTTGATGCAAGAGTCGATCCGCCAGCTCGGCGCCGTGGCGGTTGGCATGGATGCCCGCCAGATCCGCCACCTGAGCAAGCATCTGGAACAGAAGAACGCCAAGTGGGAAGATCAGTGGCTGCAGGGCTCGGCCAGTGCACGCCTGCAACGCAGGCTGGACAAAGCCATCGAGCGCTACGCCGATTTCTACGGCAGCCTCACAACATCGCAGACCCAACTGCTGCGGCAGCAGCTCGAACAATCCCTCTGGTCACCCGAATGGGGCCGCCAGGAAAGGCTGCGCCAGCAGCGGGACCTGCTCGGCACTTTGATGCGCATCGATCTGGAGAACCTGTCTGCCCGTTCGACAGAATTGGCCTTGCTCGGCGTCTGGGAACGCTGGCTGGAGCCCCGGTCGGCTGCAGACCGCCAGCGCTGGCAAGACTGGATGGCGCAGGGCTGCAAGAACCTGGCTGAACTGCACAACAGCACCAGCCAGGAACAGCGTCAACGCGCGGCACGTCGCTTGCGCGGCTATGAAAAAGACCTGCGCGAACTGGCCGGCAGGTCTTGATGCGCCGCGGCCGCTCAGGCCTGCAGCGACTTCCACATCTCCATGTCGCGCTCGGCGGTCCAGATGCGCGGGTGCTTGATGCCGCTGGCTTCATCGTAGGCACGCGTCACATCGAACGGGAGGCAATGCTCGTAAATGAACACATGGCCGAAGATCGGGTCCATGGCCTTGCGGGTGTGGGCCATGGCGGCCTTGAGGTCCATGCCGGCCGCCACAGCCTCACGGCCGGCCTTGTACAGCGTCTCGACCCACAGCTTGGTGTAGTCCAGCGCCTTGTTGACGTTGGCGTTTCCCTTCATGGCCTCGCCGCGGCCGGGCACGATGAACTCCGGCTTGAGCGCGCGCAGCGCTTCAAGCGTGGCGGGCCACTCCTCGAGCTGGGCATCGCCGGTGTAGACACCGGCTTCGTATTCCACCAGGTCGCCGCTGTAGAGCACTTTTTCTTCTTCCACCCAGGCGATCGTGTCGCCCTTGGTGTGGCCTGGGCCCGGGTGCCAGATCTGCACCACCACGCCACCGAGGTTGATGCTGAGCTTGCCGGGCACTTCACCCTTTGTCGGATTGCCACCGCCCACCACCATCGTCGGCCAGGTCAGGCCGGGCACGGTGTCGGCGCCACGGAACAGGCGCGGGAAGCGCTCCATCTCGCTCTTCATGTCCTGCGCGCCACGCTCCTGGATCAGCTCGAGGGTGCCCTGGCTGGCAATGATCTCGGTGGCGCCTTCGGCGGCGTAGGCGTAGGCGCCCAGCACGCGCACCGCGTGGTAGTGGGTGAGCAGCACGTACTTGATCGGCAGGTCGCTGACGGTGCGGATCTTCTTGATCAGATCCTGGGCCATGGCGGGGGTGGCCGTGGTGTCGCTGACCAGGATATAGCGGTCACCGATGATGACGCCCGAATTCGGGTCGCCCTCGGCGGTGTAGGCCCAGCAGTGTTTGCTGAGTTGCTCGAAGGTGACTTTCTTTTCGGTCAGGTCGGCCTGGCTGGCAAAGGCTTTGGACATGGAGCGCTCCGGGTAAGGGGAATGATTCGCGAGATTTTACCTAAACGAAATGCATTACGGATAGTTAAATTTGAGCAGCCATCTGCATGCCCGTCCCGCCTGATCGTGAACCCATGGATCCCGAGCTCAAGCCGTGCGATGACGCGCATCGGGACAGGCAGGCCTTCAGCCCATGCCTTTTTCCAGCATGGCAATGACTTCTTCGGCAAAGGCCGCATAGCTGATCGGTCCGCCGGGCCGCAACCAGGTGAAGGTCCAGTTGATCATGCCCAGCAGCATCATGGTCAGGGCCGTCTGGTTGGCCGCGGTCAGTCGGCCGGGATAGGCCCGCTTGAGGAAGCGGGTCATGGCCGCCACGATGTCGCGCTGGCGGTTGAGGATGAGCTCACGCGCAGACCCCCCCTCCATGGCAGGGTCGGGCTCCCCGCTCAGGAACTTGGTGTCGTTGAGCAGGGCCGCATGGCGGGTGGCGGAAGTTTCATATTCCTGCAGAAAAGCCCGCACCAGCTCGTGCAGGGCGGCGCGGTCGTCCAGATTCTGACGCTGGGCCTTGGCTTCGGTCTGCGCAATGATGGCCAGCAGCCGCTGGGTGTGCCGGTCCAGCAGGTCAAACAGGATCGCGTCCTTGCTGTCGTAATAGTGGTAGAGCCGGGCCTTGGAGGTGCCGCAGGCGGCGGCGATCTCGTTCATGCTGGCAGCCGGGTAGCTGCGCTCGGCAAAACACTGGGCCGCAATGTCGAGGATCGCATCGCGTTTGAGGTCGTGGGTGGCGGATTTGGGACGGGCCATGAGGATGAAAGGTTCAGACCGGCCAGACCACGCCGTTGTCGTTGAGGATGGCGTCCAGCGGCTCGTCGTGCGCCTCAGGCTCCAGGTCTTCCACAAAACCGTTGGTGTAGCCCAGCCCGACGGTGAAGGGCTTGGGCTGCAGCGTGGCCAGGGTGCGGTCGTAAAAACCACCGCCGTAACCCAGACGGTAGCCGCCCGCGCCATAGCCCACGCAGGGCACGAACAGCAATGTGGGCACGATCAGCTCGGTGTCCTTGGGTTTGGGAATGCCGTAGGCGTCTTCTTCCATCGGACAGCCCGGGTACCAGGCATGGAAAGTCAGCGTCTTGTGCTGCTTGTTGACCACCGGCAAGCCAATGCGCCGGCGCAGCGGCTCATCGAGCAATTCGCCGTCTTCCTTCCAGCGGTGCAGGGCCGGCAGCGGATCGAACTCGCCCTTGATCGGCCAATAAGCGCCAATCACGGTATCGGGCCGGCCCACCAGCCAAATGCGCATCACGCGTTGCAAGGCCTCGGCCCGCTGCAGGCGGTCCGACAGGTTCAGTCTTTCTTCAATCAGGGCCTTGCGGAGGGCTTTCTTGGCTTCTGCTTTGTCCATAATCGGGCATGCCTTCATTCCAGCGTTTGCCTTCCATTCTGACACTGCTCGGTGTCCTGTCCTTTTCCTTGCTGCTGCCGGCCTGCGCCCAGGTGCCCAAGCGGGGCGACGACACCGTGCTTGACATGCACCAGGCCTGGCGCAAGATGGACCGCACCCGCCTGTCTGCTTTGCTGCCCCAGGTGCAGGGCCACCCGCTTGAGCCCCTGGCCGCCTACTGGGAGCTGCGCAGCCGACTGGACACGGCCAGTGAAGGCGAGATCCAGAACTTCCTGACACGCTACGCCGGCAGCTATTACGAAGACCGCCTGCGCAATGACTGGCTGCAGCTGCTTGGCCGTCGCCGGGACTGGAGCACGATTGCGGTCGAATTTCCCAAGTACCGCATGCAGGACGACCGCGAAGTGCGCTGCTACGCCCTGGCCGCCGATGCGGTGCTGAGCAGGCGCGATGTGGCCCAGGAGGCCCTGCGCCTGTGGTACGCCCAGCGTGACGCCGACGATGGCTGCACCTGGCTGGCCGAACACCTGCATTCAGGCAAGAAGATCAACGGTCTGGACCTGTGGCGCAAGGCGCGCATTGCCATGGATGCCAATAAGCCCAAGGCCGCCAAGGATGCGGCAGACATCGAAGCCCCGCGCCTGTCCGAACAGGTCACGCTGATCTTCAGCGACCCGGCCAGGTACCTTGACAAACGCCTTGTAGCCGTCACGCGCAACCGCAAGGAGCTCGCGGTGCTGGCCCTGATCCGTCTGGCCGCCAGCGACCCCGACCAGGCCGCTCACCTGCTGGAGCGGCGCTGGGGCCTGATGCTCACCAGCGAAGAAAAGCACTGGACCTGGGCCGTCATCGGCAAGCAGGCCGCCCAGAAGTTGCAGGACAACGCCAGCGAATACTTCGCCAAGGTCCACAAGGACAGCGACCTGAACGACGACCTGCTGAGCTGGAAAATACGCGCCGCCCTGCGCAGCGGCCAATGGCGCCAGGTGCTCAGCGCCACCGAGGCGCTCAGCCCCGAAGCGAAGCAGGACCCGGCCTGGACCTACTGGCGCGCCCGCGCCATGCTGGCGACCACAAGCACCAGCGACACCCAGCGTCAGCAGGCCCAGGACCTGCTGCGCAGCATCGCCAGTGTGCGCGGCTTCTACGAGCAACTGGCCCTCGAAGAACTCGGCCAGACCATCAGCGTGCCACAACCTCCTGCACCTTTGAGCGCCACGGAAAAAGCCCAGGCCTTCGCCAACCCGGGCCTGCAACGCGCGCTGTACGCGATCCAGCTGGGCCTGCGCCCCGAAGGCAACCGCGAGTGGAACTACACCACCAACCTGCACACCCCAGGCGGCATGAACGACCGCGAGCTGCTGGCAGCGGCCGACTTCGCGTGCCAGCGCCAGGTGTGGGACCGCTGCATCAACACCAGCGAACGCACCAAGGGCGTGATCGACTTCGAACAGCGCTTTCCGATGCCGCTGCGCGAGATCGTGATCCGCAGGGCCAATGGCATTGGTCTGGACCCGGCCTATGTGTACGGCCTGATCCGCCAGGAAAGCCGCTTCATCATGGATGCGCGCTCGCATGTAGGCGCTTCGGGCCTGATGCAGGTGATGCCAGCCACCGCAAAGTGGACCGCCAAAAAGATCGGCCTGAGCAACTTCACGCCCGACCAAATCACCGACAAGGAAACCAATGTGGCGATTGGTACCGGCTACCTCAAGCTGGTGCTCGATGACTTCGGGGGATCCCTGCCGCTGGCGGCGGCGGCCTACAACGCCGGCCCGGGCCGCTCTCGCCGCTGGCGTGAAGGACCGGTCCTGGAGGCGGCGATCTGGGCCGAGAACGTGCCGTTCCAGGAAACACGCGATTACGTCAAGAAGGTGCTGTCCAACACCACCAATTACGCCGCCCTCATCACGGGTCAGCCGCAGTCGCTCAAGGCACGTCTGGGGTCCGTGGGCCCGCGCGGGCCCAATGCCCCGGCCGAGAACACCGAGCTGCCCTGAGCCCCGATCAGCCCTGGCCGAGCAAGTCGTCCAGGCTTTGGCGGATCTGCGCTTCGATCCTGCCGGCCAAGGGTCCGAGCATGAAGCCCAGCTTGACTTGCAGGTCAAAGCGATCGCCACCCACCGTGAGGCACCCGCTCACACCGGTGCGCTCGAAATGGATCTGGTCCTCGCGGCTGCCCGGCTCCGTGCGGCACTGCATGCCCCATTCGCGCTCGGCCTCCTGTGTCCAGCGGTGAGCAGCGGTCCGGGCCGCTTTCAAACCCAGCCTGTGCTCCCGGCGAATGTGGAGTTCAGGCACAGGCCACCTCCACCAGACAGTCATAGAACACGGGCGCGCGCCCCATGTCGGTCAGCTTCTGGCTGGTGAGTTCGTTCACATTGGTCCCGTCCAGCCCCAGCTTGCGCCACCAGATGCCCAGGCCATTGACCACACCGGGACGGGCACGGTCGCTCACCCGGGCCTTGCAACGGTAGCGACCGCGGTCGTTGAAGACCTCGACCACCGCGCCGTTGGCGATGCCGCGCGAAGCCGCATCCTGCGGATGGATTTCAAGCCAGGGTTCCCCTTCGATGTCACGCAGACTCTGCACATTGACGAAGGTGGAGTTGAGGAAGTTGCGCGCTGGCGGCGAGATCATGGCCAGCGGGTGGCGCGGGTCGCTGCCGACGGGCTCATGGTTCGGCACATGGTCGGGCAAGCCGTCCAGCCCCTGATCGGCCAGACGCTGGCTGAAGAATTCGCACTTGCCCGAAGGCGTCGGGAAATTGCCCTCGGCGAATGGCGCATCAGGCACCGGCAGGCTGGCAAAGCCATGGGCCAACAACACTTCGAAATCCTGCGCATCGCCGATGGCACTTCGGCACAGCTGCACGTCGGTCTCGGCAAAGCACGGATCGTCAAACCCCATGCGCGCGGCCAATGCCCGGAAGATGTCGGTGTTGGTACGCGCCTGACCGACCGGCGCAATGGCCGGGCGGTTGAGCAGCACATCGGTGTGACCGTAGGTGGTGTGGATGTCCCAATGCTCGAGTTGCGTGGTGGCCGGCAGGATGTAGTCGGCATGGTCTGCCGTATCGGTGCGGAAATGCTCCAGCACCACGGTGAACAGGTCTTCGCGTGCAAAGCCCTGCACCACCCGACCCGAGTGCGGTGCCACCGCGACCGGGTTGCTGTTGTAGACGATCAGGGCCTCCACCCGGGGGCCAAAGGTGGACGAGCTGTGGCGCAACAGGTCATCTCCGATCGTGCTCATGTTGAGGGTGCGGGGGCGCCGCTCGCCCAGCAGATCCGGCCGCTGCAGGGCCGCACGACGCACCGGAAAATGGCCTGAACTGGACATCAGCAGACCGCCCGCACGGTGGCGCCAGGCACCGGTGAGCGCTGGCAGGCAGGCGATCGCTCGCACCGCATTGCCCCCGCCATGCACACGCTGCATGCCGTAGTTCAGGCGAATGGCCGCAGGCGTGGTGGTGCCCCAGTCCTGCGCCAGGCGGCGGATCTGCTCGGTCGGCACACCACACACTGCAGCCGCACGCTCGGGCGCCCATTGCAGGGCCCGCTCGCGCAGCGCAGGCCAGCCCAGGGTGTAGCGGTCGATGTAATCCTGGTCCAGCCAGCCGTGCTGAATCAGTTCGTGCATGACGGCCAGCGCCAGCGCGGCGTCCGTTCCTGGCCGCAGTGCGATGTGCTCGTGGCATTTGTCGGCGGTCTCGGTCCTGCGTGGATCAATGCACACCAGGCGTGCGCCGTTGCGTTTGGCTTCCTGCGCGATGCGCCAGAAGTGCAGATTGCTGCCGATCGGGTTGCTGCCCCAAATGACGATCAGTTTGGACTCGGCAAAGTGCTGCACTTTCATGCCCACCTTGTTGCCCAGCGTCTGCGTGAGCGCTTCGGCCCCGGCCGAAGCACAAATGGTGCGGTCCAGCAGTGAGGCACCGAGTTGGTGAAAGAAGCGCGCGGCCATCGACTCGCCCTGCACCAGCCCCATGGTGCCGGCATAGCTGTAGGGCAGGATGGCCTGCGGGTCGCGGGCAGCGATGGCATGCAGACGCGCCGCAATCGCATCGAGGGCCTCGTCCCAGCCCACCGGTTCGAACTGCCCCGAACCTTTGGGCCCGACGCGGCGCAGCGGTGTGAGCACGCGTTCGGGGTGGTAGGTACGCTCGGTATAGCGTGAGACCTTCGCGCACAGCACACCGTCGGTCATGGGGTGCGCAGGGTTGCCCTGCACCTTCACGGCGCGGCCGTTTTCCACGGTGGTCAGCAAGGCGCAGGTGTCGGGGCAATCGTGCGGGCAGGCACCACGCACAACATTGGAGGCAATGTGGCTCATGCGGCCATTGTGACGCAGCTAGCGCCGACCGGCCAGGCAGTGGCCCAGCTGCGTGTCACCCCGTTGCCAGCATGGACCGGCGGTGGAGGGATCGGGATGTGGGACACCGTCCATGTCGATGCGCACCGCATGGGTTTCCAGACTGCGGGCGCCTTGCCGGTCAAACACCATGCGCAGCACCCAGGCCTGACGCTGGGCCTCGTTGTCGGTTGCCTTCATCACGAAATTGCCCACGCTGTAGACGATCGGCCGCCCGCGGTAATGCTCGATGTCCTGGGTCACATGCGGGTGTCCGCCAATCACGGCGTCGGCCCCGGCATCGATCATGGTGCGGGCCAGATGCCGCTGGCGCGCGTTGGCCATCCGTTCGTTTTCCCAGCCCCAGTGCATGAACGGGATGACCAGATCGGCCTGGTACACGCTGCGCGCTTTGCGGATGTCGTCCACCACCTGCTCGTCCTCGCTCCAGGCGATGCCGGGGGCATCGTGGTCGGCCTCGAAACTGCGCGGCATGAATTCGTTGTAGCTCAGCAGGGCGATGCGCAAGCCATGACGCTCCACGATCCACGGGGCATGGGCTTCGGCAAGGTTCATGCCACCACCGGCCTGCGCCAGCCCGGCCTGCTTGAGCAAGCCCAGCATCTGTGCGAAAGCCGCCCGCCCGTAGTCGCCCGAATGGTTGTTGGCCAACGTCACGCCGTCCAGATGCCGCTTGAGCACAGGCAGCACCCGCGGGTGCGCCCGGAAGGTGTAGTTTTTGTCACCCGGGTCTCCTGTGGTGGCCACCACACATTCCAGGTTGGCCACACGCAGGTCCGCCTGCGCGAACAAGCTGGCAAAACCCGCCAATGGATCCCCCCCGCGCTCGATCAGCGCGCCTGGCGCGTCGTCCAGTGTGGTGTCGCCGGCAAACACCAGCGACACCTGCTGGGCCCGAGCGCCCATGCACACGGCCAGCAACAAGGTCAGGCACCACGGCCTCATGGCAGCCCCCTGTCAAGGGCACAGCTGTACATCAACTCACGCTCCAGGGTGCCAGCATAAAGGTACTGCTGACCCGTCAGTGACAAGGGGGCACCATCGGCAGGCCAGCGAAAAGGGGGCAGGTACTTGGCCTGCTGGACCAACACCGGCTGGGCCCGTGTGCTCAGGTAGACATACAGGTTGACACGGTCAATTTTCTGTCCTGAACCTACCACCACCGGTTTGAAAAGAAAACGGTCGGCTATGTCCACCGCCGACTGGACATACGGATCCTGCACCGGCGTCGCCACCACCTGGTGCGTGGTGCCGCCATAGGTCACGTCGCACCGCAGCGCCATCGCCTGCGCGGCCTGGCCCGCCCACAGACCTGCCAGGCATGTCCATAGCCATGACAGACGGTAGCGGGGCAGCCGGATCATTCGCCCATTGTGCATGCGAGCCGGTCGACCGCCCTGTCGCGGACATTTTCCGGGTATCTGGCAAGCTTCACGATCCGCAGCTAGACTGACATACATGAAGCTCAATGAATCCATCCTGTCCGACGCCGCCAGCATCGCGGCCATCCGCCGGGACATCCATGCCCACCCGGAACTGTGTTTTGAAGAGGTCCGCACCGCCGATGTGGTGGCGGCCAAGCTCACCGAATGGGGCATTCCGATCCACCGTGGCATGGGCAAGACTGGCGTGGTCGGCATCGTGCACGGCCGTGACGGCGGTGCCTGCGGACGCGGTATTGGCCTGCGCGCCGACATGGACGCGTTGCCGATGCAGGAATTCAACACCTTCGCCCACGCCAGTCAGCATGCCGGCAAGATGCACGCCTGTGGGCACGATGGCCACACCGCCATGCTGCTGGCCGCCGCCAAGCACCTGTCGCAGCATCGCGACTTTGACGGCACCGTCTACCTGATCTTCCAGCCCGCCGAAGAAGGCGGCGGCGGTGCCCGCGAGATGATCAAGGACGGCCTGTTCGACAAGTTCCCTATGCAGGCCGTTTTCGGCATGCACAACTGGCCGGGCGCGCCGGTTGGCACCTTTGCCGTCAGTGCCGGTCCAGTCATGGCGTCGAGCAACGAATTCAAGATCACCATCCGTGGCAAGGGCAGCCACGCGGCGCTGCCCCACAACGGCATCGACCCGGTGCCCATCGCCTGCCAGATGGTGCAGGGTTTCCAGACCATCATCACCCGCAACAAGAAGCCGGTCGATGCCGGCGTCATCTCGGTCACCATGATCCACGCCGGCGAGGCCACCAATGTGGTGCCGGATTCGTGCGAGCTCCAGGGCACGGTGCGAACCTTCACCCTCGAGGTGCTGGACCTGATCGAGGCCCGCATGAAACAGGTGGCTGAATCGATCTGCGAGGCCTTCGGCGCGCAGTGTGAATTTGAGTTCGAGCGCAACTACCCACCCACCATCAACACCCCGGCCGAGTCCGATTTTGCCCGCCAGGTGATGCATGACATCGTGGGCGAGTCCAATGTGTTTGCGCAGGAGCCGACCATGGGTGCTGAAGACTTTTCCTACATGCTGCAGGTCAAGCCCGGGGCCTACGTCTTCATCTCCAACGGCGACGGCGCCCACCGCGAAATGGGACACGGCGGCGGCCCCTGCACGCTGCACAACCCCAGCTACGACTTCAATGACGACCTGATCCCCTTGGGCGGCACCTATTGGGTGCAACTCGCCACCCAATGGCTGGCACACCCGCGGAGCTGCTGATGGACATCGAGTCCGAGATGCACACCGAACCGCGCGTCCTCGTGCTGGGGGGCAGTGGTTTTCTCGGGCGCCACCTGTGCGAACATCTGGTGCGCATGGCCTGGCAAGTCACGGTGCCCACCCGGCGCCGGGCGAACTCGCTGCCCCTGCAAGTCCTTCCCTGCCTGACCGTGATCGAGGCCGATGTGCATGACGAGGCCACACTGGTGCAGCTGATGGCCGGGCACCATGCGGTGGTCAACCTGATCGGGGTGCTGCACGGCAGCGAGGCGCGTTTCGAAGCCGCCCATGTGACGCTGCCCCAGCGGATCGCCAGTGCGATGAAGCGAACGGGGGTGCGCCGTCTCGTGCACATCAGCGCGCTCGGCGCCGACGCGCAAGGACCTTCGCGTTACCAGCGCAGCAAAGCCCGCGGCGAAGCAGCACTGCAAGCAGCAGGTCTTGAACTGACGATACTGCGCCCCAGCGTGATCTTCGGCGCAGAAGACCGATTCCTTAACCTGTTTGCGCGTTTGCAAGAAACCTTTCCGGTCATGCCGCTGGCAGGCAGCACCACCAGGTTCCAGCCAGTGTGGGTCGGCGATGTGGCGCAGGCCATCGTGCGCTGCCTTCAGGACCACCACACTGCAGGCCAGATTTACGAAGCCTGCGGGCCTGAGGTCTTCACGCTGGGCCAACTGGTCAAACGCTCAGGCCAGTGGGCTGGCATCCGCGGCGGCTTTGGCCGCCCCGTGATTCCGTTGCCGCACTGGGCCGGCTGGCTGCAGGCGGCGACGCTGGAGATGATGCCGGGCGAGACACTGATGAGCCGCGACAACCTGGCCTCGATGCAGGTTGACAATGTGTGCAGCGGCCATGTGCCTGGCTTGCAGGCCTTGGGCATCTCGCCCACTGCCTTAACAGGCATGGCCCCCACCTATCTGGGTCACAAGGGACCGCACACCCCGCTTGATCGCTTGCGTGCCCAACACCTGACCGCAGACCCAGAAAAAAACCGCTCTTGAGAGCGGTTTTTCTGGCGACCAAGCGGCCTCAGACGTTGAACAGGAAGTTCATCACGTCGCCGTCCTTGACGATGTATTCCTTGCCTTCGGCGCGCATCTTGCCGGCGTCCTTGGCGCCTTGCTCGCCCTTGTAGGCAATGTAGTCATCGTAGGCGATGGTCTGGGCGCGGATGAAGCCGCGCTCGAAGTCGCCGTGGATCACGCCGGCCGCCTGCGGCGCGGTGTCGCCGATGTGGATGGTCCAGGCGCGCACTTCCTTCACGCCAGCGGTGAAGTAGGTCTGCAGGCCCAACAGCTTGAACGCGGCGCGGATCAGGCGGTTCAGACCCGGTTCAGTCTGGCCCATCTCTTCCAGGAAGATCGCCTTGTCCTCGTCGCTCATCTCGGACATGTCGGCTTCCATCTTGGCGCAGATGGCGACCACGGGCGCGTTCTGGCCGGCAGCGTATTCCTTGAGTCGCTCGAGCAGCGGGTTGTTTTCGAAACCGTCTTCGCTGACATTGCCCACAAACATGGCGCTCTTGGCGGTGATCAGGCAAAGGGGCTTGAGCAACGCGCGCTCCTGGTCGTTCAGGTCGAGCGTGCGCACCGGCTTGCCCTGGTCCAGCACGGCCTGCACCTTGGTGAGCAGGGCCACCAGCGCGGCGGCTTCCTTGTCGTTGCCGCTCTTGGCGGCCTTGGTGTAACGCTGCAGCGCTTTTTCAACAGTGCCCAGGTCGGCCAGGCACAGCTCGGTCTGGATGACTTCGATGTCGGCGATCGGGTCCACCTTGCCGGCCACGTGGATGACGTTGGGGTCTTCAAAGCAGCGCACCACGTTGACGATGGCGTCTGTCTCGCGGATGTGAGCCAGGAACTGGTTGCCCAGGCCTTCACCCTTGGAAGCGCCCGCCACCAGACCGGCAATGTCCACGAATTCGACGATGGCCGGCACGATGCGCTCGGGGCTGATGATCTTGGCCAGCTCGTTCAGACGCGGGTCGGGCACTTCGACCACACCGGTGTTGGGCTCGATGGTGCAAAAGGGGTAGTTTTCCGCCGCAATGCCGGCTTTGGTCAGGGCGTTGAAGAGGGTGGACTTGCCGACGTTGGGCAGGCCCACAATGCCGCACTTGAGGCTCATGGAATGCTTTCTTCTGGATTCGGGGGAATACCCGGGATTTTACCGGGGCCGTTGTGGCCCATGCCCTGAAGCAAGCGAGACCGCCGCGGGGCTCCCTACAATGCCAGCATGGCATACGACATCTGTATCCGTGGCGCCGGCATCGTCGGCCGCTCCCTGGCCCTGCTGCTGGCCCGCGAACGCCTGCGCGTGGCCTTGGTGGAGCAGCCACCCACGCCGGGCAAAGGACCCGATGTGCGCGCCTATTCCCTCAACGCCGCCGCCAAAAGTCTGCTCGAAGACCTGCGCTGCTGGCCTGAGGCACCCGCCGTTACCCCCGTGCACGCCATGCAGGTGTTTGGCGACGCGGGCGGTGCCGTCCACTTTGGCACCACCGACCCCGGCACGACGGAACTGAACTGGATGGTCGATGTGCCGGTGCTCGAGGAACACCTGGCCGCCGCCGTGCAGTTCCAGCCGCAGATCGAGGTGCTGCGCGAACCGGTGCAGGCACCGCTGACCGTGGTCTGCGAAGGCCGCGCCAGCCAGACCCGCGCCGAGCTGGGGGTGACCTTTGACATCACCCATTACGAACAGCATGCCGTGGCCGCCCGCCTGCAATGCGAACAGTCCCACGGCGGGGTGGCGCGACAGTGGTTTCGCTTTGGACCAGCCCCGGGCCTGCACGCGCCGCAAGCCGAAATCCTGGCCCTTCTGCCCCTGGGCGGCGAAGGTGGAAGCGACATCGCACTGGTCTGGTCGGTGCACCCGGCCCGCGCCCGCGAACTGGTTGCGCTGGATGCACCGGCCTTTGCCCACGAACTCGAAAACGCCTGTGGCTTTGCGCTGGGCCGCATGCAAGCGAGCAGCGAACGGGCCGTCTGGCCGCTGCAGCTGGCCCGCGCCTCCCGCTGGATCGGCCCCTTGCCTGGCGCCACAGACCGCAGCTTTGCGCTGGCGGGCGACGCCGCGCACGCCATGCACCCACTGGCGGGTCAGGGCCTGAATGTGGGCCTGGGCGATGTGGCCGAGCTGGTGCGCGTGATCCGCGGCAAGGAATTCTGGCGCCCTCTGCATGACCTGAAACTGCTGCGCCGCTACGAACGCGCCCGTGCCTCTGACGTGCTGGCCATGGGCCTGGTGACCAACGGTCTGCAGCGCCTGTTTGCCCAGACGGGTGGCGTCTGGCCCCAACTGCGCAACTGGGGGCTGAGCGGTTTTGACCGCGCCGGCCCGATCAAGCACTGGATGACCCGTCACGCCATGGGCACCCCCAACGGAAAGACCACTTCATGAACATCCGACACTGGCTGGCCCTCGCGCTGTTGGCGGCATGCACCGTCCAGGCCCAGGAAGCCACCATCCGCAAGAACCTGAGCGAGCGCCTGCCCAACATCCCCAAGATCGACGAGGTCAGCAAGACCCCGATGAACGGTCTGTACGAAGTGCGCATGGGCAGCGACATCATGTACAGCGACGCCGAAGGCAATTTCCTGATCCAGGGCGCGCTGTTCGATGTGAGGCAAAAACGCAACCTGACCGAAGAGCGCACCGAGAAACTCTCGGCCGTGCCCTTTGACCAGCTGCCGCTCAAAAATGCCTTCACCCAGGTGCGCGGCAACGGCAAGCGCAAGCTGGTGGTCTTTGCCGACCCGAATTGTGGCTTTTGCAAGCGTTTCGAAAAGGACCTGCAAAAGCTCGATAACGTGACCATCCTGCATGTGCTCTATCCCATCCTCGGCGAAGATTCCAAAGCCAAATCGAAGAACATCTGGTGCGCCAAGGACAAGGCCAAGGTCTGGAACGACTGGATGGTCAATGGCGTGACGCCCCCTGCCGCCAGCTGCGACACCACCGGCATCGACGCCAATGTCGAGTTCGGCAAGAAGCACCGCATCACCGGGACCCCCACCCTGTTCTTTGCCGATGGCACCCGTGTCGTTGGCGCTGTACCGCTGGCCCAGATCGAAAACCAGCTTGCCCAGGTGAAGTGACATGATGAATCTGCAGCACCCCGAAGACCCCACCTGGGTCCTGATCCGCCGGCTCGGTTATGCCGGCCTGATTCCTTTTGTGTTCCTGGCCCTGTGCCTGTGGGTGGTGGGCGAGGACCTGCACCCCTATGTGGCGCTGTCCATGCAGGCCTATGGCGGCGTGATCGTGTCCTTTCTGGGCGGCATCCACTGGGGTGTGGGCTTTCGCAACGCCATCACCACGCCCCAGGCACCGCCGGTGCACTTCACCTGGGGGGTGATGCCCTCCATCCTGGCCTGGATCGGCGTGATGATGCCGGCCTTTGCCGGCCTGCCGCTGTTGGGCTTTGTGCTGATCGGCTGCTACCTGGTGGACCGCAGGACCTGGCCGGCTGCCGGACTGGCCCCTTGGCTGCCCATGCGCCTGCAGCTGACCCTCGTTTCCAGCCTGAGCTGCTTCCTGGCCGCTGGCGCGACCTGACCCCACTTTGGGTGGGCGCGAGCCCCTGCTCGCGAATGAAACATCTGTTGCGGCCGCAGGGGCGGCCCCCTGCAGGACGCATCCCGCATGACTGCCTTGCTCTACACCGTTGAAGCACATGACCTGCATGCCCATCTCTTTCGCGTCACGCTGACGATTCCTGAGCCTGCCGCACAACAGACCGTGTCGCTGCCTGTCTGGATTCCGGGCAGCTACCTGGTGCGCGAGTTCTCCAAGAACCTGCAACACCTCAGCGTCCGTCAGGGCCGCCGCCAGGTGGCGGTGCGGCAACAGGACAAGTGCAGCTGGCAGATCGACTGCAAGACGGATGAATCCCTGACACTGCGCTACGAGGTGTACGCCTTCGACAACTCGGTGCGCACCGCCTGGCTCGATGCCCGGCGGGGCTTTTTCAACGGCACCAGCCTGTGCCTGCGTGTGCATGGCCAGGAACAGCGCCCGCACCAGCTGGCCCTGCAGCCGGTCAAAGGCCGGCCCGACTGGCAGGTCGCCACCGGGCTCACACCCGTCAAGACCGACAAAAAAGGCTTTGGCCTGTATCGAGCGGCCGATTACGACGAACTTGTGGACTGCCCGATGGAGCTGGGCACTTTCTGGAGTGGCCGTTTCAAGGCCTGCGGCATCGAGCACCGCTTTGTGGTGGCAGGCGCGCTGCCCTCGTTCGACGGCGAGCGTCTGCTGGCCGACACGCAAAAGATCTGCGAAGCCGAAATCCGCTTCTGGCATGGCCAGGGTGCGCAGGCGGGCCGCAAGGCGCCGCACAAGAATTACCTGTTCATGCTCAATGCCGTTGATGACGGCTACGGCGGACTCGAACACCGCAACAGCACCGCCCTGATCTGCAGCCGCCGCGACCTGCCGCGCATGGGAGAAAAAAAGACCGGCGAGGGCTATACCACGCTGCTGGGCCTGATCAGCCACGAGTACTTTCACACCTGGAACGTCAAGCAGCTGCGCCCCGACGTGTTCGCCCGCTACGACTACGCACGCGAAAACTACACGCCGCTCCTGTGGTTTTTCGAGGGCTTCACCAGCTACTACGACGACCTGCTGCTGCGCCGCGCTGGCCTGATCGACGACGCGATCTACCTCCAGCTGCTGGGCAAGACGATCAACCAGGTCGCCCAGACCCCGGGCCGCCATGTGCAGACCGTGGCGCAGGCGAGCTTTGACGCCTGGGTCAAGTACTACCGGCAGGACGAGAACACGCCCAACGCGACGGTCAGTTACTACACCAAAGGGGCGCTGGTGGCACTGTGTCTGGACCTGTCATTGCGCGAGGAATCCAAAGACCAGGGCCATTCACTGGACGAAGTGATGCGCGGCCTGTGGCAACGCTGCAAGGCCGGACCGATGCGCGAGCAGGATGTACTGGATGAACTGCAGACCGTGACAGGCCGTTCCTGGCACAAGGAACTCCAGGCCTGGGTGCATTCGACCGCCGAACTGCCACTGGCCAGATTGCTGGAGGCCCAGGGTATCCGCATCCATGCCGAGCCGGGCAACTTGGCCCAGCACCTGGGCCTGCGCCATCAGGATGCGAACGGCAGCGTGCAGGTCAAGGCGGTGCTGCGCGGCAGTGCGGCCGAGCAGGCCGGGTTTGCGGCGGGCGACGAGTGGCTGGGACTGGAAGTCGGTGCGCGCGGTCAGCTCGGCCACTGGCGTGTCCACAAACTCGACGACGTGCCGGTGCTTCTGGGCAAGGAGCGCAAAGCCCTGGCGCTGGTGTCGCGGGACAAGCAGTTGCTGCGTTTGCCTCTGACGGTGCCGCAGCAGAGCACGGTGTGGCGGCTGGAGACCACTTCGGGGCGTTCTTCTGCCTGGCCTGCAGCATGAGTTCAGCTTAGCTCAAGCGAAAAATCCGGCCGCGGGGGCGGCCTCCTGCAGGATAGTTTTGGTGTGGGAGCGCGCCCCTGCGCGCGAATACTTCGGCCGCAGGGGCGGCCTCCTACACGAATGCACCCGTGCGCTGAGGCTGGGCTTGGGCCGTGCGACGATTTCTGCGCTTCGGCGCAGCATGAGGAGCGCTGCCCAAGCCCAGCCTCAGCGCCCCCAATCAAGGCACAGTGATCACTTGCGCCGCAAATCCACCACCCGTTTGGCCTTGCCCTGGCTGCGTTCGACGCCGCCCTCGGCCTTGAGCTCGATCTCGACGCTGGAGCCAATGTAGACCTTGATCTCGTGCTGCAGCATCTTGGCCGCCGCGCGCGCTTCAATGCCCTCGGGCGACACACCCGGCCTGGTCTCGACCAGCACCTTGAGGTTGTCCATCGGGCCATCGCGCGTGAGCACGCACTGGTAGTGCGGGGCCAGCTCACTGCGCTTCAAAATCAGCTCCTCGATCTGGCTGGGGAAGACGTTGACGCCGCGGATGATCATCATGTCGTCGCTGCGGCCGGTGATCTTCTCGATGCGGCGCATGTTCGGGCGCGCGGTACCCGGCAGCAGGCGCGTCAGGTCGCGCGTGCGGTAACGGATGATGGGCAGCGCCTCTTTGGTCAGACTGGTGAACACCAGCTCGCCCATCTCGCCGTCGGCCACCGGCTCGCCCGTGTCGGGGTTGATGATCTCGGGGTAGAAATGGTCTTCCCAGATGGTCGGGCCGTCCTTGGTTTCGATGCACTCGCTGGCCACGCCCGGGCCCATCACTTCGGACAGGCCGTAGATGTCGACCGCGTCGATGCCGGTGCGTTTTTCGATGGCGCGGCGCATGTCGTTGGTCCAGGGCTCGGCGCCAAAGATGCCGATGCGCAGCGAGCTGCTCTTGGGGTCGATGCCCTGGCGCTCGAATTCGTCGGCGATCGCCAGCATGTAGCTGGGCGTGACCATGATGATGTCGGGCTTGAAGTCCTGGATCAGCTGCACCTGCCGCTCGGTCTGGCCACCACCAAAGGGCACCACCGTCAGGCCCAGTTTTTCGGCGCCGTAGTGCGCGCCCATGCCGCCCGTAAACAGGCCATAGCCGTAGCTCACATGCACCATGTCCCCCGGCTTGGCGCCGCCCGCGCGGATGCTGCGCGCCACCACCGTGGCCCAGGTGTCGATGTCTTTGAGGGTGTAGCCCACCACCGTGGGTTTGCCCGTGGTGCCGCTCGACGCATGGATGCGGGCGCATTGCTCACGCGGCACCGCAAACATGCCAAAGGGGTAGCTGTCGCGCAGGTCGGCCTTGGTCGTGAAAGGAAACTTGGCGATGTCGGCCAGCGTCTTGCAGTCGTCGGGGTGCACGCCCGCCGCATCGAACTTGGCGCGGTAGACCGGCGAGTTGGCATAAGCATGCTGCAGGGTTTGCTGCAGGCGCTTGAGCTGCAGGCTGCGCATCTCGTCGATGCTGGCCTTTTCAATCGGCTCCAGGGGAA
>Ga0255220_1000208_pt1 | contig 26018 bp, 22 predicted proteins | sample Miss_Colum_RepB__FD_188423 | JGI IMG/M metagenome (GOLD analysis project Ga0255220, IMG submission 188423) | Freshwater microbial communities from Mississippi River, Louisiana, United States - Miss_Colum_RepB_8d | ecosystem: Environmental > Aquatic > Freshwater > River | place: USA: Louisiana...
ATCGAGCCGCACACCGGCCTGTGTGAAGGCTGCCTGCGCACCATCGATGAAATCGCGTCCTGGGGTACGCTGGATGACGCGCAGCGCCGCGCGATCTGGGCCAGGCTCGAGACGCGCGCCAGCAAGCTACCGGTCTGCGAACAACGAAAGCCATGATGACACCTGCCGAACGCTTTGCAACCCCGGTCCGCGGTCCCGCCTACCGACCATCGGCGAAGGCCGGTGCGGTCGGCGCGGTGATCATGCTGATCGCCTATGCGCTGCGCGCCAGCGATCAGCTGATGCAACTGCCCAGCTCGATGCTGCTGATGATGGCAACCGCCTTCCTGGGCGTGGTCGTAACCACCTGGTTCATCATCACCGGCACGACCACGATCGACGCGCAGGGCGTGCATCAGCACTGGATCACCGAGAAGCGATATCGCTGGACCGAGATCCAGTGGGCCAAGCATGTGCGGCTGCCGTTCACCTCACGCCTGATGATCTCAACCGGTTCCCGACCGCTGAAGGTGATCCAGTCCGGTACACCCGAGCTCGACGAGGCATTCAAGGAGATCGTCGCGCACTATCGTGCGATCAACCGCGGCCAGGTTGGCTGACATCCGGCAATGAGCCTCCTGTCGTCGGTCACGCACCGGCTGCCCGTGTCGATGCATGTCATCGAACGCGACTGGCTGTCGTGCAACCAGGTGCTGTTCTTTGACGAGGCCGAGCAGCAAGCCACGCTGATCGACTCTGGCTACGGCAAGCATGCGCAAATCACCACGCAGCTGGTCGGCCATGTGCTCGAGTCACGCGGCCTCTCAATACGCGCGCTGAAAACACTGATCAATACGCATCTGCATTCAGATCACTGCGGCGGCAATGCCGCGCTGGTCGCGGCCAGTGGCTGCCGGGTACTGGTGCCGCAGGCGGAATACGACACGGTGCAGCTCTGGGATCAGTCGCGGCTGACCTATCGGGCCACCGGCCAGCACTGCGAACGTTTTCAGGCCGATGGTGCGCTCGCGCCCGGCGACGCGCTGACGCTTGGTGGCCTGCAATGGCAGGTGCATGCGGCCCCGGGCCATGATCCGCACTCGCTACTGCTGCACTGCGCCGAGCAGCGGCTGATGCTGTCGGCAGATGCCTTGTGGGAGAACGGCTTCGGCATCATCTTTCCGGAGCTGTCCGGGCAGTCCGGCTTCCAGGAGCAGCATGCGGCGCTCGAGCTGATCGAGTCGCTCGCCCCCGAGGTGGTGATTCCCGGCCATGGCCGGCCGTTTGGCGACGTACCGGCGGCGATCGCCCGCGCGCGCAGCCGACTGGCCGCACTGCGCGAAGATCCGTCGCGCAACGCCCGCAACGCGATCAAGGCACTGATCAAGTTTCTGCTGCTCGACCTGGAGCAGGTGCGCTTTGCGGACCTGCTCGAGCGGCTGCGCGACGCCCAGGTGCTGCTCGATGCGGCCGCACAGCTGCAGATGCGCCTGCCGCAGGCGCTCGCCTGGGCGGTCGACGAACTGGTGCGCGCCGGCCAGCTCGCGCGCGAGGGCGAGATGGTGCGCAACGATGATCCCGCCGCGTCGCGGCAATCCCCTCCGAGGATCCGGCAATGACCAACCCGAGCCCTCCCGCCACCCTGACCGCCGGTAACACCGCTGCCGCATCCACGCAGATCCTGGTGCGCGACAGCCGCGACGAAGACCTGCCCGCGATCCAGGCGATCTACCGGCATCATGTGCTGCACGGCACCGGCAGCTTCGAGCTCGAGCCACCAGATCTTGCCGAGATGACCCGCCGTCGTGCCGACGTGTTGCGCAACGGCTTTCCGTATCTGGTTGCGCAAGTCGATGATCAGGTGCTCGGTTATGCGTACGCGAACTTCTTTCGTACCCGGCCGGCGTACCGGTTCACCCTCGAGAACTCGATCTATATCGAGCGCACCGCCGTGGGGCGCGGAATCGGCCGCGCCTTGCTGCGTGAACTGCTCGCGCGCTGCGAGGCGCTGGGCTGCCGGCAGATGCTTGCGGTGATCGGCGACAGCGCGAACGTCGCCTCAATCGGCCTGCATGCAGCCTGCGGCTTTCGCTTTGCCGGCGTGATGCGCGCCAGCGGCTGGAAGTTCGATCGCTGGCTCGACACGGTGTTCATGCAGCGCGAGCTCGGGCCGGGGTTTTCGCAGCCCCCGGTTGCTTGACGCAGCCGCCAACTGACACACTCCGGGCGCGTGTCGCGCTGTGCCGGAAGAACTCAGCCCTTCTGAAACAAGGGATGCAGGTTGCCGAACTTGCCGTCGAACACCTCGGGTCCTTCGTCGACCTGCAGCGTCAAGCCGATCGGACGCGATGCCAGCAGCGGCGCGAAATGCTCACGGGCGGCGGCCACCAGCGCATCGCCGGTGGCCTTGTGTACCTGCGCGCTGCGGCCCCTGCCCATGCGCAGGTTCAGATAGCAAAACGCATGATCGCCGCTGCCATCGGTGGTCGCGTAATGGCTGGCCGGATAGGCAAGCACCCGCACCCCGCCGGTGGGGAACACCTGCGCGCCGGTCTCGTCGCGGATCGTGAGCATCGTGTCGGCCAGCTTGCGGCACAGCGCGCCCATCTCGGTTTCGCGCTCGATCTGCGGGGTGTACAGGATGACCAGGTGCGGCATCGGGTTTCCTTGCGGCAGGCTCAAAGACGGGTGGCGATCGCGGTGTAGCCCTCGGCGCGCGACGCAACCGCCGCCGGAATCTCGGCGCCATCCTGCGGCGTCACCGGAAACACTGCATTGATCTGGCCGGTGCCGGACGCGCCGAAATACGGGGTGATCACTTCGGCGCAGCCATCGTAGGCCGACCAGCCAAGCGCGCCGAGCATCATCGCGGTGTCGTGCATAAAGCCTTCGCCATGCCCCTTGGCGGCGTACTCGGGCAGCATCCCGCAAAACTCGCGCCACTCGCCCTGCTGCCACAGCTCGATCACGCGACGATCGAGCTGCTCCAGAAACGGGCTCCAGATCCGGAAGCCGAACTCCGGTGCCAACCCGTTCTGCGCGAAACGATGGCTCAGCGAGCCGCTGGCAAAGAACGCGACGGTTCCCTCGTAGTGCTGCTCCACCGCCTGGCGCATCGCCCAGCCCAGGCGTGCGCTGTCGTTCAGGTAATGCGCCATGCAAAGCGCCGATACCGAGATCACCTTGAAGTGCCGGTCCTGGTTCATGTAGCGCATCGGCACCAGCGTGCCGTACTCCGGCGCCAGCGAAGTCGCGTCATGCGCGAGTGTCTCCACGCCGAGCGCATTGCAGGACTGCGCGAGCAGCTTGCCCAGCACCGGGTTGCCCTCGAAGCCGTAGGGCATGTTGGCGATGAAGTGCGGCAGCTCATTGCTCGAGTAGTTGCCAGCAAACGCCGGCGCGCAGTTGATGTGATAGTTCGCGTTGACCAGCCAGTGCGTGTCAAACACCACGATCGTATCGACGCCGAGCTCCCGACAGCGCCGGCCGATCTCGGCATGGCCGTCGATCGCGTCCTGGCGGGTTCCCTTGCGCGGACCGTCGAGCTCGCTCAGGTACATCGACGGCACATGCGTGATCTTGGCGACCAGCGCCAGCTTGCCCATGCTCAGGCCTCCTTGCCGGGTTGCGGCGCGGCGCTCATCGCCCGAAGGCCTCGTCGCCGACAATCGTGTTGACCAGCCGGCCGATACTCTCGATTTCGGTGACGACCTCGTCCCCGACCTTGACATCGATTACCCCGTCCGGTGTACCGGTCAGGATCAGATCACCCGGTTGCAGCGTCATGAAGTCGCTCAGGTATTCGATCAGCGCACCGATGTCGTGGACCATGTTCGCGGTATTGCCCTGCTGCGTCAGTTCACCGTTCACGAAGGTGCGCAGCGCGAGCGCGTGAGGATCTGGCACGTCGGCCGCGTCGACGAACCAGGGACCGACCGCGGTGGCGCAGTCGCGGTTCTTCACGCGCAGGTTCGGGCGATACCAGTTCTCCAGGTAGTCGCGAAACGCATAGTCATTGCAGACCGTATAGCCGGCCACATGGGCCATCGCGTCGGCGGCCGCGATGCGCCGGCCGGTGCGACCGATGACCACGCCCAGCTCGCATTCATAGTGCATGAAGCTCACGTCCTTCGGACGCCGCGTCATGCCGCGGTGGCCGACCAGCGCGCCCGGGCCCTTGAAGAACACCAGCGGCTCGTCCTTGGCGGTGACGGTCAGCTCCTTGGACAGCTCCTTCACATGATCTGCATAGTTCAGGCCCAGCGCGATGATCGTGCCGACCTCGAACGGCGGCAGCCAGACCACGTCCTGCTCGGCAAGCACCCGGCCATCGGCCAGCCGCAGGCCCCGTTCATGCGGCTGCGCGTCATGCAGCGCACCGGCGTAAGCCACCCGGGCAGTCTTCATGCGCGCACCTGCGCAGCCTGCGTTGCGTTCTCGCCGGCGGCTGCCGGCTGCCGCCCGCCCGCTGCAAATCCTTCGGGAACGAGCTCGCCGGTAAGCCGGCCAAGCTGCGGTGCCTCGATCGCAAAGCGCTGGCCGGCCCGCGCCCGTGGCGCCCCTGCAGCCAGGCCAAGCAACAGCAAGTCGCCGGGACGCAGCGTCATGAATTCGGTGACATCCTGCAACAGGCGGGCCACCGACCGGGTCATGGTCGCGGTGCGAACCGTCTGCACCGCAAGGTCATCGACGCTGACGGAAAGCTCCAGCGCATCCGGATCGGCAATCGCATCGCGCGGTACGACCCGCGGACCGAGCACGCAGGAGCCGTCGCGAGCGCGCAAGCGCACACTGGGGCGGTAAAAGGCCCGGTGCGGCACGCACAGGTCGGCCACCAGCATCCAGCCGCCGACATGCGCGAGCGCGTCGGCCTGCGACACGCGGCAGGCGGTGCGGCCGATGACCATGCCCAGCGCAGCACCGATCTCAAACTCGCCGCCATCGGCCGGCACTTCGAGCGCGGCGCCGCTTTGCGTGAGCGTGTTGCGCGGCTTCAGATACAGCACCGGCGCTCTGGGCGGAGCCTTGTACGGCGCGGCATGCACCGCATCGCCGAGCTCCGCCAGCGTGGCAGGGTCATTGAGCAAGGTGCCATAGACGACACCGGACAGGCGCCAGGGTGCAGCATCGACGAGGATGGACGGATCTGTCATCGGCCGGATTGCTTCAAAGGGTATGCGACGCTAGAGCTTCGGCTCGATGCCTGTCAAGGGTGGCGGGGCTGCGGTCAAGAACCTTGCTGCGCAAGCCATTGCCTGAGCGCGTCCTCCAGCCCGGGGTACTGCGCCCGGATTTGTGCCAGCGCCTCCTGCTGCGCCCCGGCGTCTTGCGCCTTCGCTGCCCGATCCAGCGCCTCGCAGCATGCCAGCATCGGTTCAGCCGCCACCATGCTGATGCGCCCCTTGAGCAGATGCGCCTTGCGCGCGGTCTGCACATGATCTCCCTGCGCGATGCACTGTGCGATCTCGTCGATCAATCCGGGGATCAGCTCGAAAAACAGCCCGAGCAGCTGACGCACCTTGCCCAGGCTCGCACCCATCTGCTTTTGCATCCGCTCCGCGTCGATCACCGCGGCTTGCGCCGGAACCGAGCGCTCGGGCGCCATTGGCGGAGCCAGGACCTGATCGGAGACGACATCCGGCCTCATTGGTCGTGCCGCTCTCACCCGTTCGCCAGCCGCCTGCGTCAGCGCTCGCACCAGATCCGCGCGCAGCACCGGTTTGCTCAGAAACCCGGTCATTCCGACCTGCCGCGCATGCTGCTCCTGCGACTCCAGCGCATGCGCGCTCAGCCCGATGATCGGCAGCGTCTCGGGCGTGTGCTGCGCCCGGATCCGTTCAGTCGCGGCGTTGCCGTCCAACACCGGCATCTGCAGGTCCATCAGCACCACGTCGATGCGCTCGCCGCCACCCAGTAGCCGGTCCACCGCCTGCTGGCCGTTTTCAACCGTCTCCAGCACTACCCCGGTGTCCTCGAGAAGCACGCCGACCACCAATCGGTTCAGCGGATCATCCTCGGCATACAACACCCGCAATCCGGACAAAGATTGGCTTTCATTTTCATTTTCATTTTCATTTTCAAGAAGGGACCGTACCTGCTCAGCCGATGCAAGCACCGGCGCCAGATGCACCGTGAACCGCGTTCCCTTGCCCTGCTCGGACTCGACCTCGATACGCCCACCCATGCGCTGCACCAGTTGGCGGGTGATCGCCATGCCAAGCCCAGCACCCGGTTTGCTGCCATCCTGTGGCCCGGCCTGCGTGAACCGGTCGAACAGCAAGGGGAGAAACTGCGGCGTCATGCCGATACCGGTATCGACCACCCGGATGCACAAGCCCAAAGTACCTTGCGGCGCGGGTTCGCAGCTGGCGCTCAGCGTGACCGACCCGCGTTCCGTGAACTTGACCGCATTGGACAGCAAGTTGGTCAGGATCTGCGCGAACCGCTGCCCGTCCATCTGTACGAACTGCGCAGCGCATGACTCACACTCAAAGTGCAGCTCCAGCCCTCGTTCGTCGGCCAGAGGCTGCATCACCGCACGCAGCGTGGCGAATACATCGCCCAGCGCCACCGTGGTCTGATGCAGCTCCAGCCGGCCCTCACGCAGCCTGGTGAAGTCCAGGATGTCGCTGACCTGGCCGAGCAAAAGCCGCGAGGCACGTTGCGCATTGCGCACCAGCCCGCGCGGTTTGTCTGCCAGCGGTTCGCGCTCCAGCGCCTGCAGCATACCCAGAATGCCGTTCAGGGGTGTACGCAGCTCATGCGAGACCGCCGCAAGAAACTCGTCCTTGCGAATGCCGGCCAGCCGCTGGGCCTCGGCCTGCATCCGGGCCTCGTTTGCCGCCTGCAGTCGCTCCTCGGACTCGCGCATCCGGGCGTGCTCTTCGCTCAGATCAAACGCCTCCCCGAACACAAGCGCACGGCAATTGATCATCACGCCGCTGAATCTCACCCGCACATCGACCAGCTTGCCGAAGGTCGAAGCCCCGGCGTAATCCACCTGGAGTTTTCCGCCGCGAATAATTGCGTCGGCCGACGCCTTGCCGGACACATTCCGAAAGATCGCCATTGAATCCAGCGTGAGGGCACGATACTGATCAAGGCGTCCGCCGAACAAGTCCAGATTCGCGCGGTTGCACCACAGGAAGCTGCCGTCCCTGCGCCACAGCGCATAGGCGGTTCGCGAGGCGTCCAGCACGCCTTGTAACTGCGCAAACTCTTCGCGAAAGCGAGTCATTTGCCGATGCTCCGCCCACTCGAACAGTCCGATATAGGCGACCGCGCCGGCCAACGCAGCGACTAGTAAACTGACCTGGATTGCAGTGGTATTACCCGCTGGTGACCATCCCAGCAAGCTCGCTGCAGCGAGGAGCGCAACGGCGAATGCAATCGGAACCAGCCACCCCGACACAGCCCGTTCCTGTGGTTCCGTCACCTCTTCGGGATGCGGGTGACTCGTCGATGCCGACGGCCAAGACCGGGCAGCAGGGCGGGCCAGCTTTTGCAGCATCAGCATCAGCGTCAGAACTGCGGATCCGGATAGACCATACAAGAGCAGTTTTTCGAATTCGATCCCGGGTACAGTGGCCATCCCGGCAAGCACCAGCAACCAGCCAAGCACTGCGAGCAGCTTGCGATCCGCGCCAGCCAGCAGCGCTGCCGCGAGCGCTAGAAACGGAAGCCCGACCGCCGCGTTTTTCGGGGCGGCGTAGGCGGCACCGATGGTCCAGGCGCTCGCCAATACGATCGCCAGCAAAAAGAGGTGCCGTCGGGTTTTCCGGTAAACCCCGACCAGCAACGCTGCCGTCACGAGCAAGGTAGGCCCGTACCAGCCGCCAAGCGGTTGTATCTGTGTGCTGTTAGCCCGAAACCAGTCGGCAAGCGGCAGCGTGGGAAGCAGGAATAGCAGCGCGAGCAGGAGATGGCACCAGGCAATCACCGGTTTCCAGCCCGGTCTGCCAATCCCGTGGCGTCGGGCCTTGAACAGAATCACGACTGCGATCCCTACGATCGTCGAGCCCCACAGCCCGCGCAGCATCTGGATTGCCTCGCGCGGCTCGCGGCCTGGTCCGTTCCAGCTTGCCCAGCAAACGGCGGCCAGCAATCCGATGTATAGCCCGACAATCCCCCACTGCACCGGGCTGAATCGCCATGGGCTGCCCTGACGCGAGCGCGGGTCCATCAGGTCCAGACAGGCCAGCGGCAGCGGCAGCGTCACCGATAAGATCGGCAGGAGCCACCAGACCTCGATACCGGTGTGCCAGCCACCCACGATCAGGACCAGCGCTCTCCAGGCCAGCAGCGCCAGCAGCCCGGCCAGGAGCCCGGCCAGGAGCCAACCGGGACGCAGCGAAAACCGCGTCGACAGCGCGATCAGGAAGGCGAGACCGATCACAAAGGGGCCCCAGAGGGATCGCAGGGATCCAGCCTGGAAAGCACCAAAAATACCGTCCTCGGGAAGCAACACCTGTCGCAGGAACAGCAGGCACAGCGCCAGCGTGACCGTTGCACGGGCAAACCTCGCCAGTTCCGCAACTTCGGAAAGCGGGGAAGACCCGGTCGACCTTGGGTTAGACACGTTCGTCATTGACCGCGCATGATCCACATTGAATTGCGCCCGGCCATCATGATCGAGCCCTGTTTAGGCAAGTTCGTCGAAAGTGACGCAGCGTACTCGACGAACCGGAAGACGATCAGCGAGCTCCGCAGCGAGCAGAAATGGCTCGGATCGCGCGCAATCGCGGCCCACACGCAGACTAGGATTACCCGGAGCCGTAGGTCACCTGCGGTGAGCCTATCGCAAGGAGCTAACGCTGTGCAAGCCCAAAGGCCGCTACTGTGGATGCATGCGAGCGGTGCACGCAGACACGCGCCCGCGAATGTCGGCTGGTCAGAACACTGACCGCAAGATGCTCAGCTGGCAGGATTTGCCGGAAGCTCGGCTGGAAGCTCAGCCAGCAGCTCGTCGACCTCGGCCTGCGTGAAGGTGCGCAACATGATCTTGACGAGATCAGAAAACTCTTCGGGCGGAAGCTCGTTGCGCGCATCGGTGAGCGCATCGAGCAGCAACTGGCGGGGATCGATCGACATGACACAAGCTTGCCGGGCGCCCTGCGGAAAGTCGATCACGCGAGTGGACTAGGCCGTTCGGTATAGCGTGATCGGCGATGCGATGATTATCGACCAAACCGACCATCCGCGATCAATCTGCCGAGAAACTCCATTGCGTGCGCTGGCGATCCGGTTCGACCGCGCTCAGTGGGTCGGTACGCACCAACCCAGCCTTGCAACGTTGCGCGAGTTCCACATACAGGTCAGTGCCCTGGCGCTTGCCGGCCAGGTCGCGCGCGCCGAGCTCGCGCACCGGCTTGGCCGGGATCCCGGCGGCCAGCACGCGCGGCGGGATCTCACCGCCGACCTTGACGAACGCCATCGCGGCGACGATTGCCTGCTCGCCGACCACCGCGCGATCCATCACCACCGCCTGCATACCGACCAGCGCGTCGCGCCCGATTGTGCAAAAGTGCAACACCGCGCCATGGCCGATGTGAGCACGCTCGCTGATCAGACAATCCATCCCGGGCCCCGAGTGCACGACGCAGTTGTCCTGCAGGTTCGAGTCGCGTTGCATCACGATACGTCCGAAGTCGCCGCGCAGCACCGCGCCGGGCCCGACGTAGCAGCCGGGCCCGATAATGACATCACCGAGCAGCACCGCGGTCGGATGCACATAGGCGCTCGGGTCGATGACCGGTGTGATGCCTTCGAATGCGTAGACTTGAGGAGTTTGTCGTTCCATGGCGATACTGTGGCGGTCGGCAGCCTGAAACTCTAACACCGGCCCTGGCGCGTGCCGGCTCGAACGGAAAATCATGGACCAGATCTCGCAAACCGGATCCGGCGCGCAACTGTACAAACCCTGCACGATGGGTGAGCTCTTTGTGCGGGCGATCCAGCGCGGCGGCGATCGGATTGCGTTCGTGCTCGACGAGCAGTCGATCAGCTACCGCGAGTTTGGCGCGCGGGTCTCGCAGCTGATCCAGGCCTTGAAGGCTCGCGGCGTGAAGCGCGGCGACGCCATCGCGGTGCTGTCCTCGAACCGGGCCGAAGCGGTGATGATCACCGTCGCCGGCTACCTGATGGGACTGCGCGCAACCTGGATGCATCCGCTCGGATCCGAGGATGACCACACCTACCTGCTCGACGACTCCGGCGTCACCACGCTCTTCGTTGACCCAAACACCTTCAGCGAACGCGCGACCGCGCTGGCCGCACGAGTCCCGGGGTTGCAGATGGTGCTGGGTCTCGGTGCCAATGGCTTCGGCGAGGATATCCTGGCCGCCAGCGCGAGCTTCGACGCGCAACCACTGGCCTGCGAGTCTGATGCCGACGACATCTGCGTGCTGGTCTACACCGGTGGTACCACCGGCAAGCCCAAGGGCGTGATCCACACGCATCGCGTTCAAGTGACGATGGTGATGATGGAACTGGCCGAGTGGGACTGGCCGCGCGAGGTGCGCTTTCTGGCCATGACGCCGATCACCCATGCGGCTGGCGCGATGATCTGCGCCGTCATGCTGCGCTCGGGCACCTTCGTGATGAGCAAGGGCTTTGAGCCGAACCGGTTCTTCGAGCTGGTCGAGCGTCACCGGATCACCAGCACTTTCCTGGTGCCGACCATGGTGTACGTGCTGCTTGACCATCCGGGCATCGCCACCGCGGATCTGTCCAGCCTCGAGCTGGTGATCTACGGTGCGTCGCCGATGTCGCCATCGCGATTGATCGAGGCGATGAAACGCTTCGGCCCGGTCTTCATGCAGTTGTACGCGCAGTCGGAGGCGCCGAACACCGTGACCGTGTTGCGCCAGCGTGACCACGACCCGGAGCGCTTTGCGCACCGGCTTGCGTCCTGCGGTTCCCCGATCGCCGGCAACCAGGTCCGACTGCTCGACGACGACGGCCGCGAGGTAGCGCTCGGCGAGGTCGGCGAGATCTGCGTGCGCGGCCCACTGGTGATGTCGGGTTACTGGAACAAGCCGGACGAAACCGCCAAGGCATTGCGCCACGGCTGGCTGCACACCGGCGATCTCGCGCGCCAGGACGAGGACGGTTTTCTGTACATCGTCGATCGCTCCAAGGACATGATCATCTCGGGTGGCTTCAATGTCTATCCGCGCGAGATCGAGGATGTGCTGACCACCCACCCGGCGGTCGCAGCGGCCGGCGTGGTTGGCGTGCCCGACGACAAATGGGGCGAGGCGGTCAAGGCAGTCGTCGTGCTCAAGCCGGACATGCAGGCGAGCGCCGAGGAGCTGATTGCGCTGGTGCGCGAACGCAAGGGCGTCGTCCATGCGCCCAAGTCGGTGGACTTCGTCGACAGCCTGCCGGTCACCGGGCTGGGCAAGCCCGACAAAAAGCAGCTGCGGGCGCGCTACTGGTCCGGCCAGCAACGCGCGGTGCACTGAGCCCGCTCCGGCAGGCGCTAGACGGACGCAAGCCGACCGCGGCCACCCCGGCGGCCCCGGCGGTCGCTAGCCGGCCTCAGGCTCGAAGCGCAGCAACCGTCGCTCGCCGAGCTGAAACACCCCGGCCCGCACACGCGCACCGATCTTCAGGTCGGTCGGCGCATGACCCATCAGCCGCGCGCCCTCATCCAGGTCGACCAGCGCCAGCGCGTACGGCACCAGTTCGCGAAACGCCTCCTCGGGCGGACGCGAGACCACCGTGATCGCGAACACCGTGCCGCCACCCGCGGCGGGCAGCCACTCGAGTCGCTCTGAACCGCAGCTGGTGCAGGCATAGCGCGCCAGCCGCTGTGCGCCACCGCAAACGTGGCAGCGCTGATAGAGGATTTCACCGCGCTGCAGGGCCTCGACGAAGGACTTGGCGATCAGGCTCGTGGTCATGCTCAGGCCTCGCGGGAAAGAATCAGGCTCACATGCGACGACAGCACACCTCCGTCTGCATGTACGAAGGCGGTGTGGCGCGGCGAGACTTGTCGCTCACCGGCGCGCTGCGCGAGCTGACGCCAGGTCTCGGCCAGGTGAGCCATGCCTCCGCCAACGCCGGAGTGACCAAACGACAGCAGGCCGCCATGCGTGTTCAACGGCTGCGGCCCGTCGGGCGCAAACATCCCTTCGCGCAGCAGACGCGCCGAACCTCCAAACGGTGCGAAGCCGGTTTCCTCGAGCAGGATCGCCAGCGTGATCGTGAACGAGTCGTAGATGGCCAGGTAGTCAATCGCATCGCGGCTGATGCCGGCCTCGGCGAATGCGCGCGCGGTGGCATCGCGGGCGCCGAAATTACGGGTGTCAGCGATGGCGGTCAGATGCTGATGTCGATGCGCCTGCCCGGCGCCCAGGATCGCGATCCGCGCGCCGGCCGGCGCATCGGCGCTGACGACCATCGCAACCGCCCCGTCGGAGATCGGACAGCAGTCGAGCAACTTCAGCGGCGAGGCAATCGGCTTGGACGACAGCACCTCGTCGAGCGTGATCGGCGTGCGCAGGTGCGCGCCGGGATGACGGGACGCGTTGGCGCGCATCGCGACCGCAAATGCAGCGAGGTCGGCCTCGTCGAGTCCACTTTCATGCAGATAGCGCGACGCGAGCAGCGCGTAGTAAGCCGGGATCATCGTGCCATTTGGCAGCTCGAAGTCCGGATCCCCAACCTGCGCAAGCGTTGCAATCGCGTTGTCGCGCTGCTGCCCGCTCAGGCGGTTTTCGCCGGCCACGACCAGCACATTGCGACAGCGCCCCGAGCGCACCAGTTCACGCGCGAGCATCAGCATGCCGGCGCCTGTCGCGCCTCCCATCTGCATCGCATGCGCATAGGCCGGCTCCAGTGCGAAGCGCTCGCAAAACAGCGTCGCCAGCATCAGGTGCGGCAGCGTCGTTGCATAGCCACACAGCACGCCGTCGATCTGCGCGCGGGCCAGGCCGGCTTCGCCAAGCGCCTGGGTGGCGGCGTGCGCCATCAGGTCGAGCGGGCCGGCGTCGAGTCGTCCGAAGGCGGTGGTTCCAGCTCCGGTCAGATAGGCAGTGTTCAGGGTCGGGCTCCGTGGCTCTGGTTGGGCGGCGCCGACTGCTGCGAGTCAAAGTCGCGGGCAGCTTCGTCGCTGGGCGATAGCATAGGCGGATCGCGCCGCCGATGACAGTGCGAGCGTAGCGCGCGATTCGGCACCGCGGGCCGGTGAGCGCGCGCGCAGTCCGCCGTGTGCGCCGCGATACGGCTCACCGGGACTCGGCTCGCGCATCCGGCCGCCAGGCCTGGGTGCGCGATACCGCCGGGCAAAAGCGTCGGTACAGAATCGGCAGCAGGAACAAGGTCAGCGCGGTCGAACTCGCCAGCCCGCCGATGACGACGATCGCCAGCGGGCGCTGGATCTCCGAGCCCGGGCCGGTGGCAAACAGCAGCGGCAGCAAGCCGAATGCGGCGATCGTCGCGGTCATCAGCACCGGACGCAGGCGGCGTCGGCTGCCTTCGACGACAACCTGCGCCACGTCCATGCCCTGCTCCAGCAGCGTGTTGTAGTGACTGACCAGTACGACGCCGTTGAGCACCGCAATGCCCAGCAGCGCGATGAATCCGACCGAAGCCGGAACCGACATGTACTGGCCGGACGCCCATAGCGCGATCGCGCCGCCGACCATCGCGAACGGGATATTTGCAAACACCAGCGCCGACTGGCGCAGCGATCCGAAGGTCGCGAACAGCAACACGAAAATCAGCGCCAGCGCGGTCGGCACGACCAGCATCAGTCGCGCGGCGGCGCGCTGCTGATTCTCGAACTGCCCACCCCACACCAGTCGATACCCGGGCGGTAGCTGCACTTTGCGTTCGACCTGCGCGCGCGCGTCGTCGACGAAACCGACCAGGTCACGCCCGCTGACATTGGACTGCACCACCGAGTAGCGCGACGCATTCTCGCGATCGATCTTGACCGGACCATCCACCCGCTCGATGCGCGCGAGTTCGCGCAAGGCCACCGCCCGCCCGTCCGGCAAGGCCAGCATCAATTGCTCGAAGCGCTGCGGCGACTCGCGCAATGATTGCTCGCCTCGCAGCAGCAGCGGCGTTCGCATACCCGGCTCGGGAACGATGCCGGTGACCACACCCTCGAGCCGCCCCTTGAGCAGTTCGGCAATCTGGTCAACGCCAAGCCCGTAGCGACCGGCTGCCATCCGGTCGATCGCAATCCGCAAGTACTGCACACCCTCATTGGTCAGCGTGAACACATCCTGGTTGCCGGGCACCTCGCGCAACACCGTCTCGATCTTGCGTGCCAGCGCATTGAGTGTGGCCAGGTCCGGGCCAAATATCTTGACCGCGAGATCGCCGCGAACACCGGTCAGCATCTCGGAGACACGCATCTCGATCGGCTGCGTGAACGAAAAGCCGATGCCGGGAAAATTTTCCATCACGCCGCGCAGTTGTTCGAGCAACCATGGCTTGTCCGGATTGCGCCACTGCGCAAGCGGCGCGAGCACCATGAACACATCAGTCTGATTCAGCCCCATCGGGTCAAGACCGAGTTCGTCGGAACCCGAACGCGCAACGATGCTGCGCACTTCCGGCACCGCGGCCAGGATCGCCTTTTGCACCTGCAGATTGCTGCGCACCGACTCGTCCAGTCCGATCGACGGCAGCTTCTCGAGCTGCATGATCACGTCGCCCTCGTCGAGCGTCGGCATGAAGGTCTTGCCGACCGCCGAATACGCGAGGCCGGCCAGCGCCAGTGCCGCAATCGCCAAGGCCAGTACGGTACGCGGACAGGCGAGTGCGCGCGCCAGCAGCGGTGCGTACAGGCGATCGAGCATGCGCACCAGCCACGGATCAGCATGCGCGCCAGGTCGCAACAGCAACGACGACAAGACCGGCACCAGCGTGAGCGACAACAGCAGGGAAGCCGACAGCGCAAACACGATCGCCAGCGCAACCGGCGAGAACAGCTTGCCTTCGAGCCCCTGCAGCGTCAGCAGCGGCAGAAACACGATGATGATGATCGAGATGCCGGAGGTGACCGGCGCTGCAACCTCGACGACCGCCCGATAGACCGTAGCGATCCGCGCGTGCCGGTCCTGCGCCTTTTGCGTCGCAAGCCGCGACGTGACGTTTTCGACGACCACCACCGCCGAGTCGACCAGCATGCCGATCGCGACCGCAAGGCCGCCCAGGCTCATCAGGTTCGCCGACATGCCGCTGTAACGCATCATAAGAAACGACCCGAGCACCGCCATTGGCAGTGTCGCGGCGACGACAATCGCTGCGCGCAAGCTTCCGAGAAACGCGAGCAACAGCACCAGAACCAGCGCGACCGCCTCGAACAGCGCCTTGCCGACGGTGCCGACTGCGCGATCGACCAGCGCGCCGCGGTCATAGAACACCTCGGTGCGCACGCCGGCCGGCAGGCTCGGCTGCAGCTGTGCGAGCCGCTCGCGCACCGACTCGACCAGCTGGCGCGCGTTCGTGCCGCGCAGCCCAAGCACCAGCCCCTGCACCGCCTCGGCCTGGCCATCGCGCGTGACTGCGCCATAGCGGGTCAGGCTGCCGATGCGCACCTGCGCAACGTCGCCGACCCGCACCGGCACACCAGCTCGCATCGCGACCACGATCTCACGCACGTCCCGCAGCGTATGCACGCTGCCCTCGGTACGCACGAGCAGCGCCTCTTCACCCTCGGCGATGCGCCCGGCACCATCATTGCGGTTGTTGTGTGCCAACGCATCGCGCAGCACATCGATACCAAGCCCGCGCGCCTGCAGCGCCGCCTCGTTGGGCACCACTTCGAACGCGCGCGCATGCCCACCCAGCGAGTTGACATCGGCCACTCCGGGGATCGTGCGCAGGGCCGGCCGGATTACCCAGTCGAGCAGACTGCGTCGCTCGGTCAGCGACAGCTCCCCGCCCTCGATCGTGAACATGAACATCTCGCCAAGCGGCGTGGTGATCGGTGCGAGCCCACCAGTGACACCCGCGGGCATCTCCGGCAGCACCCCGTTGAGCCGCTCGGTCACCTGCTGGCGGGCCCAGTAAATGTCGGTGGCATCGTCGAAGTCGATCGTCAAATCGGCGATCGCGTACTTCGACACCGAGCGCAGCATCTTCTGGTGCGGGATGCCGAGCATCGCCAGCTCGATCGGCGCGACGATCCGCGACTCGACCTCCTCGGGAGTCATGCCTGGCGCCTTCATGATGATCTTGACCTGCGCAGGCGACACATCCGGAAACGCATCGATCGGCAGGCTGCGCAGCGCGAGCAGCCCGCTGCCGGCCAGCGCCAGCGCCAGCACGCCCACCAGCAGGCGGGCACGCAGTGAAAACTCGACGATTTTCGCGAGCATCAGAGATCGCCGCCGCCAAGCAATGCCGCCTTGAGTGCGGCGTTGCCGGTCACCACGATCCGCGTGCCATCCGGCAGGCTGGCTGCGACCTGACTGTCGGCAAAACCCGTGTGCAGCAACTCGACACGAACTGCGCGCACCTGCTCACGCTCCTCGATGAACAGATGCACCGCCCCGGCGGCACGGACCAGTGCCGCATTCGGCACCGAGAACGCCCGTGCACCGGTGGGCAGCGGAATCTGCACGCTGGCCTGCACGAACTCTCCGATACGCAGTCCGCCGGCATCCTCAGCCAGCGCAACCCGCACCGGCACCGTCTGGCTTTGCGGATCGACGCTGGCGCCAACCATCTCGACCACGCCAGCGGCGCGATCGCCGACCCGTACCATCCGCCCGGCCTGCACCTGGGCAATGCGATCACGCGGCACATGGATCAGTAGCGCAAGACGGTCGGTACGTGCGATCCGGAACAAGGCCGTCATTGGTTCAACACGCTGACCAGGAACCACCTCGCGCGCGATCACGACGCCGTCAACCGGTGCGTGCAATTCAAGCCCGAGTGGCACCGCAGCGCCGCGCAGCAACGCGGCAATCGAGCTGTCGTTCAGCCCAGCCATTGCCAGCAGCTGGCGGGCCTCGGTGAGCGCAGCGCGAGTTTCGCGCGCCTGCGCCAGCGCAGCCTCCATCCGGCTACGCGCAATGACGCCTGCCTCGAGCAGCTCTCGGTCGCGAGCCAGTGTGGACTCGGCAAGCTCGGCCTGCGCCTGCGCCTGCAACAACGCGCGGCGGGCGTGCGCCAGATCCGGACTGGCCAGCGAGGCGAGCAGCTGGCCGCGTCGCACCCGGTCACCGGGCGCGACCATCACACGCTCGACTAAGGCAGCAACGGCGGCGCTGACCAGGTGCATCCGATCCGGCGAAACCGTCACTTCGGCGGCCAGTCCGTCCAGGCTGGCTGAGCGCGCCGGGCCAAGCGGCGCGAAACGCACGCCGAGCGCGCGAGCCTGCTCGGCGCTGACCGTCGAGGGCGGTTTGTCTTGCGCGGCGCTTGCCGGCTCGGTGATCGACAAGGCTGCGATGAACGACAGCGCAACGATCCGCAGGAAAACAATAGTCGGGCGGCGCATCGGCTCGCTCCCGGCGCACCACACAGCGGCACGCCAACGATTCTCGTCAATCGACGCGCCGGCGAACTGGTCGCGACGACGCGGCATCCGGGGAAGAATCTAGAGCGAAGCCGGTGGCGCGCGCGCCCGGGCGAGCAGCGGCGGTGCAGCAACCCGCAGCACCAGCGAGTCGGACAGCGGCGCAGATCCACGCAAGACCTCAAGCGACGCCAGCCGGTGCGCCGGCACGGCCGCTTGTTCGGCGACCGGCTTGTCGGCGACCGCCAGGCTGTCATCGCGGCGCACCTCAGGCGGGACGACGACGATGCGTCCAACATCGGTCTGCAGCCCGTGCCCGCCCCCCGGCTCAAACGTCGGCGCGGCATGCAGGTGAATGTGCAGAAGTTCGCCAGTGGCCGGCAGCCGGTTGCCTGCGTGTGCATGCAAAAAGGGCGCAAGCGCCTGCACGACGAACAGCAGCAGGACGACGATGCGGGCAAGAGCTTGGCCGGACATGCGGAAAATAGTAGCACCGCGCAAGACGGCAATCATTCGCGCCAGGGGAATCGGGAGTCGCCTGAATCGCACTGGCCGCAATGCCCAGTCCGGTTCCGGAAACCGGGCGAGCGCGTCCGCGCTGTCTCGCGTTGGACGCTAACATTCCGGGCATGCCAGTACCAACCGGCCGGGCGGCAGCATAACCATCCCCAAAAGCGAGCTTCACGATGCCCGATGCACTCAGTCTCATGCAACCGGCGCTGCGCGTGCATCCACCCACGGTCGCGTCCGTGCCCCTGGTGTTCGACTCGCCGCATTCCGGCAGCTGGTTTCCGGCCGATTTCGGGCACTGCCTGACCGAGCATGAGTTGCGCTGCGGCGAGGACACCTACATTCACGAGCTGTATGCGATGGCGCCGTCCCATGGTGCGGCGCTTCTCGAGGCGACCTTCGCGCGCACCTATCTGGACGCGAACCGCGCCGAAACCGATATCGACCCGGACCTGCTCGATGCTCCCTGGCCACACCCTTTGATCGACAGCGGCAAAGCCCGCTATGGTCAGGCACTGGTCTGGCGCAACCTGAGCGACGGTCGGCCAATCTACGCCCGCAAGCTCAGCGTCGCCGAGATGCGGCACCGCATCGACAATTTTCTGCGCCCGTACCAGCAGACCTTGCGTGAGCTGATTGAAGCCGCCCATGCGGCCCATGGCGTCAGCTATCACGTCAACTGTCATTCGATGCTCTCGGTTGGCGGCAAGATGTCGCAGGACGGCGCCGGGTCGCGACGCGCCGACATCGTGCTCGGTGATCGCGACGCCAGTAGCTGTGCCCCGGAGTTCACCGAGCTGGTGCGCACCTTCTTCGCGGATGCCGGCTACGATGTGCGGGTCAACGATCCGTACAAGGGCGTCGAACTGGTGCGTGCGTTCTCGGCACCGCAACAAGGCCGCCACAGCCTGCAGATCGAGATCAATCGCGGCCTTTACATGAACGAGCAGACCTACGAAAAGATCGCTGGCTATCAGAAGCTGGAAGCCGACCTGCAGGCGCTGGTCGCGATGCTGGCCAGGTTCGCCCGCTCGCGCTCGCGTGCCTGAACGAGCGCCGACTGGAGACCCATGATGACAACCAAACCCGACACGCCCCCGATCGAACTGCTCGCCCCGGACATCTCAGGCCACCGCGACGGCAACACCGGCATCGAGTATGTGCACAGCTTCGACTCGGGTCGACCCGGCCCGCATGTGATGGTGCAGGCGCTCACCCACGGCAACGAGATCTGTGGCGCGATTGCACTTAACTGGCTGTTGGAACAGCGCGTGCGTCCGCAGGCCGGGCGCTTGACGCTGGCCTTCGGCAATATCGAAGCGTTCGCGCGCTGGAACCCCGACGATCCGAACAGTTCACGCTTCGTCGAAGAGGATTTCAACCGCGTCTGGGCCGACGACACACTGCGCGGCCCGCGCGACTCGGTCGAACTGCGCCGGGCCAGGCAGTTGGCGCCGATCGTCGACTCAGCCGACTTTCTGCTCGACCTGCATTCGATGTCAGAGCCATGCCGGCCGATCATGGTCTGCGGCGCGACCGGTAAGGGTGGCGACAAGTCTGCGCGGCTGTCCTGCGAGCTTGGCGTACCTCAGGATCTGCTGATCGACACCGGCCATCCGGCCGGATTGCGCATGATCGAACGCGGGCCGTTCGGCGACCCGAATGATCCGCGCACCGCACTGCTGATCGAATGCGGCCAGCACTGGGAGCGCTCGGCGGCCGACGTTGCGATGGACACGATGCTGCGCTTTCTTGCGCATTTCGGCATGGTCGACGGAGCATGGGCACAGGCGCGTATGCCGCTGGCGCGGGCGAGTCGCCAGCACATCGTCCGCGTGACCGAAGCGGTGGTTGCGCGCGGGCCGGATTTCCGTTTCGAGAAACACTACACCGGACTCGAAGTGATTCCGAAGGCAGGCACGCTGATTGCCCGCGACGGTGAGCACCGGATCGTCACGCCGTATGACGATACGGTGCTGGTCATGCCCGCAACGGTGCATCGCAAGCCGGGCAACACGATGGTGCGACTCGGGCGCATCGAAGCGATCTCCTGATCGCGGCGCTGGCGCGCATCGATCGCCGCGCCCCGTCCGTCCCCGGTTCAGTAGCGCAGCCGGGCGTACCAGGTCTTGCGCGACGCCTGCCTGGCCTGCGCCAGCGTGTGGATGCCGCGCGCGGCCAGCAACGGGATCAAGCGCAACAAGACCTCGGCGGTGACGATCGCATCACCGAGCGCGGTATGCCTGCCGATCACCGGAATGCCGAAGCGCTCGGCGATTGCCTCAAGCCGATGCGAGTCCTGATTCGGCTGAACGAAGGCCGACAGCAGCAACGTATCGAGCACCGGTTGCGAGAACTCGATACCGGTGCGCTGCTGCTTGAGTTGCAGAAATCGCAGATCGAAGGCCGCGTTGTGCGCCACCAGGACCGTGTCCTGCGCATAGGCATGAAAGGCCGGCAGCACCTCGTCGATGACCGGCTTGCCCACCAGCATTTGCGGCTCGATCCCGTGGATCGGGATCGACGCGCGCGGAATCGGACGACGCGGGTCGACCAGTTGCTCGAACGCCTCCGAGCGCAAGAGCCGACCATTGACGATGCGAACCGCGCCGATCTGGATGATCTCGTCGCCGGCGGACGGTTCCAGCCCGGTGGTTTCGGTGTCGAAGACCGTAAAACTGAGCTGCGTGAGCGGCTGCTGATCAAGCGTCGATACCTGCTCACTGGTCGCGAACAGATCGAAGTCATAGAACTCGGGCCGGGACTGCCCGTGCAGGAACAGGCCAGCCTCGGGCACCGGTGCCGCGGGCGCTAGGGGCAGCAACACACCCAAGCAGGCCCGCCCGGTGACTGGATCGTGATGAAATTCCAGCTCACCATGATGGCGTTCGACAAGCTCGCGCAAGGTCAGGTCTTGGTGCGCCCCATCCATCACAAGCCCCAGGCTCTCCCAGGCAAAGCGATCATCACCGCCCGACTGAGCCTGCCTCCAAGTGATCGCCAGGCGCGCCCGATCCTGCTCACGCGTCAGGCTCAGGTCGACCTGGGTGACCTGGTACTCGGCGAGCAGTCGGCCAGCCATCGACTCCACCGCGACCAACAATGTGAAGCCATCGACCTGCAGCCAGATCTCGTCCTGCGGGTCGGTAACGGCGCAGGTGATGCCGGCCTCGCCGATGCACCGGCGCGCCGCGTCCAGTAATTCAGCGCCGAGCATATCCTCCAGCGGCCAGCGACTGCCGGGCTCTCGACTCCAGGTGTCGCTGACCTGTGCGAGCAGTTCCCCGATCCGGACCAGCTGCGCGGCAGCGACCCGTCCGGACTGTCCATGTTCGGCCGTATCCGAAGCCCCATCCGCCACTGGCGGAATCGCCTCGCGCAGCACCGACAACGGTTCGCGCAGACCGTCGGTCAATTGCCTGAACAGGTGCTCGCGACGATGTTCGCGCGCGAATTCGGCGCTGACGTTTTCGATCAGCAGAACATATCCGGTGACCTGCGCCCCGTCCTGTGTAGCGGGCACCGCCTGGCGCGCTTGCTGCTGCGGCGCCGATCCGTCGTCTTGCGCGTCGGGCGGCGGCGTGCTCCAAGGCTGCAACGCAATGTCGCGCACTGGCGCCAGTTGCACACGCATCAGGTGGCCGGCGCGGGTCACGCTCACAAACCTGGCCACCGGGTTGTCCGCGCCCCGGCGCAGGCGATGCATCACCGACGCCAGTGCGTGTGCGATCAGTCGACGCTCCAGGACCGCATGGATCGAGCGTCCGAGCCCGATCATGTCCGCGCCGTCGGCCACCATGGGTGCGGGCGAAAGCGCCTTGAACTGCAGACGAGCCCGGGCGTTGTACAGAAGCACCCTGCCGTCGAGGTTGCAGACCACCACGCCCTGCGCCAGTTCGCTCATCAGCGCCGCAAACCGGTTTCGCTCATTGGCTACCTGCTGCAGAGCAACCGCAACCTGCTGCTGCGTATCGCGCCGCCAGGCATTGCGCTGGCGCGCCAGCATATTGATCGCCGCGATCAGGTCGCGCTGGTTCGGATACGCGTCAGACTGCAGTTCACCGTTCTCGTCGCGCGCCACCAGGGACAGCGTCTGCTCGGTGATCTGCGCCGGCGCATGAACCCACCGGCGGTACAAAGGATGGACGACGCTCCAGGCAAGGAGCGCGAGCAACACGAGGATCGGGATCAGCAGTGGCAGTTGCGGCCCGCACACCTGCAGCAGCAAGTGCCGCTGCTGCGGCTCCAGCGAAACCCACAGGATCGCCAGTGCGGCAACTGCCCAAGCCAGAACCAGGGCCACCGCGACGCCGGTTCCGATAGCCACCGCTGTTGCCGCCGCGCGGTTTCGCATCATGGCGTGCAACCGTCCCGTTGGAACGCACCCCCGAACGCAGTCGTGATGCCCGGAGCCGGCAGCACACCGCCCGGGAACCCGGTCGATGCAGAGTCGGGATTCGACCGTCGCCCTGAGAAAACGCCTCTGTCGGCCACCGCCCCCTCACTTGTTGCGCCGACCAGCGGCGATCTGCCTGCAGCGCAACGCCAGCCAGCCCCAAATCGAGTGTAGCGTGCCGGCTGTTCGCGAGCCACCTGCCAGCCTAGCCAGGCGCGCAGCGACGGCGTCCACGTGGCATCATCAATACCCATGAGCGACCCACCACCGCCCGACCCGGACAGTGCCGCCGTGCGATCGCGCAGTGGCGCGGCACAATCCTCGGCAAGCCAGCAGGCGGGGACCGAGGGTCGGATCGCGCGGACAAAGTACTCCGAACCGATCGGGCTTGCCGCGACACCGCTACGCGCGCTGGTGCGCCGTGAGCCGGTGGGTGTGCATGCTCGCACGCCGATCCGCTCGGCCGCCGCGTTGATGCGCGAGCACCAGATCTCGTCGCTACTTATTCAGGACGAGGCAGGAATCCGGGCGATCGTCACCGACCGCGACCTGCGCAACCGTGTCGTGGCCGAAGCGCTCTCCACGGATCGTCCGATTGTCGAGGTCGCGACGCCGAATCCGCTCACGCTTCAGGCTGACCAGACCGCCTTCGACGCACTGCTGCTGATGACTCGGCATGGCGTCCACCATGTCCCGATCCTCGAAAACGGCCGGGCCGTGGGCATGCTAAGCACCACCGACCTGACCGAACATCAAGCGAGCTCAGCTGCAGTACTCGCCCAGCAGATCGCAGAGCAAACCGACGTACCGGGCCTGCAACAGGCGTGCTCCAGGCTGGGCCAACTGCAACACGATCTGGTGGTGGCCGGCGCCAGTGCGCGGGCGACCGGACAGCTCATCACCGCAATCACAGACCTGTTGACCGCCAAGCTGATCGAGATCGCGCAGCAGCGATTGGGCAAAGCGCCAGTGCCTTTCGCATGGGTGGCGGCTGGGTCTCAGGCCCGCTCCGAGCAGACCGCCGGCAGCGACCAGGACAATTGCCTGGTTCTGGACGACTCCTATGACACGCTGCGCCATGGCGAGTACTTCAGGCTGTTTGCGCAGTTCGTTTGCGCCGGACTGGACGCCTGCGGTTACGTGTTCTGCCCGGGATTCATGATGGCGCAGACCGATACCTGGCGGCAGCCCCTGCAGACCTGGAAAGACTACTTCCACAAGTGGATCGCCAAACCTGAGCCCACCGCGCTCATGCATACCTGCGTGTTCTTCGATCTGCGCCATGTCGATGGGGAACGCACGCTGGTCGAGGAATTGCGCAAAGACTTCCTCGCGCGTTCACGCGGCAATGGCATCTTTCTGGCTCACATGGTCGGCAATGCACTGTCGCACCGCCCACCGCTGAACTGGTTCGGCCGGATCGCGCCGGCGCGCTCCGGCGAGCATCGCGGGCGCATCGACATCAAGCATCAGGGCGTGGGTCCGATCGTCGACCTGGCCCGGATCTATGCGCTTGCCGCGGGAGATTGCGCCGTCGGCAGCTACGACCGGCTAGCAGTCGCCGCCCACAGTGGTGAGATCAGCGCTGGCAGCGCGCGTGATCTCAGCGACGCGCTCGAATTGCTTGGGACGCACCGGATCCGCCACCAGGTCAGGATGGCCGACAGCGGATTGCGACCGAACAACCAGCTCGCCCTGTCGGAACTGTCGAACTTCGAGCGCACCTTGTTGCGCGATGCGTTCGTGGTCGTGAAAAACCAGCAGCAGGTGCTGGGTCTTCAGTATCCGGGTAGCTGGAATTGAGCGCGCAAGTCCAGACTCCGGCGGGGCAGCTCACCGGCCCGCCAGGAGCGCGGCATTCCAGGACTCACTTGCGATAGTCGTAAAACCCGCGTCCGCTCTTGCGCCCGAGCATCCCGGCGTCAACCATCTCGCGCAGCAGCGGCGCGGGGCGGTATTTCGGATCGTTGAAGGCGTTGTAGAGCACCTCCATCACCGCGAGTTCCACGTCCAGCCCGACCAGGTCGCACAGCGCCAGCGGACCGATCGGATGATTGCAGCCCAGGCGCATGCCGGCGTCGATCTCCTCGGCCGTGGCCAGCCCTTCCTGCAAGGCGAAGATCGCCTCGTTGATCATCGGGCACAGAATGCGGTTAACGACGAAGCCGGCGCTGTTCTTGACACCGATCGGAGTCTTGCCAAGCTTGCTGGACAGATCTACTACTGCGTCGATCGTTGCCTGCGAGGTGCGCAGGCCGCTGATGATTTCGACCAGCGCCATCACCGGCACCGGATTGAAAAAGTGCATGCCGATAAAGCGCTCGGGATTGTTGAGCGCTGCCGCCAGCCGGGTGATCGAGATCGACGAGGTATTGGTTGCAATGATCTTGTCCGGACCGGCGATCGCCTCGACGTTCTTCAGGATCTTGATCTTGAGCGCCTCGTTCTCGGTGGCGGCCTCGATGATCAGATCGGTGCCGGCCAGATCCTCGGCCTTGCCGGTGGTGCTGATGCGGGCCATCGTCGCCGCCTTGTCGGCCTCGGTCATGGTCTCCTTGCGCACCAAGCGGTCAAGCGAGCCTGAAATGGTCTTGACCGCGCGCTCGAGCGCCGGCTCGTTGACGTCCTGCATCACCGCGTGCAGGCCCACCGCCGCGCAGGCCTGCGCAATGCCGTTGCCCATCGTGCCGGCACCGATGATGCCAATTCGCTGAATAGCCATTTTGATTTCCCTTCGAGCTGATGCGCGAAGCGTCCGGCCCCGCGCGAGGGCCTCAAGGATACGACAGCGCTCAGCGCCGGCGCGCGACGATCCGGGTTCCACCGAGCCGGCCTTCGACATACAGGCCGACGAAAAACGCATATCCGCGATCCCAGTTCTCGAAGTGCTGCTGCCCGAACTTGGCGACCGTGGTGTCGCGCAGCGAACGGTACATCTGCAGCCGCTCGACCAACAGTCGGGTCCAGACATCGGACAAGTCCTCGAGGGAGACAATCTCGCAGCCCTGACTCTCGAGCAGCACCAGGTACTCGTCCGCAAGTCCCAGCGGCGCGTAACTCATCTCGTCATACAAGCGTTGCTGTTCACTCGGCTGCAGCGGAACCCGAGCAACGATGTCGGTGAACGCGATGGTCCCGCCCGGGCGCACGACCCTCGCGCATTCGCGAATCAGCGCCGACTTGTCGGGCACGTGCACCCAGGCCTCCTGCCCCACGACGGCGTCGAAGCCGGCATCGGGCAGCGGCATCGCGGTGGCGTCACCTTCGACAAAGTCGACCAGCGCATCCAGGCCAACCCGCGCCGTCAGGCGTCGTGCCGCCTCGACGCGACTGCGGGTCAGATCCAGACCGGTGACCCGGCAGCCGTACCTGTGCGCCAGCCAACGCGCCGGTCCGCCCATGCCACTGCAGACGTCCAGGACATGCGCGCCGGCAACGATGCCGGCCCGGCTCGCCAGTTCGTCGACTGCCGCGGTACCGCCGTAGTGATCCTGGTCGAAACGCGCAAGCGTCTCGACATCGAGATGCTTGGGGTCGATGCCGGCAGCAAGCAGCTTGGCGAGAATTTCGTCTTCGTTGATCGGATGCCGATCGTAAAATCCGATCACGGCGTCTCGGTGCAAATCGTTCATGTGGGTTCTCCAG
>Ga0255220_1000209_pt1 | contig 25846 bp, 24 predicted proteins | sample Miss_Colum_RepB__FD_188423 | JGI IMG/M metagenome (GOLD analysis project Ga0255220, IMG submission 188423) | Freshwater microbial communities from Mississippi River, Louisiana, United States - Miss_Colum_RepB_8d | ecosystem: Environmental > Aquatic > Freshwater > River | place: USA: Louisiana...
CATGAAGGGGCCGGTGCCGTTGGAGCGGAAGGACGCGGCGTTTTCGAGACCCTTGCGGCGGTCCACCGGGCGCTGGGCCTGGTTCTCCTCGCACCACTTCTTGCTCATGATGTAGACGGTCGAGAGCACGTTGGGCAGGATGGGAAAGGGCGACTTGGTTTCGATGTCAACGGTGAAGTTGTCGACCTTGCGCACTTCCTTGATGTCGTTGGTGTTGCTGCGCATGTCGGAGCCCTCGCCACCGGCGCGCTGCAGCGAGAACACCACATCGTCGGCGGTGAAGGGCGTGCCGTCGTGGAAGCGCACATTGCGGCGCAGCTCAAAGCGCCAGACATTGGGCGAGGTCTGGCGCCAGGCGGTGGCCAGGCCCGGCTCGAACTTCAGGTCGCGGCTGACGCCAACCAGGGCCTCGTAGATGTTGTTGGTCAGGCTCAGCTGAAGCGACTCGTTGAGCGAGTGCGGGTCCATCGAGCTGGCGTCGCCCTGATTGGCGATGCGCACTGTCTTGGCCGACACATGGGCCATGCCCAGGGTCGCCAGCAGCAGGCCGGTCAGCAAACGGGTTTTGAAGTTCATCGCATTCTCCTTGAGGTCAATGGGCGCAGGCCCGGGGTCAGGCCGCTGACAGCGGCAAGGCCTGCTCGATCAGGCTGGCGTGCAAGGCCGCGCCCAGGGGCAGGATGTCATCGTTGAAGTCGTAACGGCTGTTGTGCAGGGGGTGCGGGCCCGGTCCATGCGGCAGGCCCTGCCCGATGCGGATGTAGGCGCCGGGGCGCACCTGCAGCATGAACGAGAAGTCCTCGCCGCCCATGCTGGGCGTCATGTCGCGCCAGACCTTGTCCGGTCCGACCAGGGTGGTGGCCACGTCGGCGGCAAAGTGCGCCTCGGGCACGGTGTTGACGGTGGCCGGGTAAACGCGCTCGTAGTGCACCTCGGCGCTGGCGCCAAAGCCTTGCGCCACGCCCTGGCACAAGAGGCGCAGGCGGTCTTCGATCTGGTCTTGCACACTGGCGCTGTAGGTGCGCACGGTGCCGATCAGGCGCACCTCGCCAGGAATCACGCTCATGGCGCCGGGGTGGCCGCCTTGCATCGAGCACAGGCTCACCACCGCCTGGTCCATGGCCGAGAGATTGCGCGCCACGATGCTTTGCACCGCCGTGATCAGGTGCCCGGCCACCAGCACCGGATCGACCGCCTGGTGCGGACGGGCGCCATGGCCGCCCTTGCCGCGCACCACGATCTCGACGCGGTCCACCGCGGCCTGCATGGGGCCCGGGGTGATGCCGATCACCCCCAGCGGGGTTTCGGGCGAGTTGTGCTGGGCAAAGACCTTCTCGCAGTCAAAGCGCTCGAACAGACCGTCGTCGATCATGGCGCGCGCACCGGCAAAGCCCTCTTCACCGGGCTGGAAGATCAGCACCGCGGTGCCGTCAAAACGGCGGGTTTGCGCCAGATAGCGCGCGGCACCGATCAGCATGGCGGTGTGGCCATCGTGCCCGCAGCCGTGCATCAGGCCGGGCTTGGTCGAGCGCCAGGCGCACTCGCCCAGCTCCTGCAGCGGCAGCGCGTCCATGTCGGCGCGCAGGCCGATCATGCGGCCGGGCTGCGCGGCGCTGCGGCCCGCGCCGTGCACCAGCGCCACCACCCCGGTTTTGCCCAGGCCGGTGTGCACGCTGTCGACGCCGCACAAGCGCAGCGCCTCTTGCACGCGCGCGCTGGTGTAATGCTCTTCAAAGCCCAGCTCGGGATGGGCGTGCAGATCGCGCCTAAAGGCGGTGAGCTCGGGGTGAAAGCTGCGGATGCGGGCAAACGCTGCGCCGCTGGCCGCGTACGGCAGGGGCAGCTCGGGCGCGTTCATCTCAGTGCGCTCCCTTGGTTTGCACGCGCAGGCGGGGGTCCACCGCCAGGTACAGAAGGTCGACGATCAGGTTGATGACCACAAAGATCAGCGCGATCAGGCACAGGTAGGCGGCCATGACCGGGATGTCGGCAAAGGTCACCGCCTGGATGAACAAGAGGCCCATGCCCGGCCACTGGAACACCGTCTCGGTGATGATGGCAAAGGCAATCAGGCCGCCCAGTTGCAGGCCGGTGATGGTCATCACCGGCACCAGGGTGTTTTTGAGCGCATGGCCAAAGTGGATGGCGCGGTTGCTCAGGCCCCGGGCGCGCGCGAACTTGATGTAATCGGTGCGCAGCACCTCGAGCATCTCGGCACGCACCAGGCGCATGATCAGGGTCAGCTGGAACACCGCCAGCGTGATCGCCGGCAAGGTGATGTGGTGCCAGCCCTTGGCGGTCAGCAGACCGCTGGTCCACCAGCCGAGCTTGACCACCTCGCCACGGCCAAAGCTGGGGAACCAGCCCAACATGACGGCAAACACCAGGATCAGCAAAATACCGATCAGGAAGGTGGGCAGCGACACCCCCAGGAGCGACAGCGTCATGAACACCTGGCTCATGAAGGTGCCCCGGCGCAGCGCCGCATAGACCCCCATCGGAATGCCCACCAGCAGCGCCAGCGCGGCGGCCACCAGGGCCAGCTCCAGGGTGGCTGGAAAGCGCTCGGCAATGAGCGTCGAGACCTTGCTGCCCTGGCGCAGGCTCAGGCCAAACTCGCCTTGCACCGCGTTGTTCAGGAAGTGCCAGAACTGCACAAAAAAGGGCTGGTCAAAACCCAGGGCCGCGCGCAGTTCGGCAATTTGTGCCGGGGTGGCGTCCTGGCCCAGCAGGAACACCACCGGATCGCCCACGTACTGGAACAGCAAAAAGGCGATGAACGCCACCGTGATCATCACGACCACGGCCTGGATCAGGCGTTGCAAAATGAAGGCGAGCATACGTGAGGACCGATGCCAACTGGCACCGGCAGAGCGGATGTTGAAAACAGGACACCGCCCGACAGGCCAGCACGGCCCGTCGGAAGCGGTGTGGATGGGTCGATCATCTCAGCAATGAGTTCGACCCACAAGGGCTGGGATCAATTGACCTTGATCAGCATCCAGTCGAGGCGGTTGTCCGGGCGGTGCACCACGTCGATGTTCTTCTTCATGGCCCAGGGGATGACCTGGTTGTGCAGGGGGATGTGGGCCACGGTGTCGTTCTGCAGCTTCAGGCCTTCGGTCAGCAGGCGGTTGCGCACCAGCAGATCGGTCTCGGTCTTCACGCGGTCGACGATGTAGTCCATGCGCTGGTTGCTGTAGCGGCCGGCGTTGTAGTTGCCGTCCGCGCCCGTGGTCTTGGTGCGGGTGAGCGACTGCAGGCTGTAGAGCGCATCAAAGGTGGGCACGCCCCAGCCCAGCATGAAGATGCTGGCCTCGTGGCGCAGGATCATCGGGAAATAGGTCACCAGCGGCAGGGTGCGCAGCTTGGCCTTCACGCCCACGCGCGACCACATGGCGGTCACGGCCTGGCAGATTTCCTCGTCGTTGATGTAGCGGTTGTTGGGGCAGGCAAAGTCCACCTCAAAGCCATTGGGGTAACCCGCCTCGGCCAGCAATTTGCGGGCCTCGTCTTGCGAGTAGGGGAAGCGCTTGTGCACATCCTGCGTCCAGCCATTGACCTGGGGGGCCACCAGGGCGCCGGTGCTTTGCGACAGGCCGCGCATGGTCACGCGGTGAATGGCGTCGATGTCGATGGCCTGGTAGAGCGCCTTGCGCACGCGCACGTCCTTGAGCGGGTTCTTGCCCTTGACGTTGGAGCCCGGCAGCTCGTCACGGAATTGGTCCATGCCCAGGAAGATGGTGCGGTTTTCCACGCCATCGACCACCTTGAGGTTGGCGTTGCTGCGCATGCGCGGCAGGTCTTGCGGGCTGGGGTCGAGCACAAAGTCGACCTCACCCGAGAGCAGGGCGGCGGCGCGGGTGGCCTCGTTCTTGATGGGGGTGTAGACGATTTCTTCCACATTGGTGGCGGCCCCCGACCAACCCCACCAGTTGGGGTTCTTGACCAGCACCAGGCGCTGATCGGGCTGCCACTGCTTGACCATGTAGGGGCCCGAGCCCATGGCGTTGCGGTGCGAGAAGGTCTCGTCGTTGGCCTTGGTGGCATCCTTGGGGTCGACCGACTTGTTCTTTTCGGCCCAGGCCTTGCTCATGATGCGCAGCTCGGTGAGCTGGTTGAGCAGCACCGGGTTGGGGCCCGAGAGGAAGATGTCGACGGTGTTGTCGTTGACCTTGACCACGCGGTCAATGCCCTGGGCATAAATGGCGAACTGCGAGCTCTTGGCGCGGGCGCGGTTGATCGAGAAGACCACGTCGTCGGCGGTCAGCGGCGTGCCGTCGCTGAACTTGACGCCGCTGCGCAGGGTAAAGCGCGTCTGGCGGTCGCTGATGTCTTTCCAGGCCGTGGCCAGGCGCGGCTCGACCTTGAAGGTCTTGCTGTTGTAGTACACCAGCGAGTCAAAAATCGCGGCGTGCACCCCGTTGCCGAGCGCGTTGTTCTGCGAATGGATATCGAGCGTGGGAATGTCGCTGGCGCTGCTCCATTTGAAGGTCTTGGCCAACACCGCGGGCGAGGCCATCACACCAGCGAGCACCAGGCTGCCGGCCACCAGGGTCATGCGAGCGGAAAAGAGCGATTTCATGGGGGGTCCTTCTGCAAAAAGCAAACACACAAATCGAGCAAAACGAGAAGCGACTATGCCGCATTCAGCCAGCCGTCAGGAAGAGGGAAATCCCCATGGGACATTCATGCCCCGTCGCGACGTGTGTGCCCTTGATTCACCCATGAAAAAACCCACCGTGTTGCCACGGTGGGTTTTGCACTTGAAATCTCAACTGGCTTGCGCCAGCGTCAGATTAAAAGTTGTGCTGCAGACCCAGGATGGTGTAGGTCGACTTGGCAGCGGCAGCGTTGTTCACGGTGCCAACGGTCTTGTCGGTCACGTAACGGCCGTACAGGCTGGTGCGCTTGCTCAGCTCGTACTTGGCGCCGACGGCGGTGACGGTGCGGTCGTTGTTGGCAGTGGCCTTGTCGTCCTTCTTGGCGTAGTTGGCCATCAGGGTCACGGCGCCCATCGGCACCCACAGGCCGAAGTTGTAAGCCTTGCTGTCGGTGAAGCCGGAAACAACAGACGCGCTGGCAGCGGCGCCGTTCTTCTCGGTGTAGTAACCAGCGCCCAGCTTGGCCACGCCCAGGTCATAGGTCAGGTAAGCGTTGTTCAGGGTGTTGTCCAGAGCAGAGCCAGCGCCCTCAACCTTGTAGTTGGTGTAACCAACGGCCAGGGGGCCGTTCACATAGGTGAAGCCCAGGTCGGTCACGGCGGCCACAGCGGTCACGGCGGTGCTGGGGTTGGCATCGGCGTTGGTCTTGGCGGCGTAAGCAGCGTTCAGGGTCAGGCCGGCAACCGGGGTGGCCGAGAACACGAACGAGTTGCTGTTGCGAACCTTGCCAGCGTTCATGGCGCCGAAGCCCGAACCGGTCTTGGTGCCGAAGGGGTTGGCCGAAGCTTGGGCGAACAGGGTCGGGGTGTTGGCAGCGCCAATCTTGACCGAGCCGAAGTTGTTGGACAGGCCAACGAACAGCTCGCCACCCACGCCGCTGAACAGGTTGGTGGAGCTGATGGCTTGACCAGCGTGGAAGTCGTTTTCGATCAGGAACGAAGCCTTCAGACCGCCGCCCAGATCTTCGGTGCCGAAGAACGTGACTTGCGAAGTGCCCTGACGGCTGTTTTGCAGGTTGGTCTGGCTAACGCTGTTGCCGTTGCCGTAGGTGTTCTTTTGCGTAACCAGCGAGGGGTCAAAGGTGCCCTTGATGGTGACCGACGATTGAGCGAAGGAAGCGGTGGCAGCCAGGGCAGCCAGAGCAATCAGAGATTTTTTCATTGCAAGTTTCTCCAAGGTTAAACAAGGGCCCCGATTCAGACAGGCCGCAAATGCGGCCAATCGAAACCCTGAGCCAACCTCCGATAAGGAAGTTGGGTCTATTGCACCAGACCTTGCCCCCCTTTGCCAAGAAAAAAGCGGTTTTTGTGGCTTTTCCGTTGCAGGCTTGCAACAAGCCCCATGTCCCCCTGCCCAGGACGGGGGTCGACCCAGGTCAAGACCCGGCGAGCGCCGCAAGGCTACACTGACACCCATGTCTGTCGATGCCCTGATTTTGGCGGCCGATCGCGCCCTGCGCACCCTGGCCGCCCCCGCCCGCGCCCAGCGCCCCAACCCCGCCGCCGGCCTGGCCACGCCCGAGCTGACCGAGGCCGAGCGGCGCGAAGCCGCCGCCTTGATGCGCGTCAACCATGTGGGCGAGGTCTGCGCCCAGGCGCTCTACACCGGCCAGGCCCTGGCCAGCCGCAACCCGGCGCTGCAGCGCCAGCTGGATGCCGCCAGCCGTGAAGAAACCGACCACCTGGCCTGGACCGCCGAGCGCTTGCAGGAGCTCAAGGACCGGCCTTCTTATTTGAACCCGCTGTGGTATGCCGGCGCCTTTGCCATTGGCTATGCCGCTGGCAAGCTGGGCGGCGACCGGGTGAGCCTGGGCTTTGTCATCGAGACCGAGCGCCAGGTGGAGGCGCATCTGCAAAGCCATCTGGAGCGCCTGCCCCAGGCCGATCTGGCCTCGCGGGCCATCGTCGCGCAAATGAAAACCGACGAGGTGGCGCATGCCCAGATGGCCGAGCGCCAGGGTGGGCTGCCGCTGCCCAGCCCGGTCACCTCGCTCATGCAGGGCTGCGCGCGGGTGATGACCACCCTGGCCCACCGCATCTGAGGGGACAAGGCCCGCCAGGCCCGCTTGGCGGCTGACGTCCCTGGGGCCTGGCGGGGCTGCGACCGCCTGCGGCCAAGGCCCGCCCGCCGGGGCTCAGGCCTCGATCAGGTCAAAGCTGGTGCTGATCTGCGCCGTCTTGCCCAGCATGATGCTGGCCGAGCAGTATTTTTCGTGGCTCATGGCAATGGCGCGCTCGACCGCGCTGGCCGGGATGCCCTTGCCCGTCACCGTGAAGTGCATGTGGATCTTGGTAAAGACCTTGGGGTCGGTCTCGGCGCGCTCGCTGCTGAGCTTGACGCTGCAGCCGCGCACATCGTGGCGCCCGCGCTTGAGGATCAGCACCACGTCGTAAGCGGTGCAGCCGCCGGTGCCAGCGAGCACCGTCTCCATGGGGCGCGGCGCCAGGTTCTGGCCGCCGTTCTCGGGCTTGACCGCGTCGGGCGCGCCGTCCATGGCCAGCACATGGCCACTACCGGTTTCGGCCAGGAACCCCATGCCCGAGCGCGTGCCGCTGGCGCCGGTCCAGGTGACGGTGCATTCCATCGTGATATCCTTCATTCAAAGGCGGCGATTGTCGCATTTCCGGGTGGCAGGCCCGCATCCATGCCCCTGGCCCATGGGTCCGACAGCCCAGCCAGGCCCAGCGATCCACCGCCTGCGCCCCTACGCTGACCGAGCCCGATGAACGACCCGCGCCCCAGCCCCGATCCCGAGGTGATTGTCTTCAACCTCAAGCACCGTTACACCGGGGTCTCGGCCACCGTCAACGCGCTGGTGCCCCATCAGCTGACGCAGTGGCGCCTGGCTTACTGCGGCCCCACCCTGCCCAACGGCGTGCCCGGCATCACCCTGCGCGAGGCCATTCGCCTCTCGCGCCGCCCGCCCGCAGGTTTGCAGCACCGCATCTGGCATGTGCGGCGCGACCACGAGATGATGGCCGGCCTCTGGGCGCGCGATGTGCTGCGCCTGCCGATCAAGCTGGTGTTCACCTCGGCCGCGCAACACCGCCACGGCTGGTTTCCGCGTTGGCTGATCTCGCGCATGGACGCGGTGATCGCCACCACCCCCAAGGCCGCCAGCTTTGTGCCCAACACCACCGCCGTGGTGCCGCACGGCATTGACCTCTCGCGCTTTGCCCCGCCGCGCGACAAGCGCCATGCCTGGAACGATGTGCAGGATGGGGAGCCGGTCATGGCGGGGCGCATGGGCGTGGGCGTGTTTGGCCGTGTGCGGCCCGACAAGGGCAGCGATGTGTTTGTCGAGGCCATGATCGAGGCCCTGCCCCATCTGCCCGATGTGACCGCGGTGATCGCCGGCCTGGCCCAGCCCCAGCACCAGGCCTACCAGCAAGAGCTGCAGGCGCGCATCGACGCCGCGGGTCTGCACGACCGCATCGTGTTCCTGGGCGAGGTGCCGGCCGGCCAGGTGCACCGCTGGTACCAGCGCTGCCTGGTCTGCGTGGCCTGCCCGCGCTACGAGCCGTTTGGCCTCACGCCGTTTGAAGCGGCCGCCACCGGCTGCGCGCTGATCTGCTCGCGCACCGGCGCCTTCGAGGACCTGGTCGAGCCCGGCGTGAATGGCGCGCTGATCGGCACCGAAGACCCCGCTGGACTGGCGCTGGCCTTGCGGCAGATGCTGGCCGACCCCGACCAGGCGCTGGCCATGGGCCAGGCCGCACAGGCCAAGGTGCACACGCAGTTTGGCGTGTTGAAGGAAGCGGCCGGCATTGGCCAGGTGTACCGGGGCTTGCAAGCATGCTGAGCGACGTCACGGTCATTGTGGTGACCTACAACAGCGCGCATTGCCTGCCCGCCTTGTCCCCCCTGTTGTCGCAGTGCCCGTCGGTCATCATGTCGGACAACGCCAGCGCCGACGGCTGCGCGGCAGAGGCCCAGCGCCTGTGGCCGCATGCGACGGTGCTGGCCCACCCGCGCAACCTGGGTTTCGGCGCGGCCAACAACCGGGCGCTGGCCCTGGTCAAGACCCCATTTGCCCTGTTGCTCAATCCCGATTGCGAGATGACGCCGGGTCAATTGACCGAGCTGCTGGCGCAAGCCCAACAGTTTCCAGATGCGGCCATGGTGGCGCCACAGCTGGTGGAGGCTTCGGGGCAAGCCCAGGTCAATTACCGCTGGCACCGCACGCCGCCCAAACGGTCGGTGCCCGCAAGCGGACCCCTGTGTGTGGGCTTTGTGTGCGGTGCGGCCATGCTGCTGCGCCTGTCGCAGATGCAGGGCGTTGGCTTTTTTGATGAATCGTTTTTTCTGTACTACGAAGACGACGACCTGTGCTGGCGGCTTTTTGAGGCCGGCCGACCCATGTTGATCGCGCCGCAGGTCCAGGTGGTGCACCGATCCCGTGGGTCGGTCCGTGGCCCCCGGCCGCTACAGGGCGAGTATCTGCGCGGCCACCACCATGTGCAGTCCAAGCTGCTGTTTGCGCGCAAGCACCATGACGCCGGCAAAGCCCGCTCCATGCGGCGTCAACTCTTGTGGCAAACCTGCCTGACCCTGGTGTTGCGCCTGGTGGTGTTCTCACCCAAACACCTGGCCCGCAACTGGGGGCGCCTGACGGGCGCCTACCGCTGGTCTGAGTCGCCCCCAGCCTCCCACTCTTAAGGCCCATTCCATGTCCGCCACCCCCGCACGCCCCAGCCTCTGCATCGGCATCCTGACGATGAACGAGGCGCGTCGCATCGCGACCTGCATCGAGAGCGCCCGCTTTGCCGACCAGGTGGTGGTGGTGGACAGCGGCAGCGAAGATGGCACCCGAGAACTGGCGCTAGCCGCCGGTGCAGAGGTGCATCTGTATGCCGACTGGCAAGGCTTTGCCGAGCAGCGCAACCGCTTGCTGCGACACGTCCGCTGCGACCATGTGTTTTTTCTGGATGCCGATGAGGTCATTCCGCCCGAGCTGCAAAGCGAAATTCAGCAAATCGTCCAGCGGGGCGACGACGGGGTCTGGGAGGTGTTGTGGAACCAGGTGGCCTATGGCAAAGCCCTGACGCAGATGAAATCCACCGACGGCATTCCACGGCTTTTCAAGACCGACAACATCCGTCACTTCGAAGGGGTGGTTCACGAGGGCGCCGTGCTGGCCCGCCCCGATACGCCGCGCCACAAATTCAAGCACCGCCTCTTTCATTACTCGCGCGAGACCGTTTACGGCAGCTTGCAAAAACTCGCCCAATACGCGCAACTTGGGGCGTTGAAGCGGGCTCAACAGGGTCGGCGCGGCGGTGTCTTGCGGGGCATGGCGTCGGCGTTGGCGATTTTCCTGAAACTTTATGTCTTTCGACGCGGCTTTCTTTGTGGGCCGCAAGGATTTCTGTTCTGTTTCTTCATCGCACTGGAGTGTTTCTTCCGTTATGCCATGTTGAAATACGACGCCGATTTGCTGCGCCAAAACCAGCCCACACGCCGCCAATAAGCACCCTGGCCTACACCATGCTCTAGCGTGGCATTTGGGCATCAGGCCCCAGCGGCTTGCACCGATTTCGGGGGTGCAAACCCAGCAACACCAGGCTCACCGACAAAGAAACCATGACGGGGAAATAGTTGTGGGCCATGTTCATATTGCTCAGACCCGTCATCGCATACGACGCGCAAAGCGACCACAAAACCGCTGCGCTGGCTTGCTCTTGCCGCCAAAACAGCCTCAACCCCATTGCGATCAGCGCCAAGGGCGTGATCAGGTACGCCATTAGCCCGACCCAGCCAAACTCAACCCAGGCATTGAGTCCGTCGCTGTGATAATGGCCAATGACATCGACCAGCTCGGGGGAGTGCTCTTGCAAATGCTGCTTGAGACGCCGCATGTGCTCATCGTGCCCCAGGCCCAGCCACGAAGGGTTTTCGAGCACCTCGCGAAGACCCGCCTGGTACATCAGCAAGCGAGACCCGGTGGAGGAATTGCTGTCGACGGCTTTGGCGCCCAACACCCCGCTCTCGCTGAACATTTGCACCAACCGGTCGACGGGCCGGTTGGCAGGGGCCAAGAAGGGGTGGCTGAGCACCAATACCAGCGACAAGCCCCCCACAAGCGCCAAAGATCGTCGCCATGACCAGCGCCAAACCGCAGGCCCCTGCCGATGCAGGATCGCCGCACAAAGGGGCCAGATCAACAACAGACCCCAGCTGCCACGGACCCCGCTCACCAAAGCGGTGAGCACGGTCGACAGGCTCGCGAGCCACCACCAGCGCCGAACAGCCAGCGTGGCCAGATGCGCTTGATGGGCCCAGCCCAGCAGCGCCAGGCCGAGCAGCGACAAGCCGGCCATCCATGGGATGCGATTGCTGGGGGTGTGGTCGGTGCCCACCCACAGCGTCATCAACATGGCCAGGCACAAGGTGGCGGCAGCGGCATGTCCCAGCCAGCGAAGGGCCATGGGGGACCAGCGGCCATACCGGACCAGGCACAGCAAACCCAGCGCGCCCAGCAGCAAGCGCCACTGCGCATGGCGCTCGGGCCAGGGGCCACCCCAGTAAGCGGTGACCAGCATCATCAGGGCCCAGCTCAGCACACTGGCCCACCACCACAGGCGCGCCGCTTGCCAGGCAGGGCCCAAATCGGCGGCCTCGGGACGCTGGCCGCGTTGGGACCACCAGGCGCCTACCCCCGCCAGGATCAAGCCCAACCACGCCAGTCCGGCGGCCAGATCTGAAACGCTGGCAAAAGCAAGTGCCAAAGCAGATGCCAGCAAAATGTTTTTCTTTAAATCGATCAAGATTTTATGTAATTTATATTAATTTTCAAAATGCAAAAATCATCAAACTTAATCAGGATTCTATTCGGACTCTTCTCGCCGACGGCAAAAAACAAACCTGCCGTCAACCTGCACCGCCTTTGCGCCAGATCAAACCCGCAGCGGCCAGGGATATGGCAGATTGATACTGAGTCGTCTACAATTCGCACACTCGTGCTTTTTTGCACGAACCGCTTGTCTCCTCCACCCCTTTCAACAAGGTGGATTGGCCCCGATTCGCAAGAGTCGGGGCTTTTTTTTGCTTCGTTATGATCGGCACATGAGCACCCGCCCCCTCAAACCTGCCGATTACCTCAAGCGCATCCTCAATGCCCGCGTCTACGACGTGGCGCAAGAGTCGGCCCTCGAGCCTGCCCGCAACCTCTCGCGCCGCCTGCACAACAAGGTGCTGCTCAAGCGCGAGGACCAGCAGCCGGTGTTCAGCTTCAAGCTGCGCGGGGCCTACAACAAGATCGCGCACCTCACGCCCGAGCAGCTCAAGAAGGGCGTGATCTGCGCCTCGGCCGGCAACCATGCGCAGGGCGTGGCCCTGGGCGCCAGCCGCCTGGGCGCGCGCGCGGTGATCGTCATGCCGGTCACCACACCGCAGCTCAAGATCGATGCGGTGCGCGGCTTGGGCGGCGAGGTGGTCTTGCACGGTGACAGCTACTCCGACGCCTACCAGCATGCGGTGACGCTGGAAAAGCAGCAGGGCATGACCTTTGTCCACCCTTTTGACGACCCCGAGGTGATTGCCGGCCAGGGCACCATCGCCATGGAGATGCTGCGCCAGCACCAGGGCCCGCTCGACGCGGTCTTTGTGGCCATTGGCGGCGGCGGGCTGATCAGCGGCGTGGCCAACTACATCAAGGCGGTGCGCCCCGAGGTGCGGGTCATTGGCGTGCAGATGAACGACTCCGACGCCATGATGCGGTCGGTCAAGGCCAAGAAGCGCGTCACCCTGAACGATGTGGGCCTGTTCTCGGACGGCACCGCGGTCAAGCTGGTGGGCGAGGAGACCTTCCGCATCGCGCGTGGCCTGGTCGACGAGTTTGTCACCGTCGACACCGACGCGGTCTGCGCCGCCATCAAGGACGTGTTTGTCGACACCCGCTCGATCGTCGAGCCCGCCGGGGCCCTGGCGGTGGCGGCGATCAAGCAGTACGTGGCGACGCACCGCACGCGCGGCAAGACCTATGCGGCGATTCTGTGCGGTGCCAACATGAACTTTGACCGCCTGCGCTTTGTCGCCGAGCGTGCCGAGGTGGGCGAGGAACGCGAGGCCTTGTTTGCGGTGACCATTCCCGAAGAGCGCGGCAGCTTCCGCCGCTTTCTGGAGACCATTGGCAACCTGCCCGGCGGGCCGCGCAACGTGACCGAGTTCAACTACCGCATGAGCGGCACCGAACAGGCGCATGTGTTCCTGGGCCTGTCCACGCATGGCAAGGGCGAGAGCGCCAAAATTGCGAACAACTTCAAGAAAAAAGGCTTTGCGGCGCTGGACCTCACGCACGACGATCTGGCGCAAGAGCACCTGCGCCACATGGTGGGCGGCCCCTCGGCACTGGCCCAGGGCGAGCGGCTCTTGCGCTTTGTGTTTCCCGAGCGGCCCGGGGCCCTGCTCAAATTCCTGAGCCTGATGCGACCTGGCTGGAACATCTCGCTCTTTCACTACCGCAACCAGGGCGCCGACTACGGCCGCATCCTGGTGGGGCTGCAGGTGCCCGAGGCCGACAACCAGGCCTTCGAAGCGTTTCTGCAGACCCTGGGCTACCCGCATGTGGAAGAGACCCACAACCCGGCCTACCGGCTGTTTTTGCGCCCCTGAGGCCCCCAAGGAGACGGTCATGCCCGCTTCGCTCGACGGACAACTGGTGGTGGCCATCTCCTCGCGTGCGCTGTTTGACTTTGAGGAAGAAAACCGCGTTTTCGAGCAGGGCGACGACCGCGCTTACATGGACCTGCAGCTCTCCCGGCTGGAGGCGCCCGCGCGCCCGGGCGTGGCCTTCTCGCTGGTCAAAAAACTGCTGGCCTTCAATCAGGACGGACACAACCGCGTGGAGGTGGTGATCCTCTCGCGCAACGACCCAGTCAGCGGCATGCGGGTGTTCCGCTCGGCGCAGCACTACGGCCTGCCCATTGTGCGCGGCAGCTTCACGCGCGGGCAATCGCCGTGGCGCTACCTGCGCCCGCTCAACGCCCACCTGTTCCTGTCGGCCCATTTGTCGGATGTGCGCGCGGCCCTGGAGGCTGGCGTGCCGGCGGCGCAGGTCTATCCGCACTCGGTGCCCGCCTCGGCCGAGCATCCGCACGAGGTGCGCATTGCCTTTGACGGCGACGCGGTGCTGTTCTCGGACGAGGCCGAGCGCGTCTACCAAAGCCAGGGCCTGGGGTCGTTCCAGGCACACGAGCGCGAGCACGCCGCGCGCCCCCTGCCCGCCGGTCCCTTCAAGCCGCTGTTGCAGGCCCTGCAGCAGCTGCAGCAGGCCGGCACGCCGCACATGCGCATCCGCACCGCGCTGGTGACCGCGCGCAGCGCCCCCGCGCACGAGCGCGCCATCCGCACCCTGATGGACTGGCACATCGAGGTGGATGAGGCGATGTTTCTGGGGGGCCTTGAAAAAGGGCCCTTTTTGCGCGAGTTCGAGCCCGATTTCTTTTTTGACGACCAGACCGGCCACATCGAGTCGGCCGCGCGCCACGTGCCCGCCGGCCATGTCGCCGCCGGTGTGGCCAACGCGCCGCCCGATCAGCCCTTGCCGCTCTGAGCCTGCACCTTGCGCTGCGTGCGCCGGGCAATCCACACGGTGGCCGCCAGGATCACCGCGCCGCCCAGCCAGGCATTGGCGTTGGGCCAATCGCCAAACAACAGCCAACCCAGCACCGCGGCCCACAGCAGGTCCAGAAAGCGCAGCGGCTGGATGACCGAGAGATCGGCCAGCTTCATGGCCCGCGTGAGCGCCATGTGGCTGAGCGACCCCACCACCCCGGTCATGGCAAAGGCCAGCCATTGCCACAGCGTGGGCGCCTGCCACACCGGCAGCGCGGCGGGCAGGCTCAGCAAGGTCACCAGCATGGACTGCCACAGCACGATCTGGCCCGAGGTCTCGCGCCGCGTGAGCGACTTGGACAGCAGCACGGACGCGGCAAACACCGGCGAAGAGGCCAGCATCACCAGGTGGTACCAGCCGCCCTGCCCGCTCATGCCCGGCAAGACCACGATCAACACGCCCACAAAGCCGATCATGGCCGCCACCCAACGGTCCAGGTGCAGGGGCTCGCGCAAAAACCAGGCTGCGCCCAGCATCACAAAAATGGGGCCGGTAAAGCCAATGGCCGTCATGTCGGCCAGGCCGATGTGCGGCAAGGCGGTGAACCAGAGCATGAGCGCCGCCGTGTGCATGAGCGATCGCCACAGATGGCCACTGAGTTGCACCGTGCCCCACTGGCGCCAGCCGCTGGCCCACACCCAGGGCAGGAACACCAGCACGCCAAACAGGTAGCGCAGAAACTGCGCCTGCATGGGGTCGAGCTGGGTGGCCAGCAGGCGCGAGGTGGCGTTGAGGATCGAAAACAGCACGCCGCTGCAGGCCATCCACAGCATGGCCTGCACGGTGGGGGGCAGGCCGCGCATGCGGCGGCGATAAAAGACCAGGCGTCGTTTCACCGGTCCTTGCTAAACGCGCTGCGGCGCTGCCACTGTAGCCTTGGCTACAGCGCAGCGCCGCAGAATGGAACGCGCGGTGCGCCCGTGGGCGCCAGGCCTCAGGCCTGCTGCAAGGCCGCGATGCGCTCTTCGATGGGCGGGTGGGTGCTAAAGAGCTTGCCAATGCCCCCGGCAATGCCCATGGCCGACACGGCCTTGGGCAGCTCGGCCGTGTGCAGGCCACCCAGGCGTGCCAGCGCGTTGATCATGGGCTGCTTGCGGCCCATCAGCTGCGCGGCGCCAGCGTCGGCACGGAACTCGCGCTGGCGGCTGAACCAGGCGACGATGATGGCGGCCACAAAGCCCAGCAGGATCTCCATCACGATCGAGGTCACAAAGTAGCCGATGCCGGGGCCGCTGCGCTCCTCGTCGTTGCGGCGCAAAAAGCTGTCGACGGCGTAGCCCACGATGCGCGAGATGAAGATCACAAAGGTGTTCATCACCCCCTGGATCAGCGTCATGGTGACCATGTCGCCGTTGGCAATGTGCGCCACCTCGTGGCCCAGCACCGCCTCGATTTCATCGTGGGTCATGTTCTGCAGCAGACCGGTGGAGACGGCCACCAGGGCCGAGTCGCGGAACGCACCGGTGGCAAAGGCGTTGGGGTCGCCTTCAAAAATCCCGACCTCGGGCATGCCAATGCCGGCCTTGTCGGCCAGGCGGCGCACGGTGTCGACAATCCAGGCCTCGTCGGCATTGCGCGGCTGCTCAATGATCTGCACGCCCGCGGTCCACTTGGCAATGGGTTTGCTCAGCAGCAGCGAGATGATGGCGCCGCCAAAGCCCATGAGCAGGGCAAAGCCCAGCAGCGCGCCCAGGTTCAGGCCGTTCGCGGTGAGAAAACGATCGACGCCCAGCAGCCGGGCGGTGATGCCCAGCACGAGCACGATCGCGAGGTTGGTCAGGACAAAAAGGGCGATCCGTTTCATGGTGATATGCAAAGGTGGTTACCCGAACAGTCGGGCGCTCAGGGACGAATGTTAGGGGGATGGGGGGCGATTTCAAGCCGGCGCGGCAATTCCTCAGGCCCGCAGGGACATGCCGACGCCCCAGTCACGCGGCGACCGCTCGGCTTCGCTGGGGCCGAAAGACCTGGGCATCGGCGTAGAAGGCCGGATCGGCATTGGCGGGCCACCAGCCCGGCACGCCCAGCACCGGCAGCGGGGCAAAGGGCTTGGCGGCCAGGCGCTCGGGCTGCCAGTCCTGCGCCAGCCAGGCGTCCAGCGCAGCCTCGGGCAGCTCGGGGGGCACGGCCCACAGGTGCACGGTGATGCTTTTGTAGGGCTGCACCAGTTTCTCCAGCGCCGCATGGCCAAAGACCCAGACCTTGGCCTGGTCCCACAGCGCACGGCGCTGCACCAGGGCCTCGTGCCAGCGGTGTTCGCGCAGCAACGGCCACAGCGGCTCGGGCGCCTGCAACAGGGCGCCGTTCTCATCGAGCACCGTGATGGCGTCGCGCACCGGCCCACGCCGCTGCCCCACGCCCTGGCGCGCAATCTCGGCGGCCTGCACCCGGTTGAGCTGGCGCTTGGCCAGCGGAAAGCGCTGCCAGCACCAGGCATTGAACACATCGTGCAGATTGGGCCGGGTGGGCACCTGGCCGGTGCGGTGCACAAAGGCCTCGTAGGCCTCGCCCGCGGGCAAGGCGTCCTGCGGCACAAACCGCACACCGGCATCCCCGGTCAGGGCGCTGTGCAAGCCCTGCCCGGCCGCCAGGCCCTGAAGACAGGCCCGGCCGGTCGCGGCCCAAGGCCGCAGCCAGGGCGCCTGCCAGTCCAGCGCCGCAAGCTTGGCCTGCAGCTCGGCCAGCGCCTGGCGGCTCAGGCCTGCAGGCGCCACGGCAGCGCCTCGCCAGCGCGCAGGGGCTTGAGCTCGGCCTCGCCAAAGGGGTAGGCCTCGGGCGGGGTCCAGGCTTCGCGGCGCAGGGTGACGCGGCCGGTGTTGCGCGGCAGGCCGTAAAAGTCGGGGCCGTGGAAGCTGGCAAAGGCCTCCAGACGATCGAGCGCCCCCACCTGCTCGAAGGCCTCGGCATACATCTCGATGGCCGCGTGCGCGGTGTAGCAGCCGGCGCAGCCGCTGGCGTGCTCTTTCAGGTGCGCCGGGTGCGGCGCGCTGTCGGTGCCCAGGAAAAAGCGCGGGTTGCCACCGGTGGCCGCCTGCAGCAAGGCCTGGCGGTGCACCTCGCGCTTGAGCACGGGCAGGCAGTAGTAATGCGGGCGGATGCCGCCGGTGAAGATGGCGTTGCGGTTGTAGAGCAGGTGGTGCGCGGTGATGGTGGCGCCCAGCAGGGCGTCGGCCTCGGCCACATACTGCGCCGCCTCGCGGGTCGTGATGTGCTCCATCACGATCTTCAGGCCCGGGAAGTCGCGCCGCAGCGGGATCAGCTGCTGCTCGATGAACACCGCCTCGCGGTCAAACAGGTCGATGTCGGCGCTGGTCACCTCGCCGTGCACCAGCAGCAGCAGGCCCTCGCGCTGCATGGCCTCGAGCACCGGGTAGATCTTGCGCAGATCGGTCACGCCCGCATCGCTGTTGGTGGTCGCGCCCGCTGGGTAGAGCTTGCAGGCCACCACGCCCACCTCGCGCGCGCGGCGGATTTCCTCAGGCGGCAGCTTGTCGGTCAGGTACAGCGTCATCAGCGGCTCAAAACGCAGGCCGGCGGGCACCGCGTCCAGGATGCGCTGGCGATAGGCCATGGCTTGCGCCGCGGTGGTCACCGGCGGCTTGAGATTGGGCATGATGATGGCGCGCGCAAACTGCGCGGCGGTGTGCGGCACGACCGCCTGGAGGGCGGCGCCATCGCGCACATGCAAATGCCAGTCGTCGGGTTGGGTCAGGGTGATGTGATCGGCGCTCATGCCCCGATTGTCGCAAAACCGCCCCCGGCCCGACGCCGTGGGGCGGCGATGGCACTCAGTGGCCCAGGATCTTGGACAGAAAATCCTGCGCGCGGTCGGTTTGCGGGTGCTCGAAGAACTGCTCGGGCGGGGCCTGCTCGATCACCTGGCCCTGGTCCATGAAGATCACCCGGTCGGCCACGGCCTTGGCAAAACCCATCTCGTGCGTCACGCACAGCATGGTCATGCCCTGGCCGGTCAGCTCGATCATGACATCAAGCACTTCCTTGATCATCTCGGGGTCGAGGGCCGAGGTGGGCTCATCGAACAGCATGATCTTGGGCGTCAGGCACAGCGCGCGCGCAATCGCCACGCGCTGCTGCTGGCCACCCGAGAGCTGCAGCGGGTATTTGTTGGCGTGCTCGGCAATGCGCACCCGCTCGAGCTGCTGCATGGCCCGCTCGACCGCTTCCTTGCGCGGCATGCGCGCCACCCAGGTGGGCGAGAGGATCAGGTTGTCGAGCACCGTCAGGTGCGGAAACAGGTTGAACTGCTGGAACACCATGCCCACCTCGCGGCGGACCTTCTCGATGCCCTTGACGTCGTCGCCCAGCACGGTGCCGTCCACCGTCAGGCGCCCTTCCTGGTACTCCTCGAGCGCGTTGATGCAGCGGATCAGGGTGGACTTGCCCGAGCCCGAGGGGCCACAGATGACCACTTTCTCGCCGCGCTTGAAATCGAGCTGGATGTCGCGCAGGACATGGTAGCCATTGCTGGCGTACCACTTGTTCACACCTTCGAATCGGATGATGGGGTCTTGGTTCATGGGGGTCCCTGGGGTTAGCGCACTTTGCTCACGGCGGTGCGTTGTTCGATCCACAAGCTGTAGCGCGACATGGCCAGGCAGCAGACAAAGTAGATGAGGGTGATGAAGAGGTAGGCCTCGAGCTTGAAGGGGCGCCAGTCGGCGTCGGAGTTCAGGGCCAGGCCCAGGGCACCGGTCAGCTCGTACAGCGAGACGATGGTCACCAGCGAGGTGTCCTTGAACAGGCCGATGAAGGTGTTCATGATCGAGGGCACCACCGTGGCCAGGGCCTGCGGCAGCACGATCAGGCGCTGGGTCTGCCAGTAGCTCAGGCCCAGGCTGTCGGCGGCTTCGAGCTGGCCCTTGGGCAGGGCTTGCAGGCCACCGCGAATGACCTCGGCCATGTAGGCGCCCGAGAACAGGGTGATGCCCACCACCACGCGCACCATCACGTCGATCTTCACGCCCTCGGGCATGAACAGCGGCAGCATGAACGAGGCCATGAACAGCAAGGTGATCAGGGGCACGCCACGGATGAGCTCGACATAGGTGGTGCACAGCGAGCGGATGGCCGGCATGTGCGAGCGGCGCCCCAGCGCCACCAGCACCGCCAGGGGGAAGGCCAGCGTCATCGAGATCACGGTCAGCATGACGGTGAGCGGAAAGCCGCCCCACTGGTCGGTGTCGACCGGGGTCAGGCCCAACACGCCGCCGCGCATCAGGGTGAAGTACAGCACCAGCATGGCGGCCCAGATCAGGGGCAAGGCCTTGTTCCAGAAACGCGGCATGCAGCTCATGAGCACCACGCCCAGCATCAGGGCGGTGGCAATCACCGGGCGCCAGTGCTCGGCCTCGGGATAGCGGCCCATGACGATGAAGCGGCCTTTTTCGGCCACCACGCCCCAGCAGGCCCCCGCGCCGCGGGCGTCGTTGCAGGCCTGCAGGTCTGCCCCCGCCACCGCGTACAACACGGCCCAGTCAAACGCCCCATAGAGGGCCCAGGCCAGAGACCCACCCACCAGCAGCGTCAGCAGCACATGCAGGGGACTGCCGAGCAGGTTGGCGCGCACCCAGGCCACAGCCCCGGTGCGCCGGCCCGGCATCGGGCGCGCGTCAATCATTTGATCATTCTTCATGCTCAACGCTCCGCAATCGCCGCACGGGCGTTGAACCAGTTCATCAAGGCCGAGGTCAGCAGCGAGAGGCTGAGGTAGACCAGCATGACGATGGCCAGCGCCTCGATGGCGCGGCCGGTCTGGTTGAGGGTGGTGTTGGCGATCGAGACCAGTTCGGGGTAACCGATGGCCACGGCCAGGGAAGAGTTTTTGGTCAGGTTCAGGTACTGGCTGGTCAGCGGCGGGATGATCACCCGCAAGGCCTGCGGCAGCACCACCAGGCGCATGGACTGCGCGCGTGAGAGGCCCAGCGACGCCGCCGCCTCGTGCTGGCCCAAGGACACCGAGGCAATGCCCGAGCGCACCACCTCGGCAATGAAGCCGGCGGTGTAGCAGACCAGGCCCAGCAACAGGGCCAGGAATTCGGGGCTGAAGACCGCGCCGTCCTCGATCTGGAACTCGCCCACCTTGGGCATGTTCCATTCGGACGGGGCGCCGCCAGCGAGCCAGCCCAACACCATCAGGCCCAGCAGCAGCGGCAAGGCCTTGGGCCAGGTGCGGGGCAACTCGCCGGTGCGGGCAAACTCGGCCTTGGCGCGGCGCGCCAGCACCGACCACAGCACCGCGCCCAGCACCAGGCCCAGCAAGGCCAGGCTGTGCCCCAGCGACCAGACCGGCCAGGGAAAGGACAGGCCGTTCTTGCTCAGGTAGACCGGGCCCATGACCCAGGCCTGGTCGAAGTCGGGCAGGATTTCGGTGAACACCAGGTACCAGATCAGCAATTGCAGGTAGACCGGCACGTTGCGGAAAAACTCGACATAGACGTAGCAGATCTGGCGCACCAGCCAGTTGCCCGAAAAGCGCCCCACGCCCACCAGCACCCCCAGGGCGGTGGCCAGCACAATGCCCACCACCGCCACCTTGAGCGTGTTGAGCAGGCCGATGGTGTAGGCCACCAGGTAATTGCTGGTCAGCGTGTAGGCGATAAAGCTTTCGCTGATGTCAAAGCCAAAGGGCTGGAGCAGGAAGTCAAAGCCGCTCTGGATGCCCCGCGTGCGCATGTTGAGCAGGGTGTTGTGCACCAGCAGCCAGGCCACTGCAGCCACCGCCAGCACGGCGATGATCTGGTAGAGCGCGGCGCGGCCCTCACGGCTGGACCACGACAGGCCGCGCCGCTTGGCGGCCGGTGCCGGTCGGGCCTCGATCAGGTTGGATGGGGTCATGGTGGACAGGGGGAACAATCGCAAAACACGAACTGTTGTAACAGATACGCCCCTGGGGGCAGGGGCGTATCAGGCAGGGGCGCGAGGGCCGATCAGCGCAGCGGCGGCGCGTACATCAGGCCACCCTTGTTCCACAGGTTGTTGGAACCACGGGGCAGGTTGATGGCGGTCGAGGGACCCACGTTGCGCTCAAAGATCTCACCGTAGTTGCCGGTGGCCTTGATCGCGCGGGCCAGCCACTCCTTGTCCAGACCCAGGTGCTTGCCCAGGTCTTCGGTGGCGCCCAGCATGCGGCCCACTTGCGGGTTGTCGCTGGACTTCATCTGGTCGACGTTGGCCTGGGTGATGCCGTATTCCTCGGCTTCGATCAGACCGTACAGCACCCAGCGGTTGATCGCCAGCCACTCGTCGTCACCACGGCGCACCATCGGGCCCAGGGGCTCTTTGGAGATCAGGTCGGGCAGCACCAGGTGGGCCTTGGGATCCTTGGCTTCCTTGGCGCGGGTCGAGGCCAGGCCCGAGGCGTCGGTGGTGTAGGCCTGGCAACGGCCCGAGAAGTAAGCGCCCGTGGCGGCTTCGAGCTTCTCGAACACGACCGGCTTGATGTTGAGCTTGTTGGCGCGCGAGAAGTCGGTCAGGTTCTTCTCGGTGGTGGTGCCCGACTGCACGCACACGGTGGCGTTCTTGAGCTGCTTGGCGCTCTTGATCTTGCCGTTGGCAGGGACCATGAAGCCCTGGCCGTCGTAGTAGTTCACGCCCACAAAGCTCAGGCCCAGCGAGGCGTCGCGGTTGAGGGTGTTGGTGGTGTTGCGGGCCAGCACATCGACCTCACCCGACTGCAGGGCCGTAAAGCGCTGCTGGGCGGTCAGGGGCACGTACTTGACCTTGTCCGGATCATTGAGCACGGCGGCGGCCACGGCACGGCAGTGGTCCACGTCCAGGCCCGACCACTTGCCGCTGGAGTCGGCTTGCGAGAAGCCAGCCAGACCGGTGTTGACGCCGCAGACGATCTGTCCGCGCTGCTTGATCTGGTCCAGGGTCTTGCCGGCCATCGCGGAACCGGCGCTCAGCAGGCCAGCGGTGGCCAGCAGCGTACCGAGCAGCACTTGGGCTTGTCGTTTCATCAATATTTCTCCTAGGTGTTTCAAGGCGGGCACAAGGCCCGAAGCCAGGGCACGATTAGATGCCAGATCACAGGCCGCGCCCGCTAGGGATGTCCCTAGGCGGCGACACTGTTGCGGGCAGTCTAGCACCTCCGGTACGCAAGTTTGATGCCCGCACAGGGCTGGCGGAATTGCCCGCTGGCGGGGCCTTGGCCTCAGTCGGCGTCCCCATCCAGGTGCACCGGCGGCAGGCTGGGCAGCGGGCCACTCCCCCATTGGGTGCGCAGGGCCCGCATTTGCTGCAGCCAGACCAGGGCCTGCTGGTGCAACTGCTGGCCCGCCGGGGTCAGGCGGGTGGGGTAGCTGTGGCGGTCGATCAGGGGCACGCCCGCCCAGCGCTCGAGGGCCTGGATGCGGCGCGAGAAGGCCGGCTGGGTGATGTGGCGCAGGCGCGCCGAGCGCGAGAAGCTCCCGGTCTCGGCCAGGCTCACAAAATCCTCGAGCCAGCGCGTGTCCATCAGGCCGTCTGGGGCGCGTCCTGCGTCGCCCGCTCGTTTTGTTGCAAGGCCCACATGCGGGCATAGCGGCCCTGCGCGGCCAGCAGCTGGGCATGCGTGCCGCGCTCGATGATGCGGCCGGCCTCCATGACCAGGATCTCGTGCGCGTGCACCACCGTCGAGAGGCGGTGCGCGATCACCAGCGTGGTCTTGTTCTGCGCGGCCTGCGCCAGCTCGGCCTGGATGGCCCGCTCGTTGGCCGAGTCCAGGGCCGAGGTGGCCTCGTCAAACACCAGCACGGGCGGGTTTTTCAGCAAGGTGCGGGCAATCGCCACCCGCTGCTTCTCGCCGCCCGAGAGCTTGAGCCCGCGCTCGCCCACCGGGGTGTCGTAGCCGCGCGGGGTGGCCGCAATGAAGTCGTGGATGCGGGCGGCGCGGGCCGCCGCCTCGATCTGCGCCTGCGTGGCGCCGGGCTGGCCGTAGGCGATGTTGTAGGCAATGCTGTCGTTGAACAACACGGTGTCCTGCGGCACGATGCCGATGGCGCGGCGCACGCTGTTCTGGCGCACCGTGCGCACATTCTGGCCGGCGATGGTGATGCGGCCGCCTTGCACGTCATAGAAGCGAAACAGCAGGCGCGCCAGCGTGGACTTGCCCGAGCCCGACGGCCCGACCACCGCCACCGTGCGGCCGGCGGGGATGGTGAAGTCGATGTCGTGCAGGATGGGGCGGTCGCTTTCGTAGGCAAACCGCACGCCCTCAAAGCGCACCTCGGGCGCGCCCTGCAGGGCCAGCTCGGGGGCGCCGGGTGCATCGTCGACCTCGCGCTCGCGGTCCATCAGCACAAACATGCGGTCCAGGTCGGTCAGGCTTTGCTTGATCTCGCGGTAGATCACGCCCAGAAAGTTCAGCGGGATGTAGAGCTGGATCATGAAGGCGTTGACCATCACCAGGTCACCCAGCGTCATCCGCCCGGCCACCACCCCCTCGGTGGCGCGCCAGAGCATGGCCACCAGGGCCAGCGCAATGATCAGCTGCTGGCCGGTGTTGAGCAGGCTGAGCGTGGTCTGCGACTTCAGGCGCGCCTGGCGCAGGCGCTCCAGGCTCTGGTCGTAACGACCCGCCTCGTAGGCCTCGTTGCCAAAGTACTTGACGGTCTCGTAGTTCAGCAGCGAATCGATGGCGCGGGTGTGCGCGGCCGAATCGAACTCGTTGGCCTGGCGGCGAAACTGGGTGCGCCACTCGGTGATGCGGAAGGTGAAGAACACATACAGCACCAGGGCCGCGATGGTGATGCCGGCAAACCAGAGGTCAAAACGCCAGCCCAAAATGGTGAGCACCAGCACCACCTCGATCAGCGTGGGCACGATGCTGTAGAGCGAATACGAGATCAGCGACTCGACACCGCGCACACCGCGCTCGATGTCGCGCGTCATGCCGCCGGTCTGGCGCGCCAGGTGAAAGCGCAGGCTCAGGCCGTGCAGGTGCTCAAAGGTCTGCAGCGCAATGTGGCGGGTGGCGCCCTGCGTGGCCTGCGCAAACACCAGCTCGCGCAGCTCGGTGAACAAGGAGGTCGCCAGGCGCAGGCCGGCATAGGCCAGCAGCAGGCCTGCAGGCACCACCAGCAGCGTGGCCGGGTCGCCGGGCTTGAGGTCCATCACATCGACCAGCTCCTTGAGCAGCACGGGCACGCCCACATTGGCCAGCTTGGCGCCCACCATGAAGGCCAGCGCCAGCATGACGCGCCATTTGTACTGCCACAAATACGGCAGCAGTCGGCGCAGGGTCTGCATGTCACCACCGGCGGGACCGGGGGGCAGGGGCGTGGAGGAAGGCGAGGCGTGATGGCGCATGGAAGGTCCGCTGGGGCGGCCCGGGGGCGGGCCGCTGGTTTGGGTTATTCTCGCTCAAGCCCAGGCGACGCCCCGTCGCGCAGGCCCCACCCTGTTGCCCACCCCGACCATGTCCTCTTTTGATCGCCCCTTGACCCACCCCCCGGCCGATATGGAACTGGTGCTCAAAGTCATCCCCATGCCCGCCGACTGCAACGCCAATGGCGATATTTTTGGCGGCTGGGTGATGGCGCAGGTGGACCTGGCCGGCTCGGTGCTGCCCGCACGGGTGGTGCGCGGGCGCATGGCCACGGTGGCCGTCAACGAGTTCATCTTCAAGCAGCCGGTGCGGGTGGGCGACATCCTGTCGTTCTTCTCGCGCATTGAGCGCATTGGCCGCACCTCGATCACCGTCAAGGTCGAGGTCTATGCCGAGCGCTACCGCACCCAGGGCCAGTTCATCAAGGTCACCGAGGCACAGACGACCTATGTGGCCATCGACGAGGACGGTCGCCCACGCCCCATCGAGCGCTGAGCGGGCCCGCGCTCAGGACACGATGTAGGCGGCGGTGCCGGTCGACAGCAGGGTGCCGTCGCTGCCCAGGAAACGCATGTGCGAGGTGCCCACGCGCGAGCCCACGCGCAGCGCCTGCGCCTCGATCACAAAGCGCTCGCCAATGCCCGGGCGCAGGTAGTCCACCCGCAGGTCGATGGTGCCCAGGCGCGCAAAGCGCTCAAGGCGGCGCATGGGCGGCTCGTCCATGTGGCGCGCGGCCAGGTGGGCGATCACGGCCAGGCTGCCAATCGCGTCCAGCGCGGCGCTGATCACGCCCCCGTGGATGCGGTGGTAGGCGAAGTGCCCCACCAGCTCATCGCGCATGTCCAGGTGCGCCTGCACCGACAGCGGGGTGATCTGGTCCACGCGCAGGCCCAGGGTCTTGTTGAAGACGATTTTTTCTTCGTAGATGAGGCGCAGGCCGGCCAGAAATTCGGGTTCGAATGTCAGCGCGGCCAGCTGCTCATCGCTCAGGCGCGCACTCATGCCTTGGAGAAGTCGGGCGCGCGCTTTTCCACAAAGGCCGTGAAGGCCTCGCGCGCGGCCGGCTCGGTGAGCATGCGGCCAAAGATCTGGCCTTCTTCGTTCATGCGCGCGAGCACCTGCGCCTGCAAATCGCCTTTCATGAGGCGCTTGGTTTCGATCAGCGAGGCCAGGGGCTTGGCGGCGAGCTTGCGCGCCTGCGCCTGCGCCATGGCGTTGACCTCGGTGGGCGGCACGACG
>Ga0255220_1000213_pt1 | contig 25459 bp, 20 predicted proteins | sample Miss_Colum_RepB__FD_188423 | JGI IMG/M metagenome (GOLD analysis project Ga0255220, IMG submission 188423) | Freshwater microbial communities from Mississippi River, Louisiana, United States - Miss_Colum_RepB_8d | ecosystem: Environmental > Aquatic > Freshwater > River | place: USA: Louisiana...
ATCCGGAGAGAACAGCGCGGAATGCCCCTGCACTTGCGGTTCGTGAGTCTTGATACCGGCTTTGTCACGCCACTGCAGCGATTGCACCCCATTGGCTGACGCCCGAAAAGCCAGGTCTTCCAGCACGCCAGTTTCGCCCGCCTGCGCCACGATCAGCTTGCCCGTGCGACGGTGAGCGATACCATGACGCTGGCAGTACCCGTAGAGCATGTCCCGGCCAGTGACACAAAGCCTGGCCTTGAGTGATCCCGGCGTGTAATACAGACCTGCATGAATGACTTCGCTGTTGCGGCTGCTGGTTTCCTGCCCAAAGTGTTCATGCTGTTCCAGAACAAGTATCGAGAACGAGGAGGGCAGCGCCGTGGCGAACTCCTCTGCGATCGCCAGCCCCACCACTCCCGCACCCACGATGCACAAGTCGAAGCGGTCCATGTCAGGCACGCTCTCTGCGGTGAATAATCCGACGGAAAGTCAGATTGATACGAGGCTCCTGCACGTCCTTCTCCTTGGGCACCTGGTGAGCCCAGAACTCCTGAGTCCTGCCAAGCATCACCAGCAGGCTGCCATGATCGAGCGTGAGACGCAGTGAGGGAGCGGACTTTTGACGATGACGCAGTTCGAATCGACGACTCGCACCAAGACTCACGGAGGCGATCATGGGTTGTTCTCCCAATTCCGGTTCGTCATCGCTGTGCCAACTCACACTGTCACGGCCATCTCGATAGTGGTTGGCCAGCACGCAATTGAAGTGCCCGTCGCAGAGTGACTCCACCCGTGCCTTGATCTCGAGAAGCGAGGCAGTCCACGGCAGCGGAGCTAGAGCGATCCCGGAATAACTGTAATGCGCACCGGGCTCCCCAAACCAGTTCTGCAGACGCGGCACCGCCATGGTTTTGCCGGCGATGCGAATGCTGTCCTGCCGCCAGGGCAGCTCCCGAAGGCAGTGCTCGAGAAAACCTTGTGCTTCTGGCGTTGAAAAAGCCTGAGGAATGTACAGCAATTCACCACCCGGAAGAGTCAACCGTTCTGCAGCTGCAGGATTGGAACCAAGAACACATTGGCTGGTGAGTGACAGAGTCATGCGGGGTCGCGTCTGTATCGGTGGGGAGTTATCTGGGATCATAGCCCCTTGCCAGTGCCGACTCAAACTCATCGGATCGGCGGTACCTCAAGGAGTAAACTGACACGTGACAGCATTCGATCTTGATTTCTTCGTCATCGGTGGTGGCTCCGGTGGCGTGCGCGCCGCCCGGACAGCCGCGGCATTGGGCGCTCGCACGGCACTGGCCGAGGAACGCTATCTGGGCGGCACCTGCGTCAATGTGGGATGCGTGCCCAAGAAGCTCTTCAGCTATGCCGCACATTACGCGCGCGATTTCCAGGATGCCATGGGCTACGGCTGGAAAACGGATGGCAACCCCCGCTTTGACTGGCCTACCCTCATGCAGCGCAAGAATGCAGAGATAGCCCGACTCAACGGGATCTACGGCAATCTGCTGCGCAATGCCGGCGTACGCGTTATCGAGGCACGTGCCCGAGTAGTGGATGCGCATACGGTGGAAGTGGCCGGAGAAGTCCTTCGCTGCAGGGAAATACTGATAGCCACCGGTGGCTGGCCATTGCTGCCGGAGATTACGGGAGGCGAACTGGCCCTGAACTCGAACGACGTCTTCGTCTTGCCACACCTGCCAGCCTCCATTTTGATCGTGGGAGGGGGATACATCGCCGTAGAATTCGCGGGCATCTTTGCAGGGCTGGGGGTGAAAACCACCCTGGTGCATCGAGGCCCCAGGCTGCTGAGAGGGTTCGATTCAGAGGTGGTTGTCCATTTCCAGAATGATCTGCGGCAATACGCCGACCTGCGGCTGGACACCCACGTGACGGCGTTGAGCAGGGAAGGGGGGCACACGGTCGTCAGACTGGCAAATGGTGAGGAAATTGCCGCCGAACAGGTTCTTTTTGCCACCGGTCGGATGCCCAATACCGCAGGCCTAGGTCTTGAAAGAGCGGGCGTTCAGCTTGCCGCCAATGGTGCTGTTCAGGTCAACGAGCACTTCACCACCAATATTCCGAGCATTCATGCCGTGGGTGATGTGATCGATCGTGTCGCGCTGACGCCGGTAGCGCTCGCCGAGGGCCAGATACTGGCCCATCGCCTGTTCGGCCGTTCCACACGCGAGATGAGCTATGAGAATGTTCCAACCGCTGTTTTCTGCCATCCTGAGATCGCCACCGTCGGACTCAGTGAGGACCAGGCAAGGACAGAGGGTAGGTCCGTCAAACTGTTCCGAAGTCGCTTCACCCCCCTGCGCCATACCTTGAGCGGCCGTGCCGAGAAAGCGTTTCTGAAGTTGGTTGTGGACGCCGAGTCAGACCATGTCCTGGGAGCGCACATGGTGGGAGAGGGCGCCGCCGAGATCATTCAAGGGCTGGCAATCGCGTTGACCATGGGTGCAACAAAGACCGATTTCGACAGGACACTTGGCATTCATCCCAGCACGGCGGAGGAGTTCGTCACCCTGCGAACACCCTCCTGAACAAGAGGACCTCATTGTGAGCAGCAACAGTCCCGCCAGACACTTTCAACTGAAGGTTGAGGGCATGACCTGTGCCTCTTGCGCCGGGCGTGTGGAAAGGGCACTGCGTGGCATGGAAGGTGTCGCCTCTGCCAACGTCAATCTGGCGACGGAAACTGCCCGCATTGAAGTGGCCACCAGCACCATTGCAACGTCCGATCTGATTCGCGTCATTGGAAAGGCGGGCTATAGTGCGACTGTCCCGAATTCTCATGCATCGATGGAGGACACCAAGAACGTATTGCAGCGACAACGCCGGGAAGGCCAAGCGGCGTTGATCGCGGCACTGCTATCCACCCCTCTCGTGGTGCCGATGCTCGCGGATTTTGCAGGACAACACTGGATGCTGCCCGGCTGGCTGCAATGGGCTCTGGCAACACCCGTGCAGTTCTGGCTCGGAGCCCGGTTTTACATGGCAGGCTGGAAAGCCGTCAAAGCGCGCTCTGGCAACATGGATCTGCTGGTAGCACTCGGCACCAGTGCGGGCTATGGTTTGAGTGTGTACGAAGTCTTGCGAACAGCAGGCGCCGACATGGGGCATTACTATTTCGAGGCGTCGGCGGTGGTGATCACCCTGGTGCTGGCTGGCAAATGGCTGGAGGGTCGCGCGAAGCGCGAAACCATGGCGGCAATCCACGCACTGCAGTCCCTGCGACCGCAACAGGCTCTGGTGCGCACTGGCAACACGCAAACCTTGCGTCCGATAGACGCAATCCGACCTGGTGACCACGTCATCGTCAAACCGGGCGAACAGATTCCCGTTGATGGCCGTGTACTGGATGGCAGCAGCGAAGTCAACGAAGCGATGCTCACCGGAGAGAGCCTGCCAGTGGCGAAACACGCTGGCGACAAGGTTGTTGGGGGCGCCCTCAATGGCTCTGGACTCCTGATAGTGGAAACCCTCGCGGTTGGCAGCGAGACCACACTCTCACGCATCATTCGGTTAGTGGAAGACGCTCAGGCGGCCAAGGCCCCCATCCAGCAGTTGGTGGACAAGGTCAGTGCCGTCTTCGTGCCAAGCGTGCTTGTGCTGGCTTTGCTGACTCTGGCCTTCTGGACGTGGTATTCGGGCGATGTCCAGCAGGCCATCCTCAACGCCGTCTCGGTGCTTGTCATCGCCTGTCCTTGTGCTCTAGGACTTGCCACCCCTACGGCGATCATGGCCGGTACTGGTGTTGCCGCCAGCCATGGCATTCTGGTCAAGGATGCCGAAGCGCTCGAGTTGCTCCGCAAGTCCACCGTACTTGTGTTCGACAAGACTGGCACGCTCACGGAAGGCAAACCCGCACTGATCGCCAGCATGCCAGTGGGAATCGACGAGAGCGAGCTCCTGCGCCTTGCAGCGGCGCTGCAGCGCGGCAGCGAGCATCCCCTGGCACGAGCCATTCTCCGAGTCGCAGAAGACAGGGCGCTTTCGCTGCCGGCCATCAGAAATCTGCAGGCAGTTCCGGGGCGAGGTCTCGTCGGTGAAATCGAAGGGCGCACGCTGCAACTGGGGAGCAGTCGGATGATGCAGGAACTTGGACTTGAGCCTGGCATGCTGCGCAGCGACGCGGAACGATTGCAACGTCAAGGCAACAGTGTTTCCTGGCTGGCAGAAGCAGGCAAGGAGCCACGCATTATCGGCCTGTTCGCATTTGGCGATCAGCTGCGCAGCGGCGCGCGGCAGGCCATGGAAACCTTGCATCGACAAGGCATCGAAACCGTCATGCTGACGGGCGACAACGAGGGCAGCGCGAGACACGTCGCCGCACAGCTAGGCATGGACAAGGTTTTCGCCAATGTGCTTCCCGGCGACAAGGCCAGCGTGATCAGACGGCTGAAGTCCTCCACGTCGACCGTTGCCATGATTGGAGACGGCATCAACGATGCGCCAGCGCTGGCCAGTGCAGACATCGGAATAGCAATGGCCACGGGCTCCGATGTCGCGATGCTCACAGCCGGTATCACGCTGATGCGTTGCGATCTGCTGCTGATCGGGAGCGCAATCGACATCTCGCACAAGACTTACGCCAAGATTCGTCAGAATCTGTTCTGGGCGTTTTTCTACAACCTGATCGGCATTCCGCTCGCGGCGACAGGCCTGCTAAGTCCTGTGTTTGCCGGGGCTGCTATGGCACTGAGCAGCGTCAGCGTAGTGAGCAACGCCTTGTTGTTGCGACGCTGGAAGCCGGAGCGTCAGACTGAAGTGGAAGCTTAGAAAATAAAGCCAGAGACTTGTTGAAAAAGGAATAAGCCGGCAATGGTACTTTTTGCGACACCCTCACTATTTCCGGTAATAAAGATTACCGGAAATAGTGAGGGTGTTCGCGACAATCCCTTCGCTGAAGCTCCACCCTGCCATCAATTGGTTCTTGGGGGCGGCGGTGTCCAGTCACAATTCGCACATTCCGCCGATTTGCCGTGTTCAGCCAGCACGGCAAAGATGAAGTCGCGCCAGACTGCATTCGGCTGCCAAACCGTGTTCATGTCAGCCTTGGCTTGCTCGACAGACACGTCCTCGTAGATCACGCGATACAAGAAGCTGAACGCCGTAGCGCGTGCATTGACCTGACAATGCAGCAGCGTCTTCATGTCCGGCTCACGCTGCATCGCGTCCGCAAAGGCATTAAAGTCACGAACTGTCGGGTTGTTGAAATCCACCGGGATATGCAGGAAGTCCAATCCGAGTTCCTTGATGAGTTGATCCTCTTCCGGAATCGCCGGGCCGACCGTACTGAATGCGATATAGATCACACGCTCGTAGCCAGCGTCCTTGATCAGCGGCAGCTGTTCCCGCGTGGGCTGACCTGAACTGGAGAACATCGGGCTGTAAGATTTGTAGTTGAGGATATCCCGCACACTGGGGGAATCCTGCGCCTGCAGGCCGGACGAGACGACCATCAATGCCACACACGCACTGGACAGTCCTGATGAAAGCGCTCTCCAGAACGCAGCCCGGGGCTTGCTTGAACTGATCATGACAACTCCTGATTGATGAAAATCCGACATTGTCGTTCGACACGACGACTCCGGCCACAGAATAGCGCAGAACCCTCGGCTGCAACCAGAGCACCGGGGCTTTGCTTTTGTCCGGTCTGCCCCGATAAGATGACATACGATGATGAAAGTCCCTGTCCCCTCCCCGCTGTTCGACACGCTGGAAGAGATGCCCAATCCCTTCCGGCACCCGCGTCGCAGTCTGTCCGAACTGCTGGAATCACCTCCTGACTCTGCGTTGAGCGACTATCAATACGCCGCGGAGTTTCTCTACAGCTATCGCGGCAGCCCAGACACTTTCTCGACCTACCGACGCGAGATCGAGCACTTTCTGCAGTGGTGCTGGCTGATTGCGCGCAAAGGAGTTCCAGAGATCCAGCGTGCAGACATCGAGGCTTACGTGGAATTTTCCTGCAAACCGCCTGTTTCATGGATCGGCGAAAAGACCGTGGCACGATTTGTGTCCCAACAAGGCGAGCGACACCCCAACCCCCTGTGGCGCCCCTATGTCACTACCACCGGCAGTTACTCACTATCCCAGTCCGCGTTGCAGTCCCTTTTCAGCGTCCTGAGCAGCTATTTTTCCTTCCTTGTGCAGGAAAACCAGATTGCAGCCAACCCCGTGGCGCAGATTCGTCAGAAGAGCAAGTTCCTCCGCAAACATCAATCCAGTGCGCAGACACGCCGGCTCTCGCCGCTGCAGTGGTCTTTCGTGATAGAGACTGCGCAGACGCTTGCCGCGAGCGATCCCGTCACGCACGAACGCACCCTGTTCATCATGAATGTCCTCTATGCCTTGTATCTGCGGATTTCCGAACTGGTGGAGACTCCTCGCTGGCTCCCGCAGATGGGACACTTCCAGCGCGATGTCGAGGGCAACTGGTGGTTTCTAACCGTCGGCAAGGGCAACAAGGAACGGGAAATCTCCGTCAGCAACAGCATGCTGGATGCCCTGCGACGTTACCGCCTGTCACGGGGTCTGACACCCCTGCCCCTGCCTGGCGAGGCGACGCCGCTGATTCACAAGACACGTGGCCCAGGTGGCATCACCAGTACACGGCAGATTCGCGGCATCGTGCAGCAATGTTTCGATGCGGCAGAAGAAAAGCTGCGCAAGGACGGTTTTTCCGAAGAAGCGGACCGCCTGAGCGCGGCCACTGTGCACTGGCTGCGGCACACCGGCATTTCGGAAGACGTGAAACATCGTCCACGTGAACACGTCCGCGACGATGCCGGCCATGGCTCGAGCGCCATCACGGATCGCTACATCGACGTCGAGAGAGCTGAGCGCCATGCCAGCGCGCGGCACAAGAAGATACAGGAATGAGTCCGCCTGCTCGACAAAGCCCGGTGGCCGCGGCCTGCGGCCCTGGCGCTGCGATTTAGTGCTGGAAACTAAGGGCTTGCATGGTTTATAAGTCGTCAACGAAATGCTCAATCACGTGGTGCACAACGCTATGAAGACATCTGGATCGACTCTGTACCGACAAGCAGAAACACGCGCGCCTTCGGCGTGCCGAAAGCTGGCAGGGGCCATCGGTCTGATGCTGGCATTCGGCACTACGGGCGTCCTGGCGCAGGAGCCTGAAGTTCTCAATCCGGTGCTGGATGTGAACACCCTCTACACCGCACTGAGCGCCGAGGAAGTCTACGGCAACACTGCCGCCGAACTGCTGGCTGAACTGGAAGAGAAGCATTACTCCCGCGTGTTGTTCGATGATCTGTTTTCAGACAAGGTTTTCGACGCTTACCTCAAGGCACTGGACGGTCAGCGCCTGTATTTCCTGCAGGAAGATATCGACCAATTATCTCTCTTCAGTACCGTACTGGACGACACGCTGAAGACAGGAAATATCGACCCGGCCTTCGAGATCTACAATCTTTACCACAAGCGACTGCTTGAACGTCTCGTCTACGCCATCGATCAGGTGGAAAATCACCTTCCATCCTATGATTTCACGCTGGACGAAAGCATCGAGATCGAGCGCGAGGACGCGCCCTATGCGTTGACAGCCGCCGAGCTGGACGAGCTGTGGCGCCTGCGTGTGAAGAACAGCGCCCTGAGCCTCAAGCTGGCCAACCTCGATATTGCCGAGATTCAGGAACGCCTGAGCAGGCGTTACCGCCAGCAACTCAATCAAGTGCTCAAGACCAACAACCGCGACGTCTTCCAGTCCTACCTGGCCACCGTTGCCAGCACCATCGACCCGCACACCAGCTATTTCTCCCCCCGCGACTCGGAAAATTTCAACATGGGCCTGCGTCTTTCCCTGCAGGGGATCGGTGCTCAGCTGACCACTGAGGACGAGTACACCAAAGTGGTGGAACTCATCAAGGGTGGCCCGGCAGAACGTGGCCGAGAGCTCAAGGCCGGTGATCGCATCATCGGCATCGCCCAGGGCGTGGATGGCGAGATGAAGGACGTCATCGGTCTGCGCCTGGATGACGTGGTCGATCAGATCCGTGGCGAAAAGGGCACGGTCGTGCGCCTTAACGTGATTCCGGCGGAAGCTACGGGTGAGACCCAGGCCCATGTCGTCTCGATCACTCGCGACACCGTCAAGCTGGAAGACCAATCCGCCAAGAAGGAAGTGCTGGAAGTCACTTACAACGAAGGCGTCTACAAGGTCGGTATCATCAAGTTGCCCACCTTCTACTTCGACTTCGAGGCTGCGGCCGCTGGCCAGACCGATTACAAGAGCTCCACGCGTGACGTGAAGCTGCTGCTGGAAGAACTCAAGGCGGAAGGCGTGGACGCAGTGGTCATGGATCTGCGCGACAACGGTGGCGGCTCCCTGACGGAAGCCAACGACCTTGTAGGCCTGTTCATCGACACTGGCAATACCGTGCAGATTCGCTATTCCGGTCTGCGCAACGGATTCGTGCGCGCCTATGGTGACGGCAATCCCGAGGTAACCTACGACGGCCCGCTGGGCGTGCTTGTCAACCGCGCCAGTGCGTCCGCTTCGGAGATCTTCGCTGGCGCGATTCAGGACTATCAGCGCGGGATCATTCTGGGCGGGCAGACCTTCGGCAAGGGCACCGTGCAGGAAATCATTCCGATGGATTATGGTCAGGTGAAACTCACCCGCTCCAAGTTCTATCGCATTTCCGGCGCCAGCACCCAACATCGTGGCGTGGTTCCTGACATCCTGTTCCCGGATCGCTACCAGGCCATCAAGGAAATGGGTGAAAGCAATCTGGATGGCGCGCTGCCCTGGGACACCGTGCGTCCGGTGGAGTACAACACCTACTTCCCGATCAAGGACATCCTGACGGATCTGCAGGTAAAACATGACGAGCGCGTCGCGAATGACCCGGATTTCATCTATCTGGCAGAGCAGATCGAGCGCTCTCGTGAAATGCGCGAACGCACCCTGCTTTCCCTGAACGAAGAGACCGTGCGCAAGGAACGTGACGACAACCGTCTGGCTGAGTTCAATGCCAATAATATGCGCCTGTTCCTGAAGGGGCTGCCGATGGAAGAATGGACCGAACCGACCGAAGAGGAGCTGGATCCCGATGCCGTCGCAGCCGTCACTCCCGAGGAAACAGACGAAGAACAGGAGAATCAGGAAGACGATCCACTGCTGGTGGAAAGTAGCTATATCCTGATCGATATGGCCCAGATGCTGGGCAGCCCCATGACGGCGGACGCTGTCAGTACCTCTGGCAATCTGAACGCGTCCAACCTCTGACAGGGGCGCCCCCGGCGCGCAGTCCACCAACAAAAAGGCCCTCTGCGAGAGGGCCTTTTTGTTGGTGCAGGAAGTCCAGTGAACCGGTTCAGGTTCCCAGACGGTAACGCAACTTGATCACCAGTTCGCTGCCCAGCGGGTTCTCCCAGGAATTGTCGAACATTTCATCGAAGGCCATCAGCGCACTGCGTCGGTTGTCGCCCTTGGTGTACACGATGAACAGGTCTGACAACGGCGCAATCTGCCAGCGGTAGCGCAACTGGAAATTGAGCTGGGACAGACCGAAGCTGTCCGAAGGCCCTGCAGGCTTGCTGGAAAGTTTCACCAGATCACGGTTCTTGCTCGGCAGGTGGGACGGCAATGTGTAGAACTCGTCTTCTTCGGCTTCGATTCCCACCCACTGCAGTGCCATGCTGAGCTGCTGACGCGCAGTCAGGAAGTAATCCATGCTCATGTCGAAACGCCATTGATCCGCCTGGAAAGTTGTGAAGTTCTGGCGCTCCTGGTGCAGCAGCCAGCCGTCGCGGTCGTCGTAGCTGACTTCGGTGTTCAAGGCGATATTGTCGCGAGGCCGCCAGTTGATGCCGGCGTTCACGCCCTTGCTGTTGCCGCCCTCGAATTCGCCGGAGGTATTCATGCCGACCGTATAGCTAATGGTTCTTGCGGTGTTGGTCTGGTAGCTGATGTTGAAGTTGTTGCGCTCGGCAGTCGCGAAGGTGCCATTGCCGAAGCTGTTCTGATCGTCGTAGCGCTTGGGGAAGTGCTGCAGGCCAAGGTTGACGCGGGCCAGATTGTTCAGTGTGATGTTCGCCGCCAACACCGGGAAGGCATTGTTGGTGCGATCACCCGCCGCATTTTCCTCGTAGCGCAGGAAGGGATTGAAGCGGAAATTGCGCACCAGTTTCAGATCCGACTTCACCCACTCGAAGCGGTACCACAACTCGCGCGAGTCATTGCGCTCCTGGAAGCCAAAATCATTGACGTGAAACTGCTCGTCCAGATACGTCATCTGCAGAGTGTGGCGCAGGCCCTGACGCGGCGTGTAAACGATGTCGGCAAACGCACCCTTGCCCTGCCCCCGTTCATCCGTGTCGGTGGAGATGATCTGGCCGTCGACATTCCAGCGGCCTCCCGTCATCAGATAGTGGAAATCGACGGCGTGCACCTGCGCGTCCGACTCCGGATGCTGCACCAGCGAGCCCATGTAGCCAAGACCGCGGTAGGCAGCGCCGATGCTGTCCTCGTAGATCATGCGGAACGTGCCGAAATCGCGGCCATCCTGATAGAAGCGACGACCACCGGCTGCGAACTCACTCTCGTCTTCCACGGCCGTCATCACGCCATAGCGCACCGACCCCACCTGCCCTGTCATCTTCACCGCCCCCAGCAGATCCGCCGGACGGATTCGCTCACGTGTGGACAACGACACGCCGGCCGGCAACTGCGGCGCACGCGGTCTGGCGCCAATACGACGGGTGTTGACGATGGAAAGACGCTTGCCGTTCGCGCCTGTGGAGCGCGGAGTGGTATTGAAGATTTCCTGGCCTTCCTGGAAGAACAGCCGCTTTTCAGGGAAGAAGGTCTCGTTGGCGGTGAGATTGACAACCACGTTGTCCGACTCCGTCGAACCGAAGTCAGGATTCACGGCGGCTGTCATCTGGAAATTGCTTGATGGCCTCCAGAACACATCGAAACCCGCCTTGTAGCGCGTGTCACTATCAATCTCGTCGAAGGTGGAAGATGCATACGGGAACACGCTCCATTGCTGTCTGACGTCGACACCCTCGAGCTGCAGATGAGGCAGATTGCTCATGAAGATCGAATCAGATTCTGGAATCGGCGGCCATGCCCAGGTCTGGTTGAGATGGGCCACCTTGCGCTCTGTATAAACACCGATATGGCGTACACCGTCTTCACGCGGCATGGCCATTTGTCCCCAGGGTACGAAGAACTCGGCAGACCAGCCCGTGGCAGTCTGCGCCGTGGCTCCGTACCAGGCACCGTCCCACTGAGTCGAGTACTGCCTCTCCGGCAGAATGGTGCCGTCGGCCTGATTGTCCCCGAGAGCCAATGTCATCCAGTAGCCGAAAAGCCCCTGCCCCGAGGTGTCCAGTGTCATCGACACGGTGTCGCGATTGATGGCCAGATTGTCTCTCGTGCTGATGCGCTGCACGATGCTGCCGGCCGGCTGTTCCATGTCGAACGAAACGTAGAGCCCGCGCTGGGTGTAGAAAAAACGCACCCGTGTGGCATGTGGCACCTCTGCCAGCGTATCCGGGTCGATCACGCGCATTTGATTGACAGGCTCGATGCGTCCCCATACCGACTCATCGAGTCGACCATCGACATCGACATTGGCTACGTCATGATCCAACTGCTGCAGTGTGATGTTCTGCTGACCGTTCAAATTGACCTGAACAGGATTTGCGGAGGCGGGAGCATTCTGAGCGTTGAGGGCGGTGGAACTGGTCAGGCAGGCAATGACAGCCGGAATAGCGGTACGGTATTTCAAACGCGTCACCTTGAATTTTCTTGTTGAAAACGCTGAGCGCAAGCTATCTCAGACAGGAGAGGGGCAAGGATAAACGGCGAAATTTTCGCCGTCCACCAAAGTGACCTATTGTCACACACTGAGAGTCAGAGCAATGCGGGACAGGAATCTCCCAGATAGCCCCCTCCACCACAGTAGTCCAGATGTTGCAGTTGAATGTGCAGTCCGTCTGGATCCGAGAAATACAACTCTGGCGTGCCACCCTCGGCACCACCACGATTGGGCATGCGCATGCTCACCCAATGCGACAAGGCAGGTGTCACGGACGGCTCGGCCCGCGCGCTGAGGCCGAACTGTGTGAGCGTGGCGAGAATGCGCTCGACATCGAAGTTCTCCACACTCAGGCTCACGTGATCGATGCGTGCGGGGGTCTGCGGCGCTTCTTCGCGTGCGCCCCCGACGAACATCAGGAACTGCCTCCCGTCGCCCACCCCGATCGTCGGCATGGTCGGTCCCTGATAGGACTGGTAACGCAGGCCAAAGGTATCCAGATAGAACACATTGGCAGTGGGGGCATTGCTCATGTAATTGGTGAAATGATTGATGTCGTTCAATTGCAGCAGGCCGGGCTGCGGCGCGGGCTCTGGTGTGGTGCAGCCACCGGCAACCCCGCACCACGTCGAAGCACACAACTGCAGCAGCAAGCCTTCGCGATCCGTCAGAAAGACGCCTGCCTCGGAGCTTGCGGCACGCCAGAATTGCAATGCAGCGCCGAGCAACTCAGAAGACGACGCAGGGGTGGCTCGCTCGCGCAAACCGCGTGCCGCAAGGGACGCAGCGATTTGCTCCACATCGAGGTCAGGTACGCTCAGACCCACATGGCCAATGCCTGGCAGCTCGCCCGGCCGGCATTCCTGCAGCGTCAGAAACTGCGGCCCTGCTCCGATACGCAGACTGACGGCGTCCGCTGCACGCCCCAGCACTGGCATCCCGAACAAGGCCTGATAGAAATTCACGGAACGCTCAAGGTCTGTCACGCGCAGCGTGAAGCAGTGCAGCCTGCTGATGCGAATGGCCGGCGCGGATGTCTGCGCCTGCGCGCGAAAGCACAAGGGACTCAGAGCGAGCAGGCACAGAAGCTGCCGACGCAAAGGGCTCGGAGGTAACGTGAATTCAGCGGCATGACTGGTGTAATCAACGGTTGTTTTCATTATTATCCCTCCGCAATGGAATCGGCTGGTTCATCAACTCGAGCGGCCCGACTATAGCGTGCCGCGACGCGCGTACACAATGGACTGATGCGCAGCACTTTCGCATCCACCCCCTCATTCAGCTGGACATCATCATGCAACATTCTCTTTTCTCAGGCTGCCGTGCTTTCATCATGAGCGCGCTTGCCACAGGCAGTCTTGTCAGTTTCTGCACGCTGGCCCAGGCACAGACCACACTCCTGACCGATGTCAACGGCTACACGGTGAACGCAAATCACGAGCTGATTCGATTTCGCGCCCTGCAATTCACTGGCAACACCATAGATCGCGTGTTCACTGCAGAGGAAGCACTGCCAGAGGATGCGGCCATCACAATCATCGATGGCGAGGGCAAGACGTTGCTTCCGGGGCTGATCGATGCCCACGGCCACATCCTGAGTTACGGACTGAGCCTTCTGCGTGTCGACCTCACCGGCACCCGCTCCGAGCAGGAAGCCGTCGACCGCATCCGTGCCTTTCAGCAGGCGAATGGCAATCTGGAATGGATACAGGGCCGAGGCTGGAACCAGGTATTGTGGGACAGCAACGAATTCCCTTCCGCCGCAAGTCTGGACGAATACTTCGGTGACACACCGGTCTGGCTCACCCGAGTGGATGGCCACGCGGGCTGGGCCAATTCCGCCGCGATGGCGCTGGCTGACGTGAATGCGGCCACGGTCGACCCGGCAGGCGGGCAGATCATTCGCGATGCGGAAGGCCGCCCGACCGGGACTTTTGTAGACAATGCGATGGATCTCATCACCGCCAACATCCCCGCACTGAGTGTGGAAGAACAGGTGTTTGCCCTGCGCCGGGCATTGTACGCACTCAGCGCTCAGGGGCTGACAAGCGTGCACGATGCCGGTGTTTCAGCGCGAACGGTGGAAGCATACAAGCGTCTGCTCGAAGAAGGCCTCCTGCCCGTGCGTGTGAATGTGATGCTCGGCGCCGGCGATCCCCAATTGCCGGAATTGCTGGCAGCAGGCCATTTCACGAGTGCCGACGGCACGCTGACCATCAACAGCATCAAGATCTCTGCTGATGGTGCCCTGGGCAGTCGCGGTGCTGCGCTCATCGAGGATTACAGCGACATGCCCGGCCATCGCGGCCTGCTTCTGCTGGAACCAGACGAACTTTACGCCACCATGGAACAGGCGATGAGGGCGAACTTCCAGGTCAACATCCATGCCATCGGCGACAACGCCAACATGCTCGTGCTCGATCATTTCGCCGCGCTGATTCCCGCGACGAACACGCGCAACAGCCGCCATCGAGTAGAGCACGCCCAGGTGCTGCGCTACGAGGACATCCTGCGTTTTGCCGAGCTGGGCGTCATTCCATCCATGCAATCCACACACGCCACCAGCGACAAGAACATGGCCCAGGACAGACTGGGCGAGATCCGCATCCAGGGCGCCTATGCCTGGCGCAAGCTGCTGGACGCCGGCACGATCATCGCCAATGGCTCGGACTTCCCGGTCGAGTCACCGAATCCCTTCTACGGGTTGCATGCCGCCATCACACGTCAGGATCACGACAATCAGCCGCCCGGTGGCTGGTTCCCCGAGGAGCGCATGACGCCCGAAGAGGCATTGGCAAGTTTCACCATCGACGCAGCCTACGCCGGACATCAGGAAACGCTGCTCGGCACCCTCGAGCCGGGCAAGGCCGCTGATTTCATCCTGATCGATCAGGACATCTTTGCCGACGCCCCCAGCGAGATCTGGAAGGCCACGGTGGCACAGACCTGGGTGAACGGCCAGCGCATCGTGGCGCCCTGATCTGTTGTCTTACTCTCCCGCAGCGCGGTGTTCGAGCAGCAGCCCGACACTGCGCTCCGGCAGCTCTCCCAGCGCAGGCTCGCGCTCTTTCATCTGCTTTAAATGCAAGTCGAGAAATGCCGTCACGTAGTGCGCCAGGATATTGTTGCTGCGCACACTGTCCCACACCGGGTCGGCATAGTGTCCCGCCCCTGACTTGTCCGCCGACTGCAGGATCTCCTGCGGCAACGGTATGGGCGCTGCCACACTGTGCCCCCCATTCACGAAGCTGAGCAGAGTCCGCTCGGCTCCCGTCGTGTTCTCGAAAACAGCCCGCGTGCCGTTCTCGTACCCGGCTGTACTGTCCACCGTCCCCGCAACCAGGAGCATGGGCAGGCGAATGGAAGCCAGTGTCTCAACAGTGAAATAGCCAGAGTTCATGCCCCAGGGCGCGATCGCGACGCCAGCCTTGAAGCGCGGGTCGAGGGCCTGTCGATACGTCGGGCTCGCATCGGTGTGTTCACGCAGCAGACCAAGGGGTGGAGCACCGGCGGCCTCGATCATGGCCTCGCTGTAGGCGGCACCCAGATTGTTGAGCAGCCCGTAGCCCCCCATGGAAAATCCGATCAGGCCCGTATGGTCTGCATCGACGATGCCTTGCAGGAAACTACCCTCGCTCTGCGTGGCAGTCGCCAGAGCCTGCAACACGAAGCGTTGATCCGGCGACCGGTTGTAGAGCGTGCTGGCAAAGGCCTGCTGATTGCGGTAGGTGCTGTCGGTATGGTCGATGGAGGCCACGACATAGCCCTTGCTCGCCAGGTTTTCGCCGAGATGGCTGAGCAGATAACGATTGCCTGGATAGCCATGGGAGAGCACGACGAGCGGGAAGCGGCCCTGGCCCTGCAACGCCTCGGCATCTCGTTGTGCGGAGCCGTGCAGAAGGGCCATGACGTCGAGATTGCGCGTCTCCGAGAGGTAGTGGGTCACAGCCCCACCCTGCTGCGCGACGGCCGGGTACCACACCTCCACCGTCAACACACGCTCATAGCGGACGACACTGCCACGCTCGAGCGTGCCGAGAACATCGACCCGGTCGGGATCGCGCAGTTCCAATGTTCTCACCCCTACCGCCAGCGGACCGGGCAGCGCGAGCGGCGGCGCGTCGTGACGGATCAGATCGATGCGGTTGGGCAAGACAGCGCCCTGTTCGGCCCCGAAGGTCACCAGTGGCAGCAAGTAGAAAATCAGTAAGACAGCGGGTGCAAGTTTCATGAGGTCTCCAGGCTGAAAAACAAACGCCCCAAACCAGAAGACTGATTCGGGGCGCAGTATGGGATGAGCAACAGACGGATCAGGGCAGTGCGTAGACCACCAGCTGGGCTGGGGTGCTGCGACCACCCACGAACAGACCGAGGTACTGCTTGCCAGCGTGTTCGTAGGTGAAGGGCAGACCGGTCTGATTGTCAGGCAGTTCCATCAGGTGCACGAGATCGCCGGTTTCCTTGTTGAAGGCGCGCATTCTCGGCATGGCATCGGCTGTCCCAATTCCCTCGGCAACGAACAGCAGAGACTTGGTCAAGAGCACGCCGGATCGGGTCGGAATGCCGGTGGGCGGCAGATCAACACCCTGCAGAAGCGGGTGATTCGCAATGCGCTCTGGCGTGTCTGCGTTGGGGATCCACCACAGGTGCTCACCGGAATTCATGTCAATGGCAGTCACACGTCCATAGGGCGGCTTGACCACTTCGAGACCTTCAATACGCGGAATGCGTACGCCGGTGCCTTGGCTGAAATCAATGTCCGAGGCCGGGTTCTTGGCCAGAGACAGAGACTGCAGCTGAGTACGGGAAGGAACGTAGAGGATGCCGGTTTCAGGATCGATTGCGGAACCTTCCCAGTTGGCGCCCCCAGTGGAGGACGGCAGGCTCAGGAGGCCGCGCGTGCCATCCGGCGCGTCGGAAGTTGACGGTGGAGTGTACAGGTTCGGGCTCAGACGGAAGCCTGCAATAGCTTCCAAGGCCTTGGCACGCAGTTCAGGGGTGAAGTCGATCAGATCGTCCTCGGTGAAACCCTGACGATCGAAAGGCGCCGGACGCGTCGGGAAAGGCTGAGTCAGCGAGTACCATTCACCGGGAACATCACCAGCGGGCACTGGCAGTTCCTCGATGGGCCAGATCGGCTCACCTGTCTCGCGATCAAAGGCATAGACGAAGGCCTGCTTGGTCACGGACATGACGACCTTGCGACCGTTGGGCAGATCAATCAATACCGGCGCCGCAGGCACGTCCCAGTCCCAGATGTCGTGATGAATGAACTGGTAATGCCAGACTCGCTCGCCCGTCTTGATGTCCAGAGCCACAATGCTGCTGGAAAAGAGATTGGAGCCCGGGCGATCGCCGCCGTAATAGTCCCCAGTCGGATCTTCCACCGGAAGGTACACATGACCCAATTCGGGGTCCCCGGACATGGGCGCCCACACGCCTGCGTTGCCCGTGTACTCGGCACTGTTCTCGAGCCAGGACTCGGCCCCGAATTCATTCGGCTCCGGAATCGTATGGAAGGTCCAGAGAAGTTCTCCGGTATGCACGTCAAAACCGCGGATGTCGCCTTTAACGTTGGACTTGGAGCGCGGACGACCACCGGTGGCGTGCGCGGCACCCACGACAATCACGTCATTCATAACGAAGGGTGGAGCTGATGCGCCGATATCGATATTGTCGAAGCGTTCGTCTTCGGCGTTGCGCAGACCAACCATCAGGTCAACGATGCCGTTTTCGCCAAAGGCAGGATCGGGAACTCCGGTCTCGGCATCAAGCGCAACCAGATGATAGCCCGGAGTAATGTCGAAAATGCGCTTCTTATCACCGCTGTTCCAGTAGGCCACACCCCTCCCAGCGCCCTTGCGTGGAGCATTGTCAAAGCGGGCTCCTTCCTCAGGGCGCCACAACCATAGTACCTCGCCCGTGGTCGCATCCAGTGCTACAACGTTCCGGGTCACGCCGACGTTAGCGTAAAGAACACCGTCGATCTCCAGTGGGGTTGAAGGATTGGTGAAGTCTGTGGCAGGGCCGAAATTCTGCGTCGTGAAGCGCCAGGCGATCTGCAGAGAAGCAACATTGTCTGCATTGATCTGATCGAGAGGGGAATAACGCTGAGAGAATTCGTTGCCGTGATAAACGGGCCAATCCCCGTTGTCGACGCTGGTTCCCGTCTGACCCAAAGCCAGAGGTGCACAGGCGATAGCACTGGCCGTGACAATGACTCGTGAAACAACCTTTAATGCCGTACTCATCTTGGACGCTCCTGATAAGGCTTGATTTTTGTTATTGGCGATACATCTGCTGCCTGCCCGGGGAGACTAACGTATTGAGGCGCGGAATTCAAAAGCCCTGTGGTGTCGACATGAATATGCGGCGAAAGAAGCGCAATTGGCCGATCAGGGGAGGCGATAGAGGCGAGGAGAAAAAGTGTGGCGGAGGGGGAGAGATTCGAACTCTCGAAGGGCTCACACCCTCGCCGGTTTTCAAGACCGGTGCATTCAACCGCTCTGCCACCCCTCCGCGACGGGGGGTAATCTTACTGGAAAAAGTGCCTCAGTCAACCAGAGTTTCGCCAGCTCGCGCGCTGCCTGGGCAGAGATTGCTTTTGAGGACTTGCAAGGTATGATTGCCCTCGCCGGTCTGAAGCAACAGGGAAAGTGAATTGGCAAGAGTTTGACGTCATATCCCTGACAGCAGGCGCTGTTAACGCAAGGCTCCTGCAGTCCTGTTTGCGCACTTCAACAGCAAGGCAATACAACCACGGAGATCACTATGAGTCAGTTCGATGTAATGGATGTGGCGCGTACCGGCGAATCGGTGCTCGCAGTCAACAAGGTTCTCAAGAACACCTATATGCTGCTGGGCATGACACTCGGCTTCAGCGCATTGATGGCATTCGTGAGCACCAATGCTGCGCCCATGAACATCTGGATGTACATCATTGGCGTTTACGGACTGCTGTTCGCGACCCACGCACTGGCAAGAAGTGCCTGGGGTCTTCTGACCATGTTCGCGTTCGCCGGCTTCATCGGCTATGGCACAGGCCCGCTGATCGGCGCACTGATGTCCACCAGCGCGGGCAGCCAGGTAGTGACCACGGCGCTGGGCGGGACCGCCTTCATTTTCCTCGGCCTGTCCGGCTATGCGCTGGTATCCCGCAAGGACTTCTCCTTCCTGAGCGGCTTCATCACAGCCGGCGTCTTTGTCCTGCTGGCAGCGATGATTCTAGGCATCTTCGTCCAGATTCCCGCTCTGCAACTGGCCATTTCGGTAGGCTTCATGCTGTTCTCCAGCGCGATCATCCTGTACCAGACAGGCGAAATCGTGAATGGCGGTGAACGCAATTACATTCTGGCCACGATTACGCTGTTCGTGTCGATCTACAATCTGTTCATGAGTCTGATTCACCTGCTCACCGCCTTCTCCGGCGAGGAATAAGCGCGAGAACAGGCACTTTGCCCGAAGCCCCGACCAGCGTCGGGGCTTTTTTCTTTGCGACCAGCTGCCATGGATTGTCTGCCGTGAAATTCACTATCGTTCTGCACGCTGCTCCTTACACCTCGCAGGCCTCGCACAGTGCGCTGCGCTTTGCACAGGCTGCTCTGTCAGCGGGTCACGAGATCGTGCGGGTCTTCTTCTATTACGATGGCGTGCACAACTGCAATGAGTTCAGCGTGGCACCACAGGACGAAATCGATCTCGTCAAGGCGTGGAGTTCTCTGTTGCAGGCGCACAATATCGACGCAGTGACGTGCGTTTCCTCTGCCATGAAGCGCGGCATCGTTGACGAGCGTGAGGCAAAACGCCATGAATTGCGCAGCCACAATCTGCAAGCGCCATCAGTCCTGTCAGGCCTCGGGCAACTTGTCGATGCCAGCCTGGCCTCCGATCGCACCATCAGCTTCGGGGCATGACAATGACATTGACTCCCGCAGCAAAACAGCTTGTCTTTATCTCCCGCCGGTCACCCTATGGCAGTGCCCATGCGAGAGCCATGCTCGATATGGTGCTTGCCACTGCCGTATTTGACCAGAAGGTCACGTTAATCTTCATGGACGACGGGGTGCTGCAGTTGCACACGAACCAGGCTGCGGCAGGCATCGGGGTAAAGGATCTCTGCGCTGCTCTGAGCGTGCTATCCCTGTATGACATTCAGAAGGTTTACGTGGATGCACAGTCGCTGCAGGTGCGAGGCATGAGTCAGGAAGAACTGGCCATTGCGGCGGAGGTCTGTGACAGTGCACGCATCACCGGTTTGATCCGGGACGCCGACGTGGTATTCACACTTTGAGCACTCTTCACACCATCAACAAGCCTTCATGGAGCAGCGATCTGTTGCAGTCCTGCCTGCATATTGCAGCGCCTGGAGACACGCTGCTTCTGATCGAGGATGGCATCTACAACGTGCGGACGCTCAACTCCCTTGCCGCGCGGATGAATGTCACGCTGGAAGGCATACAAGTCTGCGTGTTGAGAGATGACCTCATTGCACGTGGTCTTTCGGCAGTCGATCTGGCGGACCACATCACGACAGTCGACCATGCAGGCTTCGTCGAGCTGACATGCCAGCACCGACAATCGGTGCACTGGTTCTGATGGACGCCCTCGAGCCTGGCGCAGCACGCGATCTGCTGCTGCCTGATCAACGCAGAGTCGCTCTGGATGCAGACGGTTATCTGCGCTGCCTTGCAGACTGGAACGAAACGGTTGCCACTCTGCTTGCCAGGGATGCTGGCATCGAGCTGACACCTGCCCATTGGGAGATACTGCATCTTCTGCGACAGTTTCATGCACGTTTCGGGCTTTCCCCCGGGATGCGTCCTCTGGTGAAGTTTGCCGCACAGACTCTTGGTCCGGAGAAAGGCCGCAGCGTCTATCTGCTGTCACTCTTTCCCGGAAATGCCGCGCTGCTGGGCGCGCGCATTGCCGGCCTGCCACGGCCGGAGAATTGTTTCTGAGCGCCCTGCACTCTGGCGAGGGAAACACTTTCTGCTATCATTCGCGCGCTTTTCATTCAGCCCAAGCAGCCCAAGCCCTCCCTTTGACCACTCACAGGAAGCACCTCGATGAACTCTGCCAGAAGCCTTGCTGACCGCGTTCTTGCCATCAACAACGACTTGCCTATTCGCACCGAAAGACCTGTGCACAGTGGCAAGGTCCGTTCCGTGTACTGGTTGACGGAAAGCGACAGCAGACGCCTGATCGCGGAGCGTGGCTACGCCGTGGCACCTGACGCCCCGCTGGCCATCATGGTCATCAGTGATCGCATCTCGGCCTTCGACTGCATCTGGCACGGCGAAGGCGGCCTCAATGGGGTACCTGGCAAGGGGGCAGCGCTGAACGCCATCTCCAACCACTGGTTCGGCCTGTTCAAGCAACAGGGTCTGGCCGACAGCCATATCCTGGAAATTCCGCACCCCTTCGTGTGGATCGTGCAGAAGGCACGCCCGGTGATGATCGAGGCAATCTGCCGACAGTACATCACTGGCTCCATGTGGCGCTCCTACAGCAAGGGAGAACGCGAATTCTGCGGCATCACTCTGCCCGATGGTCTCAAGAAGGACCAGCGTCTGCCTGAATTGCTGATTACACCTTCAACCAAGGGCATCCTGCGCGGCATCCCTGGCGTTCCAGAATCAGACGATGTGAATATCACGCGCCAGGATATCGAACGCAATTTCGCTGCCTTCAATTTCCGCAATCTGCAGGACATCGATTTCTACGAAAAACTGCTGCGTGAAGGCTTCGGGCTCATCAGCACGGCGCTGGAAAAGATCGACCAGGTTTTTGTCGATACCAAGTTCGAGTTCGGCTACGTCACCGACAGCAAAGGACTGGACAAACTGATCTACATGGATGAAGTCGGCACCCCTGACTCCTCGCGCATCTGGGACGGTCCTTCCTATCGCAGGGGCGAAGTGATCGAGAAATCCAAGGAAGAATTCCGCCAGCAGCTGCTGAGTCATTTCCCGGACCCGGACATCCTGCTGAACAAGGATCGCATGCCGGAGCGCATCGCCCTGGCACGGGACAATGCCCTCCCGGAGGAGATTCTGCTGCAGGTCTCACGCACCTATCTGGATATCGCCGCAAAGATCGTCGGTCACAGCATCGAACTGTCCGACAACCCGCGCCAGGAAATCATCGACGTCCTGCGTCGCGACTACGACCTGATCGTCTGAGACCGCCCTGCAACCTGCGCATCGGAGCCTGTGACGAGGGCTTCGGTGCGGAACCAGGCGTAATGCGACTGCAGCCCCACCACGCGTCCGACAATGATGATGGTGGGCGCCTGCACCGGATGACTGCGCACCAGTTCCGGCATCGTCACAAGATTGCCGGTCAACACTTTCTGATTCGCTGTGGTGCCCTGCTGTACGAGCGCGACTGGCATGTCCGGCGCCATCCCGTGGGCAAGCAACTGTCGGCAGATCCGCTCCAGCCCGACCAGCCCCATATAGAACACCACTGTCTGGCTTTCGCGCGCCAGCTCCGGCCAGTCCAGATCCAGCGACTCGTTCTTCAGATGCCCGGCCACGAAGCGCACGGACTGTGACCAGTCACGATGGGTCAGCGGAATGCCGGCATAGCAGGCACAGCCCGACGCGGCGGTTATGCCCGGAATGACCTGAAACGGGATGCGCTCCTGCGCCAGACGATCGATCTCCTCGCCACCCCGCCCGAAAATGAAGGGATCGCCGCCTTTCAGACGCAGGACCCTGTTGCCCTCCCTTGCCAGGCGCACCAGCAACTCGTTGATCTGCTCCTGCGGCAAGGTGTGATTCGAACGCTCCTTGCCCACGTGAATCTTCTCGGCATCGGGGCGCACGCGCTGCAGAATCTCGGGCGACACGAGTCGGTCGTACAGCACCACATCGGCTTCCTGCATGAGCCGCAGGGCCTTGAGCGTCAGCAGATCGGGATCCCCCGGACCCGCCCCCACCAGAAACACCTCGCCGCGGACATCCAGTTGATCGGCCTGAGACAGTTGCTGTTCCAGATGCCGGCGCGCATCGTCTTCACGCCCGGCCAGCACCATTTCCTGGAACGGCCCGGACAACAGGCTTTCCCAGAAGCGTGTGCGCCGCTTGAAGTCGCTGACCACGGACTTGACGCGGCCGCGATAGCTGGCGAGAAGGAGGCCGAGACGCCCGTAGCCTGCAGGGATGATGGTTTCCAGCTTTTCCTTGAGCTTGCGCGTAAGAATGGGCGAAGCGCCGCCACTGGAAATGGCGATGACCACTGGAGATCGATCGACAATCGCCGGCACGATGAAGCTGCACAGGGAGGGTTTGTCCACGACATTCACGGGCAGGCCGCGCGCCTTGGCCCCGACGGAAACCGCGACATTGACCTGCTCGTCATCAGTGGCAGCCACCGCCAGAAAGACGCCCTCGAGGTCATTGTCCTGAAATTCGCGCAGACACATCTCACCGGCGCCCGCAATGACCAGTGCCTCAAGTTGCGGCTCGATGGCTGGCGCCACGACACGCAGGCGCGCGCCCGCACGATCCAGCAGAACGGCCTTGCGATAGGCGACCTCGCCTCCACCGACGACCAGACAATGCTGGGCACGGACATTCAGGAATACAGGCAGAAACTGCATGGTGGCAGAGGCCTCCGCAGAAAGGGGTGCAAGCGGATCGTCCCTGCCTCAGACCAGACGATCCAATCCACCCATGTAGGGACGCAGAACCTCGGGAATACTGACGCTGCCGTCGACATTCTGGAAGTTCTCCAGGATGGCGACCAACGTGCGGCCAATGGCCAGCCCCGATCCGTTCAATGTGTGCAGCAACTCGGGCTTGCCGGTGTCCGGATTGCGCCAGCGCGCCTGCATGCGTCGGGCTTGATAGTCCTCGAAGCTGCTGCACGAGGAGATTTCCCGGTAGCAGTTCTGCGACGGCAGCCACACTTCCAGATCGATCGTGCGCGCCGCACTCGAGCCCATGTCGCCGCCACACAAGAGCATGGCGCGGTACGGCAGACCGAGGCGCTGCAACACCTTCTCGGCATGGGATGTCAGAGCTTCCAGCGCGGCGTCGGACTCCCGCGGGCGCACCATCTGCACCAGCTCGACTTTCTCGAACTGGTGCTGGCGTATCATGCCGCGCGTGTCACGCCCGTAGCTGCCCGCCTCGCTGCGGAAACAGGGAGTGTGACAGACAAACTTCAGTGGCAGGTCTTCCGCCGCCACGATGGTGTCGCGAACCAGATTAGTGACCGGCACTTCGGCCGTGGGAATGAGGTAGTACTCGTTCTCCCCCTCGAGGCGAAACAGATCCTCGGCGAATTTCGGGAGCTGGCCGGTGCCCAGCAGGGAGTCGCGGTTCACGATGTAGGGCGTGTAGACCTCCTGATAGCCGTGCTCACCAGTGTGCAAGTCGAGCATGAACTGGATCAGGGCCCGGTGCAGCCGCGCAGTGCTGCCGTGCATGACCACGAAGCGTGCTCCGGTGAGCTTGGTCGCGGCCGGAAAATCCAGTGATCCCAGCGCTTCGCCCAGAGCCACGTGGTCCTTTGGCTCCCAGGCAAACTCGCGCGGAGTGCCCCAGCGACGCAGTTCCACATTGCCGTATTCATCGCGCCCTTCCGGAACGCTCTCCTGGGGCACATTCGGAATGCGCATGAGCAGGTCGGTGAAGGCGTCCTGCACTTCGGCCAGAGCCTTCTTGTTCTGTTCCAGAGAATCGCCCAGATCGGCCACGGCCGCCAGCAGGGGAGCGACATCCTGACCTGCAGCCTTGGCCTGGCCTATCGCCTTGGAGCGCATATTGCGTTCGTTCTGCAGTTTTTCGGTTTCCTGCTGCAGTTCGCGACGGCGCACATCCAGCGCATTGACCTGGGTGATGTCGAGGTCGAAGTGTTTCTTCTTGAGCAGTGCCGCCAGTTTTTCAGGTTCTGTGCGCAACCATTTCGGATCCAGCATGGAGTCAGTAGTTCCTTGAGCGTAAGTCAACAATTCATCTAAGTCAGAGGGCGCGCATCAGCAGCATGCCCAGCCAGGCCCCGGTCAGACACAGCAGCACGCTGCCTGCGACATAGCCCAGCGCCGCCAGCCAGCGCCCCTCCTGCAACAGCAGCAGCGTGTCCAGCGAAAACGTCGAAAACGTGGTGAAGGCCCCCAGATAGCCCACCACCAGCAGGCCGCGCCACTGTTCGCTCAGCAGCAGCCGTTCACTGATGAGCACGTAGAGCAATCCGATAGCGACAGAGCCCAGCACGTTCACCAGTGCGGTTCCCCAAGGCAAGCGCGTACCGGCCAGCGAGCCGATCCAGAGCATCAACCAGTAACGGGAAAGCGCGCCCAGCGCACCTCCCATGGCCACGGCGAGAGAATACACCATCATGGCGCGTTCCTGTTCGGTGAAGGTTCGGGATAGCGCTGCTGCTGACTCAACCGGTCACGCTCCCGCAACATCTCCAGCTTCTCCCGGATGCGCAGTTCCAGCCCGTTCTCGGTGGGAAAATAGAAGCGGCTGTCCCGCAGGGTCGCAGGGAAATAGTTCTCCCCCGCCGCATAGGCACCCGGCTCATCATGGGCATAGCGATAGCCTGCCCCGTGATCGAGTGACCTCATCAAGGCCGTCGGCGCATTCCGCAAATGCTCGGGCACCTCCAGCGATGCGCCGTTCTGCACTTCGGCGCGTGCCTGCTTGTAGGCC
>Ga0255220_1000216_pt1 | contig 25376 bp, 20 predicted proteins | sample Miss_Colum_RepB__FD_188423 | JGI IMG/M metagenome (GOLD analysis project Ga0255220, IMG submission 188423) | Freshwater microbial communities from Mississippi River, Louisiana, United States - Miss_Colum_RepB_8d | ecosystem: Environmental > Aquatic > Freshwater > River | place: USA: Louisiana...
AGGCAAGGCCTTTTGTGCCGGCGCGGACTTTGCCAGTCGAGACCGCTCGGTGGTGCCGCGCGAAGAGCAAACCAGCAACCCCTTGTACGACGAGGCGGTGCGGCTGTTTTCTTGCACCAAGCCGGTGGTCGCAGCGGTGCAGGGCCCTGCGGTGGGCGGCGGGCTGGGGCTGGCCATGGTGGCGGATTTCCGGGTTGCCAGTCCTGAGGCGCGCTTCACCGCAAACTTCAATCGCCTTGGCTTTCATCCGGGCTTCGGGCTGTCGGTGACACTGCCGCGCGTGATCGGGATCCAGAAGGCGTCGATGCTGTTCTATACCGGCAAGCGGATCGGCGGCGAGGAGGCGCATCAGATCGGTCTGGTCGATGTGCTGGTGCCGCAGGATCAGTTACGTGCCGAGGCCTTGCGACTGGCGCAGGAGATCGCACTGTCAGCGCCGATTGCGGTGGTGTCGACGCGCACGACGCTGCGTGCCGGACTTGCCGAGGCGGTTCGTGAGATCACGGTGCGCGAGGGGGCCGAGCAGGTCAGGCAGTTCCGCACCGAGGACTTCAAGGAAGGCGTGGCGGCGATGGCCGAGCGTCGGGCGCCGCGCTTTCAGGGCCGTTGATGACTGCGGCGTGTTGCCGCCCCTGAACCATGCGCTGTGTTGATGCCCGCCAAAGTTCTTGCGCGAGGAGATGACGATGAAGAGCGGAAGCTATCGCCCACCGAAGATCGAACGGGTGGTGTTCGGCTCACCCTACGTCGAGGCGAGTTGCGCGATCGTCCAGGAGCTCGATGCCCGACGCGTGTTCGTGCTCGCCAGCCGTACGCTGAACCGGACGACCAATCTTGTCGCGCAGCTTTGCGACGCGCTGGGCGAGCGGTTTTGCGGCAGCTTCGACGAAGTACCGGCGCACACGCCGCGCGAGGCGGTCATTGCGGCCGCCAATCGCGCGCGTGAACTCGGCGCAGACCTGATCGTCTCGCTCGGTGGCGGCTCGCAGACCGATGCGGCCAAGGTGGTGCAGCTGTGTCTGTCCAACGACGTGACGCGTGCCGAGCAGCTCGATGCGATGCGGGCCGGGTCGGCGTCGCTTGGCTACCCGCCGGTCAAGGCGCCGACGGTGCGCATGCTGGCAATCCCGACCACGCTGTCTGCCGGCGAATTCAACGCATATGCGGGAGTGAGCAATCGCGCGACCGGAGTCAAGGAATCGTTTCATCATCGCTTCGCCGTACCGGCCTATGTGGTGCTCGATCCTGCCGTGACCTTGGCCACACCGGATGAGCTTTGGCTGTCCACCGGCATCCGGGCGCTGGACCATGCGGTCGAGGGTTATCTGTCGATCGACGCAAATCCGTATTCGCAGGCGGCCGACCTGCAGGTGCTGCGGCTGCTGCCAACGGCCTTGTCACGATGCAAGGCGGATGCGTTGGATCTGCAGGCTCGGTTCGATTGCCAGATGGCGATGTGGCTGTCGACTGTCGGCTCTCAATCGGGCGTCAACAAGGGTGCCAGTCATGCGATTGGCCACATTCTGGGTAGCTGGGGCGGTGTGCCGCATGGCATTACGTCCTGCGTGACACTGCCCTCGGTGCTGCGCTACAACTTGCTCGTCAATCGTGACGAGCAGGCGCAGGTCGCGCGCGCGCTGGGGGCGCCCGATGAGGATGCGGCCGGTTTCATCGAGAACCTGATCGCCGGGCTCGATCTGCCGACGCGGCTCTCGCAGGTGGGCATCAGCGCCGACAAGCTCGAAGAGCTCGCGGCGCTTTGCATGCATGATCGCTGGATTCCGACCAATCCGCGTCCGCTTGCGGATGCTGCCGCGGTGCTCGAAATTCTGAAGCTGGCGGCCTGACGCGCCTGAGGACCGGCGCGATCAGGCCGGCCCGGTCAGAGCGAGGCGAGCGTCGGCCAAAGCGCGTCGGCACCGGCCGAGGCGATGATCTGTCCTACCCGACGCTGCCAGAACACCTCGTTGCCGTATTCATCGCGCCAGGCATAGAGCCGGCGCGTCACATGGTGCAGTTGATGTTCGCGTGTGAATCCCATCGCGCCATGCACCTGATGCGCGATGTCGGCTCCCTGGCCTGCTGCCTCGCTGATACGGGCCTTCGCGATCGCAACTGGCAGCTCGGCCGGATGCGCATCGCCGCCATCGAGAGCACCCTCGAAGGCTGCGCTGGCCGCTGCCGCATGCGAGGCCTGCACGGCTAGCATGTGCTGCACCGCCTGGAACTTGCCAATCGGTCGGCCAAACTGCACGCGCTCGTTCGCATATTGCAACGCGAGCTGCAAGGCACGCTCAAGCGCGCCGCTCATCTGGGCGCTGCGCGCGAGCGCGCCATAGCGCTGCAGCAGCTCGGTGGCCTGCGGCAACTCGGCGCTTGCCACGCGTTCCATCTCGTCGGTGGCGAGCGTGATGCGCGGCTCGCCGGCAAGATTGCGGGCTTTGTGTTCGATGCGTGCCTTGCCAGCGTACAGCGAGACGCAAGCGGCGCCCTGATGCGCCTCGACGACCACCAGTTGCGTAGCCTGCTCCCCCCAGGCAACTCTGGCGAGCAGTCCATCGCTGCCGCGTTGCGCGACACTGATGATGCCCGGCGGCACCGGTAAACCTGCGGCGAGAAGCATTCGCGACGCGATCATGGATTCGGCGATCGGCAGCGGCAGTGCATGATGCGCAGTGCGCTTGAGCGCCCGCATCGCGCTGGCCAACGGCAATCCGGAACCGCCGTCTTGTTCGGGGACCAGGCATCGGGTCAGACCGACGTCATCCACTGCGTCCCACAGGGCGGTCGGGAACACGCCCTGGTCGGCGGCTTCGCGTACGTCGCGGCTCGCCTGATCCTCGCTGAGCCGGTCGATGGTTTCGAGCAGCAGTGCTTCGATTTCGCCGGCCTGGTCGGCTGTCATTGCGTCGGATTCGGTACTTGCGATAGTCATGGTGTCAGTCATCGTTGCATGCGGGCGCGCTCAGCGCAGCCCAAGGCCGCGCGCGATCATGCCGCGCAGAATTTCCCGGGTGCCGCCGCGCAGCGTGTACGACGGCGCGCGCAGCGTGGTCAGGCCGAGGTTTTCGGCGTAGTCGGCACTGTGGCCCAGCGAGGGTTCGACCCCGATCAGCTTGCGGAACACCTCCGGCACCTCGCGCTCGAACGTGGTGCCGATGTCCTTGACCAGTGCGGCTTCGATCGCCGGGTTGGCGCCTAGCTCAAGCTGGCCGGCGATCGAGGTCGACATGCGTCGCAGCGTGGCCAGGTGCGCGATCAGCCGACCGAGCTCGGCCGCTTCCTGCTCGTTGGGTTGCGTGCCGATCTGGCGCATCGACTCGAGCAGCAGCTGAAAGGTGCTCATGAAGCGGTCCGGGCCTGAGCGCTCGAACGCAAGCTCGCCGGTGACCATGCGCCAGCCTGAGCCGACTCCGCCCAGCACCATGTCATCTTCGACGAAGTACTCATCGAAGATGCATTCGTTGAAGTCATGTCCGCCGTACAGGTTGTAGATCGGCCGGGTGCTGAAGCCGGGCTTGGCAGTGTCGATAATGAACTGCGTCATGCCGGCATGTCGGTCGTCCTCGAGCGGTGCGGTGCGCACCAGTGCGATCAGGTAATGCGCTTCGTGTGCACCACTGGTCCAGACCTTGGAGCCGGAAATTTTCCAGCCACCCTCGACCTTGACCGCCTTTGTGCGCACCGCGGCCAGGTCAGAGCCAGAATCCGGCTCACTCATGCCAATGCTAAAGAAGCATTCGCCGGCGCAGATCTGGGGCAGGATCTGCCGACGGGCGCGCTCGCTGCCGTGTTTCAGAATCTGGTTGCCGCTTTGCCGGTCGGCCACCCAATGCGCTCCGACCGGTGCGCCAAGCGCAAGCATTTCCTCGACAACCACATAGCGTTCCAACGCCGAGCGTTCATGGCCGCCATATTCTTTCGGCCAGCACATGCCGATATAGCCGCGCTCGCCGCAGGCCTTGGAAAACGCCGGGTCGCGTGAGCCCCAGGAGTTGACGCGAGGATCAAAGCGCCCTTGCGCGAGTTGCTCGGCAATGAAGGCGCGCACCTCGCCGCGCAGGGCTTGCGCAGAGGCCGGCAGACGCACCGGATCGAATCGGAATTCGTGCATGAACGGTCCAGGTTGATTCGCAAAGACCCGCAGTGTCGCCGGAACAGTCCGGGCCTGTAAACCGCGCGTGCACCACCTCGGCGCGGATTCCATCGACAGCGGATCATTGTGCGAAAGCTTGCGCCTTGATGCCGGCAAGCTGCCCGGCATTGCGGACAATTTCAAGCAAAATGGAACTGCATCCAGTCCGACACCGATTCCATCCCAAGGAGCCTCTCGATGTTCATGCCCGATCTGCTCGCCGGCAAACGCATTCTGATCACCGGCGGAGGCACCGGGCTTGGGGCCGCGATGGGCGCACGCTTTGCGCAGCTTGGCGCCAGCCTCGTGATCTGCGGTCGTCGCGCCGAGGTGCTGGAGGCGAGCGCGGCGCAGTGGCGCGAACAGTTTGGTGCGCGGGTCGAGACCCACGTGTGCGACCTGCGCAGTGGCGAGCAGGTCGAGGCGATGATGCAGGCGCTGTTCGACGACGCTGGCATCGATGTGCTGGTCAACAACGCGGCCGCGACCTTCGTTGCGCGCACCGACAAGCTGTCGTTTCGCGCCGCTGATGCAATCCTCGCGCCGACGCTGCACGGCGCGATGTATTGCACGATGGCCGCCGGACGTCGCTGGATCGAAGCCGGACGCAAGGGAGTTGTACTCAGCATCCTGTCCACATCGACGATTACCGGCCGCGCGTTCACGGTTCCGTCCGCAATCGCCAAGTCCGGCGTGCTGGCGATGACTCGCAGCCTTGCCGTCGAGTGGGGGCCGCACGGCGTGCGGCTGGTCGCGATCGCACCCGGATTTTTTCCGACGCCGGGCGCCAGCGGGCAACTGGCAGCCAGTACCCGCGCGCGGCAGGCGCCGCCGCAGGCACGCGTGCCGCTCGGGCGGGTCGGCGAACATGACGAGCTCGCGAACCTGGCCTCGTACCTGGTTTCGGACGGTGCCGCCTACATCAACGGCGAGATGGTGACGATCGATGGCGGCACGCATCTGCGGACCTCCGGTGCTGAGGATCTGCTTGCCTGGACCGAGGAGGACTGGGCGGCGCTGCGACGCGGCTGAAGGCCGAGCTGTAAGGATTGATGCCAGCGGACAGACCTTTTAAGCTGAGGTTCTGATTGCGCGCTGTCAGTCGACAGCGGCGAAAGCGTTCACGCGCAACCACGTCCGGATGCCCATGAATTTTCATTCCATCCCTGTCCTTGCAATCGCGTTTGTGGCGACGCTTGCCGCAGGAACGGTGCTCGCCGGCCCGGCTGCGGGCGCGCATGTGCAGTCCCAGCCGATGCCGCTGGAGTCATACCAGTCGTTTCGCTCCCCAAATCCGGCCATCAGCTGGCGTGCCGCAAACGAGCAGGCAGCCCGGCTGGGTGGATTCGTTGGCGTCATGCGGGAGTCCCCGAAGCTGCCTGCCGAGTCAGCGCCGTTGCCGATGAGCCGGCCTGACGCAAGCGTGTCGGAGCTGGTGCCGCGTCTGCAGCGAGCCGCGCCAATCGGCTCGCGATTGTCCGGCGAAGCAAGGCCGTAGGGCAGACCATGAACGTCTTGCTGCACGCCGCGTCGGATCATGCCCCGGATTCGGAGTCTTTTCGCGGAGCGCGCGCCGCCGGCCAGACGCTTGTTTCGCGCGCGACGCTCCTGTTCGCCACGCTGATGCTGGGCGCCTGTGCGAGCTTCTCGCCCGACGGCGGTATGGGCCCGGTCGAGCAGTTGTCGCAAGAGCGGCTTGGTGCGCGGGTGCAGTGGCTACGCAATGATGCCGACCGGCAGGCGGTCGCGGCGCAGGTGTCCGACTTGCTCGCACAGCCGCTGCAGGCCGATGCTGCGGTGCGTGTCGCGTTGCTGAACAACCCTGGGCTGCAGGCCACGTTCGCGAACCTTGGTATTGCCGAATCCGATCTGGTGCGCGCCGGCCGACTGAAGAACCCGCTGCTCGCATGGACCGATGTGCGCAACGGCCAGGGCGATCGCAAGCTCGAGCGCGTACTGCTGTTCGATGTCTGGTCGCTGTTGACGATGCCGCTGGCGCACAAGATGGAACAGCGCCGTTTTGAGGCGACGCAGGCCCAGGTTGCCCAGGAGGTGGCAAGGGTCGCGCTAGCGACGCGCGCCGCCTATGTCGACGCGGTTGCCGCTGCGCAGCAAAGCCGATTGCTCGAGCAGTTCCTGGAGTCTGCGCGCATCAGCCGCGAGCTCGCCGAAAAGATGGTCCAGACCGGCAACTGGCCAAAGCTCAACGCCACCCGCAGCCAGCTGTTCCATGCCGAGACCGTGGCCCGCTACGCGCGGGCCCGTCAGGCCGAACATGCGGCACGCGAGCGGCTCGCGCGGCTGCTTGGCCTGGAAGACGGCCTGCGGCTGGTGCGTCTGCCCGATCAACTCGCCGAGCCGCCAGACACCCTGGCCGAGGGCGGCGAGCTGGAAGCGCTTGCGATGCGTCAGCGCTTTGATGTCGCAGCCGCGAAGTTCCATGTGCAGGGCACGGCCAGTGCGTTGGGTCTGACGCGCGCCAACCGCTTCGTCAGCCTGCTCGAGCTTGGCCCGGCTCGCATTCGCGAGGCAGATCACCCCTGGATGACCGGCTACGAGATCGAGCTTTCGGTGCCGCTGTTCGACTGGGGCGGCGCCAAGGTCGCCAAGGCAGAGGCAATCTACATGCAGGCGGTTTCGGCAGCCGCGCAGGTTGCGATCGACGCGCGCTCCCAGGTGCGCGAGACCTACTTTGGGTATCGCAACGCGCATCAGCTCGCGAGGCATTTCCGCGACGAGGTGGTGCCATTGCGGCAACTGGTCCGCGAAGAACAATTGCGGCGCTACAACGGCATGCTGATCGGCGTGTTCGAGCTGATCGCCGACTCGCGCGCGCTGATTGAGGCATCGATTGCCTCGGTGCAGGCGCGTCAGGATTTCTGGCTCGCCGATAACGCGATGCAGGCGGCGCTGATTGGCGTGAACGGGTTTTCCCCCGGTGGCGGCGTGCGTGCTTCGGCCTCGAGCGGCGCGGACGACGGTGCGCAAGGTCACTGACATGATTCAAAGTTCGCAGGCAGCGACGCGATCGACAGGAGCTGTACGATGAGTGAGCGGCGCAAGTTCCTGCAGGGCGCGGCTGCCGGCCTGATCGGGGCTGCTGCGGTCAGTCGCGTCAGTGCGGCATCGCTGCCGGAAGCGCCGACCCGCGCCAGCGCGCATACGGCTGATCCGCTGATGCCACCGAACGGCCGTCCGTATCAGCCAGTCGTGACACTGAATGGCTGGACGCTGCCCTGGCGCATGAAGGACGGCTGGAAGGAGTTCCATCTGGTTGCCGAACCGGTGGAGCGCGAGCTGGCGCCCGGGATGAAAGCGCATCTGTGGGGATACAACGGCCAGTCTCCCGGCCCGACCATCGAGTGTGTCGAAGGCGACCGGGTGCGCATCTTCGTGACCAACCACCTGCCGGAGCACACATCGGTGCACTGGCACGGGATCTTGCTGCCCAGCGGCATGGATGGTGTCGGCGGGCTGTCGCAGCCGCAGATTCCGGTCGGCAAGACCTTCGTCTATGAGTTCCAGATGACGAAGTCCGGCACCTTCATGTACCACCCGCATGCCGATGAGATGGTTCAGATGGCGATGGGCATGATGGGCTTCATCGTCGTGCATCCGAAGAATCCGGCGTTCATGCGCGTCGACCGGGATTTCGTGTTCCTGCTGAACGCCTTCGACATCGATCCCGGGTCGGCAACGCCGAAGATCATGACGATGTTCGACTTCAACCTGTGGTGCTGGAACAGTCGGATCTTCCCCGGTATCGACCCATTTGTGGTGCGGCAGGGCGACAGGGTAAGAATTCGCTTTGGCAATCTGACGATGACCAATCATCCGGTGCACATGCATGGCTATGATTTCGAGGTCACCTGCACCGATGGCGGATGGGTGCCCAAGCGGGCGCGCTGGCCGGAGGTCACTGTCGATGTTGCAGTCGGGCAGATGCGTGCGTTCGAGTTCGACGCGATCTATCCGGGCGACTGGGCGATCCACTGTCACAAGTCCCATCACACGATGAACGCGATGGGCCATGACGTGCCGACGATGATTGGCGTGGATCACCGGCCAGTGGCCAGGCAGTTGTCGAAGCTGGTGCCCGGCTACATGGTGATGGGCGAGCGGGGCATGGCCGACATGGGCGAGATGGAGATGGAAATTCCGGCCAATACCGTCCCGATGATGACCGGCCAGGGACCGTTTGGGCCCCTCGAGATGGGCGGCATGTTTTCGGTGGTCAAGGTGCGCGAGGGCCTGGCGCGCGACGACTATCGTGATCCGGGCTGGTACCGCCATCCGCCGGGTACCGTGGCCTATGAGTACACCGGCGCTGACCTGCCGGCTGCGCCTCAGGCGCACAAGCCGGGCGCGAAGTCGCAGGCGCACTCGCACTCCCAATCACAAGCCGCTGGCGAGATTTCGGTGTCGGCGCGCAAACCGGGGCATCGTCATGGACACTGATCGCAGGTCAGCGGCGCAAGTCGCCGCTCCAACTCGGATTGCGTTGCGCCTGGTGGCCCGCAGCGGATTGATGTTGGCGGTGGCTTGCGCCGGCATGCAGCTCGCCCGGGCACATTCCGGTGCGCACCCGGGGGGCGCGAAAAAACCCGATGCGTTCGTGCAGAGCGAAACCGAATTCGGACGCTCGATTCCGGCGTCGCAGGCTCAGCGTACGATCACAGTCGAGATGCTTGATACGATGCGCTTTGTGCCGGACAGCATCGTCGTCAAGCGCGGCGAGAAAGTGCGCATCGTCGTGCGCAATGCCGGCAAGGTCCTGCATGAACTGGTGATCGGCACCCGCGCCGAGCTTGAAAAGCATGCCGAGCTGATGCGCCGTTTCCCGGGCATGGAGCATGATGAACCGTACATGGCGCATGTCGATCCGGGCAACACCGGGCAGATTGCCTGGCAGTTCACGCAAACCGGCGAGTTCATGTTCGGCTGCCTGATTCCAGGGCATTTCGAGGCTGGAATGTTCGGGCGTTTAATCGTGGAAGGGCGCTAGCCTCAGCAGGTGGGCGCAGAGCGTTAAATCTGTCGCCGAATGATCATTGTTGGAGGTGGTTCACATGTTTCGACTGACGCTTTTGTTGCTGGTTTCCATGCTCTCCCTGCCAATGTCTTCGGTCAGCGCGCAGTCTCACGCCCACGGCAGCGCTGCTGCCTCGGCGCAGATGACCGAAGCCGAGGTGCGCAAGGTTGATGCGGCATCGGGCCGGATCACGCTGGTGCACGGAGAAATTCGCAACCTGGACATGCCCCCGATGACGATGACCTTTCGCGCCCGCGATCCTGCGATGCTCGAGGGATTCAAGCCCGGCGACAAGGTCCGGTTCGCAGCCGACCAGATCGACGGCAAATATGTCGTGACGGCGCTTGAGCCTGCGCGCTGAGAGGTCTCGTGCGTTAGCGGGTCCCGCCTCAGTAGGTCTCCAGGTGCAGCCGGCCTTCGCGCTTGAGCGTCGCACCGACGCTGTCCCAGTCCAGCCCGGCTGACTGCGCAATGTCGCGCAACGCAAGCACCACGCCGTCTTCCATCGCCTTCAGGCCGCAGACGTAAAAGCAGGTGTCCGGGTCCTGCAGCAACCTGGCCAGGTCGGCCGAGCGCTCGCGCATCAGGTCCTGCACATAGCGCTTGGGTTTGCCCGGCGTGCGCGAGAATGCAAAGTTGATGTCGATGAAGTCATGCGGCAGACCTTGCAGCGGGCCGAAGTAGGGCAATTCCTGCTGCGTGCGGGCGCCAAAGAACAGCATCAGCTTGCCGCCCTCGAACTTACCCGAGGCGCGCAGGCGCCGGCGCCATTCGGTCATCGCGCGCATCGGCGCGCTGCCGGTGCCGGTGCAGATCATCACGATGTTCGAACGCGGATGGTTCGGCATCAGGAAGCTCGCACCGAAGGGGCCGATCACCTCGACCTTGTCTCCGACCTTCAGGTCGCACATGAAGTTGGAGGCGACGCCGCGTACCGGGTTGCCCTGGTAGTCCTCAAGCACGCGTTTGATCGTCAGCGACAGGTTGTTGTAGCCCGGGCGTTCGCCATTGCGCGGACTGGCGATCGAATACTGGCGCGCATGATGGGCGCGACCAGCCGCATCAACCCCGGGCGGAATGATGCCAATCGACTGACCTTCAAGCACCGGAAACGGGCTGCGCCCGAAGTCAAGCACGATGTGGTGCGTGTCGTACTGCATGCCGACTTCGGTCACGCGCACATTGCCGGACACGGTCGCGGTGATCGTCTTTTCCGGAGCCTTCGGGCCATACAGATTCGTGAATGCATGTGCCGCCGACCAGGGGGGTATCGTCGCTCCGTACTGCTTGGCCTGAAAGCTTTCGCTGGCCGCCGAGCTGCTGGGCGCCGGCTGTTGCACCGGCTCCTCAAGGACCACCATCCCGCCTTCCTGCTGCAATTCCTCGGCACTCAATTCAGCCGGCAGTTCGTCCCAGCCGAACTGCTCATCGACCGGGTAGGCCCGAGTGCGCGGCATCATCCGCCAGTTGTCGATTGAGCCGGTCGGGCAGGGGGAGATGCAGTCCATGCAAAGATTGCACTTTTCGGCATCCACGACGTAGTTGCGCGAGTCATGCGTGATCGCGCCGACCGGGCAGATCGCTTCGCAGGTGTTGCAGCGGATGCAGATTTCGGGGTCGATCAGATGCTGCTTGATGATCGTGCTCGTCGCGGTGTCCATTCGCTTGTCTCCGATATAGCGGCGCCCTTCGAAGGGCGCCTGCCTGGCACTCGTCTGCTCAGACGCGATTCCAGTCGAACTGCGCCTTGTCGCCCTTGCCGTAGGTCTTCAGCGCTCCCTTGTCACCGACTGCGTTCGGGCGCTGGAAGATCCAGTTCTGCCAGGCGGTCAGGCGCCCGAAGATCCGGGTCAGCATGTTTTCCTGGCTGTTGAAGCGCAGGTTCGCTTCCAGACCAGTCAGGGCATCCGGGCTCATCGCGGCACGCTCCTCCAGGGCGATGCGAATCTCGTCGTTCCAGTCGAGATCGTCCGGGGCAGCGGTGACCAGGCCGAGCGCCAGCGCTGCGTCGCCGTCCAGTGGTGAGCCGATCGCGGCGCGCACCGCGTCCAGGGCCGGCTGCTCATTGTAGAAGCGGCGCTGCAGACGGGTCTCGCCAGTGGCCATCGGGAAGAAACCGAAATTGGTCTCGTCAACCGCGATCTTCGGCGCCCGCTCCGCTTCGTCGGGCAGCACCTGTTGATAGCTGCGATCGCAGGCCAGCGCCAGCTCCAGGAAGCTGCCTGCAAAGCAGGAGCCGGTCTCGATCAGTGCGAACAGGCTGCGCGAAGAGACGTCCAGGCGGCTGAAGGTGCGGCGTAGCAGGCCGATGGTCTCGCGCACCAGCCAGTGATTGCGATGCTCGGCCAGCGTTGCATCCATCGCGAGCACCGCGCTGGCGTCGCCTTCGGTCTTGATCAGCCAGATCCCGATGTCGAGTTCGTTGGTGCGCATCGACAAAATCGCATCATCCAGTTCGCGGCCCATCGCCAGCGGATACCAGGAGGCGCCGGCGGCCTCGATGTCGGCGATGCTGCTCGGCTGCTGACCGCTCGGACCCTTGACCGTGAAGGTTGCGGTGCGACCTGCGCGATCGATCTCGACGGTGACATTCGGGTAGCGCAGCGCGTTCTCTTCGACGGATCGCTGCAGCGGCGGCAGCGCGACACCTTGCGCGTTGGCTGGCCGGTCGCTGCCCTGCGCCAGTTGTTGCGCGCGCTCGCGGATCTTGTCGCCGAACACGGCCGGCTTGACGATCTCGTCGACCAGGCGCCAGTCCTTGGCTTTCTGTCCGCGAACGCCCTCGGTGGTCGTGCAAAAGATATCGGCCAGGTCGTGGCGGACATGACGCTTGTCGGTGACCCGGGTCAGACCGCCAGTGCCAGGCAGCACGCCGAGCAGCGGCACCTCCGGCAGGCTGACCGAGCTGGAACGGTCATCGATCAGAAAGATTTCGTCGCAGGCCAGCGCCAGTTCATAGCCGCCACCGGCGCAGGCGCCGTTGACCGCAGCCAGGAACTTCAGGCCGCTATTCGCGGACGAGTCTTCGATGCCGTTGCGGGTCTCGTTGGTGAACTTGCAGAAGTTGACCTTCCAGGCGTGGCTGGAGACACCAAGCATGAAGATGTTGGCGCCTGAACAGAACACCTTGTCCTTGCCGCTAGTGACGACCACGGTGCGTACTTCCGGGTGCTCGAAGCGGATCCGGTTCAGTGCGTCGTTCAGTTCGATGTCGACACCCAGGTCGTAGCTGTTCAGCTTCAGCTTGTAGCCCGGGCGCAGGCCGGCGTTTTCGTCGAAGTCGGCGGTCAGCGTCGCGACAGGGCCGTCGAAGGCAAGCTTCCAGTGACGGTATTGCGACGGATCGGTCTGGTAGTCAACGCGGGGCGCTTGGTTCATGATGAACTCCTGAAAATGCAAATTAGTGCAAGTTTTGTGTTCGGCGATAAGGCATCATAATGCCTGTTTTGCCGGGGTGTCAAGCACTTTGATGCATTTTTGCGGGGTTCAAGGCTTCTCGAACCTGCTTGCGCAGGATGGCGAAGGTTTCGTCGAGGGGTTGTGCGCTGGTGTCGACCTTGATTTCGGCCTTCGAGTAAAACGGAGCGCGGCCGGCCAGAATGGCCTTGAGCTCCTGCAGTGCCTCGCGGCTTGCGGCCATTGGTCGGGTGTCGCCTTGCGCAACCACCCGCTTCAAGTGGTCTTCCGGGTCTGCGAACAGCCAGACGGTGGTGCAGTGCGCCAGCAACAGATTGAAGGTGGCCGGATCGGACACCAGCCCGCCGGGAATGGCGATCACGGCATCTTCATGGATCTGGATGGCTTCCTCGAGCGCCCGCCGTTCGTAGCGTCGGTAGGCGTTCTGCCCGTACAGCGCCTGGATCTCGCCGACACTGCAGCCGGCGAACTGTTCGATCTCGCGGCTCAGTTCCAGAAACGCAAAGCCGAGATCCTCGGCCAGCATCTGGCCCAGGGTGCTCTTGCCCGCGCCGCGCAAACCGATCAGCGCAACCCTGGAACTGCGACCGGAAGCTCCCTTGCCGTGCGCGCCGCCGGTGCCGAACATCTCGCCGACCGCGACCCGCACCTGGTGCAAGGCTTGTTCATCGCGGCCTTCGAGCAACTCGCGCAGCAGCAACCACTCGGGAGACGAGGTCGTCACGTCGCCGAGCAACTCGGCCAGCGAACTCCCTAGCGCCTCGGAGACCTGTAGCAGGACCAGTACCGATGGGTTGCCGACTCCGTACTCGAGATTGGCCAGATGTCGTTCCGACACTTGTGCATGCTGGGACAGCGACTTGCGGGTCATGCCCTTGCGCGAGCGCAGTGCGCGCACACGCTCGCCGAGCGCCGCGAGGAACGGATGCCGTTCGTCGTCCCGGTCGGCGACCGGATCCTGTGACCGATCTTGGGCTGTGGGGGTGGGGCTGGAGCTGGAAATATGCAACATAGTTCAATTATGCGTTATAGTGCTTGACACCGTGAAACGCGAGATTTAAAGTGCATCCCGCAACATACTGCATCCTTCTGCTGGTGGCAAGTCGCTGTAAAAGCTCGCAACCCAGGACGGCATCAGGTAGAAGGCAGGAACAGGCATTGAGGCACGAACAGGCATCGGCAGGGCGGTGCGACGCAAACCCGGTCGCCCGAAGCCCTGAGCACAACGAGATCGCCAAGATCAGGAGACGAGGTCCGCATGAGTTCCGCAACGCAAGTACCGCCGCCAGACGAACGATTCAACTTCGCCGGGCATCTGCTGCAGCTAAACCAGCAGCGTCCGGACAAGATCGCATTCATCGATGATCGCGGCAGCCTGAGCTACGGCCAGCTCGACGAGCGGGTGCGTCGCTTCGCGGCCGGTCTGCGTGCCGGCGGGCTCAAGCGCGAGGAACGCGTGCTACTGCTGATGCAGGATTGCAGCGACTGGCCGGTCGCCTTTCTGGGGGCGATGTACGCGGGACTCGTGCCGGTCGCAGTCAACACGCTGCTCACCGCCGATGATTACGCCTACATGCTCGAGCATTCCCGCTCGCAGGCGGCGATCGTGTCCGGAGCCTTGCTGGCAACACTCAATGCCGCGATGAGCCGGGCGGATCACGAAGTGCACAAGGTGATCGTGTCGACTCCGGTCAGTCCATTGCATCCGACCGAGATCGAGTTCGAGTCCTTCGTCGCGGCGCAGGGGCCGCTGGCCCGGGCGGCAGCCACCGGCGGTGATGATCCGGGGTTCTGGCTGTATTCGTCCGGTTCCACCGGCCGGCCCAAGGGCACGGTGCATTCGCACGCGAATCCTTACTGGACGGCCGAGCTTTACGGCAAAGCGGTGCTCGGGCTGACCGACAAGGATGTCTGTTTTTCGGCCGCCAAGCTGTTCTTTGCCTACGGCCTGGGCAATGCCCTGAGCTTTCCGATGAGCGTGGGCGCCACCACGCTGCTGATGGCTGAGCGCCCCACCCCTGAGGCCACGTTTCGGCGCTGGCTCGGCGAGGTCGGTGGCGTCAAGCCGACGGTATTTTTTGGTGCGCCGACCGGCTTTGCCGGCATGCTCGTCAGCCCGGCGTTGCCGCAGCGCGAACAAATCGCACTTCGGCTGGCCTCGTCAGCCGGCGAGGCGCTGCCAGCCGAACTCGGCGAGCGCTTTAGTGCCCACTTCGGCGTCAACATTGTCGATGGCATCGGATCGACCGAGATGTTGCACATCTTCCTGTCGAACCAGCCGGGCAAGGTCCGCTACGGCACGACCGGCTGGCCGGTGCCGGGCTATGAGATCGAACTGCGCGGCGAGGATGGCGGCGCGGTCCCGGACGGCGAACCGGGGGATCTTTACATTCATGGGCCCTCGGCAGCAATGATGTACTGGGGAAATCGCGCCAAGACCCGTGAAACCTTCCAGGGCGGCTGGACCAAGAGCGGCGACAAGTACATCCGCAATGCTGACGGTACCTACACCTATGCGGGTCGCAGCGACGACATGCTCAAGGTCAGCGGCATCTATGTGAGTCCGTTCGAGGTCGAGGCCACGCTGGTGCAGCACAACGCGGTCCTTGAGGCTGCCGTGATCGGCGTCAATGATGCCGACGGGTTGGTCAAGACCAAGGCCTTTGTCGTGCTCAAGCCCGGTGCGAGCACCGACGAAGCCGAGTTGAAGGCCTTCGTCAAGGACAAGCTCGCGCCGTACAAGTATCCGCGCATGATCGAGTTCGTTGCCGACCTACCCAAGACTGCTACCGGCAAGATTCAGCGCTTTCGGCTGCGCGAGCGAGAGGCCGGTCACTGACCGACATCCCGATATCATCCGGATCGCAACCACGCGTTCCGGCGCGATGCGCCGGGGGGCCGCAGGTTCGATCTCTATCGATCCTTTAAGACACAACACAGTGAGGAGATTTCGATGAAGACACGCATGTTCAGGCTCGCCGCGGTGGGGGCCGCGCTAGCCGCCGCAGTGGCAACGACCGGAGCGTCGGCCGCCGAGGGCAAGCTGAAGGTTGGCTTGATGCTGCCAGCGACCGGTACCTTTGCCGCGCTTGGTACCGCGATCGAAAACGGTTTCAAGTTGTACGTGCAGGAGCAGGGCGGCAAGCTTGGCGGGCGCGAGATCGAGTATGTGAAGGTTGACGACGAGTCGAGCCCGCCGAAGGCTACCGACAATGTCAACAAACTGATCAAGCGCGACAATGTCGATGTGATCGTCGGCACGGTGCACTCAGGCGTTGCAATGGCGATGGCCAAGGCGGCCAAGGAAAGCGGCAAGCTGCTGATCGTGCCGAATGCCGGTGCTGATGCGGTTACCGGCGCAATGTGTGCGCCAAACATTTTCCGCAGTTCGTTCTCGAACTGGCAGCCTGGCTTCGCGATGGGCGAGGCGATGGCCAAGCGCGGGCACAAAACGGCGGTCACGATCACCTGGAAGTATGCTGCCGGCGATGAGTCGGTGCGTGGCTTCAAGGAAGGCTTCGAGAAGGCTGGCGGTAAGATCGTCAAAGATCTGACGGTGCCGTTCCCGCAGGTTGAGTTCCAGGCGTTGCTGACCGAGATTGCCTCGATCAAGCCGGATGCTGTGTACACATTCTTTGCCGGCGGCGGCGCAGTCAAGTTCGTCAAGGACTACGCGGCGGCGGGCCTGAAGGCGAGCATCCCGCTGTACGGAGCGGGTTTCCTGACCGACGGCACCCTCGAGGCGCAGGGCGAAGCCGCTAGCGGCCTGATCACGACGCTGCACTACGCAGACAGTCTGGCTAACGCCCGTGATAACGCCTTCCGTCTGGCCTACGCCAAAGAGTTCAAGCTGCAACCGGACGTCTATGCGGTGCAGGGCTACGATGCGGCACAGATCCTGGGTATCGGCCTGGCCGCCACAAAGGGTGATCCGACCAAAAAGGCGGAGTTTGCCGCCGCGGTGCGCAAGGCCACGATCGACAGCCCGCGCGGTGCGTTCTCGCTGTCCGCGAGCCACAACCCGGTGCAGGACATCTACCTGAGGCAGGTGGTCGGCGATCAGAACAAGGTGATCGGCATCGCCAGCAAGGAGCTGACCGACCCGGGTCGCGGATGCCGGATGTAATCCACTCGGCAGACGCCCTTCGGGGCGTCTGTCTGGCGGGAGTCTGAATGATGGACATCGCGACCTTGCTGGTGCAGTGCCTGAACGCGCTGCAATACGGCTTGCTGCTGTTTCTGGTGGCCTCGGGCCTGACGCTGATCTTCGGGATCATGGGCGTCATCAACCTGGCGCACGGCAGCTTCTACATGATCGGCGCCTACATGGCGTTTGGGCTCGCGCCAATCGTCGCCGCCACCTTCGGCGGGGGCTTTTTCTCGACGCTGCTGGTCGGGGTGGTGCTCGCGGTGCTGCTGGGCTATCTGCTCGAGTGGATGTTCTTCAGCTTCCTGTACGAGCGCGAGCATCTGCAGCAGGTGCTGATGACCTACGGTCTGATCCTGGTGTTTGAGGAGTTGCGCAGCCTGCTGGTCGGCGACGATGTGCATGGCGTACAGGCGCCGCCATGGCTGGCGGGCTCGATTCCGCTTGGTGAACTGATGACCTATCCGGTCTACCGGCTGTTTATCAGCTCGGTGTGTGTGCTGCTTGCGCTGGGCATGTGGCTGGTGTTCACCCGAACCCGACTGGGCATGATGATCCGCGCCGGCAGCACCAATCGCGAGATGGTCCAGAGCCTGGGTGTCGACATCAAGTTCCTGTACCGGATCGTGTTTGCCGCCGGTGTCGCGATCGCGGTGTTCGCCGGGATGATCGCCGCGCCGGTCTCCAGCGTCTATCCGGGCATGGGCAATTCGGTGCTGATCATCTGCTTTGTCGTGGTCGTGATTGGCGGCATCGGCTCGATCCGGGGCGCGCTGCTCGCCGCGGTGCTGATCGGCTTCGTTGACACCTTCGGCAATGTCTTGCTGCCGCAGGCGGCGGGTGTGCTGGTCTACCTGTTGATGGCGCTGATCCTGTTGTGGAAACCGGACGGCCTGTTTCGGGCGGGGTGAACGTGATGGACCGATCCAGAATTCTGTTTGTATGCGGTGCGCTGGCGGCGCTGGCGCTGTATCCGCTGGTCGCGGGCGAATATGGCCTGGGCCTGGTCGCCAAGACGATGATCTATGCGATCGCGGCGCTGAGCCTCGAATTGCTGGTCGGAACGACCGGGTTGGTGTGCTTCGGGCAGGCGGCGTTCTTCGGCATCGGTGCGTATGGCGCGGTGCTGCTGTCGTCGCAGTCCGAGCCCGCGTCGCTGCTGTGGCTGCTTCCGGCGTGCGCGCTGTCTGCCGCGATCTATGCCCTGATGGTCGGCGCATTGTCGCTGCGCACGCGTGGCGTCTACTTCATCATGGTCACCCTCGCGTTCGCGCAGATGGCCTACTTCGTTGTGCACGACACGCCGCTTGGCGGCGGCACCGACGGCATCTACCTGAGCCTGAAACCGGCGATCGGCGCATGGCTGGATCTTGGCGATCCGCTGACCCATTACTGGTTCACGCTGGCTTGCCTGGGCGCAGCACTGGCCTTGCTGGCCAGGCTGTTGCAGTCGCGCTTCGGGCGCGCGCTGGCGGGTATCCGGGTCAATGAGCAGCGGATGCGGGCAACCGGGTTTTCCACGTATCCGTACAAGCTCGCCGCGTTCACGCTGTCGGGCGCGATCGCCGGTGTGGCCGGGTTCCTGTTCGCTGTGCAGGATGGTTATGTGAACCCGGAGCTGTTCAGCTGGCATCTGTCCGGTTCGCTGCTGATCATGATCATCCTGGGCGGGATCGGGCATCTGCGCGGCGCACTGATCGGCGCCTTCGCGTTTGCGCTGCTGCAAGAGCTGTTCCAGTCCGAGGCAGTGTTCGGCGACTACGCAAAGCACTGGCATCTCGGACTTGGGCTGACGATCATCGCGAGTGTTGCGCTACTGCCCCGGGGCCTCGTGGGCGTGCCGCAGCTGCTGCGCGACCGACTGTTCGGTCGTTCGATCAACGCATTGCGGGAGCAGACCCATGGCGAGCGCTGAGGTGCTTTTGCGCGCGCGCGAGATCAGCCGCCACTGGGGCGGGCTGGTCGCGGTCGACAAGGTCTCGATTGCACTGCAGCGCGGCAGCGTGCATGCGGTGATCGGTACCAACGGCGCCGGCAAATCCACGTTGATCAATATTCTTTCGGGCGAGATCCCGGCCTCTGGCGGGCGGGTCGAGCTGCTTGGGCAGGATGTGACCGGGTGGACACAGCCGCGGCGTGCACGCGCCGGGCTTGGGCGCAGCTATCAGCGCAACACGATTTATCCGAGCTTTACGGTGCTGGATAACTGCCGCCTCGCGGCGCAGGCGCATGTACAAAAGCCCTGGGCGATCTTCTCGCCGGCGCGCGATTGCGCGGTCAGCTCGGCGGCGGCTCGCGCAGCCGCGGCGCGCGCCGGACTCGATGGACTGCTTGAGCGCGAGGCCGGTCTGCTATCGCACGGGCAAAAGCGTCAGCTCGAGATCGCGATGTGTCTGGCCACCGAACCTCAGGTGCTGCTGCTCGATGAGCCGCTGGCTGGCATGGGCGCCGAGGAAACCGATCGCATGCTTGCGCTGCTGGCCGAACTGCGCGAGGGGCATGCGATCCTGCTGGTCGAGCATGACATGGATGCGGTGTTTCGGATTGCCGATCTGATCACCGTGATGGTCAATGGCGCGGTGATCGCCAGTGATTCGCCAGATGCGGTACGGGCAAATCCCGATGTGCAGTCGGCCTATCTCGGAGGGCACTAAGATGCAGGCCAGCCATGAGTTGATCGTCGATGCGCGCGGCATTCACGCCTGGTACGGCTCCAGCCACGTGCTGCGTGGCGTTGACCTGCGCATCGGGCGCGGCCAGACCGTCGGCTTGCTCGGGCGCAACGGCATGGGCAAGAGCACGCTGATCCGAACGCTGCTCGGGCATGTCACGCAGCGTGACGGCAGTATCAGTCTGTTCGGCGAGGATCATTCGCGCTCGCGGCCGCATCAGGTGGCGCGTGCCGGAGTCGCCTACGTGCCCGAGGGGCGCGGTGTGTTCCCGAACCTGACGGTGCGCGAGAACCTGGTGATGGCCGCCAGACCGGGTCGCGACGGGCGTAACGACTGGACTTACGAGCGCATCCTCGCAACCTTTCCCAGGCTCGCCGAGCGGATCGGAAACCTCGGCTCGCAGCTGTCGGGCGGCGAGCAGCAGATGCTGTCGATCGGTCGTGCGCTGATGACGCATCCGGAGCTCGTGATCCTGGACGAGGCCACCGAGGGTCTGGCGCCGCTGATCGTCGCCGACATCTGGCGTGTGATCGGCGAGATCCGCGCGGCCGGTGTCGCGACGCTGATCGTCGACCGCGACTACCATCGGGTACTGGCACAGTCGGATCACGCCGTGGTGCTGCAAAAAGGCGAGGTGGTGCAGTCAGGTCCCTCGCAAGAGCTGCTCGCCAGCCAGGAGCTGGCCAACTACCTCGGCGTATGAAGCGCTGACGCGATAAAAGGAACGCAACGCATGTTGAGCTATCAGGTCGAAACCTTCGGCAAGCCGCTGGCCCAGGTCATTCGCGAAACTCCGAAACCGCAGGGCACCGAAGTCGTCGTGCGCATCGGCAGCTGCGGCGTTTGTCACAGCGACGTGCATCTGCAGGACGGCTACTTCGACCTGGGTGGCGGCAACCGGCTCGACATGTCGCGCCCGATGCAGCTGCCGCGCACCCTTGGGCACGAGATCGCCGGCACCGTGGTTGCGGTCGGGCCGCAGGCCAGCGGCGTCGCCATCGGCGACAAGCGGGTGGTCTATCCGTGGATCGGCTGCGGTGAGTGCACCGTTTGCACGCAAGGCCAGGAGCATCTTTGCAATGCTCCGCAGGCGCTCGGCGTCAATCGTGACGGTGGTTTTGCCGACCATGTGGTCGTGCCGCATCCACGGGTGCTGCTCGCCTATGATCCGCTTGCCGAGGAACAGGCCTGCACGCTCGCCTGCTCGGGCCTCACCGCGTATAGCGCGCTGCGCAAGGCTGGCACTGTCGGGGCGAAGGATCCGCTGCTGATCATCGGCGCGGGCGGCGTCGGCCTGTCCGGTATCCGGCTTGCGCGTGAATTGTTCGGTGTTGCGCCGATCGTCGCCGAGATCGACAAGTCCAAGTGGGACATCGCGCGCGAAGCCGGTGCCGGCGACGTCATCGACCCCGCAGCTGATGGGGCCGCCAAGGCGCTGTTCAAGGCGAGCGGCGGCGGCGTGGCCGCTGCGGTCGACTTTGTGGGTGCGGGTAGCTCGTTTGCGTTCGGATTCGGCGCGCTGCGCAAGGGCGGGCGGCTGGTTTGTGTCGGCCTGATCGGCGGCGCTACCCCGATCGTGCCGGCGATGGTATCGATGCGGGCAGTCAGTGTGATCGGCTCGTATGTCGGCAGTTTGCAGGAGCTCGAAGAACTGCTTGCGATCGCCAGGCAGGGCAAGCTGCCTCCGATGCCGATCACCAACCGCCCCTTGGCTCAAGCCAGCGATGCGCTCGAGCAGTTGCGTGCCGGCCGGGTGCACGGTCGCACGATCCTGAAACCCTGAACCGTCGGATCGCAGCGGGCAAGCCAACCGGAAAGTGGCTTGCTCCCGCCGCGGACGCAGTATCGCGACACGTCCCGTGCAAAAAGAGATCCGAATTCCTGTCATCAGTGCTGAGCCGACGCGTCAGCGCAAGCGGGCCGCGCCCAAGGGGCGAGTGGTCGATCCCGCGGCGCTTGCGCAGGTGCAGGCCTTGCTCGGGGATGCCTCTCGCGCCCCCGATACTCTGATCGAGCATCTGCATCGTTTGCAGGATCACTTCGGTCATCTGTCAGAGCGCCATCTGTCGGCGCTTGCGCATGAGATGCGGCTGTCGCAGGTGCAGGTGTTTGAGGTCGCAAGCTTTTATCACCACTTCGATCTCGTGCGCGACAACGAAGCGGCGCCTGCGGCGCTGACGGTGCGGGTGTGCGCCGGGCTGTCGTGCGAGATCGCCGGCGCGCGTGAGCTGCTCGAAATGCTGCCGACGGTGCTCGGGGAGCAGGTGCGGGTGTTGGCCGCGCCCTGCATTGGCCGCTGCGAACAGGCTCCGGCGGTTGCGGTCGGCCAGCGCGCGGTCGCGCCAGCCAGTGCGCAGGCGGTGCTCGACAGCGCAACGCATGGTCGCGACAGGCTGGAGCCGCATCCGTTCATCAACCGCGCCGACTATGAGGCCGATGGCGGCTATCAATTGCTGCGCAGTTGCGTGGCCGGCGAGCGTGATGCCGACGCGCTGATCGACGAGATCGAGCGCTCCGGGCTGCGCGGGCTGGGAGGCGCCGGATTTCCGGCCGGACGCAAGTGGCGCATCGTACGCGGCGAACCCGGACCGCGGCTAATGGCGATCAACCTCGACGAGGGCGAGCCGGGCACATTCAAGGATCGTTTCTACCTGGAGCGCGATCCGCATCGGTTTCTCGAGGGAATGCTGATTGCCGCGTGGGTGATTGATGCGCAGCGGGTGGTGATCTACCTGCGGGACGAGTATCACGCTTGCCGCGCGATGCTCGAGCAGCAACTGGCAGCGCTGCGCGCCGATCCGCCGGCAGCTGGCATGCCGCAGATCGAATTGCGGCGCGGCGCGGGGGCCTACATCTGCGGCGAGGAGTCGGCGATGCTCGAGTCGATCGAGGGGCGCCGCGGTCTGCCGCGGTTACGCCCGCCGTATGTCGCCCAGGTCGGTCTGTTTGGTCGTCCAACGCTGGTTCACAACTTCGAGACCCTCTACCGGGTGCGCGACATCCTGGACAAGGGGGCCGACTGGTTCGCCTCCCATGGACGTCACGGGCGACGCGGCTTGCGCTCGTTTTCGGTCTCGGGTCGGGTGCGTTTGCCCGGCGTCAAGCTGGCGCCGGCTGGCATCACGCTGCGTGAGCTCGTCGACGAGTACTGCGGTGGAATGGCCGAAGGGCATCGCTTGCATGCCTACCTGCCGGGGGGAGCGTCCGGCGGCATCTTGCCGGCCTCGATGGCCGACATCCCGCTCGACTTCGACACCCTCCAGCCGCATGGCTGCTTCATCGGCTCGGCTGCGGTGATCGTGCTGTCGCAGCAGGACAGCGTGATCGACGCGGCACGCAACCTGATGCGATTTTTCCGCGACGAGTCCTGCGGGCAGTGCACGCCTTGCCGGGTCGGTACCGCGCGCGCGCTGGAGCTGATCGAGCGGCCACATTGGGATACCCAACTTCTCGCCGAGTTGTCGGCCGTCATGCGCGACGCATCGATCTGCGGGCTGGGGCAGGCGGCGCCGAACCCGGTGGATTGCGTGATCCGGTATTTCGCGCAGGAGCTCGCATGAGTCCGACGCTAGTCACCTTCGAACTCAATGGTCGCCCGGTACAGGGGCGTGTCGACGAACCCATTCTCGAAGCGGCGCGCCGCGCCGGCATCGATATCCCGCATCTGTGCTATCAGGCTGACCTGCAGCCGGCCGGCAACTGTCGCGCTTGCATGGTCGAGATCGAGGGCGAACGTGTCCTGGCACCGTCGTGCTGCCGTGCGCCGGCACAGGGCATGAAGGTCAGTACCGAGGCTGACCGTGCCCGACAGGCTCGCCGCATGGTGCTCGAACTGCTGCAAGCCGACATGCCCGCGCAGGCGCTGCGCCGCGATGACGAACTCTCGCACTGGGCGCGTATCGAGCAGGTGCCGACAGCACGCTTTGAGGCGCGCAAGCGCGCTGCTCCGGATCTCTCACACCCGGCGATCGCGGTGCAGCTCGACGCCTGCATCCAGTGCACCCGATGCCTGCGCGCCTGTCGTGACGAGCAGGGCAACGATGTGATTGGCATGGCGCTGCGCGGCGAGCATTCGCGCATCGTGTTCGATCAGGATGATCCGCTCGGCGCATCCAGTTGCGTGGCCTGCGGCGAATGTGTGCAGGCTTGCCCGACCGGCGCACTGATGCCTGCGCGCGATGCGGCGCTCCCCGCGCCTGATCGCAGCGTCGATTCGGTCTGTCCGTATTGCGGCGTCGGCTGCCAGTTGCGCTTCCACGTCCGCGAAGAGCGCATCACACATGTCGAGGGCCGTGATGGTCCGGCCAACGCGCAGCGTCTTTGCGTCAAGGGACGCTTCGGCTTCGATTACGTGCACCATGCGCAGCGCCTGACCCGGCCGTTGATCCGGCGCGACGATGTTGCGCGTGGGAAAGATCTTGCGATCGATCCGCAGCGCCTGCACGAGGTATTTCGCGAGGCCAGCTGGGATGAGGCGCTTGACCTGGTGGCTAACCGGCTCAGGGCGATCCGAACGCATCACGGGCCGGGCGCGCTGGCCGGGTTTGGTTCAGCCAAGGGCAGCAACGAGGAGGCCTATCTGTTCCAGAAGCTGGTGCGCACCGGCTTTGGCAGCAACAACGTCGACCACTGTACGCGCCTGTGTCACGCCTCATCGGTGTCGGCACTGCTCGAGGGAATCGGTTCGGGGGCAGTCAGCAATCCGGTGCGCGATGTTGCAAAGGCCGAGGTGGTGATCATCATCGGCGCCAATCCGACCGTGAATCATCCGGTGGCTGCCACCTGGATCAAGAACGCGGTACGCGATGGCACTCGGCTGATCGTGTGCGATCCGCGTCGCACCGAGCTTGAGCGCATTGCGCATCGGTTTTTGCAGTTTCGTGCCGACACCGACGTCGCGATGCTCAACGCGATGATGCACGCGATTATCGAAGAGGGGCTCGTCGATGAGGCTTTCATCGCGGATCGCACCAGTGGCTTCGAGGCGTTGCGCGAGCATCTGGCTGCCTACTCGCCTGAAGTGATGGCTCCGATTTGCGGCATCGATGCGCAGACGCTGCGCGAAGTCGCGCGCCTGTATGCAAGCTCGCGCGCCTCGATGATCCTGTGGGGCATGGGGGTCAGCCAGCATGTGCACGGCACCGACAATGCACGTTGCCTGATTTCACTGGCCTTGATGACCGGGCAGATTGGTCGGCCCGGAACCGGTCTGCATCCGCTGCGCGGGCAAAACAATGTGCAGGGCGCATCCGACGCGGGTCTGATCCCGATGATGTTGCCTGACTATCGATCGGTGTCCGATCCGGCGGCGCGCGCGCGCTTCGAGCATGCCTGGCAATTGTCGCCGGGTACGCTCGATGCCAGGCCCGGGTTGACAGTCGTCGAGGTGATGCACGCCGCCCGGGCCGGACAGGTGCGTGGCATGTACGTGCAGGGCGAAAACCCGGCGATGTCGGACCCCGACGTCGACCACGCGCGCGCGGCGCTGGCCGGGCTCGAGTTTCTGGTCGTGCAGGACATCTTTCCGACGGAGACCGCGATGCTCGCCGATGTGGTGCTTCCGGCCAGTGCGTTTCCGGAAAAGACCGGCAGCTTCACCAATACCGATCGCATCGTGCAGATCGGCAGACAGGCGATCGAGCCGCCAGGCGATGCCCGCCAGGATCTGTGGATCATTCAGCAAATCGCGCGCCGGCTCGGCCTCGACTGGAACTACACCGGTCCGGCCGAGGTCTTCGACGAAATGCGTCATCTGATGCCGAGCATCGGCGGCATCAGCTGGGAGCGGCTGGAGCGCGAAGGCGCAGTGACCTATCCGTGCGCAAACGAAGGCGATCCGGGCGAGCCGGTGATGTTCGCGCATCGATTCGCCCGCGACGATGGTCGTGGCCGCTTCGTGCCGGCCGACATCGTGGCGGCCGATGAACGTCCCGATGCGCAATACCCGATGGTGCTGATCACCGGTCGGCAACT
>Ga0255220_1000218_pt1 | contig 25227 bp, 21 predicted proteins | sample Miss_Colum_RepB__FD_188423 | JGI IMG/M metagenome (GOLD analysis project Ga0255220, IMG submission 188423) | Freshwater microbial communities from Mississippi River, Louisiana, United States - Miss_Colum_RepB_8d | ecosystem: Environmental > Aquatic > Freshwater > River | place: USA: Louisiana...
TGGTTGTCAATTTCGACGCCGGTGCCGCGACGCCTGCGGCGGGCTTCTTCGCGGCGCTGCTGATCGCCGTGGCGACACTGCTGTTCGTGCCCTTGCTGGCACATCTGCCCAAGGCAACTCTGGCTGCCACCATCGTGGCCGCTGTCTGGTCGCTCATCGATTTCTCCATACTGCCCCGGGCCTGGCGCTTCTCCCGCGCCGACTTCCTGGCCGTTACCGTCACCATCGTGCTGACCCTGCTCGCGGGTGTCGAGATGGGAGTGGCCTCGGGCATTCTGGTCTCGCTGATCGTGCATCTGTACAAGACTTCCCGACCCCACGTGGCCGTGGTCGGCGAAGTGCCGGGGACAGAGCATTTCCGCAATGTCGCCCGGCATCAGGTGCAGACCCACGAGAACATCCTGTCACTGCGCATCGACGAGAGCCTCTATTTCGCCAATACGCGCTATCTGGAGGATATGATCTACGCGATGGTGGCCGAGCGGCCGGGCCTGCAGCATGTGGTGCTGATGTGCACGGCGGTGAACGAGGTCGACATGAGCGCGCTGGATTCCGTCATGGAAATCAACGAACGCCTGCACGAGCTGGGCCTCCAGCTGCATCTGTCGGAGGTCAAGGGGCCGGTGATGGATGCCCTGCAACGCTCGGATTTCCTGCAGAAGCTCTCCGGCCAGGTATTCCTCACCCAGCATCAGGCCGTCGAAGCGCTCAAGCCATGAGCGCCGGCGAGGAGCTGTTTCTTCCCCCTGCCCGCGCCTGGTGGCGGTTGCAGCGGACATCTGCACCAGCGCCCTTGCAGTGCAGTGCCAACGAGTTTGCAGACCGTCTGACACTTTGCGATCTGCAGCTCGCACACGGGTCGGGCGCTCAGCTGCAGGGTTTCGCACTCGGCATGTCTTCCCGGCTGCCGCAGCCTGATTTCACCCAGCAGTGGTTCCTGATGCGCTTCGACAGTTTTCTCTACCTGGAGCGACTCATCGTGGCGGTCGCCAGCCGGCGTCGGGGAGTGGGACGGGAGCTTCTGCAGCAGACGCTGCAATGGGCGCAGGAGATGGGGCTGGAACGGGTGTGCTGCCAGGTGCATGAACGCCCGCCCCATCGTGAGGCAAAGGCCTTCGTCGAGGCCATGGGCTTTGTCGCCATCGAAAGCGTGATGCTGCCCTCACGCGATATTGTCAGTCTGTATCAGCGCTCGAGTGCCACGGCGATGCCCTGACCCCCGCCTGTGCACAGGGTTGCCAGTCCCTTGTGACTGTCCCACGCCAGTTCTCTGCCCGCTGCCAGGGCCTGCACGGCAAAGGCTTCGTTGGCTTCGAGCCAGCTGCCGCACAGGCGTTCACCCGTGCCAGCACGGGCACATCGAGATTCTTTGCCATCTGTTCGCTGCACAGCACCAATGTGGCAGCCCCATCGTTGAGGCCGGAGGCTTTGCCTGCAGTGACGCTGCCGTTAGGGGTGAAGGCCGGCTTCAGTCTCGCCAGCACCTCACGCGTAGTGTCCGGGCGCCCACCTTGGTCCACGGCAACGTGGAACGCTTCGCCATCACGCGGCGGGAAGTGCAGCAGGCTGATCTGTGAGGAGAAATGTCCAGCGCTCTGGGCGGCAAGGGCCTGCTGCTGCGAGGGCAGGGCGAAGGTGTCCTGCCCTTGCGGGAGACATGGAAGCGCGCCGCCATACTCATGCGCTCCATGCCGCCCGCCCCGATCAGCCTGGCGTCACTGAGGGCGATGGTCGTACGGCGGGCAGCGATGATGCAGACATCCTTTATCAGCGATTGGCGCGGTTGTGGATCAGCTGTTCCACGACACTCGGGTCTGCCAGCGTGCTGGTGTCGCCCATGTTCTCCAGTTCATTGGCAGCAATCTTGCGCAGGATGCGGCGCATGATCTTGCCGGAACGGGTCTTGGGCAGGCCGGGAGCGAACTGGATGATCTCAGGTCGCGCAAAGGCGCCAATCTCTTCGGCCACGAAGGCCAGCAGTTCCTTGCGCAGCTCCGGCGATTCCGGGATGCCCTGCATCAGCGTGACATAGGCGTAAATGGCCTGACCCTTGATGTCGTGGGGATAACCCACGACGGCAGCCTCTGCCACCTTGGGATGCAGCACCAGGGCACTCTCGATCTCGGCGGTGCCCAGGCGATGACCGGAGACATTGATCACATCGTCCACGCGACCAGTGACCCAGTAGTAGCCGTCGGCGTCGCGGCGTGCACTGTCGCCGGTGAAGTAGTAGCCCGGATAGGCTTTGAAATAGGTGTCGATGCAGCGTTGATGATCGCCGAACACGGTACGGATCTGGCTGGGCCAGCTGCTGCACAGCACGAGGTTGCCGGTGGCCGGGCCCTCAAGTTCTTTGCCGTCGGCATCGAGCAGGGCAGGGCGCACGCCGAAGAAGGGCAGGGTGGCCGAGCCTGGCTTCAAATCGGTGACGCCGGGGAGTGGAGTGATCATGATGGCGCCGGTCTCGGTCTGCCACCAGGTGTCGACAATCGGGCAGCGTCCCTCGCCAACCACGTCGTGATACCACTGCCAGGCCTCCGGGTTGATCGGCTCGCCCACCGAGCCGAGCAGTCGCAGTGACTTGCGTGAGGTCTGCTCCACCGGGCCGTTGCCTGCCGACATCAATGCGCGAATGGCCGTGGGAGCGGTGTAGAAGATATTGACCTTGTGCTTGTCGATGACCTGCCAGAAGCGCGAGACATCGGGGTAGGTTGGCACACCCTCGAAAATGAGTGTCGTGGCGCCATTGCACAGCGGGCCGTAGACGATGTAGCTGTGCCCCGTGACCCAGCCGACGTCTGCAGTGCACCAGAAGATATCGCCGTCCTTGTAGTCGAAGACATAGCGATGCGTCATCGCGGCGCCCAGCAGATAGCCGGCGCTGGTGTGCAGCACGCCCTTGGGCTTGCCCGTGGAGCCGGAGGTGTAGAGGATGAACAGCGGGTCTTCCGCGTCCATGACTTCCGGCTCGCAGGTCTTGCTCTGCATTGCCGTGATCTCGTGCCACCAGACATCGCGCGGCGCATGCCACGCAATCTCCGTCCCGGTGTGACGCACCACGATCACCGTGTGCACATCAGGGCAGTGCTCCAGTGCCTTGTCCACATTGTGCTTGAGATGAACAGTCTTGCCGCCGCGCAGGCCCTGGTCAGCCGTGATGACCACTCGGCAGTCCGAGTCGAGAATGCGATCCTTGATGGCCTCGGGCGAAAAGCCGCCGAACACCACGGAATGGATGGCGCCGATGCGTGCGCAGGCCAGCATGGCGTAGGCCGCTTCCGGAATCATGGGCATGTAGATGCTGACGCGGTCGCCTTTCTTCACGCCGCGCTGACGCAGGGCATTGGCAAGCAGGCATACCTGTTCGTGCAGCTCGCGATAGCTGATCTGCCGGCTGTGCGCCGGATCGTCCCCTTCCCACAACAGGGCAGTCTGATCCGCTCGTGTCGGCAGGTGGCGATCGACGCAGTTCACGCAGACGTTCAACCTGGCGCCTTCGAACCAGCGCGCTTGCGCCTTGCTGAAGTCGCTGTAATGAAGCCGCTGCCAGGGTGCTATCCAGTCAATGAAGGTATTGGCCTGTTCCGTCCAGAAAGTCTCTGGCGAATGAATGGATTCCTGATAAAGGCGCTGATAGCTTTCCTTGTTCAGCAGACTGCTGGCAGCGAGTTCTGCAGAGACCGGATAGACTCGGTTGTCGGTCATTGGCTGGATCCTTGTGCTGGGCGAGTGCCGTTCGACGAGACCGCGAGGATCTGTGGACGACAAGTTGATCGGAGTGACTGAAGTGCGGACATGAGCCGTTTGTAGCAGGTTTTGCCGGGGGAGTAAATTCGCGTGGAGGGGGCTGTCCCGGGTCGCACAGACTCAGGCTGGCGGCAACTCCAGCTGCAGGTTGTCGATCAGCCGTGTCTTTCCCATCCAGGCCGCGGCCAGAATGACAAGGCGGTGATCCTCTGGTTGTGCCGGCTCCAGCGTGTCGACGTGGCACACAGTGAAATAGTCGAGCACGAAACCGGCTGCCGCGAGTTTGCGTGCGGCAGCGGCTTCCACGCTGGCAATGCCGGAACCCTGCTGCAGCGCCGCGCCGGCCTCCCTCAGGGTCTGGTACAGCACTGGTGCCCGGGCCTTCTCGTCCGCGCTCAGGTAGCCATTGCGGGAACTCAGTGCCAGTCCGCTCGGCTCGCGCTGCGTGGCAATGCCGACGAGTTCGATTGGCATGCACAGATCGGCCACCATATGACGGATCACTTGCAGTTGCTGATAATCCTTGAGCCCGAACAGCGCCACATCGGGCTGCACGATGTTGAACAGCTTGGAGACGATGGTGGCGACGCCGTCGAAATGGCCAGGTCGGCTGCTGCCGCAATGGCGGCGCGAGATGCCGGGCACGGAAACAATTGTCTGAGCCGCCAGTCCCTGTGGGTAGATCTCGGTGACACTCGGCGTGAACAGCAGATTGCAGTGTGCCGCTTCCAGTTTCTCGATGTCCGCCGCCAGGGTGCGCGGGTAGGCGTCGAGGTCTTCAGTGGGTCCGAACTGCAGCGGGTTCACGAAAACGCTGCAGACGATGATATCCCCATGGCTGCGTGCTTCCTCCACAAGACGTACATGGCCTGCATGCAGATTGCCCATGGTCGGGACCAGCACGATGCGTCTGCCCGCCCGCTTGTGTGTGCTGACGGCATCGCGCAGGGCATGAATGTGGGGAATTTGCTGCAAGGCGACTCTTCCTCAGTCAAAACTATGCTCGGATGCCGGGAATTGTTTCGCCTTCACTGCCTTCACATAGTCGCGCAGCGCGCCACGGATGCCGTCTGTGGAATCCCTGAGGAAGTTCTTCACGAATTTCGGGGTGATCGGCGAGATGCCAAGCAGGTCGTGCAGCACCATGACCTGGCCATCGGTGTCTGGTCCGGCGCCAATCCCGATGACAGGGATCTCGAGGGTCTCGGTGATGGCGCGGGCAAGCGCCTGAGGGACGCATTCCAGCAGCAGGATGCTGGCGCCTGAGCTCTCCAGAAGGCGTGCTTCGGCAAGCATGCTCTCAGCCTGGCGGGGATCTCGCCCCTGCACATGGTAGCCGCCTATTCGGTTGATGGACTGCGGCGTCAGGCCCATGTGTGCACACACGGGTATGCCACGTTCCGCCAGGAGATGGGTGGAACGGGCAATCCACGCGCCACCCTCGATCTTGATCATTTGCGCGCCGGCTCGCATGAGCCGTGCCGCGTTTTCCAGTGTCTGGGTCTCGGAGGCGTAGCTCATGAAAGGCATGTCGCCAATGAGAAAGGCACCACGATTGCCGCGCTTGACACAGGTGATGTGGTAGACCATGTCGTCCATGCTCACGGGCAGCGTGCTGTCATGCCCCTGCAATACCATGCCGAGGGAGTCCCCTATCAGCGTGACTTCCACCCCTGCTTCACTGAGCAACTGACCGAAGCACGCGTCGTAGGCGGTCAGGCAGGTGAACTTCTCGCCGCGCTTCTTCATCTTCTGCAGGGTGCTGAGGGTGACGGGAGGGCGACTGCTTTGCTCGCCGGCCGAGGCATGTGTGCTCATGGATGTATCCGTGCCCAAGGGCTGACTCAAAGCAGCGCGGGCTTGGGGTTGAAGTAATGGGTACCGCTGGTGCTCGACTCGATCTGCGCGAGCAGGAGCTGATAATCCCCGTCATTGTGGACAAGGTCAATCTCGGTACAGTTCACGATCAGCAGCGGGCTGCGTTCGTAGTAGTGAAAGAACTGCGCATAGGCTTCGTTCAGGCGCTCGAGATAATCGCGCTGAATCTGTTGTTCCGCTGCGATGGCTCGCTTGTGAATGCGCTGGAGCAGGACGCTCGAGGGGGCCTGCAGATAGATCACAAGATCGGGCGTCGGGGCGTCAATCGTGAGGTGGGCATACACCTGCTGATACAGAGCGTATTCGTCGTCGTCCAGGTTCTGGCGGGCGAACAAGGCGTCCTTGTCGATCAGGAAATCCGCTACCCGCACGGTGTCGAAAAGATCATTCTGCCGCAGCTGCTGCATCTGGCGTGCGCGTTGCAGTAGGAAGTAGAGCTGAGTTGCCAGCGCATTGCGTTGCGGGTCGTGATAGAAGCGTTCCAGAAAAGGGTTCTCTTCCGGCATTTCCAGCAGGATCCCGGCGCGAAAGGTATCGGCAAGGCGCCGCGCAAGGCTTGTCTTGCCAACCCCGATGGGGCCTTCCACCGCGATGAAGCGCGGTGGCTTTCCGGCGCGCGAATGCACGCTTTCAGGTGATCTCGTCACGAGGCGATTCCCGCACCTTCCGCTGGCTTGCGTGAAGGCTTGCGACGGCGCCGACGCTTGCTGCCGCCAGCTTTGCCGAGTGCTTCCAGCATCTCTTCCTGCCGCGCCTTTTCGACACTCTGGAAGTCCGTCCACCATTGCCCGAGCCCGCCCAGTGGTTCGCCTCCCTCTTCACGCAGGAGCAGGAAATCATAGCCGGCACGAAAGCGCGGATGACTGAACACGGATTCGACGCCGCGGCGGTTGCGTTGCTCCAGACGCAACTGCAATTCCCATATCTCCCGAGTGGCGATGGAGAAGCGCTTGGGTATGGAGGTAATCTGCAATTGCCGGGATATCACGCGATTGGCGGCTTCCTGCTGATCGGCCAGGCTTGCGGGTCTGTCACCGCAAAGCCGTTGCAATTCCAGTTGCAGAGGGGCCCACAACAATGCCGCGAAGAGGAATGCCGGAGTGATTGTCTTGCCCTCTGCGAGGCGGCTGTCGGTGTTGCGCATGGCAAGTCTCAGCAGACGCGAGCCGGGCGCGTCCGGATCGCGAGTGGCTGCCATGGTGGACTTGAGAAGGACAGAGCCCACCTTGTACTGGCGCAGCAGGGCGAAAGTCTTCTCCGCATGTCCCCCCGTCAACAGTTTCAAGGTCTCATCAAATAATCGTGCAGGCGAGATCGACTCGAGCAGCGGCGCGAGATCATCCAGTGGCGCCCGTGTGCGTGGCTCGATGGTGAAATCGAGCTTTGCGGCAAAGCGAATGGCTCGCAACATGCGCACCGGGTCCTCACGATAACGCGTGGCCGGATCTCCAATCATGCGCAGCACGCGATTGTCGATGTCGTCCAGCCCATTGGCGAAGTCCAGGACCTTGAACCCGTCGGTAGTGTAATAGAGCGCATTGGCAGTGAAGTCACGGCGCAATGCGTCTTCATTGATGGAGCCATATACGTTGTCGCGAAGGATCATGCCGGAGCTTGAGTGCGCAGAGTCGAGACCCCGGATATTGCGGCTGGAAGCATCATCATCGAATTCGTTCTCGGCTGTGTGGTGGGCGCGGAAAGTCGTGACCTCGATGATCTCCCTGCCAAAGCGCAGATGCACGATCTTGAAGCGTCGACCGATGATCATCGCATTGCGGAACAATTGCTTCACTTCTTCGGGCGTCGCATCCGTGGAAATGTCGAAGTCCTTTGGCGTGTCGCCCAGCAGCAGATCGCGTACGCCGCCACCGACTAGGAATGCCTGGTAGCCGCACTCATTGAGTCGGTAGAGAACCTTCAGGGCATTGGGAGAGATATCCTTGCGAGAAATGCCATGGTCGTCGCGTTCGATGATGGTGGCGCGGGAAAGGTCCAGATCCTGCAGGCGGGCAAGACCGCCTCGACGTTCAGGGGTAGTTGCGATGTTGCGCGCTTGCGCGCTAGAAGGCGATGTCGCGGGTTCCGGTACAAGATGCGGAGGCGCTGCCTTCGCTCGTTTGCCGAAGAGAACTCTGGTTAACTTTCTTAGCATGTGATTGTCGGAATCCATTGACCGCGCGATGGTGTATGTCCCTCGCGTTGGCGTCACGCGAGGATACATGTATCAGGTCAAACAGACACCTGCGCGAGTGCGCTTGAATGATACACCGATAAAGAGGGAATTAGCAGGAGGAAATGCTCTGGGGGGCGAGTACAGCCCCCCCGCAAGGAAGGTAATTTAGTTTTGTTTTTCTTGTTGTACTAAATGGGCACCAAATACAGCACCGCAAAGCATTTTAGTGAAACAGTATCTTCAGTCTGGCAGTAGACGTACGGCCTGAAACCCGAAAACCTATTACTCTTTATTTTTATTCACTGCACCAAGCTAACCAATGCCATTCTTATTTTTATTGGACGTCGTTTTTATTATTTGTTGTTATTGTGCTCTTAATAGAGCACTAACCGTGCCAGATAATTTAAAACCTTTAAAAACATATAGATAAGAAAAAAACTTAAGAGAATTTTCCCTCGAGAATGGTACTTTGTTACCTATCATCTCCAAAAAATTGGGTAGATGTGTATCAGTAACAAATTGACATCCGCGAGACACTTTGGTGGCGCAGCTATGACTGTGGCGAACTCTATACTGAGCGTGAGGTGGAAGAGCGGTGAAGCAAAATAGCGTAGATCAGGCTTGCTTCTTCTTGCGCGGCAAACCGAAGCGTTGACGTCGCTCCCAAAGGCACTTGCGACTGATGCCAAGTTTGCGTGCCAACTGGGTTTCGTTCATCTGATCCTGGTGCTCAAGCACAAAGCGCTGGAAATAGTCTTCCAGAGAGAGTTCCTCCACGGGATCTTCGTGGGCGGTGATTGCTGCGCCGAAGTTGCTGGCACTTTGGCCGCGATCATGCACTGGACGCAATTGATTGCGACCGCTGATGTCGATGGCCAGCAACTCGGCACCGATGTATTCAGACTCGGCGAGCACTACGGCCCGCTCGATGGCGTTCTCGAGCTCCCGAACATTGCCCGGCCAGGAATACATGGCGATTGCCTGAGTGGCATCCTGGCTGAATTTGAGTGCGGGGGACTTCAGACGCTTGCAGGTGCGTTCAAGGATGGAGTCGGCCAGTTCCAGGATATCATTGCCGCGCTCTTTCAAGGGCGGAATCACGAGTGTCATGACATTGATACGGTAATACAGGTCTTCACGGAAATCGCCGTCGATGACGAGCTGCTTGAGATCGCGATGCGTGGCCACGACAAGGCGTACATCCACCTTCTTCGATTGCACTGAGCCCACCTTGCGAATTTCGTTCTCCTGCAACACGCGCAGCAGACGAGCCTGCGCTTCCAGCGGCAGTTCGCCAATTTCGTCAAGGAACAGGGTGCTGCCATTGGCGGCTTCGACAAGTCCGGTACGATTGACGGTGGCACCAGTAAAAGCGCCCTTTTCATGACCGAAAAGTTCAGATTCTATGAGGTTCTCGGGAATGGCAGCGCAGTTCACCGAGATCATCTCGGCGTCCTTCCGATCACTGAGCTTGTGAATCGCGCGAGCAACGAGTTCCTTGCCTGTCCCGGATTCGCCATTGATCAGGACCGTGGAGCTGGTCTGTGCCACCTTGCGGATGCGGCGAAACAATTCCATCATCTGCGGGCAACTGCCGATCATGCCGTAGACGGGCGGCTCGGGTGGCGGGACAGGCTTCTCCACGGTCGCCTTGCGAGCGGCGCTTTCCTGAACGATTCTGGCTACCGTCTCCAGCATTTCGTCGTGCTCGAAGGGCTTGGAGATGTAGTCCACTGCGCCCATCTTCATGGAGTCAATGGCTGAGCGCAGGCTCGAGTAGCTGGTCATGATCAGAACGGGTGTCTTGGTGGCCGCGATGAGGTCGGTGCCCGGAGCGCCTGGCAGGCGCAGATCACTCACGACTATGTCGAAATCGTCCGGATTGAAATTCTCCAGCGCGTCCCGGACACTGCCGGCCTCCTCCACAAGATAGTCATGCCGTTCAAGCAGTCTTCGCAATGCGGTGCGAATGACCTGCTCGTCTTCAACAACCAATACCCTGTTTTGCGCTGTCATCGTGGTACTCAAGCAGTTTGATAACTAATTCAAGAGCTTGCCATGAAATTCAGAGTGCCTTTGCGAAATTCTCGACTGGCAGGCCGACGTCATCATAGCAGGGAAAAGTCAGGATTACCCGTGTGCCGGGATTCTCCCTGCGGCTTGACGCGCTGATTATATCAATATGGCCATTGAGGTTTTCAACTATGCTGTACACCAGCGAAAGGCCAAGTCCTGTGCCTTCTCCCGGCTCTTTCGTGGTGAAGAACGGATCAAAAATTCTGTCCCGGATCGACTCGGGAATCCCGGTCCCTTCGTCGCTGACGGAAAGCTGGACCGAGCCGGAGACCAGTTTGGAGCCGATGCTGATGGTGCTTCCCGCGGGACTGGCATCATGGGCGTTGTTGATCAGATTCACCAGCACCTGCAGCAGGCGCTGGGAGTCACCCAGTATCTTCAGGCCGGGCTTGCAGACCACTTTGTAGTGAATGTCCTTGCGCCGCTTGTCCAGCGAAATCAATGCGATGGCTTCATTCACGCACTCCTCGATCAGGACAATCTCGCTATTGTGATCTGCCTTGTTGCTACCACTGTGGGCAAAGTTCACCAGGGACTGCACGATGCGGGAGGTGCGATCCGTTTGCTCGATGATCTGTCGGGCCATGCTGCGCAGTTCATCGTTGCTGGTCTCATCGCGGATGTTCTGCGCCAGACAGGCAATGCCGGTGATGGGGTTGCCGATCTCGTGTGCCACTCCGGCGGCGAGTCGTCCAATGGAGGCCAGTCGCTCGCTGTGAGTCAACTCCTCTTCAAGCAACTCGGTCTCGGTCAGATCTTCCAGCAGGATGACCACGCCATCTTGCTTGATCTTGTGGGCGGCCGACTTCTCGATGATGGCCTTGTGCAGACTGATAAAGCGACGCTTGTTCTTGACCTGCAACACTCGCTTGTGGGCATGTGCCGCCTCGGCAGATGTGAAGTCCTCGATGAGAGAGCCCCACGGTTCCTCTATATCCTTGAGTTGGGCGCCAACCACTTCCTGACTGGATATTCCAGTCAGCTTTGCCATCGCATTGTTCCACATCACGATCTGATTCTGTTCGCCCAGGGAGCAGACGCCCAGGGGCAGCTCCAGCAATACCTGGCGGTGATAGCGGCGAAGATTGTCGAGATCTTCGGCCATACCTGAGAGATTGCTGCGATAGGCTTCAATGCGGCCCTCAATCACGTCCACATCCGTCGCGCCGGTTTCCGACTCAATGGTGTAAGGCAGGAAACGATCGATCAGGTCATGGGCGATAGAGGGGCCAAGAAGGCCCGAAAGATTGGCTTCCAAGCGGCCTCGAAGCAGGCGCAAGGCGTACGGACGCTTTTCCTGCTTGTCGATTTTCAGATCGCGCAGAGCCTGCAGCACTTCGCGGGTGGCCGTGCGCTCGCCCAGAGGTTTGGTGAGCTTCTCGATGAATTCCTCAGGCGAACGTGCAACCAGGCCTGTGCGATTACGGCGCCGGATCGTGTCGAGGCCACAGATGTCCGCGGAGGCGCGCTCTTCCGCCGATGTACGCGTCCACAGGGATATGGCGACGAACAGGATTACATTGGTGACAAGTGATCCGGCCACGATCTCGCGCGTGTTGATGTCGCTGAATGCCAGAAGATTGGTGCCCGTGAGCACTGGCAGCATTAGAAAGATAAACCAGATCATCACCCCCACGCCCAGGCCGGTCAGGAAGCCCTTCTTGTTGCCCCGCGGCCAGTACAGCAGTGCGATGATGCTGGGCAGGAACTGGAGGCTGGCGATGTAGGAGACGTTGCCGATCGCCCGCACACTCAACTTGTCCTCCGGCAGGTAATAGAAGATGAAGCCTATCCAGATCAGGGCCGTGATCAGCGCGCGGCGTTTCCAAAGCAGCCAACGGTAGATGTCGTTGCGGGCCGACGGTTGGTAGACGGGCAGGATCAAGTGATTGAGGCACATGTTGGACAGAGCCAGGGTTATCACGATGATCAGGCCGCTGGCGGCAGAAAGGCCACCCAGGAAACCTATCAGCGTCATCATCTCGGAACCATAATCGACGCCGAGGCTGACCGGATAGAATTCCAGTGGTGCCGCGGAGCCGACCTTCAACCCCGCCCAGAGAATCGGCAACACCGGGGCGCTGAGCAACAGGAAATACAGCGGCAGTGCCCAGCTGGCAATCGTCAGCGCTTTCGGGTCGTTGTTCTCGTTGAAGATCATGTAGAACATGTGAGGACTGGCGACTGCCGCCGTGAAGAACAGCAGGGCGGTGACGTGGAACGAGCCGGGGGCATCCGGCTCCTTGATGCTGGCCAGCAGCTCCGGTTGAGTCTGCAGCCAGGCGTCCACGCCTGCAAAGCCACCGAATCCCTGGAAGATCGCGAACAGTCCCAGGGTGAGCAGAGCCAGCAGCTTCACCACTGAGTCGAAGGCGATGGCCATGACCAGACCTTCGTGCTTTTCGCGGCCGGCACCGCGTCCGGTCCCGAAGAAGATGGCGAACAGAGTGATCAGGGAGCAGAAGACGACGGCCAGTGTAGTCTGCGAAGTATCGGGCGCCAGCAAGGCGACACTGTTTGCCACTGCCTGAATCTGCAGGGACAAAAGGGGAATAACCCCCATCAGCAGGACGAGTGTAGTGATTGTGCCGGCAACCGGGCTGCGGTAGCGGAAGGCCAGCAAGTCAGCCAATGAGCTTAGCTGATAGCTCTTGGTGATCTCCAGAATCGGTCGCAGCATCAGGGGCGAAAACAGGAAGGCCAGCGAGATGCCGATGAACGGTGCCAGGTAGCCAAAGCCATCCCGAAAGGCATTGGCTGTCGCGGCGTAGTAGGACCAGACGCTGGCAAACACGCCCAGCGCGAGTACATAGACTACCGGATGCCGCACGATCCGCTGGGGAATCCAGCCGCGATCCGTCGCCAGTGCGATCACGAACAGCATGGCCATGTAGGTCAGGCCCAGGATGAACAGGCTGCTGAGCTCAAAGGTCATCGGAATTCTGTTCCCTGTGGCACAGTGCCGCAATCAGAATGATCAGAAGTCCGATAATAAAAGGTCGATACCATGCGCCCTCGGGCTGGCTGACCCAGTCGACACTGGTCAGGAACAGCAGATAGCTGAACATCAGCAACAGCAGTGTAGAGCGGGAGAGATACACAGGTAATCCTGAATGATCATCGGCGTCAGAAGTGACTTTCGTGCCGGATATTAGCCAACTTGGGGACAGCCTGTATATCCCAGCGAGGGACGGCCGAAGCCAGGATTTCATTCACGCTGGCGCCGTTCAGAGCAGGCTCGACAGGCTGACCCAGAAAGCGCAGAGCCTGCAGCAGGGCAGCGCTGCAGTCCCGCAGAGGCAATGCCTGAGCAAAATGCTGCTTGCTGAGTTTCTGACCCTGCTCGTTCACGGCAACGGGAACGTGCGCATATCGCGGCGTTGGCAAGTCGAGCAACTGCTGCAGGAATATCTGACGGGCCGTGGAGTCGAGCAGATCCGAGCCTCTTACGATATCCGTGATGCCCTGGGCGGCATCATCGACCACCACGGCCAGTTGATAGGCGAAGAGACCATCCTTGCGGCGCAGGATGACGTCGCCACACTCCTGCAGAAGGCTTTGTGACTGAGCGCCCTGAATGGCGTCGGTGAAGTTCACCCGCATAGCATCGACGCGAATGCGAATGGCATTGCCAGTGTCCTGCAGCCCCAGTTCGCGGCAGCGACCATCGTAGACACCCCCCTCCGCCTGAATCTGTTGGCGGGAGCAGCGACAGGCGAACAGGCGGCCTTGCTGGCGCAATTGTGCAAGGGCTTCGGCATAGGCATCGAGGCGGCTGCTCTGGTAAAGCACTGACCCATCCCAGAGCAGGCCGTGGCACTCCAGGGCGCGCAGAATCTGATCGGCAGCCTCTGGCGGTTCACGGGCGGGGTCGAGGTCTTCCATGCGCAGCAGCCAGCGGCCCCCCCGGTGGCGGGCATCGAGATAGCTGGCAGTGGCGGCAACCAGCGACCCGAAATGCAGAGGGCCGCTGGGAGAAGGCGCAAAGCGACCGATGATGTCGGTGTTTTTGCTCATGGTGCACAGGCGACGAGTGAGTAGCGTGTGGGGGGCTCAGGAGCCCCACTGCTTTTCCTTGATCTCGTCGAGTGTCTTGCAGTCGATGCACTTGTTGGCGGTGGGGCGAGCTTCCAGGCGACGAATGCCGATCTCGATGCCGCAAGCTTCGCAATAGCCGTAATCGTCTTGAGCGATCTTCTCCAGCGTGGAGTCGATCTTCTTGATCAGCTTGCGCTCGCGGTCGCGGGTGCGCAGTTCCAGACTGAATTCTTCTTCCTGGGTGGCGCGGTCGGCGGGATCGGGGTAATTCGCCGCTTCGTCCTGCATGTGGTGCACGGTGCGGTCCACTTCTTCCATCAGCTGATTGCGCCAGTTGTTGAGGATGGCCTTGAAGTGCTCCTTCTGGTTCTCGTTCATGTACTCTTCCCCTTTCTTTTCCTTGTAAGGGGTGAAGTTCTTCAGAACCGCTGCGGAAGCCGGGGCTTTATTTTCAGACATGGTTCGCTACGCCTCTTAGCCCCCGGGGGGCTTGTCCAGATTCAACGCTCACGAGTGGGCGTCAATTGACGCGAGCACTCGCATGTCAAGGGCATCAGAAAGGCCGGTAAGCTACCAGATTAATTCTGGCCGCGCTACCGCTGGGATGACGGTGGCCAGCGGCCCTGATCGGGGCCCTGGTTTCGCCTCGGTGGTGCAGTGTGCCTATAATACCAGCCCTGAAAAGCAGGTTGCCAAGCAAGCATAGTACTTAGGAGTTGACGTGCCAGATTCCCGCCGCCCTAGCTCTTTGCGAGCCGCCGATCGTTTGCAGGGCATTAATCCCTTTCGTGTGATGACCGTGCTGGAGCGCGCCAAGGCGCTGGAGAGAGAGGGGCGCAGCATCATTCATCTGGAAGTCGGTGAGCCGGACTTCGTCACTGCTGCGCCCGTCGTGGAAGCAGGCCGTGCTGCCCTCGCCAGTGGTCACACTGCTTATACCCCAGCGGCCGGCCTGCCTCAGCTGCGAGAGGCGATTGCCGGGCATTATCGCAGGCGTCACGGCCTCGAAATTCCTGCAGACCGCATCTTTGTCACGCCCGGCGCGAGTGGCGCTCTGAGCCTGTTGGCCCAGATGCTGCTCAATCCGGGCGATGCCGTGCTGATGACCGATCCGGGCTATCCCTGCAATCGCAACTATGTGCGTCTCGCGGGCGCCGAGGCGATTCTGGTGCCGGTCACGGCCAGGGACAATTACCAGCTGTCGCCCGCCTTGCTGACGCGGCATGCCACTGCGCAGTGCCGCAGCGTCTGGCTGGCCACGCCGTCGAACCCCACCGGCACAGTGCTCGATCTGTCGGCGTTGCAGGGCATTCACGCGTGGTGCCAGACCCAGGGCTGCCATCTGCTGGTGGACGAGATCTACCACGGACTGGACTACGTTGGTGGCCTGCCGAGCGCCCTGCAACTGGGCGACGATGTCCTGGTCGTGAACAGCTTCTCGAAGTATTTCGGCATGACCGGCTGGCGGCTGGGGTGGTTCGTGGTGCCCGAGTCACTCGTCGGGGTCAGCAATATCCTGGCGCAGAACCTGTTCATCGCCGCCTCGTCAGTGGCTCAGCATGCCGCCTTGCGCGCCTTTGATGCCGACACGCAGGAGATCTTCGAGGCACGTCGCCGCGAGTTCTCCGCGCGGCGCGACTTTTTGACAGGTGTGCTGCGCGAGCTTGGCTTTCATGTGCCTGTCGACCCGCAGGGCGCGTTCTACGTCTATGCGGGGATCGAGGCGTACAGCGATGACAGCGAGCAGTTCTGTCGCACATTGCTGGAGGATTTTGGCGTGGCGACCACACCGGGCACCGATTTTGGCGAGTTCGACAGTCGGCGTCATGTCCGCTTTGCGTTTACCACCGGCATGAGTCAACTGGAAGAGGCCGCTCTGCGCCTGCGTGCCGCGGTCGAGCATGGCGCTTTCAGAGCATGAACTTCTTGCCGCCGCTTGCCGAAGCGATTCTGCTTCGGCGTTACAAGCGCTTTCTGGCCGACGTCCGCCTGCCTGATGGTGACGAGATCACGCTGCACTGTCCCAATACCGGCGCCATGCTGGGCTGTGCCGATCCCGGCAGTCGCGTGTGGTATTCCCACTCGAACAATTCCGCCCGCAAGTATCCACGCACCTGGGAGTTGGTCGAGACACCAGATCATCACCTTGTCTGCGTCAACACCGCGAGGGCGAATCCCCTGGTGGAAGAAGCCTTGCGGCAGGGGCGCATTGCAACGCTGGCCGGTTATGGCGTGCTGCGCCGCGAGGTAGTGGTTGGCGGGGAGGGTAGTCGCCTGGATTTTGTTCTGTGCAGCCATGTCATGCGGCCGGACGAGCAATGTCATGTGGAGGTAAAAAGCGTGACGCTGATGCTGCCCGATGGCAGCGGTGCATTTCCCGATGCGGTTTCCGCGCGGGGCACCCGGCACCTTCGTGAACTGCTTGCCTTGCGTGAACAGGGCCAGCGCGCGGTGCTGCTCTTTTGCGTGCAGCACACCGGGATTGCGTGCGTGCGCCCGGCGGCGCACATCGATCCGCTCTACGCGCAGACCTTAAGGCATGCAGTCGAGCGCGGGGTGGAAGTGCTGGCATGGCGCTCGGCCATCAATGCGCAGGGAATGCACTTGTACGAAAGCGTTCCAGTCGATCTGCAATCGATGTGACTCAGAGTCTTCCCAGTGTACTGACGTCCCCTTCCTCCACCATCATGAAACCGTTGCCCAATACGAATGGAATGGCCTTCAGCCGCTTGCCCTTGCAGGGCCCCAATATGCACTGACCGTTCTCGACAAGGAACAGCGCGCCGTGGGTGGAGCACTGGATCAGTGCGCCATCGCTGTCGAGAAACTGGTCCTCCTGCCACTCCAGCGGCGTGCCGAGGTGCGGGCAGTAGTTGTAGTAAAGATACATGCGCCCGTCTTTCTTCACGGCGAAGAGATACTTGTCGAGCACCTCGAGGCCCTTCGAACGACCCTCTTCGATCTCGTCGATGTGACAAAGGGTGATCATCGGCAAGCTCCGCAGTGCCTCAGGACAGTGCCTGGCTCAAGTCCGCCAGCAGGTCGTCGATGTTCTCGATGCCCACCGCCAGTCGGATCATGGAATCTGGAATGCCCATCGAGGCTCGCCGCGCCGCACCCATCTCAAAGAAGATCGTGTGCGCGACGGGAATCGCGAGCGTGCGGGTATCGCCCAGATTGCTGGACGACACCACATACTGCAGGCGATTCAGGAAATCGAAGCAGTCGATCTCGTCGATCAGCTCGATGCTCATCAGGGCGCCGAAGTGGCGGAAGAGTTTCGCCGCACGTGCATGCTGGGGGTGACTTGGCAGGCCCGGGTAATTGACCTTGCGTACCCGCGGGTGGGCCTGGAAGAATTGCGCCAGCGCGAGAGCATTGCTGCAGGCACGTTCGACCCGAAGCGACATGGTCTCGGAGCCGAGTGCCAGGGTGTGCGCCGCCTCGGGCGAGAGCGTGGCACCGAAATCACGCAGGCCTTTCTTCTTCAACTGTGTCATGCCCCAGGTGGTGGAGGGGCCGCTCTTGTAGCTGTCGTACAGATGCGGGTAGTCCTTCCAGTCGTAGAGGCCTGTATCCGTCACCGCGCCCCCGAGTGCATCGCCATGGCCGCCGAAGAATTTGGAGAGCGAGTTGATGATGAAACTGGCGCCGACCTTGCGCGGATTGAACAGGCACGGAGTGGTAGTGGTGTTGTCCACGACGAAGATCAAAGCGTGTTCGCGACACAGGGATCCAATGCCTTCGAGATCCGCAATCTGGGTGACCGGGTTGGCTATTGTCTCGACGAACACCATGCGGGTGTTCGGCCGCAGTGCAGCTTTGATGCTGGCACTGTCCGTGGCATCGACGAAACTGACTTCCACCCCGAAATTGATGAAAGTGTGGAACAGACTGTTGGTATTGCCGAACAGGAATGCACTGGAAATCACGTGGTCGCCCTGGCGCAGCAGGGAAAACAGGATCGAGCCGATGGCGGCCATGCCGGTCGCAAACGCGACGGTGCCCTGGCCGCCTTCCATTCGCGTGACGCGGTTCTGCAGGGCATTCACTGTCGGGTTCTGCTGACGGCCGTAGTTGTAACCGGCCTTGCGACCCTGAAATACTGCCGCCAGATCTCGCGCGTCGTCGTACTCGAAGGCAATCGAGGTGTGCACAGCCTTGTGCAGACTGCCGTGCTCGGGCTTGTCACTGCGGTCGGAATGCAGGTTTATGGTGTCGAAATGGGCGGGGCGGTCCTGTGTACTCATGGTGCTCGATTCCTGGCCTGCATAAGTCGAAGGCGGTGTTTCGGGCGCAATGCGCTGCACCGATCACCGGGCCGGCAGTATACAAGAGCCACGGCGGGGCGAACACCGTGCTCAAGGCTGGGTGTAGACGGGCAGTGCTGCCAGCTGCGCGTCGATGGCGCCAAGTCGCTCCAGATACGCCGGGCTGTTGCGGTCCTGGTATTGCTGCAGGAAGTCTTCCTCGCTGAGGCCGGCGTTGTCCCGTGACACGGCTGGCATGTAGTCGGATTCCGCCGTGGAGCGCGCAAGCGCCTCTTGAAGTCGGCGTGCCGACGTGCTGTTCAGTGTCGCGGCATCGCCCAGCGCGACGCCGGCCATGTTGGCCGTCAGATCGCTGAAACTGAAGCCCGAGCGATAGCGGGCATCGTGGGCCTCCTTGCTGGTCGCGAGCAGATTGGCCACGTCCGGTCCCACACTCGCAGTCATTGCAGCAGAGCTGACGAAGTGCTGCGCCAAGTCTCTGCGCCTTTGCAGAGTCACTTGGGGGTGGTGCTCTCCCATGATTTCCCCGGTGTCGTGATTAACGTAAAGCGACAGCGCCTGCAAGACGGAGCGATTCTCCACTTCTGGGTCAGCCCCTGCGGCGCTCTGCGCCTGCGCCTCTCGGAAGAGCGCTGGCAGCAGTTCACCCAGCGCGATCGTGCGGCTGTCTGCTGGCACGGCCTGCAGCAGGGCAGACAGGCTCTGGCGGTAGTGTTCGATGCGGGCCTTGTCGTCGGCGCTCAGAAACAGTTGTTCTGCCTGACTTTGCACAGCGGCCATCAGCTGCGGTTCCCAGTTCAGCGTGAAACTGGCGGTTGGCGCAGAGAATTCCAGATCGCGGACGCTGTCGCGCAATGGCCGCAGCGTCTCGTAGTTCACGTAACTGCTGGCAAGCCAACGCTCCGCGGCACCCGCCAGCAGACGCATGGCTGCGCCAGGGACAGGCATGCGGCCGATCCATAGCGTTCCAGGTACGGCGAGTCCGTCGACTGCCGCCACACTGATGTGCAGATTGAGGAATAGTGCCGGCCAAGACCAGGGCATCGGAATGCTGAGATCCAGCGCGGCGCTCTGCTGCCCGACACTGATCCGGGCGGCCGCGTTGCGCAGGCGCGGAATGTTCTGCATGGCGAAGGCTGCCAGCAGGTTCAACTCGCTTTCCTCAAGTTGCAGGTGCAGTTCCCCTGCGCGCGCCACCCGGGCAGGGGCTCGGTCCACGAGCATGTCCTCGATGGTTGTGATGGCAACCCCCTTCACCGGTAGGTTGCGGGGCACGGAAGGCTGAGCTTGCAGGCCGAGCAGCAGCGCGGTAATCAGCAGGATGACGGGAACCGCCAGCACCAGGATGGCCGGATGAAGAAAGTCTTGCGCGCGAGAAGATGTCATGACTGCGCAGCGTGATGCTGACAAATACCTGAATTGTCTATATAAAGCACAAAGATGCCGCTGGGCGCGTCGGCCCGCAGCGCGCATCTGACTACAGAACAGGAAACCTGACGGTACTATCCTGGAGTGATTATGGTGCCGTCAAGTTCTTCATTTCCCGGCATTATCACAGCATGGCAAGGACATTCGCGATGAGAAGCCCCCGAAAAACACACAGCGTCATCTTTTCATTTCGCCTACTGATTATCGGACTACTGCTGACATCCCTCGTCGCCTGCACCTCCAGTAGTCAGCCAGTGGTTGATCAGGCAGCAGTCCTTGAAGCGCAGCGTGCAGCTGAAGAAGCAGAAGCAAGGCGCTTAGCCGACGAGCGCGCGCGCAACGAGGCGGCCGAAGCCGAGCGCCTGCGTCAGCAGGCGCTGATCCAAGCCGAAGCGCAGCGGGCGCAGGAGCAGGCGCGTCTCGAGCGCGATGCGCAGGCGGCTGCCCAGCGGCGCGATGCCCAGGCGCGGGAACAGGCCCAGCGTGATCGGATTGCCGCACTGGAGGCTCAGATCGCCGAATTGCGCGACAGCACCTCCCGTGTCAATGCCGCCAACGAGCGGCTCGAACAGGCCGTGGCTGCTGCGGAACAATTGCTGGAAGCGCTCAATGCCGAACAATTGAAATATGGCAACACCGATGCGGCAGGGCAGCCCGTCGACCCCCTCGACAAAGAGCTGATCGCGGAGCTCGAGGCGCGCAAGGACAGTCTCAAGCAGGAAGCTCAGGCACTCGTGACCCCATGAGTGCGGATCTCGTCGATATCAGTAAAGCCTTGGAGAAGCGCCGCTTCCAGCAACAGGAAGCGCGGCTGGCGAAAATGCGTGAAGCGTTTCGTGCCGCGCGCACCGGAGGCTCAGCCACGCCATCGGGCAAGAGCAAGGCCAAGCCCAAGGGACGCGGTCGCCCTCGCTGATCGCATAGAACGTTCCGCGTCTCACACATCATCCGAGCGCCCCGGCCACCCTGGCAAGACGTCCTTCCTGCCGCCATCTATGCAGGCCTGGAAGCCTTGATTTTCGGCACTTTTCAGTCATTTGCCGCGGCTTTGTTTGTGATGGTCGTTATGCTACAGTGCTGCTCGCTTCATCAAACAAAAACAAGACGAGGAGTTACCGCAAGATGCAAGGCATGACAATTACAGTTTCGACACTGCTCTCTCTTTTCGGTCTTGGCGTAGCCTACTTCTACATGCGCCAGGTGATGAGTGTGCCGCTTGACCTCGGACTTGAGGGTGAGCAGAAGTCTCGACTCAAATTCATTCACAATGCTATTGCTCAGGGTGCCATGGCGTTCCTGAAGCAGGAGTACAAGTTTCTCAGTATTTTCATGCTCGTGTTTGCCGCGATCATCGCGGTGCTCATTGACGACAATCACACGCCTGACACTCGCGAAGGTCTGTATACCGCGGTCGCCTTCCTCTTTGGTGGGATAATCTCGATTGCCTCCGGCTACATCGGCATGATGATCGCTACTCAGGGCAATGCCCGTACTACTGTGTCCGCCAAGGACAACATCGGCGACGCCTTCAAGGTGGCCCTTAACTCCGGCGCAGTCATGGGCTTCGCGCTCGTGAGTCTGGCAGTGCTCGGACTCGTGATCGTCTACGTTGTGATGAAGGCCTGGTTGCCGGCTGATCTGCCGAATCACGTGCTCATGGAAATCATCGCCGGCTTCGGCCTCGGTGGCTCCACCATCGCGCTGTTCGCCCGAGTTGGCGGCGGCATCTTTACCAAGGCAGCCGACGTCGGCGCCGACCTGGTGGGCAAGGTCGAGAAGGGCATCCCGGAAGACGATCCGCGCAACCCCGCAGTGATCGCCGACAACGTGGGCGACAACGTGGGTGACGTGGCCGGTATGGGCGCCGACCTGTTTGGCTCCTGCGCCGAGAGCACCTGTGCGGCGATGGTCATCAGCGCGGTGGTTTTCGCTGGCAACATCGACGCCCTGCTGTACCCCATCCTGATCAGCGCCGTGGGCATTCCCATCAGCCTGCTGACCATGTTCTTCGTCAAGGTGAAGACCGAGGACGACGTTTCGCCAGCACTGATGAAGCTGCTGATCATCTCCAGCGCCCTGATGGCGGTGGCTATGTTCTTTGTCACTCGCGCCTTCGTGCCCGCGGATTTCGAGATTCGCGGTGAGTTCTATACCAGCATGGGCATCTACTGGTGCTTCCTGTCCGGTCTGGTGGCTGGTCTGATCGTGGGGCTGCTGACTGGTTACTACACCTCAGGGGCGTTCAAGCCAGTGCAGGAAGTGGCGAAGTCCTGTGAGACGGGCGCCGCAACCAACATCATTTACGGCCTGGCGCTGGGCTACAAGTCCACCGTGCTGCCGTATACTGCAATTGCGATTGCCATCTATGTGAGTTGGGAACTGGGCGGCATGTACGGCGTGGCCATCGGCTCGCTGGGCATGCTCGGTACGCTCGCGATTGCGCTGACCATCGATGCCTACGGCCCGGTATCGGACAACGCAGGCGGCATCGCCGAGATGGCTGGCCTGCCGAAGGAAGTGCGTCGTCGTACCGACATCCTGGACGCTGCCGGCAACACCACGGCGGCCATTGGCAAGGGCTTTGCGATCGGTGCGGCCATCCTGACCTCACTGGCGCTGTTCGCCGCCTTCCTGACCAGTGCCGACACACTGATGCGCGAGGAGAACCCGGGCTATGACCTTCTGGCCTCCATCAATCTGCTGGATCCAGTCGTGTTCGTGAGCCTGTTCATGGGTGCTGTGCTGCCTTTCCTGTTCACCGCTATGACCATGAAGTCCGTGGGCAAGGCCGCGTTCGACATGATCGAGGAAGTGCGACGCCAGTTCAAAGTCATCCCTGGCCTCATGGAAGGCACGGGCGAGCCCGACTACGCACAGTGCGTGGCCATTTCCACCCAGGCCGCCCTGCGCGAGATGATTGCGCCCGGTGTACTGATCATGGGCTCACCGCTGGTGGTGGGCTTCCTGTTTGGTGTGCCGGCAGTGGCAGGTATGCTGGCCGGCTCTCTGGTAGCCGGGGGTGTGCTGGCGATCTCCTCCTCCAACAGCGGTGGCGCGTGGGACAACGCCAAGAAGTACATCGAGGCTGGCAATCACGGTGGCAAAGGTTCCGAGAATCACAAGGCGGCCGTGGTGGGTGACACCGTGGGTGATCCGCTGAAGGACACCTCAGGTCCGTCGCTGAACATCCTGATCAAGCTCTCTGCCATTCTTTCGCTGGTGTTCGCACCGTTCTTCGTGCAGTACGGTGGGATCCTGATCGGCGGCTAATCCCTGCTGAAGCAAGAAAAGGGCCGCGCAAGCGGCCCTTTTTTTTGCCTCCGTGACCGCAAGTGCCATCAGGGTGGTGGTCGGCGCTCGAAGTGGTACAGCAGCCATTCCTGGGTTTGCCACTTCTCGCCGGTTGCGGCATCGAGCCAGTCCAGGGTGACCCCGCGGATGCACTGAAAGATGCGGAAGGATTGCGAGTCTTCGATGATGAGGCCGCGCACCGAAGGGTGCAGGGGGTAATTGGAGACCTCCATCAGCTTCCATTCGTCGCGCAGGCTCTCGGCCACGCACGAATCGTCCGAGAGCAGATCCACATAGGCTGTCTCCACCTCGGCCCAGCCCTGCGCGGGGATCGCCAGTGCGACACTCACGGCGGGTCGTATGCCAGAAGCCGGTGCCAGCGATAGTGACTCGAGTTGCAGCGATTTCGTGCTGGCATTGCGTGCCACGATGCGCAGTCCGGCGTCGCTGAGTCCACTCCAGACTCCGGAATAGATGGCGAAGCGGACATCCGGTACCGGCTGGCCTGCGTGGATATCGCCGGAGGCTCCCTGTGCGCAGGTCAGGGCGGGGGCCAGCAGGAGCGATGCGACGTTTAGGACAAATAGAGGGTGCCGTGTCACAGTTAATCCTTGCGCAAAGGGTGCACGAGTATCAGTGGCAGGCTCAGCGTAGCGCAGCCAAGCAGCGTTTGCCACGCCGCGAGGTGCCGGCGCCTTGCTTTGTCGGGGTGTTCAAGCCGCTGGCATCCGGGGATAATGCCAGCGCGTGGCCAATCGCATTGCACCGGATTTTGGAATTCAAGAAGACGAGAGCGACGTGGAAAATCTGCAAGATGTTCGACATATCCTTTGTGTGGCCTCAGGCAAGGGAGGCGTGGGCAAGTCCACGATCTCCGTCAATCTCGCCGTGGCGCTGAGTCGACTCGGTGCACGGGTCGGGCTGCTGGACGCCGACATCTACGGACCGAGTCAGCCATTGATGCTGGGAGTCCCGGCGGGCACTCGTCCTCGACTGGTCGACAGGAAATTCATGGAGCCGGTGGCGGCCCACGGCATCGTCTCCAATTCCATCGGTTATCTGGTCGAGCCCCAGACAGCAATGGCATGGCGCGCCCCCATGATCGTCGGCGCCTTCAACCAGATGCTCAAGGATACCCTGTGGGGCGAGCTTGACTATCTCATCGTCGACATGCCGCCTGGCACTGGCGACATCCAGTTGAGTCTGGCACAGCAGGTGCCCGTGACGGGCGCTGTGATCGTCACCACGCCGCAGGATGTCGCGCTGCTGGATGCCCGCAAGGGCATGGAAATGTTCCGCAAGGTGCAGGTGCCCTTGCTGGGTGTGGTGGAAAACATGGCCAGCCATGTATGTTCGCGTTGTGGGCATGAAGAGGCGATTTTCGGAACGGGCGGTGGCGAAACGCTCTCGCGGGGTTTTGGCACTGAGTTGCTGGGTTCTTTGCCACTGGAGTTGGCTATCCGTGAGCACACGGACAAGGGTACTCCGATCGTGCAGGCACAGCCGGATGGTGCGATCGCTCGCGCCTTTCTGACCCTTGCTGCCCGTGTGCGCGACAAGGTGCAGGCACAGCGGTCAGCGGCAGTCGCCGGGCCTGCCATTCACATTTCTGACGATTGAAGCAATACCGCAAAAAGGGGGAAGGATAGTGGACGCGATCAATGCACTGCTGGTCAGACTTGACGGACTGCTTGCGGGTTCCGCGTGGTTCCCCTATCTGCTCCTGTTCACCGGGCTGTTCTTCACGCTCTATCTCAGATTTCCGCAGATTCGCTATTTCTCCCACGCCATCAAGGTGGCGCGTGGCCAATTTGATCGCGAGGGCGCGCCTGGCGATGCCACACACTGGCAGGCCTTGAGCACCGCGCTGGCCGGTACGGTCGGCACCGGCAATATCGGTGGAGTCGCCTTCGCGCTGTTCCTCGGCGGACCGGCGGCGCTGTTCTGGATGTGGATGACGGCCTTTCTCGGCATGACCACCAAGTTCGTGGAGGTGACCCTGTCGCACAAGTACCGGGTCAAGACGTCTGATGGCACCATGGCCGGCGGTCCGATGTACTACATGGAACATGGGTTGAAGTCGCGCTGGCTGGCCGTGCTGTTTGCCGTTGCGGCTGTTCTTACCTCGTTCGGCATTGGCAATTTCCCGCAGATCAACAGCATAGCGGCCGGACTTGAGGGCTCTTTCAACATCAGCCCACTGCTGTCAGGCAGTATCCTCACGGTGCTGCTGGGGCTGGTGGTGGTAGGAGGCATTCATCGAATTGCTCAGGTGGCCTCGAAGCTTGTGCCGCTGATGTCCGTGATCTACATCGCCGGCTCTCT
>Ga0255220_1000223_pt1 | contig 25057 bp, 23 predicted proteins | sample Miss_Colum_RepB__FD_188423 | JGI IMG/M metagenome (GOLD analysis project Ga0255220, IMG submission 188423) | Freshwater microbial communities from Mississippi River, Louisiana, United States - Miss_Colum_RepB_8d | ecosystem: Environmental > Aquatic > Freshwater > River | place: USA: Louisiana...
AGCAGGACTAGGATGGTTCGGAAAAAACACATGCATTATTCATTCTCAAAAAGGCAGCTTTTTTTTCCTAGCTGAAATACTCACATCGCTTAAAATTAATAATTTAAACCCTCTCCATGAAGATCTTTGCGGAAAATGCAACTTGTGTATTGAAAGCTGTCCAACGCAAGCTCTTGAAAAAAACAAAGTCTTAAATGCAGAAAAATGCATTTCTTTTCTCACTATAGAATCTAAAAAAACACCACCGCTCGAATTACGAGAGAAAATGAACGATTGGTTTTTTGGTTGTGATATTTGCCAAACTGTCTGTCCGTGGAATAACAAAAAACTTAAATCACTTTTTATCAATAAAGCTCTTATCACAGCCCCCCAAAGTGAACTTTCAAGTCATGAAAAATCTGAATTGATTTATTTTTTTAAAGATATCCTTACAAGTTCAAATAAAAAAATTCAAAAAAGATTCATCGGAACACCTTACTTGCGATCAGGTGGTTTTGGTTTAAAACGTAACGCTCTTATTGTTATTGCAAATAGACAAATTACAGAACTTCTATCCGAAGTCGAAAGCTTATGCTCTGATCCGAAGCTGGGTGAACTAGCAAAATGGACTAAGGATAAATTAATAAATAATTAACCCTGCAAAGCTCTACGCCATTCGGGCGTGGCCTCAATCAATCGCCGCGTTTGCAAATCAAATAAACCAAAAACAACGACTAGCTCAGCCGCAATCTCATTTTTCTCATTAAACATTTGCTGCTTCAAACGACCGACCTTCCCAGTATACTCAAGAAGCTCTACAGAAATCTGTACTTTCTGACGATGCTTCAATTCTTTGAGATACTTGAGATGCGCCTCAAGAATAACTGGCCCTTTTTTTAGGTTCATAATTTGATCAAAACCATAGCCATTTTTAGTGATAACATCCCAGCGAGCTTGCTCAAATAACTCTAAATATTTCGCATTGTTCACATGTCCAAAAAAATCCAGATGCGTTTCTTGAATCATTGTTTCAAACATATATTATTCTCCATATTCCTTCATTGTGAAAAAATTATAAAAAATGATCAACCCAAGCCTTTAGACGCCTTGCGCATTCTTAATTTAACTTTAATGCATGACATCTCACAAACCTTATGGTGTTACCACAGATATGAAACGAGCAAAAAAGCTATCGTGTTTTAAATTTATTTTAATGCTGATTAAAACAACAAAATTTTTAGCTGTGTTTTTAGGCATATCTATTTCGATGTTTTTAACTGCTTATGCTAGCGCTGATACATTTCGCGGTAAAATCGATCGCATCCAAAACCGATTTACTATTTATGATAACAAATCTCATCATCGATATGAGTTAAACTTAACAAGCTCAGTTGCACAACAACAAATGAATCGATTAGACGACGGTGACTACGTCGCTGTTTCAGCGTCAGTTAATGTGAGCAATCCTAACTTACTTGATGTTATATCTATCGACTTTGTTGGACTATCTGTGTTGATCGGTGCTTGGAAAAGTAATGATGGATTATGTTACAACTTCATTGGTTACACGACGTTTAATGTTTATGTTCAGCCTAAGGGATTAGATTGTGATAACGTGAGCCCTCTCGTTCCTTTGACTAAATACACTTACTTCATCAATCCGGATTCAAACGAGTGGAACATGCTCATTTCTTCTAAAGAAAATCAGCTGTTTGGTCGTCTCAAAATAAACAACTCAAAATCGATAGAAATACAGTTGTTAGACAGCGAGACTAACGCTATCTTAGGTACAGTCATCCTAAGGAGATAAGTTTGTTTTTTCCAGTATCGCCAGATTTATTTTTCACTAAAAATGATCTTGAAGACATTCGCTTAGGTGATCTTGCGCAAAACTTCGATGCGACCATCGCGAAACCGCAAGATTTCGTCATATTTGGCTATCCTGATGACGAAGGAATTAAATTAAATGGTGGACGTCTCGGAGCACACCTCGCACCTAGACAGATCCGCCAGTTTTTATACAAAATGACTGTATCTGCAAAAAAAAGTCAATTTAAGGCACAGTTATTCGATTATGGTGATTTAGCTCTTTCCACCCCCGATCTGATCTTACGTCACAACATCGCGCAAACGCACGTCCTAAAAGCCTTTACATCTCAACTCAAGGTCATCACTTATGGAGGTGGACATGATTACGGATATCCGGATTGTGCGGCTTTTATCGATGCATACTACAATACTCACAAACAAAAGCCGATCATTTTGAATTTTGACGCTCACATGGATGTTCGACCAACAAAAAATGGACCTAACAGCGGAACGCCTTTTTACCGCTTACACGAAACGCATTTAAATAAATTTAATTTAATTGAAATTGGAATACAAAATCAATGCAACTCTCCACACCATATTCGTTGGGCAAAAGATCGTGGTGTCGAAATTGTAGATCTCGACACTTTAGAAGAAATGGGATGGGATTATCTTTGGAACAAAACAATTTTAGCGGAAATGGATTCAAAGCGCCCGGTATTTGTGAGTTTCGACATCGATGCAATTCAAGCATCTGAAGCCGGTGGCTGCAGCCAAGCATGGGCGACTGGTTTAAGATTTCAAGACTGTTTAAATTTTTTGATCGCTTATACAAACAGTCGTCAGTTAAAGGGCTTGGTATTTACGAAGTATCACCTCCGTTAGATCGTGATTATCAAACATCAAAAACAGCCGCACTACTCACACATCATTTTATATTTAACAATTAGGAAATCACATGCGTGGATTCGGTAGCGATAATCATGCCCCTATTCATCCTGAAATTATCAACGCAATTTTAGACGCAAACATAGACCATGCCCCAAGCTATGGAACTGATTCGCTAACTCAAGACTGCATCGAACTTTTTAAAAAAGAGTTTGGCTCTCAAACTGAGGCTCACTTTGTATTTAATGGTACTGCCGCAAATGTTTTAAGCTTACGCACTATGATCAAATCCTTTGAATCTTGTTTTGTAACGGACTGCAGTCATCTCAATATAGATGAATGTGCTGCCCCTGAATTTTTTGCTGGCAAGCTTGTGCCGATAAAGTCACAAAATGGAAAGTTCGATCTTACGGATCTTGAAAAAAAATACACTCGATTGGGCGATCAACATTTTGCCCAACCCAAGGCAATCAGTATTACCCAACCAACTGAACTGGGAACAGTTTACAGTCTCGACGAACTAAAAAAAATCATAGCTTGGGCTAAAAGCAAAAAACTTTTCATTCATATTGATGGAGCACGCTTTTGCAATGCTATTCATTACCTCGATTGCGATATGCAAACAATTACAACAAACTTGGGTGTCGATATTATGTCTTTTGGCGGAACAAAAAATGGGCTCATGTTCGGCGAAGCCGTGCTTATTTTTAACCCTAATTTGCAGAAAGATTTTAAATACATTCGCAAACAAGCGGCACAACTCCCCTCTAAAACACGCTACATAGCTTGTCAATTTCAAGCCTACTTAAAACAAAAAATTTATAAAAACATATCTGCTCATTGTCATGAAATGGCGCTCTACCTTGAAGAGAAAATTAAAAAAAATATTATTGCAATTAACATCACACAACCAGTTCAAAGTAATGCTGTTTTTTGCCTGATTCCTAAAAATTGGATTAAACAACTACGACAACAGCATTTTTTTTATGTTTGGGATGAAAACACTTTTGAATGTCGATTAATGATGAGTTGGGATACGCAAAAGGCAGATATTGATGATTTTATTTCCCTTGCAAAAATGTTAGAATAAACTCGGCGTGTCCCTCAGCCTTAACTTTTCTCCACTCAAATACAACATCAAGTTTTTCATTGAAGACGAAAGTCGACCTCTCAATACCTAAAACTTTTTTTCCATACATATTTTTTTCTTTAATCACATCTAAGGCTTTACATAGAACCTCATCTTCATCTGCTATTAAATCAATGCCCAAATTATACTTACAAATAAATTTATCATGGGAAGCAACACTGTCTCTGGATACACCAAAAATTTTATACCCTAACTTTTCAAATTGAGGTCTGAAACTGGTAAAATCAATAGCCTGAACTGTGCACCCCGGGGTACTGTCTTTGGGGTAAAAATAAAGCAAAAATCGAGACCCAAGCATCGTTTTAAAATTCAAAGTTCGACCATCTGATAACTTGAACTCTTTACTAAGCAGAGTTTTATCTTTCATAGGTTGGAGCATTACTGTCGATGACCCCACTATTGGGGTTTTGCGTTGGCTGTTCGTCGGCTGCTGTAGATCCTTCCGAGTCTTTATCTCGACCTTCTTGACCTGCTGTGTTTTCGAGATTTTTTTCAGTGTTTTTTGATTTTGTGTTTTCATTTTGTGTGTTCTCCTGCTTCAACTCGTCCTTCTCACCTAATAACTTTTTTTGCATGTCTGCAAAATCATCTTTGATCTTTAATTTTTTTTCTTGATATTTAATACGACCCTGCAAAGGGACTGTGAGTTTTATTTTTTTTATTTCAATAAGATCTTTATAAAATCCACCAACCAATCGAACCTCTTCAGACGAATTGCGACTATATTCAAACGTTTGTATACGTAAATCTTGCAAACTCGTATCCCGAGAGCTTTGGTTAAGATTAAACAATGTATTTTCGCAATTGATTTTCTGGAGCTGATTTTTATCTATAGTAAAAACACAAACGCGATTGCCATTCGTTAATTGGGCCGAACCACCAATAAGTGATAGCCACTCTTGATTAAAAAACTTAACCGAGTAGGATTGATTTAATCCATCTTGCAAAGTAATTTCCGCTAAAATCCTTGGTTTTTTTAAACAGTAGCTTTGAACTAAATAAACATTATTTACACTCTGTGTTAAGTTTAGCTTTTGACACTCATAACCTAATAATTTTCCCGATTTAATATTCAAATATTGTTCGGCAGCTAAAACTAGAACCTCAAATTGCGAAAGTCGTTGCTGATCCTCAGATAATATGACTCGAAAAATCTCTCTTTCAAGGCTTGCGGCGAACTTCATATCATCTAAAATTTTACGTCGCTTAAACTCAACTTGAGCTTGGGATAACGTCAAATCTTTAAACTGGAATGATTGATTAGTGTTTGTCATTAGCGATAATTCGCTGTTTGAACTAATTTTATCCCGATTTTCAGATGAGATTGGGCTTTTATTTTTCAAATCCGTACACGACATGCCATAAAAGAACACATTAAAGCTGATACATATCGTTAAAAAATAACTTTTCATGTCTCTATTATGACTTTTCTTCTTTAATTTTTACAAGTTTTAGTTAAACTATTGGCATGCAAAAAGTATGGTTAAATAAATATCCAAAAGTCGTTCCACCACAAATCAACATCGATGAATATGCAAATATTCTAGAAGTTTTTGACGAATCAGTTCGTAAATATCGCAATCGTATCGCATTTAAGAACTTTGGCGTCGCTTTGACTTATAATGATCTTGATATTTATTCAGGTCGTTTTGCGTCTTATCTACAAAATACACTTGGCCTCAAAAAAGGTGACAAAATTGCATTACAAATGCCAAACTTGCTTCAATTTCCCATAGCAGCATTTGGTGCGATGAGAGCTGGTCTAATCATTGTTAATACAAACCCTCTTTACACGGCATCTGAAATGAAACATCAATTTAACGATGCTGGCGCAACAACACTCGTCATCCTAGCGCAATTTGCACATCTTTATGAACAAATCGCACATCAAGTCCCAATTAAAAATGTTATCGTCACCGAAGTCGGCGATATGCTAGGGTTTCCTAAAAAACATCTTATTAACTTTGTATTGAAAAAAGTTAAAAAAGCAGTTCCAGCTTATAATTTCAAACACACCCGTTGGAATGAGGCACTTGAGCTTGGCTCATCAAGCACATATGTACAGCCTCAACTCTCAAGCTCTGATATTGCTTTCTTGCAGTACACTGGTGGAACAACAGGTGTTTCAAAAGGCGCAGTCCTGACACATCAAAATATTATTGCAAACATGCTTCAAATTTGCAGTTGGATGCGCCCTAAATTAGTTGAGGGCGAAGAAATTTGCCTTACGCCTCTACCGCTATACCATATCTTTTCACTGACAGTGAATTGCTTGGCATTTATGCGCTATGGAGCCACAAATATTTTAATCACAAATCCACGAGATATACCTGATTTTATTAAAACAATGAAAAAAGAAAAATTCACAATCATGACTGGCGTGAACACACTGTATAATGCTTTAGCTGTTCATCCACAAATTAAAGAAGTTAATTTTTCTAATCTTAAAATTTCAGTAGCTGGTGCAATGGCTCTACAAAATGCTGTTAAAGAACGCTGGAAACAAGCGACCGGAACTGAAGTTATTGAAGGCTATGGTTTAACTGAAACGTCTCCAGTGGCCTGTGTTAATCCAGTCGATGGCACCGATAAGGTTGGAACGATTGGATTACCAGTTCCAAGCACTGACATCAAACTAATTAACGAGGCTGGTGATGATGTTACTTATACAGGTGAACCTGGCGAGCTCTGCGTCTCTGGTCCACAAGTCATGCAAGGTTATTACAATAGACCTGACGAAACCGCCAAAGTACTAAAAAATGGATGGCTCTACACCGGTGATATTGCGATCATGGATAACGAAGGTTTTTTTAAAATCGTAGATCGTAAGAAAGACATGATTCTCGTGTCTGGATTTAATGTTTACCCAAATGAAGTCGAAGATGCTGTCAGTAAACACCCTAAAGTGCTCGAAGTTGCTGCTATTGGTATACCTGATGATCACTCAGGTGAAGTCGTAAAAGTTTTTGTTGTTAAAAAAGATGACTCTCTTACCGAGGAAGAACTCACTTTACATTGTCGTCAATTTTTAACAAACTACAAAGTTCCTAAAAAAATTGAATTCAGATCAGAAATTCCAAAAACTAATGTTGGCAAAGTTTTACGACGAGCCCTACGTGAAGAAGAGCTGACCAAACTTAACTCTAAATAGGAGATTAATATGAAAAAAATTTTTATTAGCCTAATTTGTCTTATTTCACTACCAGCTTTTGCACAACAGAAGATGGTCCGCAATCCATCACAAGTAACTTCTTACACCTCTGGATTTTCACAAAAATCTCTCGGATTCAATACAGGTTTTACCAAAGGCGCTATTAATTTAGGTGTAACTTTTGATTCTGCTCGCGAAACAGGCGCACTTGGTGGATATTTCTTTCTTCAAACCGAAAAGAAAGAAAACACGACGATTTCAGTTTATAACACAATGGCTTTTGGCGGACATGTTCATCTTGGTATTTTTAATCAAAATGATTGGTCATTTACCGTTCGACCTGGCTTTGGTATCGCAATGGTTAAAGATATTCCAACAACAACTGGTAAATCTGATGAAACATTAATCGGGCCGTCATTACGCTGGTCTTTCACTCGTAAAATCAGCGGCGGACAGGAAATTGGTTTTGAAAAAGTTGATTTCTGGAACTTATTTAACACAAATGCAAACTCGCCTATTGAAACAAGCTATATCGCTTTTGTTTTTAGAATGCCGATTTAAAACATTAAAGCTGATTTCACCTTAAATGAGATCAGCTTTAATTTATTTCTGTTTGTTTGAAAATTCACAATAAATCAGCATTATTTCTGTTGATCTATCATAAGTTTGCACACTTTCTTTCATAGTTTCAGTCAATTTCTATTCTGACATAAACTCTTCGACGAAAGCATTTTAAGCTATACATCAAAATCTTTTAAATGCCCTGTCTCTAGCTGTTATTTTAAAAACGTCGAAATATCCCAGATAAGATTATCTCGTTGAGCGATAATACACTTTTGTTTCTGAACATGGCCAATTTGCATATTCATAGCCGTTAGCTGCTGAATACTGATGATATATTTCTATTGTGCACTAACTTGCTCTGAAGCATACGTTAAACCTGAAAATACAAAACCTCTACAATTAGAGCCAGTATCAGTTGCTTCATACCAAAACTTCTTAATATTAATTTCTATACCAGTTGAGTGAATAGCAAATTTGCAACCAGATCTTAAATAAAGATTGGCAAAACCACACAAGTTAATTTTAGAGTTTATTTCTTATAGCAAATGCTCTTTTCTTGAGAACCATCAACAGTTGGGCGGTTAATTTCTACAGTTAGTAAAAATGATTTCGTTGCAAGTAAATTTGCATAAAGGCAGTTATAAGCATCACCTGATTTTACATTTTTAATATCTGAATATTGACTACATTTTCCATAATATTTGACTGAGATCACATTTTTACCATCTTTAACGTTTAAAAACATTTGCGATAATTTAATATTAAAATCTGAAACTGCTATTTTGACTACTCCAGTTTCTGACAGAAAACTTTGATTAAGCTGAGACATTATAATCGGGTCATTTTTGTCTGAATTTAATTTAACAGTATTAAGACGTTGCTCTGAACATGTTCGCGGATTTTCAATGACAACATAATTAATAACTTCAGATAAATCAGCTGGCGGCTGCAGATCGATGACTTGATCAAAATACCGAACTGGCCCTATACCAGTGGATGTCTTAACTTGATCGCAATTAACTTCAATTATTTCTTTATTTTCAATTGTGTCTTGAACAATAATGTCTGCTTCATTGCGTGGTGAATCCAAATTCAATTCTTGATCGGATTTATTGCATGTAAATAATGTTTTTAAAATATCATCGTAACCGCTCAACCCAGGAACTTTAACTTCAGGAATCTTATAATCAGGCGTCTTGAAATCAGGAGTCTTAGGTACATTGCAACTCGATAAAAAGATAAACACTAACTATATCTCTAAGGAAAATTGCGGTGATTTGATAGACATAAGCCCCCTTAAATGTATTTGAATTATGAATTAAACAAATTAGGCTTATACATTAATTTGGGACTAAAGTTAATCACTTCAAGTTTTAATAGAGTGATTGTCTTCATTTTTAAAAATGAATTCACGATCGTCTAACATATAGACAGGGTGATATTAGTAAATGTCCGATTATACCTGCTATGCCAGTCACTGTGAAAACCAATGTTATTAAATTTGATAAAAACACTGTTGATCTAACTGTTAATTTTGCAGGTAGAGAGTAGAAGAAGATTCCAAATTTATTTCTCGACACAGTTAAAAAACAAAACCCACATCTTATTTAAGATGTGGGTCGCAAGAAAATCCTGAGCGCATAAAAAAATCAAATTAACCTTTTTTAGCCCAAGATGAACACCAACCAGCGGCTGCTACAACTTTACCAGCGGCAAATGGCATTTGACATGGAGCTGCTTTTTTACCATCAACTGTTGTTTCTTGACCTTGTTGATAAAAAATACAGTTATTACATTTTTGATCTTTATGTTTAACACCAGCGCGATCACCCGTTAATGCTTTGTCTTTAATTTCAGTATTAACATGGACGTAATTAACTGCTTTCGCCTGCGGATCTTTTGGATCAACAAGCTTAAGTGAACCACCTGCAGCTTTAGCGCCGCCACGACGACCTTCAGCTTTTGCTAAAACAGGAACAACAACAGCTGCTCCAACCAAAGCACCTGCAGCTTGAAAAAATGATCTTCTATTTAATGTATTATTCATATAATACTCCTTATATGTTTTGAAAATATCTTAGCTATTTTCATTTAGTTTTCAATAACAAATATGGACTTTTATGAATCAATATGTTGCAGGTCAAAAAACAAACTTACCACCCATCTATGAACTCGGTGATGATTTTTATGATATTGTCGAACCAGTTAAATTTCCTCATCCAAAACTACAATATAAAAATCCATCGCTTGCACTTGAAAACATCAAAGGATTTACTTGGGATCATCTTTGTCATTTCAAAGCCTTAGAAAATAATATTAAAGCGCCTTTAGCACTCAGATATCATGGCCATCAATTTCGGCACTACAATCCCGACCTTGGTGATGGTCGTGGTTTTTTATACGCTCAAATTTTTAATGGGCAACATTGGTATGATTTAGGCACGAAAGGTTCAGGCACAACGCCCTATTCAAGATCCGGTGATGGTCGTCTAACGCTTAAAGGCGCTGTTCGAGAAGCGTTAGCAACTGAGATGCTCGAATCTTACGGTGTAGACACATCTAAAACTGCTTGCTTTTTTGAAACTGGGGAAAAACTAATTCGCTATGATGAACCTAGCCCAACAAGATCTGCCGTCTTAACACGCTTTTCACGCGGACATATTCGCATTGGAACATTTCAACGACTCGCTTATTATAAACAGATTTCACAAATTAAAAAACTAACTCAGTACTGTTTAAAGCTCTACTACACGCAAGAAAGTCAAACGATTGATTGGGATAACGATCAAGAAATTTCTACTCGTTTCTTTCAATGTGTTAGCGAAAAACTTGCTCAACAAGCAGCTCAATTGATGGTGTCTGGATTTGTTCACGGCGTATTAAATTCAGATAATATAAATATCAGCGGTGAGCTTTTTGATTATGGGCCTTATCGTTTTTTACCACACTACGACCCACATTTTACAGCGGCATATTTTGACCAAAATGGATTATATGCTTTTGGACGACAACCTGAGAGTATATTTTGGAACCTAGCACGTCTGGGTGAATCACTACTATTGGCATATCCTGACTTACCTTTACAAATTATGCTCGAAAACTTCGAAGATCTATTCAATGACAATCTATATGATTATTTTCAAAAAAAACTAAATGTAAAATTCAAAACTGATGATCAAACAACGCAGGCTCTACAACTATTTTTTACAATGGCGAGCAAAACTCGACTTTTATTTGAAAAATTATTTTTCTCATTGCACTCGGCTAATATTCAAAAAGAAAATAATGAAATTATCCAGTTCAAGGAATTTAAAGAATTACGATCATTGATCGAAGGGTCCGATGTTCTAAATCAGCAGATTCATCATAATAGCTATTTTCAAAGAGATGAACCAGAAACACTCATCATAAATGAAATTGAGAATATATGGAATGAAATTGACCAGAATAATGACTGGTCTTTATTTCATCAAAAAATTGAGTCGATCAGAGCAATGAGGGGTTGTTACAATTACTCATCACTCTGATGCAAATATTCAACAAACTATTTTACTAAAAATTCGTCATGATCTTGCCCTTGCACCTTGCGCACAATTGACTGCGACCAAATTCTAAATTTTTCAATATAACCAAATGCCGCTGGAACAACAATCAAAGTTAAAAGTGTTGAGCTAATAACCCCACCTATGATGGCAACACCCATGGATTGACGTTGTGTCCCTAAAGCTGTCATTCCAATTGCAATTGGCAACGTTCCTGCGATCAAAGCTAGTGACGTCATCAAAATAGGTCTCAAACGTGTGCGACAAGCTTTAACAAGAGCTTCATTCATTTCAAGTCCTTCTTGCAAAAGTTGATTTGTATAGTCAACAAGCAAGATCGAGTTTTTAGCAACTACCCCCATGAGTAAGATCAATCCAATAATCGAGAATATATCTATCGATTTATCAAAAATAAATAACCCTGCAAATGCGCCCGAAATTGCTAATGGCAATGCTAATAAAATCGTAACAGGGGTTACAAAACTTTCGTAAAGTGAAGCTAATACTAAATAAATAAATAAAATCCCAAGCCCCATTGCAATCGACATATTTGTAATAAGATCTTTGAAATCCTGTGCTTGACCTTCGAATTTGTATGAAATACCAACCGGTGGTTTCATATCAGTCGCCAACATTTTTTCAATTTTAGTTGTGATATCACCCAACTGCCCGTCAGGACCTAAATTGGCAGTGATTGCAATAAAACGTCCTTTATTTTGACGATTGATTTGTGAGAATCCAACTTTTTCTTGAGCTGTCGCCACTTTTGCAAGTGGTACCATATTAAAATTTGAATTAGGAATAAGTGTTGATTTGAAATTTTCTTTTAAATTCATTTCTGAATCTGGAAATTTCAAGCGCACATCGTACTCGATACCATTCTGACGAAAAACAGCTGGAACAACACCTTCTGTACGATATCGTAATTCAGCACCGGCAGTCACAGTTGAAACGCCTAATGCTTCTGAACGATCACGGTCAAAAACGATATTAAACTCTGGTTTACCACCCCTAAAGTTTGTATCAACATCAATTAATCCTGGTATTTCAGAAATTCTTTTTTGTAACTCTAAAGTATATTTCGAAAGTTCATCTAGATTATCACCAACAATGTATAAATTTAAAGGCTTCTGTCCACCACCACTGATATCAACATCAGTTACGGCAATAATAGCCTGATCTTGATATTTTTTAACAAGAGCACGAACTTTCTCTTTAACATCAGTCGTTGTGATTCCTTTTCTATTACTTGCTGGAACTAAACCTACATAAAAATCAGATTTATTTGACTCATAAGCTGCTGATCCCACTGTTAACGCAACAAGAGAAACTTCACTTAAACTTTTCAACTCTGCCTCAATTTTTTTAGAAAAACTCAATGTTCCCTCAAGAGATGTCCCAACAGGCGTTTCAACGGTTACTGTAAACTCGCCAAGATCATTTGGAGGTAAAAATGTTTTTGAAATATATTTCCCTAAAAACAATGTAAAAAAGAAGAAAATCACAGCCGACGTTAATACGGTCTTACGATGAGCAACAGTCCAACGCAACGTGCTTTCGTAAAGATTTTCTAACCATGTTTGTCCACGATCAAAAGACTGCAACACGCGATCGATAAATCCATGACCTTTAACATGTTCATGTTTTGTCGCCATATAAGCAGAAAGCATCGGTGCCACTGTTAACGCATCAAACAATGAAATGATCATTGTAAAAACGACTGTTAAACCGAACTGTTTAAAAAACTGGCCAACAATTCCTGGAACGAAAGCAATTGGTCCAAATACAGCAATAACAACCAATGTTGTTGCTACAACCGCGAGAGTGACCTCTTTGGTTCCTTCAAGCGCGGCATCTTTAGGGCTCTTACCCATCTCTAGATGACGAAAAATGTTTTCACGAACCACAATAGCATCATCGATCAACAAACCGACTGCAAGCGATAGTGCAATCAACGTCATGATATTAATCGAAAATCCCATGGCATACATCAATACAAAACCACCCAAGAGTGAATTCGGCAATGCCAATCCTGTAATAAATGTTGAACGAGCAGATCCTAAGAAAAAGAATACAACAACAATACAAAGAATAATACCAATTGTGATACTTTCTTTAACATCGGCTACATTTAATTTAACAGCGACAGAACCATCACGAACCAAAACAACTTCAGCCTTAATGTTTTTAATTTTTAAAACTTCGTTGACTTTTTGAACTTCGTCTTTGATACGATCAGAAACAGCAACTGTATTGGCACCCGATTGTTTATAAATCTGCAACATCAGTGCGTTCTTACCATTGATCGACGAAAATCTCTGCGCTTTTTCTAGGTTCTCGCGAACTTCACCAATTTCAGACAATTTAACAGGTCGATCAGAACCAATAAAATTAACAGCTACATCGCGAATTTGATCAAGTTTACTAAATTCACCGACTGTTCGATAAACAGTTTCATTTTGAGTTGTTTCATATTTACCAATCGGAATATCTTTTGAAGTATCCTCGATACGTTTAGCAACTTGAACCATAGACAATTGACGCTCTTGCAATTTTTTACGATCAACAAGAACTTGAATTTCTTTCTTACGACCACCCACAATTCTGACTAGCCCCACATCTAAAATACGTTCAAAAAGTGGTTTAACTTGCTCATTAGCAATATCATATAGGGTTGCAGGATCTAAATCTGAGTTTATTGCTAAATTGACGATAGGTTGATCAGCAGGATCAAAACGGCGAATAACCGGTTCTTTAGCATCAGATGGTAATTTATTTCTAATATTCGAAATACGATTACGTACCTGTTGTTCAGATTCTTTAATATCAATGCCTAATTTAAATTTAATAACAATAGTTGCAACTGAATCATAGTTATACGAAGAAACAGTTTCTAAACCAGGTAATGAAGACACTTCATCTTCGATAATTTTAGAAATTTGTCTTTCAGCATCAACAGGTGATGCTCCTGGGTAAATAACCTCAACGAACACTATAGGAAAAGTAACATCCGGAAACTGATCAACCGGCATTTTTTTGTATGATATTAATCCTAAGATAATCATCAACGCGACTAAACACGTGATGAAAATTGGTCTTTTAATCGAGAGTTCTGATAAATTCATAAATTACTCCTGAACTTCCATAAATAGTAAGCTTGAAGCTTCTAATTTTCTAAGTTGTGATTTTGTTCTTAATAAAGTGACTTCAGCTTCTGCTGCGTCTGTTTCCGCTAAAACGACGTTCGCGGTTACAGTTCGCCCTTTCGAAAGTTTATCTTGTTCAGCTTTCGCTCTCTCTCTTTGATATTGAGCGGCCTTATCTAAGGTCGTGACAGTTTTTTTCAAAACTTCATATTTACGAACCAAATCTTCCCAAGCTGTTTGCCCATCAAGTTTCTTTTTATCCGCTTTTAAGCGTGAGGCTTGAGCTTCGATTAGGCTAGCTTTACGAATTGACTGTTTCGCCTCAGTTTCAAACATCCAAGTTAAATTTAAACCTACAGCGCTTTGAGGGTAATCTGTTTTAGTCACATCCTGCATCGCTTGCGCGTAATCGCGATTGTAAGAGGTTAAAGCATAAGTACCGAAAACATTTAAATCGGGTTTTAATGAATCTTGAGTCTCACTTGCAACAAGCGATTTAACTTCAGATTCAAGTGATGACAAATAGGATTCAATTTTTTGGACATGCTTAGCTTTTTTAAGGACATTTAAGTAAGGTCTTTCAGATGCTAAGTCAGCTTGTATATCAGGTGTTTTTTCATCAGCACTGATATTTAAATTGTCGCGTAATTTACTTTCTTGCGATTTTAATTCTTCTTCAGCTGATATTAATTGAGCCTCACGAAGAGCCAATAACGCTTTTGAGTTCATAAGATCAGCACGATCACTAATACCATTTTCAACTCGATTTGCAGTCCATTTATCAATTTTCTGCGCACGATCTAAGTTTGCTTTTTTGAGTTTATAATCTTCAAAAGCCAAAGCATAATCCAAATAATTTGCTTCAATTTCAAATAAAACCGCGCGTGCTTGCAATTCATTAGAATACTGTTCAAGCTCAGCAGTTTTTCGTTGACGGTCAATTTTAAGTTGAGTGCCTTCACCCAAAAAATCTTTCCACAAAGATTGTTGTAAACTTATACTCAAAGCACCCGTGCTATAGTGATCAAACCCTTGCAATGAAACATTTGAATTATCAAATTGACCTGATTGCGCTTGCACTTTTAACATTGTTCCTGTTGTAAACTTTTTCGCAACCCCAAGATTGTAGACTTGTGATTCACGCTTTGTTCCCATCATGCTCGGACGAGATTGATCTGTTGATGTTTGATAACCCGCTGTTAATACAGGGGATAAATCAAGTTCGCTCGATTGCGCTTTGACTTTAGAAGCTTCAACACTCGCCTCGTAAGACTTCAAAAGTGGATTTTTTTGTTTTGCCAATTGAATGTATTCATCGATCGTTAACGCCGAACTATACGACGATACAAGCGATACAGCCAATACGACTTTGATGCTACGTGCAGCTAAGTCATTTAATTTCATACTAGTACTCCTGTTAGTAAAATTTGTAAAATTTGTTGTGCAAATAATTCTTGATCTTGGACATACCGATTGCAATCATGAGTTAAAGCCGTTTGACAATCGATCATCTCATAAAAGCCGAAAATGCTTTCACTAATTAACAAAAAAAATACAGCTGGATCAAGACCCTGCCTAACAATATTTTTTTTCTGGGCAGCTCTAAATAATTCATAAAACTTTTGAATTAATGGATAAAAAATCTCTTCATGTACATCCCGGGACAAAGGCATACCTTCTAATTTTTCACGAGCGAGTATTTTAAGAATTTCAGGATGAGAAGCGCGAATACTAATCATATTTCGAACCATCGTTTGAATCTCTTTTTCAAAAGATTCGCGAGTCATTTGATTCAAATCAAATTGGTCAACAGCGGGTTTCATTTGCTCTTGCACTTTAAGTGCGAACTCCTTGATGACTTGCTTATACAAGCCTTCTTTACCGCCAAAATGATATGAAATAAGTGAAATATTAGCGTTTGAATCTTTTGAAATATCGCGCGTAGAAGTTCGATCGATCCCTAATTTAGAAAATAATTTGGCTGCACTATTTAGAATACAAAGCCTAGAATCATTTTTTACTTTTGCGGACATAAAAAAACCTCAGTTATGCATTTACATTAACTGAGGTTTAAGTCAAAATCATCAAAAAATTAATCAAACGTTTGATTTTTTGTAAGTTATTGAATTTACTGGAATTTTAAATTTGTCAAATCTCAGATTAAGATTTGCCAGCCTTTTTGCAATCGTCACATTCTTTTTTATCAGATGTTTTACCTGCATCTTGCCCCGCCCCTTTACAGTCTGAACAACCCTGCTTTTGGCCTTCAGATGAAGCGCATGACTTTTCACTTTTACAAGAACAGTCTTTTCTATGTCCATACATGTGACCACAAGATGCAAATGCCGTCAAAACAATAGACAATAATAAAAATTTTCTCATGATTTATACCCCTTTATATTGCTGAAACTAAAACTATAACGTCAATCATAACTTTATGATATGATCGTCGAGTTTATCGCTGAATTCAACAGAATATTTTTGTTAAAAGATTATTTAAATATATTCTGGCCTTGGGTTGAGAACATATGATTTTAAACTCATTTGTTTAGGCGTAAAATAAGGGGGATTATTTTGTTTCAAGTCAGACACTCTCAAAGTTTAATTTTATTATTATTTTTTTTGTTTTCAAAAAATACATTTGCTCAGCAAGCACTGGTCACCCACGCCCCGAACAACAATGAACAAACAGCGTGTGTTTCTTGCCCGATAACTGCACCATCAACTTATCTCACACGTGAAAATAATTTTTATATACGAATCACCCAATTCGTTGATCAGTTAAGTGAAATGTCACTTGTCATTACAAGACTTAATCCTTTTAAGGTTCAAGATTTAAACGACAATACACCTTTACTTAATTTTGAATTTAAAAATGAAAAAAGTCGCGAAGTTGAAGCTTATAAAAGATCTCCACATTTTGGTGGCTGGGCTAAAAACAAAGGTCAAGAATGTTACAACACGAGAGCGAAAGTTCTTATTCGTGACAATATTGGCACTCTCAAATTTAAAGCTGAAAACCCTTGCTCAGTTACGGAAGGGCTATGGCTTGATCCGTACGCAGGAGATCAATTTACAGATGCTCAAGCTATCCAGATTGATCATATGGTTCCACTTAAAGAAGCTTACATTTCTGGCGCTTACAAGTGGACATTCAAAGAACGTTGTCTTTATGGCAACTATCTCGGATACAATAAACATTTAATTGCGGTCGACGGTGAACAAAACAACAACAAAGGTGATCAAAATCCGATAAATTATATGCCACCACTTAAACAGTATCAATGCGTTTACCTTAAGGATTGGCTAACAATAAAAGCAATTTGGGGACTCTCTCTCACCGAAGATGAGAAAAATTTTATTACAGAAACAATCACAAAGAATGAATGTGACAAATCTATTTTTGTTATTTCTAAAAAACAAATACAAGAACAGCAAAAATTCTTTTCTGATAATATAAACCTTTGTTCTAAAATGGAAAAAATGATGATTGATAACAAACAAAAATACGAACAAAAAAAAGCTCAGGAAAAACCCTGAGCTTTTTTAGAATATCAATGAATATTCCTGAGTTAATTTAAATGTTTTTTAAAAAATTCAATCGTATGACCGATTTCTAAAACTTGATTTTCTTTTTTCGAAGAGCCATGCCCTTCATCTGCAAAAACAATAAGTTGAGAGTTAATATTTTTTTTCTGCAAAGTCTCATGAATTTGCAACGCCTCGCCAACAGGAACACGCGGATCATTCGCCCCCTGTATGATCATTAATGGATCTTTAACTTGATCGACATAACTAATTGGAGATAGTTTCATCAAAACTTCTTTATCTTGAACAGGATCGCCGTACTCTGTTATGCGCAATATGCGTCTGTAAGGCGCCGTATTATTTAAAAATGAAACCAAATTACTCATCCCCACTAAACCTACACCCGCATTATAAGCACCCGAAAAACGTGTCATAGCAAGCAAAGTTGAATATCCACCATAACTCCATCCCATAATGCCAATTTTGGGCGATAAACCTTCACTACTTTTCCAGTTTTTCTTAATCCATATTGAAGCATCTTCAATATCAGTAATGACATTCTCTCTTTTAGGCCCATTGTCAGCATCAATCCATGTTTTGCCGTACCCGTCACTACCACGAACATTTGGCTCTACGAAAATAAATCCCTCATCAACAAATGCCTGCGCCATAGGACTGAATCCAGGCGTTGATTGCGCCTCGGGGCCACCATGGAAATGAACGACAACAGGACATTTTTTAGATTCTTTACAACCTTTTGGAAAACGAACAAACATTGGAATTTTAACTTGGTCACGAGTTTCATAATGCATGAGTTCAGAAACTGCAAAATTTTTCAAATCAACTTCTGGTGCCGAAGGTAAAACCCATTGTTGCATTTGTCGTGTTTTCCAATTGTAGCTGTAACTTAATCGCGGCGATTGTGACGTCATTACACCTAACATCGTCACTTGTCCATCACGTGTCGTTGCACCCGCAAACACATGATCAGCATTTTTAAAAACCGGTAATATCATTTTTTTATAAGTTTTTGCATCTAAAGCATTTAACTCTGTATATCCTTCACGATTAATATTAAAAATAATTCTTGTTTTCTGACGATCCATAGAAAAATCGCTCACATCAAATTTCAAATTTGGATCGGTTAATAGTTTAAACTGTGATTTTTTTTGAGGTGCATATAAAAACAATTTCTTAAAATCACCTTGAGGTGTTAAAACAATATACTCACCTTTATTTGCTGCATAAGATACTTCAAATTCACCTTTTACATCAATACCAATGACAGGTGTTAGTTTTTTCCTTTCAGTATCATAATCATAGTATTCAGAAGTTCTCGATCCAGTTAACCTCACTAGCAAAAGTTCTTTCCCTTGCGAACGATAATCAGCAATATACCAATTACCTTGACCTTCGAATACAAGTTCTTTTGTAAGTGTCTTTAAATTTAATTTATAAATATTGTACGAATCTGGTTTAACATCATTTGCTGAAAAATATATGTGCTGCGAATCATCAGACATAAACGAATAAAAAACTTGTACTTTTTCTTTACGATAGAGCTCACGAATATGACCAGTTTTTAAATCCAGCTGGAACAAACCTGGATTTTCTTGACCATTCGTATCTTTCGATAAAATAAGACTTTGACCATCATAAGATACTTGATTTAACGATACCGCATCAGTACCACTGGTTAATTGAATCGGAAATTTTTGCGGGCCATCAATTTTCCAAATATGACTAATACCGGTAACTCTCCAAGTAAAATACAAAGTTTTTTTATCTGGCGACAACATCCCCATCCCTGGAGAACTAACATCAAACATTTTCTTAAGTTTATTTGTCATTATAGGATTCAACGGCGGTGGAGCATACTTTTTTAATACTTCTGGCTTAACAGAATCAGTACCAAGACCTTGATAAGACGTAGACTCTGCTACTGCTAAGCTACCGACTAAAAGAATATTAACGAACGTGAGCGGTAAATTATAATTCTGAGCAAATGATTTTACTTCTTTAATCGAAAAAATCGAAATCGTACTCTTTGCAATATTCAATCCATTTTTTTGAAATGTATTTAGTGTCATAATGATTCCTCATGTTACAATGATTTCGTCTTATTTTAATGGCTCATATTCTGAAGTCATGAACTTTTTTTTAACCGACAAACAATAGTCTTTAGTCTTAGACATTGTCTAACCCAACGGAGGGGTTTTAATATGAAAAAGAGTTTATTACTGATCTCAAGTCTAATTTTAGCCAGCTGTAATAGTGAAAATCTTCAAAAATTCGAAACAAATGATAATCAACAGACTGACTCTATTGATGCACATGTTGTCTACGGTATCGATGACCGTATTGATTACCACCAAGCATCCGAACAACTTAAAAAGCTTGCAAATTCAACAGTAGCTTTAGTTAAAACTAATCAACTTTCAAAACAAGGAGAATCATTTATCATTGCAGCTAAAAACTATGGCCAAGAAATGCGATTATGCTCAAGTGAAAGATTTAGAGATCAAGATACGGCTGCGTTTTGCTCAGGATTTCTAGTTGCTCCAGATACAATTGTAACCGCCGGCCACTGTATTAAAAATCAAAACGATTGTGATGAGACAAGTTTTATTTTTGGTTTTACGCTAAAAACATCAAATCCATTACCGAATCAAATCGCATTTCAAGATGTTTTTCGCTGTCGTTCTATTGTTCAACAGGTCTTAACCTCACAAGCGGCTGATTTTGCTGTTATTAAACTTGATCGCGCCGTATCTCACTCCCCTCCCCTCAATATTCGACGAAGTGGTGAGATTACAGTCGGTGAACAACTTATTGTCATAGGACACCCATCTGGTTTACCAACCAAAATAACAGCTGGCGGTCGCGTTAGATCAACATCGCATGCAGATTACTTCGTTGCAAATACAGATACATATGGTGGCAATTCTGGTTCTGCTGTTTTTAATGCAAAAACTGGTCTCATCGAAGGAATTCTCGTTCGAGGAGAACAAGATTTTGCACCCAGTGGAAATTGCTATGTCTCAAAAAATTGCCAAGAAGAATTTTGCCGTGGGGAAGATATCACACGCATATCACTAGTGGCACCAGTGATACCACTTCCACCACCTACAACCCATCCAGACCAACCCGATACACAACTTAAATCAGAAAAGTTCATGCAAACAACAAACCTCAATATACCTGATAACAATCTCACTGGCGTCAAAACCGAAATCAAGACCACAACAGCTCCCGAAGGTCGTAAAATTTTAGTCTCAATTAATATTGTTCATACTTACAAGGGCGACTTAATCGTCAAACTGACAGCTCCCGACGGACAAATCATCACTTTACATAATCGCACTGGTGGATCCGCAGATCATCTCAAGCAAACTTTTGATCTTACCTCACGACTGAATAATCTAAAAATACCCGGAAAATTTACCTTAAGTGTTTCCGATGTGGCCTCGCAAGATAAAGGTCAAATCAAGGATTGGTCTATTACGTTTGAAAAATAGATCTTTATCAATTAAGTCAAAAACAGCACGAGTCCTGAAGATTTTTATTCGATATTCAAATCACTCAAAAAAGCCTAAAAATGACGAATTGTTTAATTTTTATACGATGTAATGATATCAACTGAAGCTGAATAATTATTTAACTCGGACAAATAATTGCATAGTTAGAATTGATAACAGAACTGATATAATCTTGTATCACTTAACTATGGAGATTAAAATGAAAAATAGTCAGCTAATTTTTAAAAATAAAATCGTATCTGGTGCAATCAAAGCTGTTTTATCAATGTTAATATTTCCTGTGTCAACTATGGCGAGCACGCATCAAAAAAATAAATCCATTCAATGTGTCGGAGAAAAAATTTACCTTAATTTATATACAAAAAGTGATTTTTTCAATGAAAATACATATATGATGATTGTTGGTAATAAAATTGGTGATAGTTTAACAAACTATGGCAACTTGTTTGGCCCCATTATCGTAAAAGATCGAGATCAAAACATTATTGTCAAATTAGAAACTGCAATACAAAAAAATGATTTATACTTTAATGAGCTCTGGGACAAACAATATCATTTAGATCTTAAAAATGGACGACTCACTTTAACTCAAAATAACTCAATTCATATAATTGATTCAAAATTAAATTGCCAATAATATTTATTTTTTTAAAACAGATTAATTCACATATACGATTTCACATCTCACGTCAGACTTAATCTGTTTTAAATACTCATGTTTATTTTATATTTAAATAGCGTCGGACTTTTTTACACTTAATCCAGACTTGCAATCTTAATAAATATGCTCTAAAAAACAGACTACACTTTAGCCCAATACTACAAAAAACATTTATTGTTACCCTGTCTAAACGTTAAACAGGTAATCCTTTCATAGCTCAAATATAGACGATATAGTATTGAAACAGTTTTTGCTGATAATCACTTAGTACATAAGTGCGAGGTGAATATGTTCAATAAATTGAGAAAAAATTTGTTTCATAAACTTGTTTTAGCATTAACTTTGTCTTTATTAACTACTCAGTCACATGCAATAGCTTTAGATGGATTTGAAACTGGATCGCATGTCGATCCTTATTTTAACTTCAAAACTTGTGGATCACGTCTTAATTCAAATGCAAATAACCTACTGATTCAAACAAAGTCCCTTCGAAAGCTCATGTCTGATTCTCCTGAAATGTATCAAAAGACTATTCGCTTACTTGCGCAATCCAGCCAAGTGAGTGGTTTAGCTCAATTCAGTCAAATTTTGCAGATCGATGATTCAAATATTCATAGTATCCTTAACAAATACGGCAGTTGTGAAAATGCCGAAAATGGCGTCGTTTATATGCTTTCGATCATCAATTCAATTAAATTCAACTAAACCCATATGGAAAGATTATTAAATGATTAAATATGCATTATACTCAGTCATTATTTTGTTATCGTCTCAATCATTTGCTCAATTTTCTATGCCCGTGAGTTTTGGTTACGAACAGCAAGCTGAAAAACAAAAAGACGGGTCTCAAGCTAAAGGATTAGGTTTGCAAATAATTCCCAAATACTCTTTAAATGAATTTTCTGGCTCAGCGAAGCTTTCATATAATTATGATCTTAATCAACCTGAAACTGGCAATGATTGGGATGATGGAGTTTTCACTTTATCAACATCTAAACTTAAATTATTTAAAGCAGTCAAAACTACCCCATCATTTATAGTTGAATTACCATTTTCAAAAGAATCACGTGAGAACCGAGGTATTAACTATGTTGTCAACGCTTCGATGAACTTAGCTCTTGATTCAGCTTATTTAGAACTTGGTGGTTTTAATGCATCTTATAGTTTGAGCTATGGCCATTTTCAAAATGATTATACGACACGCTTAAACGGCGAACCTGCTACTAAGTACAAAATAGCCCAAGCTTTCAATACTTCTTATTCGATACATGATTTTACTTTTGGATTTAACTTTCAATTCTTAAGCACTTACTCATACGAGGATATTGTTAGAAATGGTTTTATGCATATTGAAACTATTTCGTACCAATTGAATCCAAAACTTAGCTTCTCTCTTTATCATTACAACAAAGGAAGCTTATATAAGGCCAAAACTTATGAAAACAATCTTAAATCATATGATCCTGAAAAATCAACGATTGGGCTATCAACAGACTTAATGTTTTAAACTAAAGAGGGTAAAAATGAAAAACGCAATTATCGCAAGAATTATATTAACATGTGTTTTAGTGTCGATCTCAACTATGAGCTGTCAAAAAGCTGCTGAACGTCCTGCTAAATTAAGTCAAGATCTCAATGGCAATAGTTTTGAGATTGCGCAAGTGCAAGCACAAGAGCAAACTCCTGAATCTATAGCAACTTTAAAAGCTGTCATTGCTAAATGTATATCTTTAGTTAAAAACGAAGAAGAACAAAAAAGTCTTAATGAAGCTAATGCTAAAGGTTTGTTAACAATTCAGTTAAGTGAAGAACGTATCTCTCTAATTAGCAAAATCGATGAGAACAAAAAAATAAATACAACAGAACAAAAAAACGATGATTCTCAATCAAAATCTAAACTGTCGAATGCAGGCAAATCTGAAAAAAAATATTTCACTCTTAAATCATTTAAAATTAAAAGCGGAATTCTTGAAAATAGCCGTACTGATTATAATGAAAAAATGAGTGTTTTAGAGATCAGTCCTAAAAAATTAACTGAATCTACACACTTTTCAATTCTTGAAGAAATTCAAACTGAAACCTCTAGCGAACAGCAGGTTCAGTTTTAATATGTTTTACGCGAGCGACCAGTCGATCCATCAGGCAAGATTGGTCGTTGTTTATCAATAGAGGGCGTTTTATTTTTTCTACTGATTGTTGTAACTATTGTTTTCAAACAGTAGTTTTCAGCTAAAACTTGTTCATCAATTTTATTAATTTCGTCACGATGATTAAAACCTAATCGCATCTCATATCCCATAGGACATGTCTCTTTTTCTGTAATTGTCATACAGTTTGGGCTTTTTAAATACACAGTTTGCATATCAATCATCCGATTATACTTTTGACCACTTTCGAAATCAGTTTTTTGCACAATACCTGACTGCCCTTTTCGATACACTTCTTCTAAAAGACACTTTCGCTCTTTATAAAAATCGATCTTTTTCTGAATGCAATTTTCAGTCACAGCACTATTGCACGATAAAACTACATCGGGTCTACGACAAAGCTTAGTTTTGTCAAGACTGATCATCTGTATTTCATCAAAATGCATTGGACATTTTTCTGATTCTGACTTTAAAAAGCAGTTTGCAGACAAATAAGTCAGCATCTGATCTAAAGCTTTTTGGGGAAAAGTTTTTTGCGATTCTGATAGAGAAATTGAGGTTTTAGACACATTATTTTCATACTGGCATAGTGCTTTTTTAAGTTCTCCCTCAACTGCAGCAACCTTGTACTGTCCACCAGAAAATTTGATCTCATAAGCATGTAGAAAAATCGAACTCAAAAAAGAAATTACAAACACATACAACTTACACATACTGAGTCTCCATTTAATTATAAAAAAACCCTTTGTTCACATGTCCATATCGGATTTAAACAAAGGGTTTTTAAATAAATAATATGTAAACAGATTAACAAACCAGACGAGTGGCTAGTTTTTTATTTCTTTTTACCGCCCTGGTTCATCAAAGTAGCCAAACCACCAAAGTTATTAGTGTTAAATCCAGTTTTCTGGCCAGTATGTTGTTTCCATGAAAGGTCTTCTTGCACTCCAGGG
>Ga0255220_1000228_pt1 | contig 24838 bp, 25 predicted proteins | sample Miss_Colum_RepB__FD_188423 | JGI IMG/M metagenome (GOLD analysis project Ga0255220, IMG submission 188423) | Freshwater microbial communities from Mississippi River, Louisiana, United States - Miss_Colum_RepB_8d | ecosystem: Environmental > Aquatic > Freshwater > River | place: USA: Louisiana...
CGTACAGACCCGTTATAAATTCCACGGATATATGGGGCAAAGCTGCCAATTGAAATGACGATGGATAAGGCAGCAAAAATCTGGCGGTGCAGTTCGGTCATATTTATGTTCTTAGCCCGCGCGTGCGCGGTATGGAGTACCAATAAAATATAGGAAAATGGGATTGGATAGCCAGTGACATGGGCTTTAAGTGATCTGGAGAATACAAAAACAGCAATAAATTGTAAAGCGCCGGAGATCTAAAATAGGCGGAAGTAGATTACTGCGGGATACGCGGATTGTGACAGCCTTCAGGTGTGCACTCGGTGAAATATGGTAAATCCTGATTCAATTTTGGGGGCGTAATTGGAATAAGCTCACCATTTTTTACTGACACCAAATCCATTCTATCGGTCAGATTGTATTTTATCATTGCATCCCTAACTTGCTTAGAAAAAGTGTCACCTTTTTCATCTGGAAAATCAGGATACCCAGCTATTCCTTTCCATAAGTCACCGTGTGAGTTGATGCTCTGCCGCAAAATCCAGCCTGCGACAGCCACACTTACACAGGCATCATTTGTTATCCATTTGATGGCTGTAGCAGTATCGGTTTCCCATTTCCTGCTAAGAATCTCAGCCCACTTGCTATTTATACGCATTAGGCCGTAGTCAATCCCGCTGTGTGGGTTGGGGTATTCCTTGCCAAGCTGCCCATCGCGTACCTGCAATATACCTAATAAAACTCCCGGAGGTACTTGGTATGTTTGTGCAGTAATAAGAATACACGCTCCTAATACTTTATTACCGGTGCTCACTTTCTGAGAGTTCAAATTTGTAGGTTTGGTGTCAATTGGCGGTGGTGCTACCTGAGCAAGTGAAGTGGACTCCGATGTTAGTACGCTAGCTTCTCTTGTGGTGTCGACTCTTGGCCATTTTGATTCGATAAGTGCTCCACCCAGTAGTAGTGCAAAAACTACAACAGCAGCCATCAGCGCATAGCCCGCTGCGCGCAGCCAAATTGGAAGCGTTGCAAGAATGACTGCACCTAACACGATGCCAAGAGCGATTTGCAGTACCAGTAGCATGGTGGGAGGATATTGCGTTTAATTCAAAAAACAATCCGTCGTATTAGTCGGTATGCTTCGATTATCTTGCTGTGCTTATTACCGAAAACTTACCGAAATTCGGTAAATCTTATCGTGATATATCAATAACTCATTGAAAATATTGGCCCCTAGGGGAGCCGAAACGTGGGTATAAGATATTGATACTTATGAAGAACGGTTTTTCCGGTCTGAAATCTACACGCAAATCTACACACATATGACTTGGATTTGTTCTGACGGCTTTGGATGATGCCGGATACAATCTTGGCGTAGAGTTGGCGATACTGTGAGCCAGTTAGATGACGGTTGGATGAAATGTCAGGCAATATGTTCTTCGAGTTCATTGAAGATGGCGCGTTGGTTAAGTATGACGCTTCGGCCGGCACGCTTGAGGGCATCCGTCCTGACGGATCATCCTTTGACGTATTGCCGTCAATGCTGGCCTTGGTTGACAAGGTTGCCCGCATATCTGAGGCTGATTTTGAGGCCAAGCGAGCTAAAATAGCCATAAAAACTGAGAGCCAAGCACAATCAAATATCGATAATTGCCAAACTAATAGTCTGTTTCCCCGTCCATGGAAAAGCAAGCAAGCGCAGGCCTTATTTCAGACGGCGATTGCGCATGCGGAGCAAGTCACCTCAAGCCATGATCAGGAGAAGAAATGATGAAAATGTTTGCATTCGGCTTTGCGCTGTTACTGGCCACGCCCGCCATGGCTCAACAAAGTGGTGGATACAATCCGCTGGAAACCCGCCAGCAGGCCTATCAGCGTCAACAGGCAGAAGATTATCAATACCAGCAGGCAAATCCTTACTCACTCAATTCGCGCTCGATGCCTTTGGGGGAAAGCCGCATTATCCCAAGCAGCCGCGAGTTGAACGAATGGAATGGCGGCAGATCAAACAGCCTTGGCTCGGGCAGCCGCTTTTCGTCGCGCTTTGGTGAAGAAAACGAATAGCTAAAAGTAGCGTGAGAAATATGTGGCCGTTTAAAAAAAATATAAGCCGTCCATCTCGGGAAAAAATCACTGATGATGATCGGGTCTATAGATTATTTGAGCTTGTTCACAATAATCCTGAGCATCAGTTGCGTTTTTATGCGCAATTAAAAGAAGCAATCATTCTTTTTAAGAAGCAAATAAACTGCGAAAGCATGAGCTATGCTGATGTCTTATTCGCACTCACGCCTGAGCAATGTCGAAGGATAGCTGATAAACAACGCCAAATTCAGTCTTATATGGAATCGCAAGGAGGTGATATGGCCTATGCATCGGCCTTTGTCGGCTTGCTCGCGATTAGCATGGAGGCAAAATCTGGAAACTCTGACACATCGCCTGAAACGATAGATTTTCTAAACAAAACCTTGGTGCGAATTGATGATGTTGCGGATCAAGGGGGGTGCAATAGCGTGCCAGACATTATTATCTGAGTGCAAAACGGCGCAGGCGCTTCTCATTATTTTTGCACGATCAGCAAAAATGCTACCTTTACGCAAATGATCAAAAACAGGAATATTGTTTAGTTACAACAAGATGCTCATTTTCTGCGGTTGCCTGCCATGCATGATACGCCAAAAGTTAATGAGCATATTGAAGTGAGGTGCTTGGCGATAGCTGCGATAGTTGCGACATCCCACAGCTTGTCGGTATTTCCTGCTGCGATAGTTATGCGATGGTTTCAACCGCTGACCTGCGCCTGTTTTTTCTGCCGTGATTGTCGCGATTCTGTAGCAATCAGTTGGGCCTGATTTTCATACGCTGTCGCAAGTGTCGCAACTATCGTAAGGGAGCAGTATAGCATGTTTTCGGTTTTGGGCTGGTAAAAGAGCGGTAGTTCATGCAACCACCGCCTTGCCAATAATCTGCCATGACTGCTGCCGCCGTTTTCCTTTGATGATAACCGGCTGGAGCGTTTTCTGCACATGTCCGGTTGCTTCCAGCACGTCCAGCACCCTCCGGGCTGTAGGGTTATCTCGAATAGGATTAGGGCCACATCGGAGCAGGTCTGACAATGCAATATGAGTTTCTGGCCATGACGAATGCAGCCATTGGCGCACTTTCTCGGCCTTGGCTATATCCGCGTTAACCGCAGCCCCACCAAACAGGCGCAAGGCTTCTTGCAGATAGAACACCACAAGTTCGCAGGCATCTTGCAGCGTTTCTGCGTCAATTTGCGTTGCTTTTGAGTTTTTTACCAGTGTCAGCACCCCAGCAATACGTGCCGTATGTTCTGCTGCTTTACAGGCCAGCCCCCGGATAGGGGCAAGCTCGCCGCCATCTCCAGCCTGCCCCTCGATATGGTCATGAAATTGCGCCCAAACTCTTGCGGTATCCAGAGTGAAGGTTAGAATGGGTGGAGACAATTCATTCCTTTTACCCTCTGCAAGCGGCAGGGGCGTATTCAGCAAGGCAGTAATAGCTGTGTTATAGGTGTCGAGTGAAGGTTGGCTTTCCGGCTTGATCGTTCGCCCCACTTCATACCGTGTGCCTGCTGTGCTGTTAGGAGCGGCCAACAGCAAGCGCGAAAGCAAGCCTTGATCGGCCAGATCATCAGCGCCGAGAAAACTATCAGCTACCCCCGGCTGCATCATTAAATGCGCTGAAACGCGACGACCAACCATAATTGATACGCCATCAAGTGACCGTACTCTGTCAAATGGCGCACCGTCCCACAGGTTAGACATAGCAGCCGCTGTTTTGAGGCGATTATCTGCCGACATGCCATAGCCGCCAACAAATGTTCCACCCTCTGCCGAGAATATGCCCAGAGATGGCCAAGCCGTTGCCAGCATTTTGCCCAATCCTTCGATAGTGGGGTCAGTGCAAGTTAGCATCGGGTGTAGAGGGGGCAATGGCACATCGCCCAGCGCCCGCAGATTGGCCTCAATGGCTGTCCGGGCATCCTTTCCCTTCTCGCTCTTAGCTTTCTTGGCTGCGGCTTCATATGCTTGCGCTTTTAGCGCGTAATCTTTTATCTGTTTAGCGTGTTGATCTCGCAAAGCGCCCTCCCGCATCCGCACGGGGGCGAGAGCCAGATTATCTACCGTGCTTTTGCGCTCCCCGGTTGCCGCAACTGTTACAAAGAAGCCGGAGAGTGGCCGCCCATTACTGCCACCACGCGGCAGCTTCACATCTGCCAGCCCTTGCGCGGCCAGTGTTGCCGCTGCAAGAACGGATTGTCCACACATGGATAGTGGCGCTTGTGTTATGTCATGAATTGCCCGCGCTGCTTTGCCCAGCACATCACCCAGAGCATGCACAGGAAACGCGGCAGCAGGGGCAACCTTGCGGATCAGCGGCTCCGGTTCATCAGGGGTGAAGATTTCAGCAGTGTTGATGGCGTTGCTTATGGTATCAGTCATGGCTTGCATCTTTCATAATGTCATTAAAATCTGTCCCATCTTGCGGTGGGGTTGAGATACGCACCTGCTTGCCAAGGTGAGATAAGCGATTGGCAGCAGCATGAGCAGCCTTTAACCCGGGCGGATCGTTATCAGTACAGATGATCACCTCGCGCACATCATCCGGCACGGCGACATTATGCAGGCCGGAAGTTGAAAGGCAGGCCCACACGGGCAGGCTGGTGGTTTGCTGCACGCTAAGAGCAGTTTCTATGCCCTCGGCAATGCCCAGCCTGTCACCATGCGGCGCAAGACGCACAGCCCCACCGTCGGCATGTCCAAGCATCATCCGGGCCTGTGGGTGTTCGATCTTCCCACTGCCATCAGGCTTGAGGTATGTCCGGTGAATGGCAACCGCCTCGCGACTAGGCCAGAGGGTTACAGCGGCAATCATGGACATAAACCTCTTGCCCGTTGGCGTGTGCAGGCAGTTGGGCAAATAGCGCAGCGTTGGTGGTATAGGGCCTATCAGTCCACGTTGGGCCAAATAGCGTTCAACTACAGTTCCTGCTGCTGGCAGTGTCTGTTGCCATATCTTTCTGATAAATGCCGCTTTATCGGCATCTGGCCTGAATGATACTCCACGGCGCACGAGCGGCACTGGCGTCTGATACGGATCATGCAGAAAAGCGGCCACTCCATTGCCATCATGACAGGCATGGCAGTGCCAGAGCGGCTTGCCATCCTTCTCGGTCAGGGTAAAGGCATCAGCATATCCGCATGCAGGGCAGTTTCCCTGCCAGCAGCTTTTACCACTGGGCTTGAGTTGCAAGCGGCCGGCTATTGCGGCAGAGTCAAATTTACGGCTATAGTCAGGCTTCCAAGCACCAAATACAGCCGCCTTTCCCGTCACAGCGGGCGGGCGGTTTGTTGGTCTCATGGTTAGCGCACGCCTGCCGCATCCCGCAAAGCAGCCCGATCACTGATCCATGTTGTGATTTCAGAAGAAAGCCATCCCACAGATTTTTCACCTAGCGGAATTGGTTTAGGGAATGCGCCCTTGCTGATATAGGCGTAAATGCTGGAACGCGAGAGAGAGGTGGTTGCAATCACCTCGGGAAGTTTCATGATTTTGTCGGTCATCTGCTGTTTTCCTCTTAGATTCAGGCAGCGGCAATCGCCGCTAAACAGCTATTAAAAATACACATGAAAGGGTGCTAGGCCACAAGACTTGAGGGACAAAACCCTACGTCTTAGTGTTGCGCCGTTGTCCCCCAAGAAGGCGGCTAAGCTGACGTTTTAATGCGTCATCAGACGGGGGTAAATTAGGCCGTTGTTGACTTGGAAGCAGTGAAACTACTGTGCGTATAAAACGCAGACGTCCACCACTACGACCGAACCAGCGTTGATAAAATGCACTAAGGTCGATTAATAATTGCTCCCGCTCAAAATTACGAGCCACACCACCTACATCTGACTTTTGGGAGTTGATAGCCATTTGGCAAATCTCAGCCAGCATTGAAAGCTGCAGTAAAAAATGACCTTCATTTGTAGCGATTTCAAATAAATCATTCCTGCTATGTGTGCGAAGGTAATGCAACGCGGACGCCATAACGGGATCGACCCCTTGCAAAAACGAGCTAATAAGATCAGTAGCTTTCCTTATTTTCTTGATCTCGCTTAATAATAATTTTTCACTGGGATAGTGGCGAAATATTTGATGATTGGTAGAGAGTATTTTGCGCAGCTCATTGCGCTGCCTTTGGTCAAGTGAGATCGCGCAACGCTTTTCAATACTATCAAAAAAATTATTATCTATAGCCTGATCAGGAAGTTTTCTTGCATTCACGCTCTGTCGATATTCTCGCTGCTTCATTGGGCGACCTTGGAAAGCGGGATGATCTTTGCAGTTTTCTGATCGCGCATATCATCCAACAAATCGGCATAATCCTGCATCATTTTGCGGCGTTCCAGCATGTAATCTGCCAGATAGCTGTAGGCGCCGCGCACCTTATCTTCTTCACCGTGTGCAAGTTGGCGCTCGATCACATCAGGCGAATATCCTCTCTGGTTAAGGATAGACGACGCAAGGGCGCGGAAGCCATGGCCCGTCATTCGGCCTTTGTAACCAAGACGCCTCAGCGCCATCAGTACTGTGCCATTGCTGATATGTTTGCTTTTGCCGCGCTGGCTATGAAAAACATGCTCTTTATCGCCTGTCATCAAATGCATCTGCCTGAAATACTCAATAGCTTGGCGTGAGAGTGGCACAGTATGGGGACGCTTCATCTTCATGCGTTCTTTGGGAATGCGCCATTCTGCGCGATCAAAGTCAATTTCGCTCCACTTGGCTTGAATTAACTCACTAGTGCGAACAAATGTAAGAGACAACAAGTGCAGCGCCGCAATAGTCATAGGATCGCCACGATAGCTGGCCATCTTGCGCAGCAGCTCGGGAAATTCAGCTATTTCTATGCAGGCGTGGTGCCGTTCTTCGGTGGAGGGGAGTAAGTCGCGCATATCTGCGGCAGGGTTGTGTTCGCACAGGCCGCGCTGGGAAGCATAACGGAAGGTCTGGCTGATCAGTTGTTTCATCCGGTGCGCTGTTTCAATGGTGCCGCGCGCACCAATTTTCTCAATTACTCTCGCCACATCCGGTATTTTTATTTCGGTCAGCGGCAGTGCGCCAATATGTGGGAAAACATGCTGCTCCATTCTCGAAATGGTCAGCTTATTGTAGTGTTCCTTCATGCCTTTGCCTTTTACAGCAAGCCATGTGCGGGCAACCTTCTCAAATGTATGCTCGCCAGCTATGGACTGGCGAAGGCGGCTTGCTTTCTTTTCGCGGGTGGGGTGCTTGCCTGCTGCAAGAAGTTCTCGTGCCTGCTGGCTGCGCTTACGGGCTTCTTCTGGCCCTACATCAGGAAATTTTCCCAATGCCAGCATCTGGCCCTTACCATTAAAGCGGTAACGCCAGCGCCAGAGTTTGCTGCCAGTCGGGGTGACTTCTAGGCAAAGCCCATCCTGATCGGCTACGCGATACAGAGTTTCCTTTGGTTTCAGGGCTTTTATAGCCAGAACAGTTAACCCCATGTGAGTAGCCCCCCCCTCAGTTAGCTACTCACTAATCTACTCACATTATTTCTGGATTGCAACGGATGCCTTTGGAACAGGCAAGAGCGAAAGACTGCCTTTTTAGGCGGTTAATGCTCAATTTTCTGATTTTGCCGGACGGTGCCGGAAGAATACTTGGCGTCCCCTAGGGGATTCGAACCCCTGTTACAGCCGTGAGAGGGCCGTGTCCTGGGCCTCTAGACGAAGGGGACTAAAAGCCAAGGCCCGGTTTGTAGCGAATCTGGCTGCCGAGTGCAAGGGGCGTGGGGGGGGCGGCTTGTCAAACGTCCCCAAAACACGTCAAAAACCTGCCTCAAACCGGCTCAGGACTGCCCAAAAAGCGGCAAGAAGTCAGCAGCCTTATGTAAAACAACGGTTTATTGCGGTCAAAAATAGAGGCCAGCCCAGGCGGCGCCAATGACCAGCAGCAGGCCGGGGATCACCTCCCGGGCAAAGGCGGGAGTGCCCATGGCGCGCGCCAGTGCAATCTTGGTGAAGGTATTGGTGGTCATGGCGGCGAGAATGGCCAGCATGCAGGTGGGCAGGTCCATGGTACCTTGGCTGTGCAGGGTGGCGATGGAGGCAGCAGCGGCGTGCGTATCGGCCAGACCCGCCACAGCCGCGCCCAGCGCTGCGCCGGTTTCGCCCAGCACATGATCGAGCGCGGCGACAATGAACGACACCAGCGTGACGATCAGCGCAAAAGTAAAGGCCGCCACCGGATTAAGCGGGCGGCGGTTGGGCTCGAGCGATGCGTTGGGGCTTTTGCTGGCGCGATAGGTGAAGATCAGGCCATATAAAAGCGCCATGCCGCCGCCGCCCAGCAGGGCGGGGGCAAAGTGCCCGAGCAGGTCGCGATTGAGGACGCCAATCAGCAAGGCCAGCTGCACAAAGGTAGAGACGGTGGAGAGCACCGCCCCGGCCACGGCGGGCGCGTGCAGGTTGGGCTCGGCCTTGGCGCGGCTGCCCAGTGCGCTGATGGTGGCCGCGCTGGAGATAAAGCCGGAGACAAAACCCGCCAGTGGTAAGCCCTGTTTGGCGCCCAGCGCGCGCCCGGCAATATGACCGATGGCGCTGATGGAGAGCATCACCACCACAATCAGCCAGATGGTGTGCGGGTTGAGTGATTGCAGCGGGTCAATGGTATGGTCAGGCGCAATGGGCAGAATAACCAGTGCGGCAGCGGCCAGCAAAATCAGGTCATGCATTTCCTGATCGGTCAGGCTGTGGCGCACAAAGCTGTGCAGCGGGGTGCGTGCCGCCAGCAGAAAGGTGACAATGACGGCAAGGCTGGCCGCCAGCGCGGCATTGCTCATGGCCAGTGCGCCCAGCAAGGTGGTGAGCAGCAAGGTGATCTCGGTGGTCAGGCCCGGATCGCGGTTGGAGCTGCGGCTGTAGGAGAGGGCAGCCAGCGCCGCCATGGCCAGCAGCGCCAGCATCAGCATCAGGCTTTGGCCCAGCTGCCAGCTCACGGCGCCCAGCAGCGCAGCAATGGCAAAGCTGCGCAGGCCAGCAGGCACACTCACCGGGCCGTGGCCCTTGTGGCGTTCGCGTTCAGTGCCAATCAGCAGGCCAAGGCCAAGGGCGGTAAGGTAGGAGAGCCATTCATCAGTCAGCATGAGCGCATTGTGCCGCAACTGACGGCAAAGCGGAACTGTTATCGCGCGCTGGGGGCCGCTGATTTAGCGCGTTCAAACCAATGCGCGCTGGCGCGCAGGGCATTCTGGGCACAATTTTTACGATGACCGGCATCGTACGAATTTCTATTGCCATACCACCATTCCTGGCTGCGCATCATCACAACCGCGATCTGGTAATAGGCGCTGCCCGCCGCGCTGATCTTCTGGGCGTTATCAACCGGCGGACGCTTGCTCTTGGGCGTTTGGGTGATGTGTAAAAAGGGCAGGAGCGGGGCAGCGTAATCTACCTTGGCACCTGTGGTGCGGGCATGCATCAGCTCATCAGCGCCGGCGATGGCATGCTCGGCCGCCAGTTCCAGCGCGCGTGAGGGTGGTAGCTGACTAAAGCACACCGCCAGCGTGTTGAACGCCGCCGTCATCTTCTGGTCTTGTTCGGTCAGGGTCATCTGCGGCTGCATGGTGATTCCGGTTTGAGTATTAAGACAGGCACGGCTCTATCTATTGCAAGTCAGCGCTTATGACTTCAACTGAAAAGGTAACGTCCTGCAGAACACGGCCCAGCAAAAAGGCCGGTCTGCAATGCAAACCGGCCTTTGGTCTTTGGTGGAGCCAAGGGGGATCGAACCCCTGACCTCGACAATGCCATTGTCGCGCTCTCCCAGCTGAGCTATGGCCCCAAATCCCTGAGAAATTCTGCCGCTCGCTTTACCACCGGTTGGGCGGGGAATGCAAGAGCATTGCAGAAAAAAATTTTCTTACTTGTCGTCCTCAACTTCTACGTCAAGGTCAACGTCTTCGCTGTCATCATCGTCGGCAACAACAACGTCATCCGCCTCAACTTCGGCGTCTTCGACTTCAACTTCTTCCACTTCCTCGGTCTGCTCGGCCACCTTCTTCTTGGCGACTTCGTCAGGCGAGACGCGGCGGCGCGACTTGAGCAGCGCTTCCGGATCAAACTCGGTATTGCACTTCGGGCAGGTCGGCGGGTTCTTCTTCATATCATAGTAGAGAGCACTGCACGACGGGCACAGGCGCTTGACGCCCCATTCAGGCTTGGACATGACGATCTCCGCACAAAAAAACGAGCCAATAAACTTGCTCCGGCCCAAAAGGACCTGAGGCGGCTGTGAGTGCCACGCTCAAAGCCTGATGTCAACATCTGCCTTTATGTGTTAACAATCCGGCATGAATCCGTCCTACCCGCCTTTTCTTGATTTAGCGCCGATTGCCCAAAGTCGCGGCAGTGTGGCCTTGCCCGGTTCCAAGAGCATTTCCAACCGGATTCTGCTGCTGGCGGCGCTGGCGGCCGGGCAAACCCGCATCGACGGTCTGCTGGATTCGGACGATACCCGGGTGATGCTGGCCGCGCTGGCGCAGCTGGGCGTGGCGGTGACCGCGCTGGGGAATGGCGCCTATTTGGTCACTGGCACGGGTGGGGCGTTTCCCGCCAAGCAGGCCGCGCTGTTTTTAGGCAATGCCGGAACGGCGTTCCGGCCATTGACGGCAGCCCTGGCGCTGATGGGCGGGCAATACCAGCTCGCCGGCGTGGCGCGCATGCATGAACGCCCGATTGGTGATCTGGTCGATGGCTTGCGCTCCATCGGCTGCGACATCCGCTATCTCGGGCAGGCGGGCTATCCGCCGCTGGCGGTGCATCCGGCAGTTTTGACTGTAAAAGCGCCCATTCGCGTGCGCGGGGACGTGTCCTCCCAATTCCTCTCGGCCTTGCTCATGGCGCTGCCGCTGCTGGGGCAGTCGGTGGTGGTGGAGGTGGTGGGCGAGCTGATCTCCAAACCCTATGTGGCGCTCACGCTTAATCTGCTCGCGCGCTTTGGTATTAAAGTGCAGCAGGAAAACTGGCAGCGCTTTGTCATTCCGGCTGCCGTGTATCAAAGCCCCGGCCAGATCAAGGTAGAGGGCGATGCGTCCAGCGCTTCTTATTTTCTGGCCGCCGGTGTACTGGGGCGCGGCCCGGTGCGGGTGACGGGTGTGGGCCGCAACTCCATTCAGGGCGATGTGGCCTTTGCCGATATGCTCGCCCGCATGGGTGGGCAGATCACATATGGCGATGACTGGATTGAAGCGTCCGGCACCGGCGCGCTCACCGCGATCGAGGCGGATTGTAACGCCATCCCGGATGCGGCCATGACGCTGGCCGTGCTGGCGCTGTTTGCGCGCGGCACCACCACGCTGCGCAATATCGGCTCGTGGCGGGTGAAGGAGACAGACCGCATTGCCGCCATGGCCTGTGAGCTGACCAAGCTGGGCGCACAGGTGAGCAGCGGGGCGGATTATATCAGTATTACGCCGCCCGCCACCTGCCGTCAGGGAATAGCGATTGATACCTACGACGATCACCGCATGGCTATGTGTTTTTCATTGGTCACGCTTGGTGGTGTGGCGGTGCGCATTAACGAGCCCGGCTGTGTGGCCAAAACGTTCCCCACTTATTGGCAGGCGTTTACCAATATCCGGGCTTGAAGTTAACTGGCGCGCTGTGTCAGTTTGTGGCCATGGCGTCCGTCGACTTCACCCAGCCGTCAGCAGCAGCTGCGCACCAGCCCGTCATTACAATTGACGGCACCTTTGCCAGTGGTCGCCATACCCTCGCGCATAGTCTGGCGCGCTCGCTCGGGTATAAGGTCGGCAGCTTCGATCAGGCCCTCACGCTCATCGCCAACAAAATGATGAAGGCCGATGGCCATTTGGAAGATATCAGCGCAGCCGCAGGCCTTGCTGAAAAGCTCAGCCCGGAGACGCTGTTCACCACCCCGCAAGAGAAGAGTGACTATAACCCGGCGCAGATGGCGCTGGCGTTCAAGCTTGGGCGCAACCGTGATCTCACCCCCATGCTGCAGGCCCGCTTTGCCGAGCTGGCCGAGGCCACGCCGCAAGGTCTGGTACTGGTGGGCACGGCCATGGGCCGTCAGGTATTTCCGCAGGCGCCGATCCGGGTATTTTTGCATGCCACGCCGCATATCCGCCAACATCGTGAGGCGGCGCGGTTGCATCTGGCCAGCGGCCATCATCAGGCGGTCGAGCAGATCGAGATGGCGGACATGGCCATGATTCACGGTATGGGCGGTGAGAATGGCCTGCGTCCCATGCCCGGCTATCAGGACAATCAGATTCGCGAACCCAAGGAGCTGCCAGCCGACGCGCCGCAGCCCGAGCTCTATATAATCACCGACAGCATTTCCAAGCATAACCTGCATAAACTGGTGCTGGCGGTGGCGCAGCATCGCCTCGGTTTATAAATTTTAGCGCAGACTAAAATTCTTCGGCCAAAATTCTTCGATCTGAGCGGGCGGTTTAACATTGACCACCTCCGGCCCAGCCGCTAGTTATCTAGGACTCATGAGCATCACCATCGCTATCGACGGCCCCACGGCCAGCGGTAAAGGCACATTGGCCCGCAAGCTGGCCGATGCGCTGGGTTTTGCCTGTCTGGATACCGGTTTGCTGTACCGCGCAGTGGGCATGGCGCTCAAGCGGCAGGGTTTTACTGCCAGTGATGAAGCGCAGGCCATTGCCGCTGCGCAGGCGCTCAATGTCGATCAGGTGATGGATGATGATGAGCTGCGCACCGCCGAAGCCGGGCAGTGGGCTTCGCAAGTCTCAGCCATTCCCGGCGTGCGGCAGGCGCTGCTGGAGTTTCAGCGCAGCTTTGCCGCGCAGCCGCCCGGTGCGGTGCTTGACGGCCGTGATATTGGCACCGTGATTTGTCCCGACGCGCCGGTGAAGCTGTATATCACCGCCAGCGCCGAAGTGCGGGCCGAGCGTCGTTATAAAGAGCTGCTCAGCCGTGGGCAGGACAAAAGCTATGCTGACGTGCTGGCCGATATCAAAGCGCGTGACGACCGCGACATGAACCGCGCCATCGCCCCGCTCAAACCGGCGGGTGATGCCGTGATGATCGATACCTCCAACATGGACCCGGAAAAAGCCTTCTCCGTCTCGCTCGCCCTCATCCGCGAGCGGTTGGGCCTGCGCGCCAGCGCATAACTTTTAAATCGCGCTAGCGCGTAACTTAATAAGTGCGCCAGCGCGTCAGATTATGGCGTAGCCCCTTTTATCTAAAGGCTAACTTGTCATTCCCGCGCGCCAAAGTTGTCTTTGGCAAAGACGGGCGGGAATCCATATCAATACGATTCAGCGTATGGAAAACTCTTATATTCGCTACATGTTCGTAGAAACTGGATCCCCGTTTTCACGGGGATGACTATTTAAGCTGCGGTTGGGATAGGGCTATAATGGCTGCAAACCCTAGACTACATTGCGCGGCACTACTGCGCCACGGTTACGCCGTCGGGCGCGTTGTTTTTGTAGGACGCGCCGATATTGTTGAGGACAAAGCGGCGCAGCTGGTCAACTGTTTTGGCACCGCTGGTGCGGGCGGTCAGGCTGCCATTCTTGAACAGCAGCAGGGCAGGAATGCCGCGCACGCCGTAATCGGCCACCAGATCTTCATTCTCATCGTAATCCACTACGGCAATGCTCAGGCCGCTGCCAAAGTTCTGTGCCAGCTTGGCCAGTTCCGGCGCGGTCTTGCGGCAATAGGGGCACCAGTTCGCGGTAAAGAACACCAGCACCGGCACGTCAGAAGCCAGCACGGCGGTGGGAAAGCTGCGGCCATCCACTTTCCTGGTGCCGGGAATATCGGTCGCCGAGACCCGTTCCCCCATGGCGCGGGCACCGCCGGCCGCTAGGGTCAGCAGGGTCAGCAGGGCAAAAACAGCCAGACGGCCCGATCTGAAAAAACGCATGAAAAACCTATGGGACGATGTGATCGTCAGCTGCCTAACATGCTTCGGGCGGGCTGCCCACGGCTTTTTACGCCCGGATCGGCGCGCTGCGCGGCAGGCTTTGTGTGCAGAATCAGTGGGTTGATTGAGGGCTTTGGATGGGCGTTCCCCTCCTGCGGAATCTATTTGCACTTGCGTTAAGGAATAGGTACAACCGCGCCACTGTCTGGCTGGTGCTAGGCGGTCCTGTCTGATCCGTGCAACCCTTTGCTGCCGGCGGGCCTCACAGGCAAGTTTAACCGGCTGTGCAGCTCGCGCTTGGCGCACACTCACAGCCACAATTCGGATAGCAACTGGGCCGCGCAGTTTCGGCGGCGAGAGGAACCATAACCTAATGGCACGTTCTGCAATGGCTAAGACCACCCATGAAAAGGAAAGCTTTGCCGCTCTGCTCGATCAGAGCTTTGGCACCGCTGACAATCTCGAAGGCACCGTTATCAAGGGCCGCGTTATTTCCACCACAGACGATTTCGCAATGGTCGATGTCGGTCTGAAGTCGGAAGGTCGCGTACCGCTCAAGGAATTCGTCGGCGCCGACGGCAAGATCAGCGTGAAGGCTGGCGACGTGGTGGAAGTATTCGTCGAGCGTATGGAAGACCGTCATGGCGAAGTTGTGCTGAGCCGTGAAAAGGCCCGCCGCGAAGAAGCCTGGAGCGTTCTCGAAGTTTCGTTCAACAAGGGCGAACGTGTCACCGGCGTTATTTTCGCCAAGACCAAGGGTGGCTTCAACGTGTCGCTCGGTGGTGCTGTTGCGTTCCTGCCGGGTTCGCAGGTTGACATCCGCCCCGTGCGTGATGCCGCGCCGCTCATGGGCACCCCGCAGCCGTTCCAGATCCTCAAGATGGACCGCGCCCGCGCCAACATCGTTGTTTCGCGTCGCGCCGTGCTGGAAGAAAGCCGCGCCGAAGCCCGCAGCGAGCTGGTTCAGGGCCTCAAGGAAGGTCAGATCCTGCAAGGTGTGGTCAAGAACATCACCGACTACGGTGCCTTCGTGGACCTCGGTGGCGTGGACGGCCTGCTGCACGTGACCGACATCGCCTGGCGCCGTGTCAACCATCCGAGCGAAGCGCTGACCATCGGTCAGACCGTGACCGTTCAGGTCATCCGCTTCAATGCCGAAACCCAGCGCATCAGCCTGGGCATGAAGCAGCTCGAGAGCGATCCGTGGGAAGGCGTTATCGGCCGCTTCCAGGTTGGCACCCGTTACACCGGCAAGGTTACCAACATCACCGATTACGGTGCCTTTGTTGAGCTGGAATCCGGCATCGAAGGTCTGGTACACGTTTCCGAAATGTCGTGGACCAAGAAGAACGTTCACCCGGGCAAGATCCTCACCGCTGGTCAGGAAGTTGAAGTCCAGGTGCTCGACGTTGATCCGGTTAAGCGCCGCATCAGCCTCGGCATCAAGCAGTGCCAGGAAAATCCGTGGGCCGGTTTCTCCGGTTCGCACAAGGCTGGCGACGAGCTGGAAGGCGAGATCAAGAACATCACCGAATTCGGTCTGTTCGTTGGCCTGCCGGGCGACATCGATGGCATGATCCACATGTCCGATCTGGACTGGAGCAAGTCGGGCGAAGACGCCATCAAGGACTACAGCAAGGGTCAGACCGTGAAGTTCAAGGTGCTCGAAATCGACGCCGAGAAGGAACGTGTCTCGCTGGGCATCAAGCAGCTGACCAAGGACCCGTTCGAGGGCATGGCCACCAGCTTCAAGAAGGGCGACGTTGTCACCTGCACCGTGTCGGCTGTGACCGAAGGCGGCATCGAAGTGACCGTGGGCGATGGCTACACCGGCTTCATCAAGAAGGCCGACCTCAGCCGCGACCGTGCCGAGCAGCGTGCTGACCGCTTCGCCGTGGGCGAAAAGGTCGACGCCAAGGTCACCACCGTTGATCGTGCTGCCCGCAAGATCAGCCTGTCGATCAAGGCCCGTGAAGTTGAAGAAGAGAAGCAGGCACTGGCCGAGTACGGCAGTGTCGATTCCGGCGCAACGCTGGGCGATATTCTTGGCTTCGGCAAGACCGGCGACAAGAAGTAAGCTTCTTTAATTGGTAAACGGAAAGGGCTGCAGGCAACTGCGGCCCTTTTTGCTTGCACTCGATTTGGGCCAATCGCTAAAGTTGCGCATGATGGAGGACAATATGATTTTCAAACTGCCCGTCGATAAACGGATGCGTGCGGATATGACCTTGTGGAGCGCCCGGCGTGACCCCGCCCAGACGGACGCCACCGCCATCTGGCAGATGCTCGCTGTTGCCAATACCATTCTTACCGCGCAGGAACGCGGGCAGGCCGTCCGCCTGCCGCAGGCCGGGGCGCAGGTGCCCGCCCGCCGCGTGGTGGTCGAGGCCGAGCCGGTGGCGCGTGAGCTGGCCATTGGCATCAAGCCGGGCAAGCCAGTGCAGGAAGTGGAATTGTCGCCCGCGCATCAGAGCTATCTGGAGCGGTTGCAATTTGCCGCGCAGGCCGCCACCGGTAAAAAGCTGGATCTGCCAGAAGTGGCCGCCGCGGCCATGTTCTATGTGACGGGGTTGGACCTGCAGATTAATCCGCGCCGTCCGGGTGCAGTAGGCAAGCTGCAGACACCGACGGCTAAAGATATCGCCCAGCAACGTCAGCAGGGCTTTAAACCTATTCAGCATCTGACTTTTTAATTGGGCCTATCAACATGAAGGCTGCGGTTTACCCCGCAGCCTTTTTTATTGTAGCCCGCATCATCAGGGCAGTAGAAATTCAGCGGCAGCGGCGCTCCGCCGGGGTAATGGTAGCGGATACCGGCAGGCCCACATAGCGGTCCACGCTCGGCTCGTACCAGGACAGGCGGCCTTCAAGCACGCCGCCCGCCACCGGTGTGCTGCTGGTCAGCTCAAAGCGGGCTTTGGTCGGGCGGCACTCGCTGGCGGCCATGCAGAGTTTGGCATCACCCGGATCGGTTGTGGTGCTGCCGCCTCTGATATCAATATTCTTGTTCTGGCGCAGTTGGCCCAGTCCGTCGCCCCAGATGCTCATGCGCACGGCAAAGCTCTTCATCCCCACTTCAATGTTCAGCGCATTGCCGCCCATCAAGGCGCAGCCAAAGCTGGCTTTGCTGTAGCTGGTGGGGGCAGGGGCAGTTGTAGTGGTTTGGGCCAGCGCAGCAGCACTGAGCAGAGACAAGCAGGTGGCAAGGGTTAACAGGCGCATGACCCATCATTTATTTTTTAGCGGCATCTGTCAACGAATCGGATGCCGCACTAGCCAAGAAGAGCAAGGCTGCTAAACAGGAGTCAGAACAAATAAACAGGGATAACAGGTAGGGGCAGCATGAAATTTACATTCGACGGCAAGCTGGTGGTGGCGTTTTCCTCGCGCGCGGTGCTGGACATGGAAGCCGAGCATGCGGTGTTCGCGCAGCAGGGCGAGGCCGCCTATATGAAGCTGCAGCGCCAGCGTCTGAAAAAACCGGCCAAGCCCGGCGTGGCCTTGCCGCTGCTGGCCAAGCTGATGGCGCTCAATGAGGGGCGTGATGATGACCACCGCGTGGTCGAGTGTGTGCTGATCTCGCAAAATGATTATGTCAGCGGTATGCGTGCGTTCAACTCGCTGGCCTATTACGGCATCCACGGCGTGGGCTGCGGCTCGTTCACGCGTGGGGCCGATCCCTTGCGTTACCTTAAGGCTTATCAGGCCACTCTGTTCCTTTCAGCTGATGAGGCCATGGTGCGCCGCGCGCTCGATCAGGGCATTGCAGCGGCGCGTATCTTTGCCCGCACCGGCCATCTGCCGGACCCGGCCGATAAAACCATTCGCCTCGCTTATGACTTTGACGGCGTGCTGGCCAGCGACCAGTCCGAGCGTGTTACCCACGAGCAGGGCATTCCCGCCTTTATCGCGCATGAGAACAGGAATATGCACATGCCCATGCCGCCCGGTCCGTTCCGTCCGGTGCTGGAGGCGTTTCACAAGCTGGCGCGTGAGGGGCATCCCATTCATAACGCCATCTTCACGGCGCGGCCGTGGCCGAGCAACCAGCGCCTGATTTCAACGCTCGACCGTTGGGGGCTGGATATTGGCGAGGCGCATTTTACCGGCAGCGAGCCCAAGGCCGGTTTTCTTGAGCGCTTTGCGCCAGATATGTATTTTGATGATACGCCCAAGCATGTAAACGGCGCGCATCCACGCGTGCCCACCGGCCATGTTGTGGCTGGTGTGAAGAATGAATGATCTGTCAGTGCGGGCCGGTTAAGCCGCGTATTCTTTTTCAAGAATAGGGTGCATCAGCTCTTCATACTGGCCGGTGACTTCCAGTAATTGCTGCGGGTCATTGCGGTTGACCATCACCAGCAGCGGTTCGCCGCTTTCATAGCGGGCATCAGCGGGCGCCATGAACACGCCGTTACGTTCGCTGCGGTCACTGGGCAGGCGATAGCTGATGTGAAAGAGGGAGTGTTTATCATCGCGGCTCACTGGCGCAACGACCTTGGCCAGGACCGGCACACCCTCGCGCAGCAAGGGCAGGTCATGCTTCCACAGCGGGACAAAGTTATAGATACCCCAGCCCAGTGCGGCGCTGCCGGTCAGAGCCAGTATCAGCGCGCCGGTGCTGCTGCCGGTGATATAAAAGCTCAGCGCCAGCATCAAGGCCGACAGGCCGATGGTCAATTGCCAGGTCACGGCCGGGTGGTGGCCAAGCAGGCGCAGCAGGTGAACGGGGCGCGAAACGGGTCTCTGTTGCATCACATCTGGTAAAAACACCTGTTCGCACTGAGTCGTCAACCCATTGATTTGTCGCATTTGTTGCCGAAATTGGCGGCGATTTTGGTAAATTTTCCCACCTTCCTTATTTTTCCGTGACTTAGACTGCTAAAAGGGCTTGACCGCCCCCCTTAACAATTGCAATTCTGTATATGTTTCAGGCGCTTGGCCGATAGCCTGAAATATGACCTGAAAAGGTGGAGGCAGATATGACCAAGTCCGAGCTGATCCTGCGGTTGTCCGAGAAGAACCCGCATCTTTTTCAGCGTGATATTGAGCGCATCGTGAATGCTATATTCGAGAGCATTACACTGGCGCTGGCACGCGGTCAGCGTGTGGAGCTGCGCGGCTTTGGCGCTTTTTCGGTCAAGAAGCGTGAGGCCCGCACCGGTCGCAATCCGCGCACGGGTGAGGCGGTCGATGTGACGGAGAAGTTCATTCCCTTCTTCAAGACTGGCAAGCAGTTGCGTGACCGCCTGAACGGCGAATCTGGCAGCGCAGACTAAGGCCATGCTGCGCTGGCTGGCGTCTACGCTGATCGTTGCGCCATTTACTCTTATCGTTTTGCTGTTTGCCGTTTCCAACCGGCAGATGATTGATGTCGCGCTATTCCCGCTGCCGGGGCATGCGATGTTGCCGCTCTATCTGCTGGTTCTCACGGTGATGGCGCTCAGCTTCTTTGTGGGGGCGCTGCTCATGTGGGTGTTGGGGTTGTCGGCGCGGGTAACGGCGCGGCGTGCCAGCAAGCGCGTGGCCAAGCTTGAGCTGGAGCTGGCGGAATTACGCGCGGCGGCGCTGCGGGCTGACGCTGCGCCACTCTCGGGCGGCAGCTCCTCGGTGCCATCTTTATCGGCACCGCTCTACTAACCAATTGATAATCCACAAACCTGTCAGCTTGTATTGGGCGCAAAGCTCTGCTTTATTCCCCTTCTGTCATTTTTAGAGGTTAACGCTATGAACTGGTTGTCCAATTTCGTCCGTCCCAAAATCCGCGCGCTGGTGCAAAAGCGCGATGTGCCGGACAATCTCTGGCAGAAATGCGTGAACTGCGACGCCATGCTGTTCAACCGCGACCTGGAGGCCAACCTGCAGGTCTGCCATCATTGCGGCCACCATCTGCGTCTGGATGTCGAGGCCCGTCTCGCCATGATGTTTGACGGCGGTACCTATAACGAGATGCCGCTGCCCAAGGTGCTGCTCGACCCGCTCAAGTTCCGCGACCAGAAGAAGTACACCGACCGTCTGAAGGACGCGCAGAGCAAGCGCAACCGTCAGGACGCGCTGGTGGTGGGGGAAGGCCTGATCGGCGGTCATCCGGCGGTTGTTGCCGCGTTCGATTTCAATTTCATGGGTGGCTCCATGGGCATGGGTGTGGGTGATGGCATTGTGGCCGCTGCCCAGCTCGCCGTGCAGAAGAAGGCCGCTTTCATCACCGTGCCGGCTTCGGGCGGCGCGCGTATGCAGGAAGGCATCCTCTCGCTCATGCAGCTGCCGCGTACCGTCATTGCGGTAGAGCAGGTGAAGGAAGCCGGGCTGCCGTTCATCGTGCTGCTGACTGACCCCACCACCGGTGGCGTTACCGCCAGCTTTGCCATGCTGGGCGACATTCATATTGCCGAGCGCGGCGCCCTGATCGGCTTTGCCGGTGCCCGCGTGATTGAAAGCACCATCCGCGAGACGCTGCCGGAAGGTTTCCAGCGTGCGGAATATCTCAAGGATCACGGCATGGTCGATATCGTCGTGCACCGCAAGGACCTGCGCGCTACGCTGGTGCGTGTGATTGACCTCTTGCTGGGCGGCAAGAAGCGCGCCGCTTAAGTCAGACTGTCACGTCTCAATAAAAAACCCCGCCGGTTAAGGGCGGGGTTTTTGTTTGTAGGCGGCTCCGGCCTAAGCCGGTTTAAACCGTTTAAGCTGAGTAGCTACAGCGGCAGGGCTGACGGCAAAAGCTTTAGCCATTTCATTCACATTGCCAAATTTCCCGATACGTAGCGCACAGCGAATGGCCTGGCGCGGGATAAGCAGGTTAAGGGCAAAGATATTCGCTGCCTGCTCCTGTTGATTGGGCGTTTCGGTTGAGTAGTGTGCAGGCGTATCCGCAGGTACAGGGCCATGGCCGAGTGCGATATGCCCTAAAGCATGGGCCAGAGCAAAGCGCTGGCGGATAGTCGGTTCCTGCGCATTGAGCAAGATCAGCGGGCGTGTGTTTTCGCTCTGGGGCCCGGGCATGGTCAGGCTGGCCGTATAATCCGCAGTGGCTGGGGCATAGCGCACATCAACGCCCATATGCTTGGCGACCTGACCGATGCTAATAGGCACTGTCGTCCGGTTAACTCCGCAGCGTTTAAGCATCTGGTCAGCGGCATACTCAGCCGGGCTGACAAAAGCCAGCGAGACCGGGCGCGGTGTATCCCGTGCCGTGAGAAAATGGAACTGGTCGCGCAATTCGCTCAGCAGGGTGCTTTCAATCAGGAAAAAATCGCTCAGTTTCATGGGGCGCCGCCTGTCGTCTTGTCTGTTTATCGTTACAGGCAGTCCAGCACACTCACGCGTTAATTTAAAGCTGGTTGCGAGAAAAAACCCCGCCGGTTAAGGGCGGGGTTTTTGCTTTGGCTTTAACAGCCGCGTTTAAACGTTGCTTTCAATCCACTTCTGCAGATCGGCCGGGGGCAGGGCGCCCACTTTGGTCGCTACAACCTGCCCGCCCTTGAACAGCATGAGGGTGGGGATGGAGCGCACGCCATACTTGGTCGGGGCCATCGGGTTATCGTCGATATTGACCTTGGCCACAGTCACCTTGCCGGCGAGGTTGGCGGCAACCGCTTCAAGACCCGGGGCCAGTGCTTTGCACGGGCCGCACCATTCAGCCCAGAAGTCCACCAGCACCGGCTCGCTGGACTTGAGAACGGCGGCTTCAAATTCGCTATCAGATACGGCTTTGGTATTGGCACCCATAATGCGTTGCTCCTTCAGAATGTCTTTACCTTAAATAGGCGCTCGGCCTGTGAGGGTCAAGCGGGGCGGCGGGACTCGGGTACTCTGGCGGCTCGGCGTTAGTTTTGCGGGGCGTGCGCGTCCAGAATTGCTGTCGGAATCGGCATGAGCTCCGGAATATTGGTCCAGAGCAGTAGGGCCTGTATCTGCTTGCCGGGATAGAGCGGAGCCAGTACCGCACGGTAACTGGCCAGCTGGCGCAGATAGGCGGCGGGCACGTCGCTCACCTGCCGGGCGGGCGGGCGGTTGGTCTTGAAGTCGATGATATAGACCGTGTCGCCATCCACCGCGAGGCGGTCAATCTGCCCGGCAATTACGCGGCTGCCAATCAAACCGGTGACCGGGACTTCGGCCCGGCTGTGCGGGCCAAACAGATGGGCAAAGGCGGCGCCTTCAATAACAGCCAGCACTTCATCCAGTGTTTTGTGGGCAGCGGCCGGGGGCAGATGCGCCAGCCAGCGCAGACCCGCCGCGCGGCGCTGCGGTGCGGGCAGGTCCGGCAGGGTTTGCAGCAGGCGGTGAATGGTAATGCCGCGCTGCCAGCGCCAGCTATCATCTTCGGCCAGCGGCGAGAGGATGGGGGCATCATCCTCTTCCTTGGCAGGGGTGAGCGGGCGCGCAGGCAACGGCTCGGCCGCAGGGGGCTGCATCAGCCAGTCCGGCAGGCTGGCCAGCGGTGCGCTGGTGCTTTGGGTGGGGCCGTGTTTTTCGTGGCGGCGCATATCACCGGTCTGTTCAAAGCACAGGCCTGCGCCTTGCCAGCCCATATCCGGCAGCAGGGCTGTAAAGTCATACGGTTGGGTTTGAGCCGCCAGCCGCAGCATGCCGCGCTCAGCCAGTTGATACCAGCTGGCCGCGCCGCTGCTGCTCTCGGGCGCAGCTTCCTGATTGCCTTTCAGCCAGCTGCCAATAATCAGCCAGTCTTCAGCACGGGTGAGCGCCACATAGAGCAGGCGGTGATATTCCTCCAGCTCCAGCTGGCGCAATTGCTGGCGGCGGGCGCGGGCCGGGGCGGCCTCGTCCTTGCGTGGGGCGACCATGGGCGGGGCGCTCATGTCCGGGTCGACCAGCATTTCATTCTTGTCGCTCGCGCTGGCATAGGCATCGGCCAGAATGACCACCGGCGCTTCCAGCCCCTTGGAGCCATGCACGGTCATGATGCGCACCTGATCGCCCGCTTGCTCCAGCTCACGCTTGATAACGGTGTTGTCGCTTTCAATCCAGTGCAGGAAGCCTTGCAGCGAGGGTGTTTCGCGCTGTTCAAACTGCAGGGCAATGGCCAGCAATTCATCAAGCGGGTCGGCCGCTTCCGGGCCCAGGCGCCCCAGCATGGCGCGTTTGCCAGAGATGCTGTCAGCCGGGCAGGGCTGCGCCAGCAAGCGGGCCATGAGCGTGTAAGGGGTAATGCGGTCGGCCTCTTTAAGCCAGCCCGCCAGCCACGCGGCCAGCGGACGGGTGGCCTCATGCCGACCCAGACTTTGCCACAAATTCAGCGGCTGACGATGATGGGCTATGGCAAACAGCTGCGCATCATCAAGGCCGATCAGCGGGCCTTTGAGGACACAGGCTAAAGTCAGGTCATCTTCCGGCAGTAGCAGGAAGCGGGCAAAGGCCAGCACATCTTCTACCGCCAGCTGGTCAAGCAGCTTCATGCGGTCAGCACCGGCCACCGGCACGCCCAGCTGTTTGCAGGCGCGGATCAGCTCCGGCACAAAGGCGCCGCGCTGGCGCACCAGCACCATGATATCGCCATAACGAACGGCGCGGCTGCGGGCGGGCAGCTGGGTCTGGCTATCGACCCACTGGCGGATTTGTGCGGCAATCACACGGGCCAGTTTGGTGCGCGGATGCGCATTGCCGGTCCGTTGCAGCGGTAGCCGCCAGCTGGTGTCGTCCTGTTTTTTCTGGCCCGGTGCGGGCGGCCACAAATCCACCCGGCCCGGCAGGCGCTGATGCACGCTGATATGGTGCTGATAATCGGGCAGGCCCTGCGCCGCTTCATCCTGCGCAAAGACGGCATCGACCGCAGCCAGCACTGCCGCCACCGTGCGGAAGGACACCACAAAGTCCACCTTCTCAAAATGCAGCTGGGCCTGCAGTGCCTGCTGGCGGATTTCGTCACGCGCCGCGATAAAGGCCTGTGGCCGCGCGCCCTGAAAACTGAAGATCGATTGCTTGAAGTCGCCCACGGCAAACATGGTGCGGGCTACATCTGCGTCATAGCGGCCGCTGCCGCTATAGAACTCGCTGGTCAGCGCCTTGAGCAATTGCCATTGCAGCGGGTTGGTGTCCTGCGCTTCATCCACCAGCACATGATCAATACCGCCATCCAGTTTGAACAGCACCCAGCTGGCCGCGCCCGGCCCGGTGACCAATGCGGTGGCGCGGGCAATCAGGTCGTCAAAGTCCAGCGCCAGCTGATGGGCTTTGAGCTGCTGATATTCCAGCAGCAAGCTGGCGGCGTAGATGATGAGGGCGGCGCTGGTGGTATAAGTGCGCACCGCACGGCGCTGCTCGATAAAGGCCAGACAGGCCTGCGCTTCCTCATCCAGATTTTCAATCACGTCGGGCTGAGCGGTGGCAATCGCTTTAACAGCCAGGTCTTTCAGGCGGTTGCCGTCAGCAGTGAGATAGACGCTAAAATAGCTCTCCAGCATATCAGCGCGCTGCTGTGCATCCTGACAGGCCAGCCATGCATTAAGCTGCGCGGCGCGGGTTTTATCCTTGCTGCCGGTGCTGGCGGCCAGCGTCTGCAGCGCATGGCGCAGCTTGTCCTCTGCGCGGGCGCCGGGCTGGCAGAAGGCGGCTACCAGCTTGTCCTCGGTCAGGCCCTCGGGCAGGCCCAGCAGGGCATGCAGGCGGGCAATTGGCAAGCCATGACCTGCGCCCAGCACCGGCTCCAGCTGGCTGCGCTGGGCGATGATGGCGCCATCCAGCTCGGGGAATTTTTCGGGGCCGAATTTTTCCAGCAGATGGGTAATGGCGGCATCCAGCTCACCAAGCGGGGCCCCGGCCGCGCGTTCAAAAATATGCTGACGGGCTTCATCCAGCAGGGCGCGGCTGGCGCGTTCATCCAGCACGTTAAAGCCCACCGGCACCCGCGCTTCCAGCGGAAAGCGGGCCA
>Ga0255220_1000229_pt1 | contig 24838 bp, 25 predicted proteins | sample Miss_Colum_RepB__FD_188423 | JGI IMG/M metagenome (GOLD analysis project Ga0255220, IMG submission 188423) | Freshwater microbial communities from Mississippi River, Louisiana, United States - Miss_Colum_RepB_8d | ecosystem: Environmental > Aquatic > Freshwater > River | place: USA: Louisiana...
CACCTGCCTCGCCGTTCAGTGCCAGCGCCCGTGCGTACAGCTCGCGATGTGCCAGTCCGGTCAGCCGCTGCGCCAGCCGCACCGCCCGGCTGGTGCCCAGTTCCGGCACCAGGCTGGCCAGCAGTTCCTGCGGATCGATCGATGTGCTCGCCGACGCTTGCGCGTCGAGCGCCGTCGCCGGCGCGCGTCCGATCGCGATGACGAACTCGCCGCGTGTGCGCTCCGGGCGCTGCGCGAGCCATTGCGGCGCGTCGGCCGCCGCACCGCGCCAGATTTCTTCGAAGGTCTTGGTCAGTTCGCGCCCGATGGCAATGGTCCGCTGCGCGCCGAAGTGCTGCGCGATCGCCTCCAGCGTGGCCGTGATCCGGTGCGGCGCCTCGTACAGCACCAGCGTTGCGCCGGCCTGGTCGGCCGCCTGCGCGACGAGCTTCAGGCGGGCGTCCCGGTTCGACGAACGCGCCGGCAGAAAGCCCTCGAACAGGAACGGTCCGTCGGGCAGGCCGGCGGCCGACAGCAGCGCGGTGACCGCGCTCGGTCCGGGAATCGGTACCACCGCAAAGCCGGCCTCGTGCGCGGCTGCGACGATTGCATTGCCCGGATCACTGATCGCCGGAGTTCCTGCGTCGCTGACCAGCGCCACCGAGTGTCCGGCCCGCAGATGCTCGAGCACCGACTGAGCGGCTCGCTGCTGGTTGTGCTCGTCGGCCCGGATCGTACGGGCACGCGCGCCGACATGGCGCAGCAGCACCTGCGTGACGCGGGTGTCCTCGGCCGCTACGAGCTCGACCTCGAGCAGGATCCGTCTGGCCCTCTCGCCTAGATCGGAGAGATTACCGATCGGCGTGGCCACTACATACAATCGACTGGTCATGCACATGCCTCCGGGATCCGCGCGTCAGCGTGAAGGCTACGCCGCCGAACAACGCGCCCTCGATTATCTGCTGCGCCGCGGGCTGGTGCTGGTCGCGCGCAATTTCCGGGTCAGGCTCGGCGAGCTGGATCTGGTGATGACACACGGCCAGGAACTGGTGTTCATCGAGGTGCGCCGTCGCGGCCGCAGTGGTTTTGGTGGCGCCGCCGCCAGTGTTACACCGCTCAAACAGATGCGCGTGCGCCGCGCGGCCCAGGCGTTCATGCTTGCTCGCTTCGGCCAGGGTGCCTGGCCCGCGCTGCGCTTTGACGTGGTCGCCATCGACGGTGAGCAGATCAACTGGATTGCGGGGGCGTTTTAAACAACGGCGGCTTGCGGCGCGGGACTATAATCGATGGACATGAACCTCGTTGCGCGCATCAGCAGCCACTTTGACGAAAGCGTCCGGCTCAAGCAGTCGGCCGCCGAGATTCTCGCCGCCCCGATCGCCGACGCGGTCGAGCTGCTGGTTGCGGCGCTGGCCTCCGATCGCAAGATTCTGGCCTGTGGCAATGGCGGCTCGGCTGCCGATGCGCAGCACTTCGCCGCGGAACTGATCGGTCGCTTCGAGCGCGAGCGACCGGAGCTTGCGGCGATTGCGTTGACCACCGACAGCTCGATCCTGACCGCGGTTGCCAACGACTATCGTTTCGACGAGATCTTCGCCAAGCAGGTGCGTGGGCTGGGGCAGGCCGGCGATGTGCTGATCGGCATCTCCACCAGCGGCAATTCGGCCAATGTGATCGCTGCCATCGAGTCTGCGCATGATCGCGCAATGCGGGTTGTTGCGCTCACCGGACGCGACGGTGGCCGCATCGGACAGATGCTGCAGGCAGGCGACGTCCATCTGTGCGTGCCGCATCAGCGCACCGCCCGCATCCAGGAAGTGCACCTGCTGATCATCCATTGCCTGTGCGACGGCATCGATGCGACGCTGCTTGGCGAACAGGATTGAACCGCGATTGCCGGCCCGGTGGTCCGGCGCATGGAGAACCCGCAATGAGCAGAACCACAGCATCATCGAACCCCGTCCAGACCTCTTCGCGAGCGCCGGCGCGCACAGTTTCCAGCCGGCTGATGCTGGCAGGCGTGCTTGCCGCCGCGGTGCTGCAGGCCGGCTGCGCCGCAGTGGCAGTGACCGGCATCTCGATGGGCGCGCTATCGATCGCCGATCGGCGCACCGTCGGCACCCAGACCGAAGATCAGGGCATCGAGTTCAAGGCGATGCAGCATCTGAGCAAGCTCGATCCGATGGCCAATGTCAGCGCGACCAGCTTCAACCGCAAGCTGCTGCTGACCGGCCAGGTGCCTGACGACAAGACGCGTCGCGAGGCCGCCGCGATCGCCACTCGCATCGAGCAGGTTCGCAATGTGCACAACGAACTGGCGGTTGGGTTCAAGGCGACGGTCGCCACGCAGGCCAAGGATTCGTCGATCACCGCGCAGGTCAAGGCTCGCCTGTTCGACGCCAAGGATCTTCAGGCCAACACCATCAAGGTCATCACCGAGAGCGGCGTCGTCTACCTGATGGGCATCGTCACGCGTGCCGAGGGTGACCATGCAGCCAAGCTCGCCAGCCTGGTGTCCGGCGTACGGCGTGTGGTGACGGTGTTCGAATACGTGTCGCCCGACGAGCTCGCGCGCATCGAGCGCGCCGCGCGCGAGTCTTCGCAGAAGTGACTGGCCGGCGGTCGCCGGCGATGTGCCTGCGACGAGACGCTTGCCTGACGCGCGGGCCCGCTCAGGCGTCCGGGTATTCGGACACTTCCACCAGGTTGCCGTCCGGATCGCGAAAGTAGACTGAGCGCAGTGCACCGAGCGCTCCGCGACGCGCGACCGGTCCGGCCTCGATCGCGATCTGCTCGCGCTGCAGATGGGCGATCACATCGTCAAGCGGCACCGCCGCAATCAGGCAGAAATCTCCCGAGCCAAAGGTGGGCACCCGCGCCTTGGTCGGTGTTTCAGTCGCGCGGTCCTGCAAGTTGATCTTCTGGCTGCCGAACAGCAGCGCATGGCGTGGCTGTCCTTCCGGGCCGCGAAAGAACTCGCGGCGCATGCCCAGCGCCCGTTCGTAGAAGCGGGTGCTTGCTTCGATGTCGGTCACCGTCAGCACCAGGTGGTCGACACGATCGATCAGTGCGGGAGTCGTCATCGTCATTCGGGCTCGACGCCGAGCGCGACCAGAAAACGCGAGACCATGTTGTAGGCGGCGATCACCGCGACCAGTTCAACGGTCTGCTGCTCCGACAAGCAGGCGCGTACCTGCGCGAAGGTGGCGTCACTGACCTGCACGTTGCGGGTCATCTCGAAGGTCAGTGCGATCGCCGCTCTTTCCGCGTCGTCGAACAGTTGCGTATTGCGCATCGCGGCCTGCGGGTCGCGCATCGCGTCGATCTGGGCCTGAGTGCCGCCGGCCTTGATGAACACCGGCGCGTGCTGAATGAACTCATATTCGGCGCCGTTGAGCACCGCAACCACGCACATGCCGATCTCGCGCAGCTTTGCGTCCAGCGTCAGCGCATTGCGCACCGCGCCCAGATAGGTGTTCCAGCCGGCGGCCAGCGCCGGGCTGCGTAGCAGCATCCGGTCCAGGTTCAGCAGCGTGCCGCCGCGCCGCTTGCGGATCGCATCGACGATCTCGGCCGGTTCGGCGATATCGGTTGGTACGTAAGGAATGCGGGACATCAGGACTGCTCCTCGTGGTGTGTTCAGCTGACCCATCCGCCTGCGAACGGAATGCTCTGGCCGACGAAAAAATCGACTTCGCTGCTGGCCAGGAACACCGCGAACAGCGCGTCCTCATGCGCGCTCGCCAGCCGACCGGCCGGAACCTCGCGCTTCAGACGCTCCTGAAATGCCGGCAGTGCCTGCACCTCAGGGCCGTAGTACATCGGATTCTCAACGAAATTCTGCGCGATCAGGTTCACGCGCACCTTGTGCGGCGCGACCTCCGCGCCGACCGCGCGCACATACGAAACCTGCGCGCCGCGCGCGGCGCTGTATGCCGAGGTGCGCTTTTGGCCGCGAAACGCGGTCGCACTGCCCATCACAACGACCTTGCCGGCCTGCCGCTCGATCATCTGCGGCAGCACGCCGCGCATCAGCCCGGGCAGCGGGTCGACGATATGCGCGAACACGTTGCGCCATTCGGCATCGCTGACCTCGGTGGCGCGAGTCGACGGTGCCGGCACGCCCAGATTTGCGATCAGTACATCCACAGGACCGGCCTCGCGCACCGCCGTCTCGGCGATCGCGCCGCCATTCATCACGCGCCGGTCGGCGATCACCTGCGCGCCATGCGCGGTGAACACCTCGCACAGCACCGGGCCCATGAAGTCATCTGCCTGCGTGATGAGCACACGCTTGCCATTCAGGCTGTCGCCGATCCTGTTCATCTGCTGCCTCCATTGGCGTGTTCCGCCGGCCGCGATTCTAAGCGATGGCTGCTGTGGCAGACTTGCCGGATGAGCAAAGCCCAGTCCGCAGCCGGTACCCCGGTTTACCTGATTTCGCCGTCCAGCGCGATCGCGGCCGACGCGCCGCTTGAGCTGGCGCTGGCGAACCTGCAGGCCGCCGGCTTCGCGCCCAGGCTCGATCGGGCCGCGCGCAAGGTGCGCCAGCGCTTTGCCGGCAGCGATGCCGAGCGGGCCGGCGCATTCGCCCGGGCGGCCGCGCAGCCCGCGCGCATCGTGATGATCACCCGCGGCGGTTACGGTCTGACGCGCATCCTGCCGATGCTCGATTACGAGGCGCTCGCGGCCAGCGGCAAACAGTGGGTCGGACTGTCGGACTTCACCGCATTTCACCTGGCGATGCTCGCGCGCGCCGGCGCCGCCACTTGGGCTGGTCCGGCGCTGCTTGATGATTTCGTCATGCCGGATGGCGGGGCGCTCGACGAGGTTACGGTCGACGGTTTTCGCGAGGCGATGGACGGTCTGCTCGAGGCGGTCGGTTTCAGGTGCTCCGGCCCGTCCGGCGTCGAGGCGCGTGGCACGCTGTGGGGCGGTAACCTGAGCATCGTGTGCAACCTGCTCGGGACGCCCTGGTTTCCGCAGGTTGATGGCGGCATCCTGTTCCTGGAGGATGTCAACGAGCATCCGTACCGGGTCGAACGGATGCTCTCGCAATTGCTGCATGCCGGCGTACTCGACAAGCAGGCGGCGATCCTGCTCGGCCACTTCAATCGCTACCGGCTCGCCGACGCCGATCGCGGTTTCGACATGCCAAGCGTCGTGCGCTGGCTGCGCGCGAACACAGGCACCCCGGTGATCACCGGTCTGCCGTTCGGCCATGCGAGTCCGAAACTGACGCTGCCACATGGCGCGACAGTGGCGCTGGCCACCGAGGGTCGCACCTGCTACCTGGTGCTCGATGAGCATCATCATCACGCAGACGATCATCATCGACATTCCCATGACGCCGGCTGACCCAGCCCGGCTACTGCACTGCACCTTGCCATGACCGACACTGCCCGTCCGCTGTGGACCCCGAGCGCCGAGCGCGTTGCCAACTCGGGCCTGACCCGCTACCTGAACTGGCTTGCCGACACCCACGGTCGGCGCTTTGATGACTACGAGTCGCTGTGGCAGTGGTCGGTGGACGATCAGGAAGGCTTTTGGGCCAGCCTGTGGGATTTCCTCGGTGTGCGCGCGCACAGTGGCTATCAGCAGGTGAGCGGCCAAGCCGGGATGCCCGGCGCCCAGTGGTTCCCGGGGTCGACGCTGAACTTCGCCGAACATCTGCTCGCGCATGCGCATCATCCGGATGCGCACAGCAAGCCGGCGATCGTGTTTCGCAGCGAGATCGTGCCCAGGCAGGAAGTTGCCTGGTCACAGCTCGCGGCCGACACCGGCGCGCTGACCGCGACGCTCGAGCGGCTCGGACTGGAGGTGGGCGATCGTGCGGTCGCCTACATGCCGAACATCCCGCAGACCGTGGTCGCGATGCTGGCCACCACCAGCATCGGCGCGATCTGGTCATCCTCGTCGCCTGACATGGGCCCGGTCAGCGTGCTCGATCGCTTCCGCCAGATCGAGCCAAAGGTGCTGTATGCGGTCGACGGCTATCGCTACGGCGGCAAGGATTTCGACCGGTTGCCCACGGTGCGCGAACTGGTTCGCCAGTTGCCGACCGTGCACACCGTGGTGCTGGTGCCTTACCTGAACCCCGGCGCATCGCTCGAGGATCTGGACGCCGGCCCGGACGCGCAGGGCAACCCGCGTCAGGTGCGCGTGGTGCGCTGGAGCGAAGCGCTCGCCCAGCCGGCCGCACCGCGATTTGCGTCGCTGCCATTCGAGCATCCGCTGTGGATCGTCTACTCGTCCGGCACCACCGGCATGCCCAAGCCGATCGTGCATGGGCACGGCGGCACGACCCTGGAAAATCTCAAGGGCAACGTGATTGCCCGCGACTTGTCTGAGCGAGATCGTTTCTTCTGGTTCTCGTCGACCAGCTGGATCATGTGGAACCTGTGGGTCGGGACGCTTTCGGTCGGCTGCACCGCGCTACAGTTCGATGGCAATCCGGGTCATCCGGACCTGAGCACCTTGTGGCGTTTCGCCGAGCAGGAGCGCGCCACCTTCTTTGGCATCAGTCCGGCATTCATCGCGCTGAACATCAAGGCCGGTATGAAGCCGCGCGAGCAGTTCGACCTGTCGGCGCTTCGCACCATCGGCTCCACCGGCTCACCGCTGACCGAGGACGCCTATCGCTGGATCTATGAGCAGGTGCATCCGGATGTCCTGCTCGCGTCCATCTCTGGCGGCACCGACCCGGGCACCGCGTTTCTCGACTCCTGTCCGAACCTGCCGATCTACGCCGGCGAGATGCAGTGTCGTGGTCTGGGCTCGGCGGTCTATTCATACGACGATGCCGGTCATCCGCAGATGGAGGCGGTCGGTGAGCTGGTCTGCGCCAAGTCCATGCCGTCGATGCCGCTGTACTTCTGGAACGATGACGGCGGGCGGCGCTACTTCGAGAGCTACTTCGATACCTTCCCGGGTCCGCCGAACGTCTGGCGTCATGGCGACTGGCTCAAGCTGATCCGTCGTCCGGAGTCGATCACCGGCGTCATCTACGGTCGCTCCGACTCAACGATCAACCGGCACGGCATCCGGATGGGCACCAGCGAGCTGTACCGGGTCGTCGAGGAATTCGATGAGGTCGCCGACTCACTGGTCGTCGATCTGGAATACCTGGGCCGTGACTCGTACATGGCGCTGTTCGTCGTGTTGCGTGAGCCGGGCAGCGGCGCGGCTGGCGTCGGCTCGAAGGGGTCGGCGCTGCAAGGCGCTCAGGCCGGGGCATCAGCGAGCGCCAACGCAGCGCCGGGTGCTGGTGCGCTCGGCGCGAGCGCTGCCGACACCGGTGTGAGCCTTGCGCTCAAGAAGGCATTGCTTGATGCGATTCGCACCAAGCTCTCGTCGCGTCATGTGCCCAATGATGTATTCGCGATTCCCGAGGTGCCACGCACGATTTCTGGCAAGAAGATGGAGGTGCCGGTCAAAAAGATCCTCCTCGGTCAGCCGGTTGAAAAGTCGGTGAACCGCGACTCGATGGCCAACCCGGGCAGCATCGACTGGTTCGTCGGGTTTGCGGCCGGGCGTGGCGTTTGAATGCCGCGTCGCGCATGACCGGGACGCCGGAGCTTGGGGCCGGGCGCAGGCGCTGATCCGGTTGGCATGATTACGCACGACCTGGCTGGAACGCGACGCTGAGCGCAGGCTTTTCGCGATCCGTTCCGAATGGCATGATCACCGAGCCGCCGCGGCCGTGTCGCCGCTGGTGGTTCGAGGGCTTCGTGCAGATTGCGCGACGGCCATGATCTGAACTGATCGATCGCGGGAGATCCGATGTCCTCTGGCAATGAGCGCAGCGTGCAGCCGCTGTGCAACCTGGAGCGCCTGGCGCGCGTGATGCATGAGCGCGGGCTCGATGGGCTGGTGCTGACCCAGCCCTACGATGTGTATTACATGAGTGGCTTCAACGCCACCGCGCACAAGGGCGACGAGCCACGGCCCTACGCGTTCGTGATCTCGCGTGCCGCGCTGCGCGAACCGGTGCTGATCGTCGCCGACTACTACCTGGGCAACTTCCTGACCGCGCCGATCTGGGTGCAGGACATCCGGCCGTTTCGCGCGGTGATGATGCCGCTTGATGTGCCGCCCGCGCGCCAAGACATTGACCGGTTCATCCCGGCCACCGGCGAGGGGGTCGGTTGGGTCGAGCGCGCACGCGCGAATTTTGCGTTCGACATGAAGTCTTGCGTGCTCGGCGCGATCCGTGACCTGGGCCTGGACGGCAAGCGGATCGGCTTTGACGATCTGGGTTATGGCATGCGCCTTGGTCTGCCGGCATTCGCGCTGGCAGACGCCTATGACTGCATGATGGACACCCGTGCCATCAAGACAGCCGGTGAAATCGAGCGGCTCAAGGCAGCCACTGCGCTGAATGAACGGGCGATCCGCGGCGCGATCGCGCGCTGGGACCCCAAGATGAGCTGGGCCGACTTCACTCGGATCTACGATGAGTCCGTACTCGCGCTTGGCGGTTTCGTGCGTGACCCGGGCGGCATGGTCTGGGGCCATCCGTCCGGCTCTGACGCGGCAATCACGCTGCAAACCGGTCGCGAGCAGGAGTTGGTGTCACGTGGCACCCATGTGATGTTCGACTGTCATGGCACGCTCGATCTGTACTGCTGGGATGGCGGCAAGACCTGGGTGGCCGGTGCCGATCCGACCCCCGAGGGAGCGCGCAACGCGAAGGCCACCGCTGCAGTCGCCGAGACGATCCTGGCCGCGATGCGACCGGGTGTGAGGATCAGCGAGTTGCAGCGCCTGGCGCGCGAGGCCTATCGCAAGGCCGGCCATCCGGATGCCGATTCCACGGTGACCTTCTTTCACGGTCTGGGCCTGTCGCACATGGACGTGCCGATCGAGCGCGCCGATGGCCGATCCAACGCAGACTGGGTCCTCGAGCAGGACATGGTGGTGCCGATGCATCTGTTGTGCCCGGGCGGGCAGCGAGATCGCTGGTGGCTCGAAGACGTGGTGCACGTCGCTGCGCAGGGCAGCAGACCCCTGTTTTCCTGGGGTTTCGAGGCGATCTGAGCGGCAGGCGGCCGGGCCCGCGAGCCCGGCCGCGCAAGTGCCTGTCGATCAGGGCTTGAACTGATAACCGGCGCCGATCGCCGCGTTTGCCGGAATCGGGGGCAGGTCCGAGAACAGCTGCGGGTTTTTCTTCATCACGTTGAGCATGAAGCTCGCGTCGATGTGCTTGTTCACGTCGAAGGTCGATTTCAGGAAGCCAAGCCGGTGCAGCCGGTCCTGGGCGCTCCACAGAGCCCGATAATTGTTCGCTGACAGTCTGCGGTCCGCCTGCTGGATGTTGAACTGCATCGCGGTCTCCGCGATTTCAGGCTTCAGGCCCGGGATCCAGCGGGTTGCAACCTGCGCGGCCGCCTTGGGGTTCGCGCGCATCCACTGGTCGGCCTCGGACACCGCGGCCAGGAACTTCTCGATGGTCGCGCCGTTCTTGGCCACCCAGTCGCGGGTGGCGACATTGAAACCGAGGTACGAAATTACGTCGCCGCCACGGATTACTTCGATCGCGCCGGGCACATCCTTGGTCGCGACGATCGGCCACGGATCCCAGGAAGAGAATGCGTCGATGCCCTTGGCGAGCAGCGCCACCGTCATGTCAGGTGGCGGGGTATTGACCAGCGTGACGTCGGCGGGCGTGAGTCCTGCCTTCTCGAGCAGGGCCAGGATGTACAGATGGTTGATGGTTCCGAACGAAGCCGCGATCTTCTTGCCCTTGAGCGTCTTCAGGTCGCCCTTGACGATTCCGGCATCGCCACGCGCGATCACCGCCATCGTTGCATCCGAGCCCAGCTTCGTTGCATTACCGCTGTAGTTGGCGAGCGCGACCAGATCCATTCCGCGCAGAACCGCCCCGATCATCGGTACGCCGACCTGCACGATCTCACTTTCCCCGGCCTGCAGTGCGTTCAATGCATCCACCCCGGTCGCATACGGCCGGGCAATCGTGACATCGAGGCCTTGTTTTTCGAAGAACCCGCGCTCAAGCGCGATCGGCAGGCCGACCTGGTCGATGCCGGTGACCATGCCGGCCTTGAGCTTGACCATCTGCTGCGCGTGGCTCAGCGACGCGAACAGCAACGCGCACAGGAACAATAATGCTCTCTTGGACATAAGTTTCTCCTACTGGTTTTGAGGGATCGGATCGATGCGCGACACCCAGTAATACCGCGCAATCGCATGCAACTGCTGGGGGTCGACCCCCCGGACTTCGACGGAATCGTCGGTGGTGCCCGAGACCCGCCCGAAACGCTGGAACATCAGCACATGAAACCGTTCCGGACGGAACGGCAGCGTCACGATCAGGTTCACCCGCGCTCTGGTGCGATCGATCTGCGGCGAGACCTTTCCTGGCGCAACCGCAAACAGCCAGATTGTCCAGAGCAGGTACAGGGCGAGCGCGGCGAGCACGATGCGCACCTGCGGCGAGCGCAGGATCGTGCTCATGCGCGCCTCCCCTGGCCGGCATCGCCCATCACGCCGATCGTACCTTTTGCAACACAAGCGCCGACAGCGACTTGAACCGATCATCGTCGATCAGCGCGTCCCAGCGGCGAGGATGCGCGAGCGGCACCTCGATTTCGGTCAGCACTGTGCCACGCGACAGCACGATGACGCGGTTTGCCAGGAACACCGCCTCTGCGACGTCATGGGTGATGAAAACCACCGTCGTTCGACGTTCCTGCCAGATCCGAAGAAGCTCTTCCTGCAAAGACATCCGGGTCTGCGCATCGACGCTCGCGAACGGCTCGTCCATCAGCAGAACGTCCGGATGGTTGGCCAGTGCCCGCACCACACCGACGCGTTGCTGCATGCCGCCCGACAGTTCATTCGGATAGCGCGCCGCCGCTGCCGACAATCCGGCGAGGTCGAGGAACTCGCGGGCGATTTTCTCGCGCTCGCCTTTGGCGATGCCTCGCATCTTCGGGCCGAACGCGACGTTCTCCAGCACCGTTTTCCAGGGGAACAACGCGAACGACTGGAATACAACGCCGCGGTCGGGCCCCGGCCCATGAACCGTGCGCCCGTCGACCAGCACTTCGCCGCTGCTTGCCGGCAGAAAGCCGGCGATCATGTTCAGGATCGTCGTCTTGCCGCACCCGGAGGGGCCGACGACGGCGACGAACTCGCCCGGCTTGACCGTCAGCGACACCTCGCGCACTGCGGTGACCTCCGAGCCGGCGTACGGATCGAAGTAGGTCTTCGAAAGCTTGTTCAAGACGAGACTCTTCACGCTGCCCCTTTTCTGCCGCCCGTTTCGATGCGCTTGCGCGTCAGCCTCATTGCCGTTGCACCATGCCCCAGCGTTGTCCGGTCGCCCGCTCGATCGGCGCTAGTACCCAGGCGTCGACGATGAACCAGAGCACTCCGAGCACGATCATGCCAAGCATGATTTCGACCACTGACCCGGCCCGCCGCGCATCGAACATCAGGAAGCCGATGCCGCTGGTGCCGACGATGATCTCCGCCGCGATCAGTGCGCGCCAGCCATACCCGAGCCCGTTGCGTAGTCCCGTCACGATATTCGGCAGAGCGCCAGGCAGCACGACTTCCCGGATGATCGCCAGCGGCGATGCGCCAAGGCTCTTGGCGGCCCGGTGCATGTCGAGCGGAATCGCCCGCACCCCGAGGACCGTGTTCAGCACGATCGGGAACAGCACCGTGTACACGATGATCAAGGTCATTGTCGTCAGCCCGAAGCCGAACCAGATCAGCAGAATCGGCAGCCAGGCGATGTCGCCGATCGCCTGAAAGAACAGCAGCACCGGCCAGAGCGCGTCATGGGCACGCCGGTTCAGGCCGACCAGCAGCCCCAACGGAATTCCGATCGCGATTCCGGCAGCGGCACCAACCGCGAGCCGGGTGACGCTGTCGGCCAGGTACTCCGGCAAGATCCCCTTGTAGACCAATGTGAAAAACGAGGACACGACCTCGGCCGGGCCAGGAAAGAATGTCCGCGGAAATAATTCAGCCTGGGCAACCCCCCACCACACAGCGATCAGCGGCAAGAACGGTACGACCGATCGCGTCGATGGCCAGCGCGCGGTTGCGCGCATGTATGGGGACCATATCCAGCGAACCCACAAGTACGCGAGTCCGTTCATGCGGCCCTCACCATGCCCCAGCGGTGGATCGTCGCGCGCTCGAGCGGTGCAAGCAGCAACCGGTCGATCAGCAGCCAGATCATGCCGATGACGATCATGCCGAACACAATCACCTCGGTGCGGTAAAAATCGCGGGCAACGAACAGCATGTAGCCGAGTCCGACGTTGGTTGCAATCATTTCCGCAGCGATCAGTCCGCGCCAGGCAAATCCCAGCCCGGTGCGAACCCCGGTGACGATGTTCGGCAGCGCACCGGGCAGCAGCACCTCAGTGAGCATCCGCCATGGGCTAGCACCGAGGGACGCGGCGGCATGCCGCAGTGACATCGGAATGCTCGCAACGCCCAGCAGTGTGTTGTACGTCACGACAAAAAACACTGCATTGAAGATGACGAACACGATTGCGCCAAAACCGTAACCGAACCACAGTGTGGCGATTGGAATCCAGGCAATTCCGGCCAGCACCGAAAAAAAACGAAGAATTGGCGACAAGAAGCTCGAGACAGCCGGGCTGACCCCCATCAGTACGCCCATTGGAATCGCCACGAATAGCGCGAGCACGGTGCCCACGAGGACACGCCAGATGCTTGCCGCCACGTGGGCGGCCAGCGTTCCGTCCAGCATGGCCTCAGTCGCCGCATGTCCGACAGCAGCAACCCCGGGGAACACACGGGGGTTCACGTCGAACGCGTACACCACGAGCATCCAAAGGACGACGAGTGTCAGCAAAGGCAGCGTAAACCGGACGGCAGCGGAAAGCTTGCGCATGAAGCTGTTGGTCTGTGGCCGGGATCGCCGGACGGACGCGCGGCGGGTGACCAGCGCTTGAGGGCATGACGGCTCAGGATTAGAGCCTGCGCCCCAGGGGGCGTCAAGGGGCGCTTCCCGGGCCGCGAAACGTCAGTCGTTCAGATGACAGGCGGCCTGTCGGCCGGGTGCGATCTCGCGCAGCAACGGCACCTCGTTGCGGCAGCGCTCGCTGGCCTGCGGACAGCGCGGATGGAAGTGACAGCCCGCGGGCGGATGAATCGGGTTCGGCACATCGCCCTGCAGCACGATGCGCTTGCGCGATACGGTCGGATCCGGAATCGGCACCGCCGACAGCAGCGCCTCGGTGTACGGATGCTTGGGTGCGGAATACAGCTGCTGCGCCGGCGCGATCTCAACGATGCGTCCCAGGTACATCACCGCGACCCGGTCGCTGATGTGCTCAACCACCGATAGATCGTGTGCAATGAACAGGTAGGTGAGATTGAACTGTTCCTGCAGATCCTCAAGCAGGTTGATCACCTGTGCCTGTATCGAGACGTCCAGCGCCGACACCGGTTCGTCGCAGACCAGCAGACGCGGCGATACCGCCAGCGCGCGCGCGATGCCGATGCGCTGGCGCTGGCCGCCGGAAAATTCATGCGGATAGCGGCGCGCATGGTCGGCGTGCAGGCCGACGGTCTGGAGCAGGTGCACGATCCGGTCTTCGAACTCCGAAGGCGACGACGCGAGTCCGTGTATCTGCAGAGGTTCGGCAATGATCGAGCCGACCGTCATGCGCGGATTGAGCGACGCGTAAGGGTCCTGAAACACGATCTGCATCTGCCGGCACAGCGCGCGCAGCTCGGCGCGGTTCATCGCGCCCATCTCCCGACCTTCAAACCAGACCTCACCGGCGGTCGGTTCGATCAGGCGCAGCACACAGCGGCCGGTGGTGGATTTTCCGCAGCCGGACTCTCCGACCAGGCCGAGCGTTTCGCCGGCGGCCAAGTCGAAGCTGACACCGCTGACTGCGTGCACATGGTCGACCACCTTGCCAAACAGGCCACCCTTGACCGGGAATTTCTTGACCAGTTGGTTCACCCGCAACAAGGGGGCGGACTGGCCGGCGGCGCGTGCGGCAGAGTTGTCGCTTCGGGTTGAATCAGGAGTCAACATCATGGAACCTTCAGAGCACGCACGCGACCTTGTGCCCGGGCGCGACCTCGCGCAACTCGGGCGTGGCCGCGGTGCATTGCGCGCTGGCATGCGGGCAGCGCGGCGCGAACCGGCAACCTGGGGCTGGGTTGATCAGGCGCGGCACGGTCCCGGGGATCGCCTCGAGCCGGCGCTTTTGCACCGCCGCGGTATCGATGCGTGGGATCGAGCGGATCAGGCCCTGCGTATACGGATGACGCGGCGAGCCGAACAGTTCACGTACCGGCGCTTCTTCAATGACCCGGCCGGCATACATGACGACAACCCGCTGCGCGGTCTCGGCGACCACGCCCATCGCGTGCGTGATCAGCATCACCGCCATGCCAAGGCGTTCCTTGAGGCCATTGATCAGGTCCAGGATCTGCGCCTGGATGGTCACATCGAGCGCGGTGGTCGGCTCGTCGGCGATCAGCAGCTGCGGGTTGCATGACAGCGCCATCGCAATCATCACACGCTGGCGCATGCCACCGGAGAACTGGTGGGGATAGTCGTTGACGCGACGTTGCGGATGCGGAATGTTGACCAGTGCCAGCATCTCGGCGGCGCGATCCATCGACGCCTTGCGACTCAGGCCTTCGTGCAGGCGCACCACCTCGGCGATCTGCTGGCCCACGGTGTAGACCGGGTTCAGCGAGGTCATCGGCTCTTGGAAGATCATCGCGATCTGCTTGGCGCGAATCTCGCGCATCGCCGCCGCTTCCAGGGGCACCAGGTCGGTGCCTTTCCAGAGCACCTGGCCGCCGGCGATCCGCCCGGGCGGCATCGCGATCAGTTTCATCACGGTCATCGCGGTGACGCTCTTGCCGCAACCGGATTCGCCGACCACGCACAGCGTCTCGCCGGCGTCGATACGCATGTCGACGCCATCGACCGCCTGCACGATGCCATCGTCAGTGGTGAAGTGTGTCTTCAGGCCGCGAATTTCGAGAAGAGCCTGGGCCATGACGCTCACATCACCTTGCGCGGATCGAGCGCGTCGCGCAGGCCGTCGCCGATATAGTTGATCGACAGCACGACCAGGAAGATCGCCATACCGGGTATGATCGCCCAGTGCGGCGCGATGTCCAGATGGTCCTTCGCGTCGTACAGGATTCGTCCCCAGGTGGGAATGTCGGGCGGAAAACCCAACCCCAGGAAGGACAGCGTCGATTCGGCGATGATCGCAGCTGCGACGTCGACGGTCCCGGCGACGATGACCGGCCCGAGCGAGTTCGGCAGGATGTGCCGCACCACCTGGCGGGTTGGCGAAGCACCGAGTGCTCGGGCAGCCTCAACGAACTCCTTTTCGCGCAGCGACAGGAATTGCGCGCGCACCAGTCGCGCCACCGGCATCCAGCGAAAGCCGCCAATCACCGCAACCACCAGGATGAAGACGCCGGCCTCGACACCGACCCATTCCTTGAGCGTGTCGCGAAACAGATAGATGATCAACAGCAGCAGCGGCAGTTGTGGCAAGGACAGGAACAGATCGGTCAGCCACATCAGCGCGGCATCGACACTGCCACGCGACATGCCGGCGATCGCGCCGATCACAATGCCGACGACTACTGCGATCAGCATCGCGGCCAGACCCACCGCGATCGAAATCCGTCCGCCATACAGCATGCGCGCGAGCAGGTCCTGACCCAGGTCGTCGGTGCCCAGCGGATGCTCCCAACTCGGCCCGCTCAGGCTCGCTCCGAAATCGATCTCGTTGATCGGGATGCGCCAAAAGAACGGCCCGATCCCAACGGCCAGCATGAAAAATCCGAGGATCAGCGCGCCGGCAAAGGCCAGCCTGTGCCGCTTGAAGCGACGCCAGGCCTCTGCGCCAAGCGAGCGCCTGGGGGCCGGACCCGTGCCTTGCGACGGATCAGCGGAAGGAGATGCGGGGGTCGAGCCAGCCATACAGGATGTCGGCAATCAGGTTGAAGACGATCACGAGGATCGAAAACACGAAGGTGACCGCCATGATCACCGGGGTGTCGTTTGCGAGGATGGCGCTGATCAGCAGCGAGCCAATACCTGGCACGCGAAAGATCTGCTCGGTAACGATTGCGCCGCCGAAGATCGCCGGCATTTGCAGGGCCACCAGCGTGACGACCGGAATCAGCGCATTGCGCACCACATGCTTGATGATGACGATGCGCTCGGCCAGGCCCTTGGAGCGTGCCGTGGTGACGTAGTCAAGACGAATCACATCGAGCACCGCCGAGCGCACGAATCGCGTCCAGGTGGCGCCTTGATAGAGTCCGAGCACCGCGACCGGCATGATGGTCTGCCGCAACTGCTCCCAGAACCAGGCCCAGCCGGTGGAGTCCAGGTCAGAGCGATACACAAACGGCAGCCAGTCGAGCGTGATCGAAAACAGCAAAATGAACAGGATGCCGGTAAAGAAGGTCGGTAGTGAAAATCCGATGAAGGCCAGCGTGTTGGCGACCTGGTCGAAGATCGAATAGGGGCGCGTGGCCGCGAAGATGCCGATCGGCAGCGCGATCAGCAAGGCGAGAATCTGCGATGCGCCAATCACCACCAGCGTCTCGGGCAGGCGTTGCATGATCAGCACATCAACGTCGACGCGGCTGACAAACGAAAAGCCCCAGTCTCCCTGGAACATCGCGGTCAGCCAGCGCACATAGCGCACCAGGACCGGATCGTCCAGGCCGAACTGGGCACGCAGGTTCTCGCGCACTTCCGGCGGCACATTGGGGTTGGTGGCAAGCTCTTCGAACGGATCACCGGGAGCAAGCGCCAGCACCGTGAACAGGATCACGCTGATGCCGAACAGACTCGGCAGCGCGATCAGCAGGCGCCGCAACAGGTATTGGCTCATGAATGACCGGGTAGAAAGGGTAATTCAGTCCCGCACCGGCTGGCGCGGGACCCATGACGCGGCAGTCAGGCTTCCTTGTACCAGTCGCGCAGGTTCCACATGTCGTTGTCCCAGCCGGACAACGGCGCGCGTAGCTGCTTGGCCAGGCCGGAGACACGCGGTCGAAAGGCCACCGGCACGACGACATGGTTCTCGATAACCAGATCATTCATGCGGATGAAATAGGCGGCCCGCTTGATCGGATCGAGTTCGAACTGCGCTGCCCGGTAGGCGGCGTCGTAGTTGTCGTTGCGCCAGCGCGTGATGTTGCGGCCCTGCCATTTGTTTTCTTTCTGCGCACACTGCCACGACAGGTATTGCTCCATGAACACCGCCGGGTCTGGCTGCGGCATCGTCGTCGTGTACATCTCCAGGTCGGTGAAGAATTTCGTGTAGGTGTCGGGGTTGGCTACATCCGATGAAAAGAACACCGACGCGGTGATCGACTTCAGCTCGAGATCGATGCCGGCCTTCTGGCAGGCCTGCTTGATGATCGCCTGGGTCTTTTGGCGAGGCGCGTTGATCGACGTCTGGAACACGAACTTGAGCTTGGTTCCGTTCTTTTCGCGGATACCGTCCTTGCCACGCTTCCAGCCGGCTGCGTCCAGCACCTTGTTGGCCTTGGCGATATCAAAGGCCCACTTGGTGTTCGTTGATGCGAAACGCTTCGGATTGTTCAGGAAGTTGGCGGTGGCACGCGCGGTGCGACCGTAGATGTGCTTTTCAATGGCGCCGCGGTCCACTAGCAGGCTCATCGCCTCGCGCACCGCCACATCACTGAATGCCGGGTGCGGTGCCTTCAGGCTGGCACGCTCGCCGTCGACTTCCTTCCACGGGTCACACTGGTTCATCAGCATGAACTCGATATTGCCGCCCTCGGCAATATGGATCCCGCCCTTGCCGCCCTCTTCGAGCTTTTTCAGGATCTGGTCCTCGACTTGCAGATTCCAGGCAAAGTCGAATTCACCAGTCTGCAACACCGCGCGGGCTGCCGATACCGCCTGCCCGCCGCCCTTCATTTCGATGCTGTCAAAGTACGGGCGATTCGGCACGTGGTAATCGGAGTTCAGAACGCCGCGCACCATGTCGCCCGGTTTGAAATCAACGAACTTGTACGGCCCGGTGCCGACCGGTTTGAGGTTGGCCGGCGCCTGGCGAGACTTTGCGCCGCGGTAGTCCTGGAACAGATGCTTCGGGATGATCAGGCCGCGCACCCCGACGAAGGCATCGGCCCAGAATGGCGTAGGCTTGGCAAAGCGCACGCGCACCGAATGCGCGTCGATCTTCTCGACAACCGTGTCCTTGTAAGTGCCGATCGTGACCGCCGCGGTGGCTGGGTCGATCGCGTATTCCCAGTTAAAGACCAGGTCATCGGCGGTGACCGGCTGGCCGTCGTGCCATTTGACACCCGGCTTGAGCTTCCAGATCACCCAGGTGCCGTCCTGTGCGAGTCCGCCATTGGCCAGACTTGGAATTTCTGCGGCCAGCATGGGCACCAGATTGCCCTCTTCGTCCCAGGCCGCCAACGGTTCGTAGAAGATTCGCGAGCCTTCCTGGTCCTTAGTGCCAACCGCGAAGTGCGGATTCAGCAGCGTGGCACCCTGCCACCACAACAGTTTGAGCGGCCCGCCGCCGCCACGCTTGGTCGGCTTGTACGTGGAAGGTGCGGCAGCCTGTGCGACGCCTCCAAGCGTCAGCAACTGGGTGGCCATCGGGGCCGTGAGCCCGACCTGCATCATGCGAGTCACAAAGCCGCGACGAGAGAGCCGGCCTTTTTCGACCTGGCTGATCAGGTCGCGAAGCATCTTGTGGTCCATCGGGTGTCTCCTTTGTGGGTGACGGCTCGGCGGCCGCTGCTGCGTGATCTTACCGTGCAATAACACGCTGCGGTAAGACGCCACCGCGGCGGGTCAGGGTACTCGTTGTCGATCTTTGCGCACTGGAATGTCACCTGCGACCGCGATGCGTTCGCACCAGGGTTTGTTGACCGAGACGATGGCGGCGCATAATGAAAACGGGTATTTGTTGCGACTACTCGAGGGGCCGAGATGGCAAATCGCGTCGACCAAACCACCAGGCTGCTGCTCAAGGCGATGGTTGCCGGATCAGCGGCGGCACTGTCCGCCTGCGCCACCCGTGACCCGGCCCAGGAGCCGGAGGAAGGGTTCGAATATCGCGCTGGTCCGGGCCCTTGGCCCGTGCAGGACAAGGGCAAGATCGAAGTTGCCGAATTCTTCTGGTTCGGCTGCCCGTTTTGCAATGCCTTCGAACCGGTGCTCAAGGCCTGGTATGCGCGCCAGCCGTCCGACGTCGTGCTGCGCAAGGTACACCCGATCCCCAATCCGGGCTGGCTGCCGCATGCGCAGCTGCATGCGAGCCTGATGACGCTTGGGATCGCGACCGAGCTGAGCGACCAGATTTATGCGTCGATTCATCTGCAGGGTTACCAACTCGACGGACCCAAGGACGCCATCGAACTGGCGGTCGGGCTGGGTGTCGACCGGGCCAGATTCATGACCGCCTTCAACTCGCAGCAGACCAAGGACACGATGGCCAAGGCGCAGGAGATGGCGAAGTTCTTCAAGCTCGACGGCGTGCCGGCGCTGGTCGTCAACGGTCGCTGGTACACCTCGCCGACGATGGCCGGCAGCCGCGAACGGGCGATTCAGGTGCTTGACTACCTGATCGCCAAAGAGCGTCGACGACGCTGACAGGCCCTGGGTGCCGGCCGGATGGTGGCGACGGCTGTGCGGCGATTCGCAACATGCTTGCTGCGCCCGTTAGTGATGATCGTGAGAACGGAGATGGCGATGAACAGGCAAATTGACCAGGTCACTCGAAGCTTCCTCCGTCTTGCGGGGGCAGGCACCGCTCTAGCGCTGGCCGGTTGCACCTATCGCGACCTGAGTCGGCAACCCGAGGCTGGTCGCGACTATCGGACAGTGACCTCGCCGGTTGGCAAGGTCCCGGCTGGCAAGGTCGAGGTGGTCGAGTTTTTCTGGTACGGATGCCCGTTCTGTCGCAAGTTCGAGCCGCGCCTGAAGGCCTGGTACGCGCAGCAGGCGCCGGATCTGAGTTTGCGGATCGTGCATCCGGCGCCGAACGAGGGCTGGCAGCCGGCTGCCAAGCTGTACTTTTCGCTGCAGGAGCTGGGTCTGGCAGAGCGACTGAACCAGGACATCTACGGCGCGATCGTTGACGGACAGCGCGGGCTGGACGGCGAAAGCGATGCCCTGGCGGTGATCAGCTCGCTGGGCGTCGATCCGGCGGCATTCACGGCTGCGTACCGGTCGCCGCGCGTGCAGTCGCTGGTTGCTGATGCGACCAGTTTCGGCAAGGCGGTTGGGCTCGAGTCGGTGCCGTCGCTGGCGGTCAACGGGCGCTGGTACACGTCGGCCGGCATGGCCGGCGGCATCGACAACCTTCTGTGGGTGCTTGACCACCTGGTCGCCATGGCGCGCCGCGGAGGCTGAGCAGCAGACAGGCGCGCCGTCAGGACGGGCCGGCCGTCTCGCTGGCCGGTCTGATTCTCGGGCATGCGGTTTGACGCCGGGCGGACGCATCGCTAAGTTCGCGGGTTCCATCATCACTGCCTACGCGCGCAAGGTACCCGAATGAGCTTGCCCCCGATCCTGCGTGAGCGACTGCGCCTGCCTGCCGTCGCCTCGCCGCTGTTCATCATTTCGAATCCCGATCTGGTCATCGCCCAGTGCAAGGCCGGCGTGGTCGGATCGTTTCCGGCATTGAACGCGCGCCCGGCGGAGATGCTCGAGCAGTGGTTGCAGCGGATCATCGCCGAACTCGCCGCGCATGATCGCGCCCATCCGGATGAGCCTGCCGCACCGTTCGCGGTGAACCAGATCGTGCACAAGTCGAATGATCGGCTCGAGCACGACCTGGAACTTTGCGTGAAGTACAAGGTGCCGATCGTCATCACCTCGCTCGGTGCGCGCACCGATGTCAACGATGCGGTGCATTCCTACGGTGGCATCGTGCTGCACGACATCATCAATGACCGCTTTGCGCGCAAGGCGATCGAAAAGGGTGCCGATGGGCTGATCGCAGTCGCAGCCGGCGCCGGTGGTCACGCCGGCATGCAGTCGCCGATTGCCCTGATCCAGGAAATCCGCGAGTGGTTCGATGGCCCGCTGCTGCTGTCGGGCGCAATCGCTACCGGGCGCGGTGTGCTGGCCGCACAGGCAATGGGCGCAGATCTCGCGTACATCGGTTCGGCGTTCATCGCGACCCGCGAGGCCAATGCCGCCGAAGCGTACAAGCAGATGATTGTCGACTCAGGTGCGCAGGACATCATCTATACGAACCTGTTCACCGGCGTGCATGGCAACTATCTGAAGCCCTCGGTGGTTGGCGCCGGCCTGGATCCGGAGAACCTGCCGCAAAGCGATGCGAGCAAAATGAATTTCGGCTCGAACCGTGAAAAACCGAAAGCCTGGAAGGAGATCTGGGGTTGCGGCCAGGGTATCGGTGCGGTCAAGTCGGTGGTCGGCGCCGGTGAACTGGTGGCCCGGCTGCGCGGCGAGTATCAGCAGGCCAGGCAGGCGCTGCTCGGCTGATTGCTGGCTGGCGTCAGCCGGCCGGTTGGATAGACACCGGCTGACACGAACCGCGCGTCGTGCGGCGCCAGGTCGCGATCAGGCTTGGCCGGGTCTGTGCTCGCCCCGATGGCCTGCATGGTCTGCGAGCAGGCGGATCACCTCGTCGTCCTCGACCTGCTCGAAATGCGCGTAGAACTGCCCCACCGCCTCGAAGTCTGGCGTCGTGTGCAGGCTGATAATCTCGTCGCAATACGCTCGGACTGCCTCGATGCTGTCGGGCGGTGCGACAGGCACCGCGCAGACCAGCCTGGCCGGGCCGCGCGCGCGCACCGCGTGCAGTGCCGCGATCATCGTTGCACCGGTCGCCAGTCCGTCATCGACCACGATGACGATGCGTCCGGCAGGATCGATCGGTAGGCGATGCGGCGTGTAGGCAGCGCGGCGTTCGCGCAGCGCGCGCATCTGCAGCGCTTTTTCTGTCTCGAGATGTGTGGGGTCGGCACCGGCCTGCGCGGCATGCGCTGCGAGATAGGTCCAGCCGTTCTCGTCGATCGCGCCGACCGCGAATTCCGGCGAAAACGGTGCGCGCAGCTTGCGCACCAGCACCACGTCCAGTTCGGCCCGCAATTCCCGCGCAATGACCCTGCCCATCGGCACTGCGCCGCGCGGGATGGCAAGTACCAGCGCGTTCCGGTCCCGGTAGGCCGATAGCGCACGAGCCAGCCTGATGGCTGCGTCGGCGCGGTCGGCAAACATCATCGGCCTTGCCGGGACAGACGGCGCGCGACTGGCTCTCAGGCCTTCTTGTAGGTGTCCAGCGCAATCCGCTCGCGCGCGATTGCCGCGGCGACCGCCGGTGCGGCAGCGACGCGTTCGGCGAACGCCTTGAGCGCTGGCAGCGAATCCGGATCAATGCCGGCGTAGCCGCCCCAGCGCAGCAGCGTAAATGCGTACGCATCATGAAAGGTGGGCTGCTCACCATGCCAGAACGGGTTGGCGTTTTTGATCCAGTCCTGCACCCGCTCCAGGTGCTTGCGGAACTGCAGCGCATTGAAGCGCTTCAGCTCGGCCTGCGCCGCCTCGTTGTCGGTGAACTTGTGCGGCATGAACACATGCGTGAAGGTCGGATGCGCGGTGTTGTTCATCCACGCAAGCTGCGACATCGCCTGCGCCCGCGCCCAGTTCTCGGACGGCAGCAACCCGGCCTGCGGATAGCGCCGGTCGAGATAGTCGCAGATCGCCACGATCTGCGTCAGCGGCAGGCCGCCGACGCTTAGCATCGGCACCTGGCCGTCCGGATTCAGCGCGAGGTATTCCGGCGTGCGCTGCTCGCCCTTGTGCAGCTTGATCAGCCGCGGAGAAAAATCCTCCCCGGTGCGCGCCTTGATGATTTCCAGCGCGACATGCGGCACGAATGAGCAGGCGCCCGGTGCGAAATGCAGTTCGATCATGGTTGGCCGCTCCTTAGTCCATCTGCGTGACGAACTTGGTCGTCAGGTAGCCGTCGAAGGTCTCGGTGCCGCCTTCGCTGCCGATGCCGCTGTCCTTGATGCCGCCGAACGGCGTCTCGGCGAGGGCCTGGCCGAAGTGGTTGATATTGACCATGCCGGCCTCGATGCCGTTTTGCATCGCCAGCGCATTTTTCGTGTTGGTCGTGAACACATACGAGGACAGGCCGTAGGGCAGCGAGTTTGCGCGGCGCAGCACCTCGTCGATGTCCTTGAACGGCACGCAGGGCGCGACCGGACCGAACGGCTCGCTGGTCATCACCAGGCTGTCTTCGGGGACATTGGTCAGCACGGTCGGTGCAAAGAAGTTGCCGACTTCGCCCAGTTGTGTGCCGCCGATCTCGATCTTGGCGCCGCGCTTTTTCGCGTCGTCGATGAAGCTCTGGATTGCCGGCACGCGGCGGTAGTGGGCCAGCGGTCCCATCCGGGTGTCTTCCTCGAGGCCCGAGCCAACCTTGATGCCGTTGGTCTTTTCGATGAAGCGCGCCACAAAGCGGTCGTAGGCCTTTTCCTGGATGTAAAAGCGCGTGGGCGACACGCAGACCTGGCCGGCGTTGCGGAACTTGAATGCGACCAGCATGTCGGCGGCGCGATCGATGTCGGCGTCGTCGAAAACGACAACCGGAGAGTGGCCGCCGAGTTCCATCGTGACGCGCTTCATGTGCGCCGCGGCCAGCGCCGCCAGCTGCTTGCCGACCGGCACCGAGCCGGTGAACGAGACCTTGCGCACGATCGGCGACTTGATCAGGTAGTCGGACACTTCAGCCGGCACGCCCCAGACCACGTTCAGCACGCCGGGAGGCAGGCCAGCCTCATGGAACATCCTGGCGATCGCGACGACCGCGCTGGGCGAATCTTCCGGACCTTTGATCACGATCGTGCAGCCGGCGCCGACCGCGGCGCAGATCTTGCGGATCGCCTGGTTGTACGGGAAGTTCCAGGGCGTGAATGCGGCGCACACGCCGATCGGCTCGCGCAGCACCATCTGGCGCACATTGGGCAGACGCGGCGGAATGACGCGGCCGTAGATGCGGCGGCATTCCTCGGCGTGCCAGTCGCAGTGTTCGGAGTTGACCGTGACCTCGCCAATTGCCTCGGCAATCGGCTTGCCCATATCGAGAGTGATGTTGCGTCCAATATCTTTAGCGCGTTCGCGTGACATCTCGCCGACCTTGCGCAGGATCTTGGCGCGCTCCAGCGGGGAGCTTTTCTTCCAGGTCTCGAACGCGCGGGCAGCAGCGGCTAGCGCACGGTCAAGGTCCTGGCGGGTGGCATGCGGCAGCTTGGCGATTGGCTGGCCGGTCGCCGGGTTCAGGACATCCTGCTCCTTGCGTCCGCCGCCCTTGATGAACTCGCCGTCGATGTACAGGCAGAGATCTTCATAGGTGGCGTGCTCGACGGCGGTTTGCTCCGGCTTGGTCGCTGTGTTCATCTGGGTTCTCCGTGGGTGTTCTGACTGCAGATCCGGATGCGGATCCGGATCCGGGGTGAGCGTGACGCCTGGACCGCCGAGGCGGTCTGCAGGGCATGGGCGCCTATTTTGCCGTAGTTCGGGGGCTGGCGTCGCCCCTGCCTGTCCGCAGGCCGAGCAGGGCCGAACCGACGATCATCACCGTCGCCAGCGCCAGCGTCGTACTGAACGCGCGGCCGGTGCTGGCTAGAAGCAAGCTGGTTGAACCTAGCGGCGTCAGGTAACTGAGCAATCCGATCGTCCGGGCGTCCCCGGTTTTCAGGGCCCGGTCCCAAAGGTAGAAGGCAGCGCCCATCGGGCCCAGGCCGATCAAAGCGACCAGGCCAATGTCGCCTGTGTTCAGGGCGATCGATGGTTCGAGCAGCAGATGGCAGA
>Ga0255220_1000234_pt1 | contig 24636 bp, 24 predicted proteins | sample Miss_Colum_RepB__FD_188423 | JGI IMG/M metagenome (GOLD analysis project Ga0255220, IMG submission 188423) | Freshwater microbial communities from Mississippi River, Louisiana, United States - Miss_Colum_RepB_8d | ecosystem: Environmental > Aquatic > Freshwater > River | place: USA: Louisiana...
GCTGGGGCGGGGAACCTGCTCTTCGCCCGTGTCGTTTAAGGGTCTTCGATTGTATCGGACGCGCTGGCGCAATCCCCGGGGTGCAGGCCACTCGGCGAAAATGCAAAGGGCGGACCCAACGAAAGGGTCCGCCCCGCAAGTGCCGGCTCCAGAACCGGCGGGCACCCCTGAGGGAGGGTGCAACCCGGTCGGCGAAGGAGGGGCGCCGACGCGGGCCAGGAACCAATCAGCGCTGGTAGGCGGTCTCGCCGTGTGACGAGATGTCCAGACCTTCGCGCTCCTCATCCTCGGGAACCCGCAGGCCGACCATCAGGTCAACCAGCTTGAACGCGATGAATGACACGATGGCGGACCACACGATCGTGATCAGCACTGCCTTGGTCTGCACCCAGACCTGCGAAGCGATCGAATAGTCGGCACTGGCCGCATTGGTGACGTAGTCGAATACGCCGGCACCACCGAGCGACGGAGCTGCGAAGACTCCGGTCAGAACCGCGCCCAGAATGCCGCCGACGCCATGCACGCCAAACACGTCGAGCGAGTCGTCGGCACCGATCATGCGCTTCAGACCGTTGACGCCCCACAAGCAGACCACACCCGAGATCAGTCCGATGATCAGCGCACCCATCGGCCCGACGAAGCCACACGCCGGGGTGATGGCAACCAGCCCGGCGACCGCGCCCGAGGCGGCGCCGAGCAGCGATGGCTTGCCCTTGCTCATCCACTCACCAAGTGTCCAGGACATCGTTGCGGCAGCTGCGGCAATCATCGTGTTGGCGAAAGCCAGAGCAGCCGTGCCAGTGGCCTCAAGGTTGGAACCGGCGTTGAAACCAAACCAACCCACCCACAGCAGCGAGGCGCCGATCATCGTTGAAGTCAGCGAGTGCGGCGCCATGGCTTCACGACCGTAGCCGATCCGCTTGCCGATCACGATCGCACCGACAAGGCCTGCAATACCGGCATTGATGTGCACCACGGTGCCACCGGCGAAATCCAGGGCGCCCTGGGCCCAGAGATAGCCAGCGCTGGCCGTCACTGCTTCAAGCGTCGCGGCATCCTTGATCGCATCCGGGCCATCCCAATACCAAACCATGTGGGCGATCGGCAGATAGGCAAACGTGAACCAGAGAATCGAAAACAGCAGCACTGCCGAAAAACGCACCCGCTCGGCAAAGGCTCCGACGATCAGCGCACAGGTAATTCCGGCGAACGTAGCCTGGAACGCAATAAAGCTCAGTTCAGGAATCACGACACCCTTGCTGAAGGTCGCGGCCACCGACTCTGCATTGACGCCGGCCAAGAACAATTTGCTCAGATTGCCAAAAAATGCCCCTGAGCCGCCGAAGGCGAGCGAGTAGCCATAAATTGCCCACAGCACGGTGATCATCGAAAAGATCACGAAGACCTGCATCAGCACTGACAGCATGTTCTTGGCACGCACCAGGCCGCCATAGAACAACGCCAGGCCGGGCACTGTCATCATGATCACCAGCAAGGTGGCGACGGTCATCCATGCGGTATCGCCTTTGTTGGGTACCGGTGCCTTGACGTCGGCTGCTGCAGCCGCTGGTGCTGACGCCGCGGCCGCGGCCGGAGTTGCCTCATTGGCGGCCAGCTTGACGACTTCGACAGTCGCCGCCGGCTTGTCCTGCGCCATCACGCTGGCGGCTGGGGCCAGACCCAGTGCGAGCACGAAGGCCAAGGCTCTCAATAGTGCTTTCATCGGAGTTCTCCCGGAAGCTTGTGTTTGTGAGTGGTCAGAGCGCGTCGTTACCGGACTCACCGGTACGGATCCGCAAGACCTGTTCCAGGTCGTAAACGAAAATCTTGCCGTCGCCGATCTTGCCGGTCCGGGCAGAGCCTTCGATCGCCTCGATCGCACGCTCGACAATGTCGTCCGCGACCGCAGCCTCGATCTTGACCTTCGGCAGGAAGTCCACGACGTACTCGGCGCCGCGATACAGCTCGGTATGACCCTTCTGACGCCCAAAGCCCTTGACCTCGGTGACGGTGATGCCCTGCACGCCGATGCCGGACAGTGCTTCGCGCACCTCGTCGAGCTTAAACGGCTTGATGATTGCGGTGATCAGTTTCATCGATGTTCTCCTTGATGGGTCGCGCGATAGCGACCCTTAGTCGACAGGATTCAGAAGGTCTTGGCGACCGACAGGACGAACGTGTCCTTGCCGAGATTGATGCCGCGATAGTTCGTGTAGCAGCCACCATCGGCATTGGTGCCGACATAGGTAAGGCCCCAGTTCAGACCAACAAATTCCTTGTTGATCCCAAGCTTCCAGTCGTCATAGGAGCAATCCGCGGTTGCTGAGGTTTTGATCTTCTGATGACCGACATGCGCACCCAGCGTGAAGCCGCCGCCGATGTCGAAGGTGGCACCCAGGTCGATGTAGTTAGAGCCCTTGCTGTCGGCGAACCCGAAGATGTCGCTCACCGCCTGCGAGTACTTCAGCGTGAACATCTTCCAGTTGCCACCCAGGTAGAGTTCGGTGGTGTTCGGCTTGGGGTTGCCGGCAGCCTGCCAGAGGTCGTACGTGCCAGGGAAGTAGTACTGCAAGACCCCGACATCGATGCCAAAGTCCCCGAAGGAGCGCTTGTAGCCTCCGTAGATATCGAGCTCGAGACTGTTGCTGGCGGCGCCGGTATCGGCGATCCAGCTGGCATTCGAACCCCACACGCCGAGGTAGACGCCGCTGGCGTGCGCGTAGTCAAAGCCGCCCTGCAGGGCCGGCTTTTTGTCGGTCTGAGCGATACCGCGATAGCGATATTCACTGACCAGACTGAAGTTGCCGGTCAGCGAGTGTTCTGGGGTACCGGCGGCGACTCCGACCGCGGGAAGCGAGGATACGAGTGCAGCGACGCCTGCGACGGCCAACAGTTTCTTCATTGCAGTTTCTCCTTGAGTGTTCGGAAGATCGTCCGAGTAGATGCGGCAAGACGTGGACGAAGTAATGCATATCCCGTGCCAGGCGCGACGACCAGGGCCCGAAGACCATCCATTCAAGGAAAAAGCTGAGAAATGCCACGGATGTGACGCAAACGCACCGACTTGGTGCGCCCCATGATGGGGCACACAGGGTCCCTCGGGAAGGGCGGATCGTCTTCGGATCCGCACAATGAACCGCTCAAGCAGGCGATCCGGCCGACATGCTAAATTGACTTTGCCGGTTCAGGCCAGACACCAACTCCCTCTGCGGTGCGAGGGCCTGCCTGCCGCTTATCGATGCACAGGGAATCGGATGGACACTGACAAGCAAAGTTTCTTGAACAATCTCCAGGAACGACTGAGCGACCTGATGCGCAACAGTCCGGCCCAAGACATCGAGCGCAACATGAAGGCCCTGCTCGGGCAGGCGTTCTCCAAGCTGGAACTGGTCACCCGCGACGAATTCGATGCGCAGGTGGCGCTGCTCGATGCGCTACGCGCCCGCGTCGCCCGCCTCGAAGAGGCAATCGTCACACTCGAAACTCAATCCGCCGCCGGAGCTCCCGGCAAGCCATCGTCTGGAGAACCGACATGAAGACTCGCATCACCGAACTGTTCGGCATCGAACACCCCATCATCCAGGGTGGCATGCACTACGTCGGCTTCGCCGAGCTGGCAGCTGCCGTGTCCAACGCCGGCGGGCTGGGGATCATTACCGGCCTGACGCAAAAGACGCCCGAGCTGCTCGCCAAGGAAATCGCGAAATGCCGCGAGATGACCGACAAGCCGTTCGGCGTCAACCTGACCTTTCTGCCGACCTTCGCGACGCCGCCTTACCCGGAATACATTCAGGCGATCATCGAAGGGGGGGTCAAGGCGATTGAAACCGCCGGGCGTAATCCGGAGAAGTATCTGCCCCAGATGAAGGCGGCCGGCATCAAGGTGATTCATAAGTGCACCTCGGTGCGCCACTCGCTCAAGGCCGAGGCGATCGGATGCGACGCGGTTAGCGTCGACGGTTTCGAGTGCGGCGGCCACCCGGGCGAGGACGACATCCCGAACTTCATCCTGCTGCCGCGCGCGGCTGAGGAGCTGAAGATCCCCTTCGTCGCGTCCGGCGGCATGGCCGATGGCCGCAGCCTGGTCGCAGCACTGGCGCTGGGCGCCGACGGCATGAACATGGGTACCCGCTTCATTGCAACAAAAGAGGCGCCGGTACACGACAACGTGAAGCAGGCGATCGTTGCAGCCTCCGAACTGGACACCCGACTGATCATGCGCTCGCTGCGCAATACCGAGCGGGTTCTGGTCAACGAGCCGGTCGAGCGCGTGATGCAGATCGAGCGCGACAAGGGTGCTGCGCTAAAGATCGAAGACATCTACGACGAGGTGGCGGGCGTTTACCCGAAGGTGATGATCGACGGCGACATGCAGGCCGGTGCCTGGAGCTGCGGCATGGTCGCCGGGCTGATCCACGATGTTCCCAGCTGTCAGGAGCTGATTGACCGGATCATGACCGAGGCGCATCAGCTGATCGCCGAGAGGCTGGCGCGCTTCGATCGCGGTTAAGCGGCCAGATGCCCCGAAAACATCGGGGCACCGCAAATGCCAAGCTCGGGCGAAAAATCGACCTTCAGCACGGTCGCCGTGTCCGATTCGGTGATGTAGAGCGTACGCCCGCCCGGGCCTCCGAATGCGCAATTGGTTGTCCCAAGACCTCGCGGTGCACGAACTACCGCGACCGGTACCCCCATCGCATCATGCACCCATACCAGACCCATGCCGGTCTGGCAGACAACCACGCCATTGGCAGCGGTCAAGGCCAGTCCGTCGGGACCTGAGCGGCCCCCCGAAAACTGCAAGAACAAACCCGCCTTGTTGACGCGACCGCTCGGCGAAAGTGGCAGCCGCCAGACCGCGTTGGCACGGGTGACCGCCAGATACAGCACATGCTCGTGGAGATCGAGCACCAGCCCGTTCGGGCTGGGCACCTTGTCGATCAGGCAGGTCAGTGCGCCGGTGTCCGGTCGCCATTGATACACCCGGCCGGTCGGATCCTGAAGGCCGGTCTGCCCCTGGTCGGTGAAATACAGCGAACCATCGCGTGCGAAATGCAGATCGTTGCAGCCCTTGAAGCCTTCGGTGTCGCAATCACGCAATGCGGGGCTGACCTCGCCGCTGCGCGGATCGAGCGTCATGATGCCGTTCTGAAAGTCGGCAATGAAGATCCGGCCGTCGGCGTGGATCTTCAGCCCGTTCGGCTGACCGTCGTACTCGGCGACCTGTGTGACCATGCCTTGTCGATCGGCGCGAAAGATCCGTCCAAACGGAATGTCGACGAACCACAGGTTGCCGTCACGATCGAATGAAGGGCCTTCGATGAAGCTGTCGGCCGGGACACCGCGCCGGTTCTTCTCGGCCCAGTAGGAGGACACGCCGGGTCGTCGCAGACTTGCCGGCAGTTCGGTGAACACCTCGGCATCGAGGACCACGGGCTCTGGAAACGGGAAGGCCATGGCTTCAAAGCGCCTTGATGTTCGCCTGACGGATCACTCGTTCCCAGGTTGCCGAATCTGACTGTTGCCGCTCGTCTAGCTGCTTCGGCGTGCCGCCAACCAGCGTTATGCCAAGACGCTCGCCGAGCGCGGCCACCTCCGGTGTTTTCAGCGCAGCGTTCAACGCGGTGTTCAGTTTCTGGACGATCGTCGCAGGGGTGCCGACCGGCACATATACCGCCTGCCACTGTTCGACGACGAAATCCTTGATGCCGGCCTCGGCCATCGTCGGGATGTCAGGCAGCGCCGGCAGACGCTGGGCTGACGTGACTGCGAGCGCTTTCAGCTTGCCCGAACGAATATGCGGCAACGATGCGGCGGCCGGTGCGAACATGAAATTGACCTGCTCGCCGATGGTGTCGGCAATCGAAGGCGTATCACCCTTGTAGGGAACATGCGTGAATTTCGCTCCGGTCTGCATGCCGAGCAGTTCACCCTGCATCTGCAGGATGGTTCCAATGCCACCGGATGCGAATGCCAGCTTGCCCGGATTGGCCTTGCCGGCAGCCACGAGGTCGGCGACCGACTTGAACGGCTGGCTGGCCCCAACGACCAGAATGTGCGGGATCGTGCCGACAGTCATAACCGGAGCCAGGTTTTTCAGCGGGTCATATGGCATTGCGCTCAGCAAGTGCGGCGCGATGGTCTGCGGACCAATTGAGGTGCCCAACACCGTGTAGCCATCCGGTGCTGCTTTGGCCACGGATCCGCCACCGATCGTGCCACTTGCACCCGCCTTGTTTTCGACGATCAAGTTGGCGCCGAGCGATACGGCTATCTGCTTAGTCAACGCACGACCCAGCACGTCAGTTGAACCACCTGGCGGATAGGGCACGACCCAGGTGACAACACGTCCGGCGGGCCATTCGGCTTGCGCCCAGCCTGAACTTGCTGCCAGCAAAGCACCGGCACCGACAATCCATTGCCGCCGGTTCGAGGAAAAACTCGCATCATTCATCTTGTGTCTCGATTACTGGGTTGGTAGGTCATTGAGCAAACCGGCCCCGCAACAAGGCGCCAGTTCGGTGTGGTTCATCCGGTAAGGATCAGCCGCGCAGCACAGCCAGCGCGTTCTTCGCCGCCCCGACGCCCATCTTGATGTACGCATCAGCCGTCACGCCGCCGATATGCGGGCTGAGCAGGATGCGCGCTTGCGCCTGAAACGGATGCCCGGCAGTCATCGGCTCGAGCGCGAAACTGTCTAGCCCGGCGCCACCCACCTGACCGCTGCGAACCGCATCGAGCAGCGCGGTTTCATCAACCAGGCCACCGCGCGCGGTGTTGATCAGAATCACGCCCTTCTTGCAGGCTGCGAGCGTCTTTGCGTTGATCAGTTGCTGGTTGTCGTCGGTCAACGGACAGTGCAGCGAAATCACGTCAGACTCGCGCCAGATCGCCTCGAGCACCACGGCTTGCACCCCATCGGGCAAGGCCTTGGCGTACGGGTCATACCCGAGCACCCGCATGCCCAACGCCTGCGCAATCCGTGCGACCCGGGCTCCGATCGCGCCCAGGCCGATCAGACCAATCGTGCGTCCCTCAAGTTCGAGGCTCTTGTGCGTGGATTTATCCCAGTGCCCGGCGCGCATCCGCGCATCGAGCGCCACCACCGACTTTGCGCAGGCCAGCAGCAACGCAATCGCGTGCTCGGCCACCGCCGCGGCATTCGCGCCGGCCGCCGCGACTACCTGGATGCCTCGCTCAGCGGCGGCCACCTTGTCGATGGTGTCGGTGCCGCTACCATGCTTGGAGATCACCTTCAGGCTTGGCGCCGCATCCATCGCAGCAGCGCCGACCTTGCTGTAGCGCACGATGATCGCGACCGGATCATGCTGTTTGCACAGCGTCACGATGTCGGCTTCGCTCGGCTTACCCCCAGCGTAGACAACTTCGTAGTCCTGCAACAGCGCAAGCGCATCGGCAGCCAGATCCGCCCCGGTGACCAGAAAGACCCGCTTGTCGGGCCTCACAGGCTTTCTCCGGCCTTCAACACGCCGGCAGCGCGCAACGCATCATCAAGCCAGCCAGGGCGCAAAGCCTTGCGGCTCTTGATATCGGCAATCCGTTTGGTTTCGGCGGCGACTTTTTCAACCGCCAGCGGCAGCATCGCGGCGGCCTTGTCGCGCTCGATCACGGTCACGCCATCGGCATCGCCAACCACCAGATCACCCGGGTTGACCGTCACGCCGCCGACCGAGACCGGATGATTCAGGCGACCGGATACGCCCTTGGTCGGACCGTTCGGATTCAAACCGGCCGCATACATCGGGAAACCCATGTCGCGGATCGCTTCGCTGTCGCGCGCGGCCCCGTCGATGACAACCCCGGCAACGCCCAGCGCAGCTGCCTGCTGGCACATGATTTCGCCCATCAGCGCGGCACTCAAATCGCCCTTGCCGTCGACGACAATCACGTCGCCAGGCTTGGCCAATGCCAGCGCAGCGTGAATCATCAGATTGTCGCCGGGTCGCACCTCGACGGTCAGCGCCGGACCGGCGAACTTCATCGACGCTGCCAGCGGCGCGATACGGCCATGCAGCGCACCGCGACGCCCGGCAACATCGGCCAGGATGGACGATGGAAACTGGGCAGCCTGCGCAACGATGTCGGCAGGCACACGGTCGAAATCGCGAATCACATCGGGCAGCGGAGAGGTATCTTTCATGTGACCATCCGGTAGTTAGTGCGCCAAGCGCTTGGTTGAAACCGTTAAAACTGCTGAAGTGACTGAATCGGCGGACAAGGCGCGCCCCGTCGACGCGATACCAGCCTCTTTGATCGGATTCAGTCAGTGCCGCCATCGGCAGTGGCCTGCTCCCGGCGGCGGCGGATCGACGGCAGCACCATCGCGATAATCAGCAAAGCCGTGACCAGCAGGAACGTCGCGCTGATCGGCCGCGTAACGAAATCCGTGAAACTGCCGTCGGACATCAGCAGCGCACGTCGCAGGTTTTCTTCAAGCATCGGGCCCAACACGAAGCCCAGGATCAGCGGGGCCGGATGACATTCGAGCTTGGCGAACACGTAACCGAGCAGCCCGACGCCGGCGCACAGATACACGTCCATCGCACTGTTGTTCAGGCTGTAGTTGCCGAGCGCCGCGAACATCATGATCGACGGAAACAGCCAGCGATAAGGCACCCGCGTCAGGCGCGCCCATAGGCCAACCAGCGGCAGGTTCAGCACCAGCAGCAGCACATTGCCGACGAACATGCTGGCCACCAAGCCCCAGAACAGTTCCGGTTTGCTGGTCATCACCTCGGGGCCCGGCTGGATGCCCTGCATCGTCAGCGCTCCGAGCATCAGTGCCATCACTGCCGTGGCTGGAATGCCTAGCGTCAGCGTTGGAATGAAATGCGTCTGCGCAGCCGCGTTGTTGGCGGCCTCAGGCGCAGCAACGCCCTCGATCGCACCTTGGCCAAAGCGCGACGGATCGCGGGCGAGCTTCTTTTCGAGCATGTAAGCCGAGAACGATGCGATCGATGCGGTGATCCCGGGCAACGCCCCGAAAAAGGCACCCAGCGCTGTGCCGCGCAGGGTTGGCCTAGTGATCGCCTTGATATCTGCCCAGGTCGGCATCAGGTTCTTCACGTCCGTGGAGAACACCGCGACTTTTTCAACGCGTGCGACATTGAGCACGATCTCGGCGATCGCAAACAGGCCCACGGCGATCACCGTGAAACCCACACCATCAAGCAGCTCTGGAAGTCCAAACGAAAACCGCGGCATGCCCGAGGTGACATCAGTACCGACGATGCCCAACATCAACCCGATGACGACCATCGCCAGCGACTTGATCAGATCTCCATGCGCGAGCACCGCCGAGAACACAAGCCCCATCAGCATCAGCGAGAAATACTCGGTCGCGCCGAATTCGAGCGCCCACTTGCCAACCAGCGGGCCGAAAATCGCGACCATCAGCGACGACAAAATGCCGGCAACAAATGACGCGATTGCGGCGGTGGCCAGGGCGGGACCGGCACGGCCCTGGCGCGCCATCTGATACCCGTCGATTGCAGTGACCGCCGACGACGCCTCGCCGGGCATATTCACCAGAATCGCAGTGGTCGAACCGCCATACTGTGCGCCGTAAAAGATGCCTGCCAGCATGATCAGTGAACTGACCGGATCCAGGCTGAAAGTGATCGGCAGCAACATCGCGATTGTCACGAGCGGACCGACGCCAGGTAGCACGCCGATCAGCGTGCCAAGCAGCACTCCGAGAAAGCAGTAGGCCAGGCTCTTCAGAGACAGCGCGACGCTGAAGCCGAGCGCGAGACTGGACAGCACATCCATTGATCAGCCCTGCCCGCCCAAAGCAAACAACGAGTACGGCAGACCCAGGCCCCAGACGAAAATGGCCAGTGCCAACAGGCACAGCACGACCGTGAGCACCGCAACTTCGCCAAGCCTGAACTCCTTGCCGGCCCACGCACTGATCAGGATCAAGCTGACCAGCGCAGGCAGCAAACCGGTGTGCTCCATCAGCCAGCCGAAGGCGACCAGGGCGAGCGTCAGCTTGAGCAGCGACGTCCACCCCCAGGGGCCATTGACCGGCATACCCGCGCGCAGGCCCTTGACGGCTGTGATCAGGCCGAAGCCGACCAACACCAAACCAAGCACCCGCGGAAAGAAGCCTGGCCCCATTTCCTGCAGACTGCCGAACGGGTAGGACAGTGCCACCACGAAGCCGGTGCAACCCAGCACGATGAACAGCATGCCAGCGAGGAAATCGCGATTGTTAAGCAAGCCAGGCTTCATGGCGGATTGGACGCGTCGTCGCTTGATGCTGACCGGTCGCGGCTTACTTCTTCTGGAGGCCCGCTTCCTTGATTACATTGGCCCACTTGTCGTGATCGCTCTTGATCGCGTCAGCGAAGGCCTGCGGGCCCGTCGGCACGTCGCTGGCCAGTCGCTGCTTGACATCTGGCGCATTCAGCACTTTCGTGATCTCGGTGTTCAACCGCGCAACGATCGCCTCGGGCGTGCCTGCCGGCACCGCAATTCCGAACCATGTGACCGCAGTGACACCCGGGTAGCCCGACTCGGCTACCGTCGGGACGTCGGGCCAGTCGGCGACACGCTTGGCCGAGGTCACCGCGATCGCGCGCAGCTGACCGGCTTTGACTGGCCCCTTGGCGGATTCCAGCGATGCGACGAAAAACGAGGCACGCCCGCTGATCACATCGGGCAGCGCCTGCGCGGTGCCTTTGTAGGGGACGTGCTTGTATTGAATGCCGATCGCCTTTTGCAGATATTCGCCGGTCAGGTGCGCGACTGTCGCATTGCCGGGCGAGGCGAATAGCAGCTTGCCGGGCGTGGCCTTCGCGGCCTCGACCAGATCGGTAAAGGTCCTGATCGGCGACTCGGCGCCTACCGTGATCGCCAGCGGCACTTCGCTCACCAGCGTGACCGGCATGAAGTTCTTGACCGGATCGTAAGGCAGTGCGCTCATCAGCGAAGGCGCGATCGACATGTTGCTGGTCTGGCCCATCACGATCGTATAGCCGTCCGCCCGGGACTTGGCCGCCGCATCCAGACCGACCGTACCGCCTGCACCGGCTTTATTCTCGACGACGATCTTCCAGCCCAAGGTCGACGAAAGCTTATCGCTGACGATGCGGCTCAGGATGTCGGTCCCGCCGCCCGGCGGAAAGGGCACGATCATCTTGATCGGCTTGTCCGGGTAGTTGTCTTGCGCGGTCGCACCGAATGCCATTGCACCAAGTACCAGCGCAACGAGAATCTTGTCGTGGGTTCGCATCAATTGTCTCCGGTGGTAGCCCGGCTTGTCGGCGTTATTCCGGACTAAAGACTGGGCAGTATCTGTTGCGATTTACATCAAGTCCAATCAATAATTTCTTCTAATCCATCCACAATACTTTTGTTATGGAATTGCGTGATCTGCGCTATTTCGAGGCCATCGCTGAACTCGAACACCTGAGCCAGGCATCGGCGCGCCTGCACCGGACCCAGCCGGCGCTGAGCAGTAGCATCCGGCGACTTGAAGCCGACTGCGGTGCCGCGCTTTTCGAGAAGGCCGGACGGGGCATCCGTCTCACCGAAGCGGGCAAGGTGCTGCTCAAGTGGGCCAAGCGCATGCGCTTCGACGTGGAGGACGCGAAGCGCGAACTCTCGTCGATCGGCTCGGGACTATCGGGTCACGTCCGCCTGGGCATCGTGCCGACCGCGGCGCAGTTCCTGCTGCCAGCGGTCGCACGCCAGCTGCTGCAGGAGGCGCCCGGCGTCACACTGAACACCAATGTCGGGCTGATCGGCACGCTGATGCCGCAGTTACGTGCCGGCGAACTCGACATGATGGTCGGCACAGAAAGCACCTCGGAACCGGGCTATGCATCGCGCCTGCTCGCGCAGGACAACATTGTCGTTGCGGCCAGCGAGCAGCATGAAGTGTTCCGCGAGCCCGCGAGCCTGAAAAAGCTGACTGGCTACCGCTGGGCCTTGCAGCCACCCGGCGCGCCAACCCGCGACTGGCTGGATCGTGCCTTCGACCGTCAAGGGCTGCCACGCCCCCATGTCCAGGTTCAGACGACGATGCTGCTGATGCTGCCTGCCCTGATTGTCGAGACCGGGTTGCTGAGCTTCATCTCGCGCCATCATTTGGTCGGAAAATCGCGCATCCCGGGCTTGCAGGAGGTTCCGGTCAAGGGCGGCGTGATGCGTCGCCGGATGGTGCTCACCTACCGGGAAAACAGCTACCTATCGCCAGCGGCGCAGCGACTGATCGATCTGCTTGTGCGATCAGTCGCGTTTGACTGAGGCCCCCAAACAGGGACGAGGTTCCCGACATCGGTCAGCCTGCGCTGCCTGCACCCGGTCATCACGACGCGTAGGACGGGTCGAGCCGCGCCAGGCGACGCAATTGCGCGGCCCAGGCCAGTTCGCCACCTTTGGCCTGCCCGGTGCCGTAGTTGTACTTGCCTTGCTCGATCGCCTTTGCGACGACAATAGGATCGATCTCGCGCAACTTGCTGCCACCGGTCATCGCGGTGATCTGGAACTCGCAGGCCTTTTGCAGCCGGTACATGTTGTTGAACGCCTCGGCCACCGTGCGACCCACCGTCAAGGTGCCATGGTTACGCAGGATCAGCATCGAACCGTCATTGAGGTCGCGCAGCAGCGACTCGCGTTCGGCGTGATCGAAAGCGATGCCTTCATAGTCGTGGTAGCGCAGCAGGCTCCAGCCCGACAGCGCACGCTGGGACGCAGGCAGCAATCCATGATCCTGCATCGAGACGCCCACGCCTTCGCGCGTGTGTAAGTGCATCACGCACTCGGCATCATGACGTCCCATGTGAACCGCGCTGTGAATCGTGAAGCCAGCCTCGTTCACCTTGTACGGAGTCTCGGACAGGATCTTCGCATTCAGGTCGATCTTGACCAGCGAAGAGGCCGTGATTTCCTCGAACAGCATGCCGTACGGATTGATCAGGAACTGGTCGGTCGTGCCCGGCACGCGCACCGACAGGTGCGTGCCGAGCAGGTCGTCCCAGCGGTACAAGGCGCACAAGCGATAGGCTGCAGCCAGGTTCACTCTGGCCTGCCACTCCGCAGGCTCGAAACCGGGATGCGATACCGCAACTGTCGGTTCGGCGGGCAGGTTCATGTCAACGACTCGGATTGACCAGGAACTTCTCGCTGGTGGCCCGCCGCATGTAGGCGTTGACCGTGTCGATCTGCAGCATCTGGGTCAACGAGATCTCGCGGGTGTAATGGCTTGCGAAGGTGGTCTTCAACTCGGCGGCAACCCGCTCGCGCAGGCGCTGCTGCCCGTCCGCACCGATCTTTTGCAGGAAGGGGGTCAGCAGCCAGCCACCCACCCCCCAGGCCATGCCGTAGTCGCGCTCGAGCACCACCGGGCTGCGGTCCAGGCTGCCATACAGATACACCTGCTTATGCGTCGACGACCCGTAGCGGCTGTATTCTGCCGCGGTACGCCCGAGCGCAACCTCCATGCAGCTCAGGATCCGGCTGGCCAGTGTGCCGCCGCCGATCGCATCGAACGCAATCGTCGCCCCGGTGGCGACCAGCGCGTCGGTCAATTGCGGCAGAAAGTCCGGATCACTCGAGTCGCACACATGCTCGGCACCGATCGCGCGCAGCAGGGCCTGCTGCTGCGGGCTGCGCACGATGTTGACCAGCGCGATACCGTCCTTCAGGCAGATCTTGTTCAGCATCTGGCCCAGATTCGACGCGGCGGCGGTGTGCACCAGCGCCTTGTGTCCCTCGGCGCGCATCGTCTCGACCATGCCGAGCGCGGTCAGCGGATTGATGAAACAGGACGCGCCGTCGGCAGCGCTTGCTCCCTCGGGCAGCACCAGACAAGCCCTGGCCTTCGCGATCCGGTATTGGCTGTACATCGCGCCACCCATCAGCGCAACCTTGCGACCGATCAACGCCTGGGCTTGCGGCGACACCCCCGCACTGACCACGGTGCCAGCACCCTCGTTGCCCGCTGGCAATGATGCATCGAGCCTGCCTGCTACCGCCTTCATCGCGGCTTGCGGCAGCTTGGCGCGGATCGAAGGACGCTGGGCACTGCCGCCTTGCTCGGCGCCCTTCAGATCAGGAATACCAAACAGCAATCCTTGGTCGGAAGGATTGATCGGCGCGGCCTCGACCCGTACTAGCACCTCATCGTCACCTGGGCTGGGCACCGGCTCATCAACCAGCGAGACTTCAAGTTCGCCATTGCTGCGCACCAGTGTGCGCAATTGCAGGGCAGTGACGGGAAGATCAGCACTCATGGGGACTCCGGTTGTTTCGAAATTCTGAATCGGCGCATTGTGCCCCAGCCGCAGATCAGACGGTGGCGGGGATGCGCACCGGCATCGATACGAAGCCATGCACGAAGTTGGACTTGGTGCGTACCGGATCGCCAACCACTTCAATGACCGGGTAGCGCTTCAGGATCTCTTCCCACAGGATGCGCAGCTGCAGCTCGGCCAACCGGTTTCCGACGCAGTGATGAATGCCGAAACCAAACGCCAGGTGATGCTTGGGCCGTTCGCGGTCGATGATGAATTCATGCGGCCGCTCGATCGCCTGCTCGTCGCGGTTGGCCGACAGGTACCACATGACGACCTTGTCGCCGGCGCGAATCTGTCGGCCACCGAGCTCGTAATCAGCCACCGCCGTGCGACGCATGTGAGCAAGCGGTGTCTGCCAGCGGATGATCTCGGGCACCATACTCGCAACGAGCTCGGGGTTCTCGCGCAGCTTGTCGTACTGCATCGGATGTTGATGCAGCGCGAGCAGCCCGCCGCTGATCGAGTTGCGGGTCGTATCGTTACCGCCCACGATCAGCAGCAGCAGATTGCCCAAAAACTCCTCCGGAGTCATGTTACGAGTGGCAGGCGAGTGGGCGAGCATCGAGATCAGGTCCGGCGTTGGCGGCGCGTTGACGCGCGCGTTCCACAGCTGCACGAAGCGGTCGCGACACTGCTCGAGCTCGGCGAGCCGCATCTCCCAGGATTTCACCGCACCATTGCCGTCCGGGTCGCCAGTGGCCATATCGGACCACCAGGTCAGCTTGCTGCGCTCGTCGAACGGAAAGTCGAACAACAAGGCGAGCATGCGCGTCGTCAGTTCGATCGACACACGCTGCACCCAGTCGAAAGTTTCGCCGACCGGCAGAGCATCGAGAATCTCCGCTGCATGCGCGCGAATGGTTGCCTGCATATGCTCCATCTGCGCCTGTGTCAGCAGCGGACTCACCGCCTTGCGCTGACCGGTGTGCTGCGGCTCGTCCATCGCAATGAAGCTGGGAAAGTTTTCCTCAGCCGGCCGCTCGGCCAGCGCGATGCCGCCACGGCGCCAGTCTGACGAAAACACCTGCGGATGCGTTTCGACCTCGACGATGTGCCGGTAGGTGGTCACTGACCAGTAGGGGCCGTAGCGCTTGCTGCGGCACAGATGCACCGGGGACTCGCGACGCAAGCGCTCGAAATAGAGTTCGATCAGGTCCTGCTCGAACAGATAGCCCTTGCTGACATCGATGCCATCCAGCGGCATCGACCACACCTCGCGGCGCAACTGTTCCAGCGTGTTAGCCCGTGCCTGCATTGCAATGCCACCTCCATGTTGCCGCGGGCCTGACCCGCGTCCCACAGGCTACCGCAAACGCACGCCGTGCCGAACGCGGGCTGCCGATCGCGTTTGATCGCCCTGCCCTAATGCCCTTGCAATCAACACGCTCTCGCAGCCCGCACCGGTCGCCTGTGCTGATCACGGCCTGTGCATCGCCCGGCTTACGCCGACCGCTGACATCGGTCGCAGTTGTGAATTTTTCTCACAGCGAACGGACAAATACTCGATTGTCACTCGCGGCGCACGGCTCATAGGATCCGCAAGCCTTGGCGCCCAATCACTGGCGATTGACGCGAACAAGACCGCCCTGGCCTCGTAAAAGTCCGATCAAAGGAAGCCGCTTCTTGGACAGCCCGATTCAAAGCCGGTACGCACGACTGAGCTCCGTCGTCATGCACTTTCTGGAAGCGGGAAGCGGCGAAGATGCGATCGTGCTGCTGCACGGAATTCCACAGAGCTCTCACAGCTGGCGCCGGATCATTCCGACGCTCGCCCCACAGTACCGGGTCATCGCACCCGACTTGCGCGGACTTGGCGACACGAGCCGTCCGCACTCCGGATATGACAAGAAGACCGTCGCCGCCGACGTGTCGGAACTGCTCGGCGAGCACCTGGGCATCAAACGCTTCTTCGTCGTCGGTCACGACTGGGGCGGACCGGTCGCCTATGCGTTAACGATCCAGGATCCGGCCGCGGTACGAGGCCTGGCGATCCTGGATGTGACGATCCCCGGCGACGGAGCCGAGATGTCACAGGGCGGACGTCGTTGGCATCACCCATTTTTTCGCACGCCAGACCTGCCAGAGGCATTGATGCAGGGCCGAGAGCACCACTACCTGAACTGGCTGTTCGATACCTACGGCCATCGGCAGAACGTGCTCGACGCCCAGGAGCGCGCCGAGTATCTGCGCACCTACTGCGCGCCCGGCGGACTGCGCACGATGCTCGCGTACTACCGCGCCTTCGCCGAAGACGCCGCCTACAACGAACGCCGGCTTACCGAGCAGGGCAAATTGCGCGTCCCGGTGCTGGCCCTAGGCGGTGACAGCAGCTTCGGCCGTGGCATGGAGCCGTTCGAATCGATGAACCGGATGGCGCTGCACGTCACCGGCGGCGTGATTCCAAATTGCGGGCACTGGGTTGCCGAGGAAGCCCCGGAGTTCGTTTCACAAGCGCTACTGGCGTTTTTTCGCGACCAGACACGCGCGTAGCAAGCCACCGATTAACCCCGGAGAACAACATGCAAGGAGACTCTCAAATGCTGAAACCCAAGACCTCATCACGACGCCGGTTCGGCCGGCTCATCGCGGCAGCCGCCGCGATTCCGTTCACGCTGGCGGCCGGCGCCTCGCAGGCCGTCGCAGCACCGGTCGAGATCAAGTTGCAGTCTGCCTGGCAGTCTGGAACTGAGGTCTACAAGATCGTCGAGCGGTTTGCCGCGGACGTGAGCGCCGCGAGCGGTGGCCGCGTGAACATGACGCTGCATCCGGCCGGCGCAATCGTCGCGCACACCGAGACACTCGAAGCGGTTGGCAATGGCATCCTCGGCGGACAGCAAACCGCCGCGGTCTACTTCTCAGGTCGGGATGCCGCGTTCGGCCTGCTTGGCGACATGGTCGCAAGCTACGCAACCCCGCATCAGCTTACCGAGTGGTTCTATCAGCGCGGCGGCCTGCAACTGGCTCGTGAGCTGTACGCCAAGCACGGCGTGCACTACGTTGGCCCGATCCTGTATTCGATCGAATCAGTGCCGGTCAAGCGCAAGGTCGCGAATGTTGCCGACATGAAAGGGCTGAAGATCCGCGCGCCGGAGGGACCCGTTTCTGAGTTGTTCAGGTCGCTGGGCGCCGCACCGGTCAATCTCCCAGGCTCCGATGTCTACGCGGCACTTGAGCGAGGCGTGATCGACGCAACCGACTGGGGCACGCTGTCGATGAACGTCGACCTCGGATACAACAAGATCACCAAGTACCAGATGTATCCGGGTTTTCATTCGATGCCCGAAGTTGGAATCGGCATCAACATGGCGACCTGGAAGAAATTGCCAGCGGACGTGCAGAAGATCATCGAGTTGGGCGTGCGCAGCGTGAACGCCGAGATGATCGAGAGGACGCATCTGTCGGACAAGGCCGCTGAAGCCAAGATCCGGCAGGCGGGCGGCGAGCTGGTCAATTGGAGCGACGAGGAACGCCTGAAGGTGCGCAGCGTCGCGCGTGGCATCTGGGAGAAAGCCGGCAAGTCCAACCCGATCGCCAAGAAGATCTACGAGTCCAAAGTCGCACACCTGCAGGAAATTGGCCTGCTGCAGTAAGCGGCTCGTATCCGCCGGGGTGCGGTGCGCACCCCGCGGATTTCTCCAAAGCGCGGCTCGGGGCCGACTGCGATCGCATGTCATTTTCCCGAGCCGCGTAAATCGTCGCTTGGCCCGGTCGCGGGCACGGGTCGTTGAGCCGATTGCCGGAGTCGCTACGCGGCCGGCTGCCCAGGCGTCTGCGCACCGAGAACGGATAAGTGAGTTGACACGATGACGACCCAAGTCACACACCCGATCGACAGACTGTCGATCTGGATCGGTAAGACGTTCAGTTATGTCTACCTGATCCTCATTGCAGTGATGGTTTACGAAGTGACGGCCCGCTATGTTTTCGATGCCCCGACGATCTGGGCTCACGAGGTGAGCGGCGCGCTGATCGCGATCGGTTTCACGCTCGGCGGTGTCTACACAATGCAGCAAAAAGGCCACATCAGTATCAGCTCGGTCTACGAACTGATGCCTCGTCGCGCGAAAGCTGCGCTTGACGTATTCGCCCAGGCCGTGACGCTGGCGTTTCTGGCCGCATTCATCTGGGGCGGCAGCGTCAACGCGCTAAAGGCCTGGGAGCTGGGCGAGACCTCCGGCTCAGCCTGGAATCAGCCGACCCCGATCTTCCTGAAAACCTTGGTGGTTGTCGGGGCGGCGCTGATGTGCCTGCAGGCCGGCGTGCATCTTGTGCAGGCGGTCCGCGCCGTCATGACGCGCTCGGAGCAGCCATGAGCATCGAGCTGATCACGCTGCTGATGTGCAGCGCACTGGTGCTGCTGCTGGTACTGAACGTACCGCTGGCGTTTGTGACCGGCATTATCGCGGTCGGATTGGGCTACGCGATGTTCGGCCCGCAGGTATTTACGCTGATCGCAAGCCGCACGGTCACGCTGATGGGCGAATTCGTCCTCGTCTCGGTGCCGATGTTCATCTTCATGGCCGCGATACTCGAGGGTTCCGGCGTCGCCGAAGACCTGTTCCGGGCGATGCACGTAATGGCCGGCAACCTGCGCGGCGGACTGGCTGTGCAGACGCTGCTGGTCGCGGTGATCATGGCCGCAATGACCGGTATTATCGGCGGCGAGATTGTGCTGCTGGGTATGGTGGCCTTGCCGCAGATGCTCAAACGCGGCTATGACAAACGCCTCGCGATGGGCGTGATCTGCGCCGGCGGCTCGCTCGGCACAATGATTCCGCCAAGCATCGTGCTGATCGTATATGGACTGATTGCCAACGTGCCCATCGGCGACCTGTTCATCGCCAGCGTCGTGCCGGGCCTGGTGTTGGCCGGGCTGTACCTGATCTATGTGCTGATCCGCTGCAATCTCGACCCCAGCCTGGGCCCGGCTGCGCCGCCCGAGGAGCGGCAGATGCCGCTAAGCGAAAAACTCGCACTGCTCAAGCGGATGTTCTTGCCAATGGCGGTGATCGTGTGGATCCTGGGCAGCATCTACGGCGGCATCGCCTCGGTCAGCGAGGCGGCAGCAACCGGTGCGGCAGGTGCGCTGCTCGCGGCCTGGGTGCGTGGCAACCTGAGCTTCGCACTAGTGCGCAACTCGCTACACCAGACGATGAGCACCTGCGGCATGCTGCTGTGGCTGACATTCGGCGCGAATGCGCTAATCGGGGTCTACAACCTGGTCGGCGGCATTAATTTCGTCAAGGGGCTGATGACCGGATTGCCTCTGGAACCGATGGGCGTGATCCTGGTGATGCTGGCGATCCTGCTGCTACTGGGCATGGTCATGGACTGGATCGGAATCGTGCTGCTGACGATGCCGATCTTCGTGCCGGTCGTGAACCATCTCGGCTACGACCCGGTCTGGTTCGGCGTGCTGTTTTGTATGAGCATGCAGGTCGGCTACCTGACGCCGCCGTTCGGTCCGGCAGTGTTCTACCTGAAAGGTGTCGCTCCACCCGACATCACGCTGGGCGAGATTTTCAAGAGTGTGTGGCCATTCGTCGGACTGCAGTTGGTGGGGCTGGCGATCGTTCTGATCTTCCCGCAGCTAACGCTCTGGCTGCGTAACGTCGCAGCCAATTAGACAAGGTGCTCCAACCCGTGGACCCTGCGGCGGTCCACGGCGCCTGACCACGGCAGACCTCGGCCATCGAGCCGATGCGAATGCATCGCCCGCCGATGCGCCACAAGCCCATTGCAGCTCTAGACTCGGCTTGTGTGGAACTTCATCGGCGAACCGACCCGGTCTCGGCAATCGCCCACCCCGTATGAGTCTGGCAGTCGTTCACTCGCGCGCGCTGGTCGGCATGCAGGCGCCCGAAGTGCGCGTCGAAGTGCATCAGGGCAACGGCCTGCCGGCATTCCACATTGTCGGGCTGCCGCAGGCCGCGGTTCGTGAAAGTGCAGACCGGGTGCGCGCGGCACTGCTGCAATGCGGCTTCGAGTTCCCAAACCGCAGGCTCACGGTCAATCTGGCTCCGGCCGACCTGCCCAAGGACAGCGGTCGGTTCGATCTGCCGATCGCGGTCGGCATCCTGGCTGCCAGCGGACAAGTGCCGGTCGAACCGCTGCGCGAACTTGAGTTCGTGGGTGAACTCTCGCTGTCCGGCGACATTCGCCCGATTCGCGGAACCTTGGCAATGCTGCTTGGGCTGCGCGCATCACGCAGCGGCAGGCGGCTGGTGGTTCCGGCCGGCTGCGCGGCCGAGGCGGCGCTGGCCTGCGATGGCGACGCCTTGTCGGCCGGTCTGCTGCTGGAGGTCTGCGCCCATCTTCGCGGCAGCTCACCGCTGCCGCGCATCGAGTCGCATATCCCCGCGCCCGAGACATCGAGCGCGCCGTCGATGTGCGATGTGCGCGGGCAAACGATGGCCAAGCGGGCCCTGGAGGTGGCTGCCGCCGGCGGACATTCGGTACTGATGGTCGGCCCACCCGGCGCGGGCAAGACGATGCTCGCCCAACGCTTTGTCGGCCTGTTGCCAGCGCTCGATCCGCAAGAGGCGCTCGAATGCGCGACGGTGCGCTCGATCAACGGCAGCTTCGAGCCGGCGCAATGGGGCGTGCGACCGCTGCGAAGCCCGCATCACACTGCGTCGGGCGTCGCGCTGGTCGGCGGCGGCGGCATGCCGCGCCCTGGTGAAATCACACTCGCGCATCGCGGCGTGCTGTTTCTGGACGAGTTGCCGGAGTTCGATGGGCGAGCACTCGAAGTGTTGCGAGAGCCGCTCGAATCCGGCGAGATCACGATTTCGCGTGCCGCACGCCAGGCCACGTTTCCGGCCAGCTTTCAGCTGATCGCCGCGATGAACCCCTGCCCCTGCGGGCAGGCTGGCAATCCGCGCAGCGCCTGCAGTTGCAGCGCCGAGCGGGTCGCGCGTTACCAGCGATCGATTTCCGGACCCCTGCTCGATCGCATCGACATCCGCATCCACCTGGACCCGGTGCCGTTGAGCGATCTGATGCAGGCGCCAGATCAGGACGATCCACGCCCACGGGTGGCCGCGGCGCTGGCGCTGCAGCAAGACCGACAACGGATGCCGAATGCAAAACTCGGCGTCGCCGCGACCGAGCGCTTTTGTGAACTGAGCCCCGAGGCCGCCAGCCTGCTGCGCCAAGCGCCGCAGCGACTGGGCTGGTCGGCCCGCAGCCATCACCGCGCGTTGCGCGTGGCACGCAGCATCGCGGATCTGGCTCAATCACCCCGCATTGAGGCGGCCCACCTGGGTGAGGCGCTGATGTATCGCAAGCCACTGGCGTCCTGGACGCAGTGATTGCCCCCTTGCGCCCGGCAGACCGAAGTCAGCCTGACATCTGGGCCGAACGCGGTGCCACCCGCCAGGTGCTCATCAGCACGAACGGCAACGCCTGGATACCAACCCAGGTGAGCATCGCGCGCCTGAACGCCTCGACTTCACTCAGACCTAACGAGCGGTACATGTCGATCGTTACGCCGAACAGCCACTGACAGATGAAGATGCCGGCAAAGATCATCAGGTTGAAGGCGGTGTAGGCGCGCCCGGTCAGCGCCGGCGGGAACGTGGTGCACACATGCGGCTGAAGCACAATGTAGCCAGTGCTGACCAGTGCAAAGGGCAGCCAAAGCATCCAGGCCGACGCACCGTCGAGCAGTGCGATCGCAGCCTGTAGCGCCAGCACCAGCACCGTGGAGAGGCTGACGATCCGGAACGTGGTCCAGCCACGACGGGTCAGCGCCGGCAGAGCCGCGCCCAGGCCGATGTAGGCGAATAGCAGAACCAGGTTGAACACGAACAGCGCGTTGGCCGACTCCGATGGGCTCATGCCCAGCACCCGCGTGAACCAGGGCCCTGCCCACAGGCTCTGCATCGAGATGAAGGTGCCCTGGATCACCATGCCGGCCGGCGCGAATCGCCAGAAGTAGCGATCGCCAAACACCTCCCGATAACCATTCCAGATAGATCCAGGCGCCGCGGGATGCACCTGCCGCTCTTCGTCGCGCGGAACCAGAATCCAGATCGCGAGCGCGCAGGCCAGCATCAGTCCGGACGCCAGCCAGAACACCCCGCGCCAGCCGATCTCACCGACCGCGAACTGCACCGGCACCGTGACCGAAAGCGCGCCGCCGGTGCCCACGACCAGCATCCAGGCGGCCAGCTGCTGCTGACGCTCAGCCGGATACCAGAAACGATAGCCCTTGAGCGCCGCCATCAGCGCGCCGGCGACACCGGCACCGACCAGCGCGCGGCCGATCCACAGCGCGACGAAATCCTGCGCGAGCGCGAAGGTGGCGCAACCGGCTGCCGCGATCACCAGCAGGCTGGCGTCAGTGCGCCGAGAGCCGAAGCGGTCAAGCGACACCCCCAGCGGCAGTTGCAGCAGCGCGAAACTGAAAAAGTAAGCGGACGACAGTGCGCCGAGCTGGGAATTGCTCAGACCGAATTCACCGACCAGTTCCGGCGCGATCACCGCGTTGACCGATCGCAGCGCATACGACATGAAATAGGCGGCGCCGAAACAGGCGAACACCCGCAGCGCCATCGCGCCACGCAGGAATTGGGAACTCACTTCGATGATCCTTTGGCGGAAGCGGCCTCGCCTGCCGGCAGCGTTGGGCGGACCGCTTGCGATGATGCTCCGGAACTGCCCCCATCGAGCATCGGCATGGGCACCAGGCGGAATGACTCGATGAAGGTGCTCACCTGCTCGGCAGGTGTTGTCGGCCCGATCACGACCCACTGATAGGCACGGGTCCCCAGGCTCGCGAAGCCAGCGGTCATCTGCGCCGGTTTGCCGTTGACGCTGCCTTGCGCATCGACCCTGAGCGCGGGGGCGCGTCCGCGCATCACACCAGCAGCATCCACCAGCATGACCGTGGTCTGCGTGACCTTCTCAGAGGTGGCGGCGATATTGCGCAGCATGCCGGCACGCATCGCAGCCAGCACTGTCTCACGGGTGCCGGCCTCACCATCCGGCAGTTTGGCCACTGCGACCGTGAAGCTGGACTCGTCGACCCGGGCTCCCTGCATCGTCATTGGCACCGACAGATCCTCGAGCCGGATGTCGCGAGTCATCGAGGCCGGTTTGCCGGGCAGCATCACGCGATAGTCGCCATCCGGGGCATGGACTTCGCGCCAGTTGAACTCAGGCGAACAGGCGGCAAGCAGCGCGACTGCGAACACCACCGCACCTAGGATGCGGCACTTCCGCAGCGTCGGTTTCATCAGGTAATCTTATCTGATGCTCTACGAATTCAAATCGCGTGCGACCGGCTCAGTGGTCATGACACAGAAAGTCGCAGAACGCCTGCTCGCCGTGATCGGAAAGCTGCCCGGCGAGACCGGCATCATCACGGTGGCCCAGATGCCACAGGCGATCGCAGCCTTGCAGGCCGCGGTCGCAGCGGAACGCGCAGCCCCAGGGCGTGACGAACAGACCGAACAGGCTGAGGAACAGGCACGCGAGCAGGGCCGACCGATTCCGGTCTCGCTCGAGCAACGCGCCTGGCCGCTAATTGACATGCTCAAGGCCGCTCTGGCAGGCGGCAAGGACATCACCTGGGGGGTCTGAGTCTGGCTTGTCAGACTGGGCGTCGCCATGACGGCGACGCCTCGCGGCATCATTCCCGCATCAGCCGCCAGTAGTCGAGCTTCATCATCAACGCGGAACCGGCGACCAGTGACAGCAGCGTGATCAGCGAACCGACGGCCAGTGTCGAGATGCCGGACAGGCCCTGCCCGATCGTGCAACCCATCGCGGTGATTCCGCCAAAGCCCATCAGCACCGCTCCGAACAGGTGCCGCTTCAGATCGGTGGAATCCGGGAAGCTCTCCTCGCGGTAGGTTCCCGCCGAAATCGCATAGCCCAGCGAACCGGCGACGATGCCAAGCGCGGTCGCGATGCCGAAGGTGACATGGCGGCTGGTATCGCTCCAGAACATCAGTAACTCGAGCGTGTACGCGAACGGCGCGACCAGCGACAACGACTCGGGCCGGTTGCCGGTGGTGGCAATGAACGCCTCCTCCAGCGTCTTCGGATGCTCCTGCACATAGCCGAGGTGACCGGTCACATACCAGCCGCCGACGACCAGCAAGCCCACGATCACTCCGCCCAGCAAGGTATCGCGGCGCCACACATGCCGGCTCGCCAGCACGAACCCGAGCAGCGCCAGGCTCAGCAGCAATGGCAGCCATAGTTCCAGGCTGCCCTGGGAGACGCCGGTCCAGCCGGAAACCAGTGTCGGGAGATCCTGCGATTTGTCGACCTTGAGCGACAAGCGGTCAAGGGTGCC
>Ga0255220_1000238_pt1 | contig 24517 bp, 27 predicted proteins | sample Miss_Colum_RepB__FD_188423 | JGI IMG/M metagenome (GOLD analysis project Ga0255220, IMG submission 188423) | Freshwater microbial communities from Mississippi River, Louisiana, United States - Miss_Colum_RepB_8d | ecosystem: Environmental > Aquatic > Freshwater > River | place: USA: Louisiana...
TGAACCTTGCGCCTGATCGGGAGGCCTGTAGACCATGGCTGAGTCGATATCAGGAGGCGGTGGCACTCAGTCTTGCTCGGCAAGGACTGCCTGCCGAGCAACGGCTCCAGCAGATGCGGGCAATCAATCCGAAATACGTCCTGCGAAACTGGGTGGCCGAGGAAGCCATCAGCGCGCTTCGAGATCAAGGCGATGCTCAGCCCTTTCACGATATTGCCCGCGTGTTGCGCAGCCCATTTGAGGAGCACCTAAATTTTGAGCGTTATGCTTCACCACCACCTGATTGGGCACAGCATCTATCGGTGAGCTGCTCAAGCTGATCAAAAACCCACTCATTGCGCAGGAATTCGCCATGAAATCTGACGAGGAATATCGAAAGTCACTCACTCCGATGGAATATGAGGTCACGCGGCGCAAAGCCACCGAGCCCCCGTTCACAGGTCGGTACTGGGACCATTTTGCGCACGGCACTTACCGGTGCATTTGCTGCGATCAGCCGCTTTTTGATTCGGAGTCAAAATTTGATGCGGGCTGTGGCTGGCCCAGCTATTGGCAGGCCATTTCCGACGGATGTATTCGAGAGGCAAAAGACACGAGCCACTTCATGACCCGAACCGAGATCCTGTGCGGCCAGTGTGACGCCCATCTTGGCCATGTTTTTGATGACGGGCCAGCCCCGACGGGCCTGCGCTACTGTGTGAATTCGGCCTCGGTAAAATTTGAGCCACGATGAGACTGCTTGCCGACTGGCTTCCGATTGTTTTATTTTTTGCGGTGTATAAGCTGTCCGATTTGTATTGGGCAACAGCCGTAGCCATTATCGCAACGCTGGCTGTGATGGGACTATTGAAGCTCAGGGGCCATCCCATTGAGGCCATGCAGTGGGTGAGCCTTGTGCTCATTGTGGTATTTGGTGGGGCCACCATCTGGCTTCAGGACGAGCGTTTTATCAAACTCAAACCCACCCTTCTTTACGGTCTCTTCGCCGCGGCCTTGATCGGCCCGCAGCTGTTGAAGCGCATTCTGCTCATGGAAAAACTCATGGGGTCGAAGATCAGTATGCCCACGCATGCGTGGGCCAAACTGAATGCTGCCTGGGGCTTATTTTTCGCTGCCTTGGGAGGGCTCAATCTCTGGGTAGCGCATGCCTTCTCCACCGATACTTGGGTGAATTTCAAGCTCTTCGGCACCATCGGTCTGATGGTCGTCTTTATCGTCGGGCAGGCGCTTTGGATGAATCGCTTCGCCACCGCGGAGTTGCCGGATGTTCTTAAAGACCAAGAGCCTCGATGAGCCGGCTTGCCCCCAGTGTTGAAGAAATTGAAGCCCGGCTTCGCGCTGCATTGCCCATCAGCGCCCTTCAGATTCGTGACGACAGCGCCCAGCACCATGGCCATGCCGGGGCGGCCGCAGGCGGAGGGCACTTCCACGTTACAGTTGTTTCAAGCGCCTTCGCCGGCAAAGGCCGTCTTGCCAGGCACCGGCTTGTGTATGATCCCTTAAGCGACTGGATCCCCGCGCGCATCCACGCCCTTTCGATCGACGCGCGCGACCCCTCGGAGTCTTCATGAAATCGTTTCACACTACCGCCATCGGCATTGCCCTGCTCCTTATTTCGGGAATTGCAGCCGCACAAAATATCGCTGTAGTCAATGGCAAGCCCATACCGCGGGCGCGGGCCGACGCCTTCGTTGCTGAACTGGTCAAACAGGGCCAGCAAGATACCCCTCAGCTGCAGGCACTGGTGCGGCAAGAATTGGTGGATCGGGAAATCCTGGTTCAAGAGGCCGAACGCCGTGGGTTATCCGCGAAGCCTGACGTCCGATTTCAGCTTGATAACGTTCGGCAGCAAGTGTTGATCAACGCGCTGGTACAGGATCAACTGGCCAAGGCTGGCGTAAGCGATGCGGAGATCAAAGCTGAATATGATCGCCTCGTGAAAGGCGATGGCGGCAAGGAATACCGAGCCCGCCACATCTTGGTCGAAAAAGAAGACGAGGCCAAGGCGATTATCGATCGCTTAAAGAAAGGCGTGAAGTTTGAGGAGCTTGCCAAGCAATCCAAGGATCCGGGCTCGGCTGCGAATGGGGGCGATCTGGACTGGGCCAATGCACAATCGTTCGTGGAGCCATTCTCGAAGGCCATGGTTGCACTGGAGAAAGGCAAATTCACGGAGAGTCCCGTTCAGACCCAGTTTGGCTGGCATGTCATTCGGCTCGATGATACCCGCACTGCAAAGCCCCCAGAGTTCGATCAGGTCAAGGAGCAGCTCTCCGAGTCCATGAGGCGTAAAAAGTTGCAGGACTTCCAGCAGCAGCTTAAAGCCAAGGCAAAGATTCAGTAGAGGTTGCCGCTCGCTGCTTTAGCTGATATCGACGGTCGTACCGACCGGCGCCCAATCAAACAGCGACACAATGTCGCTGTTTTTCATTCGGATGCAGCCAATCGATCCAGGTTCGCCCATCACGGCGGTATCGGGGCTGCCATGCAAATAGATATATCGGCGCATGGTGTCAACCTCGCCAAAACGATTTTTCCCGGGTTCAAGTCCCGAAAGCCAAAGGATCCGCGTCAAGATCCAGTCCCGCTGAGGAAACTGGCCCGCCAGCGCAGGCGACCAGATCTCTCCGGTTTTGCGTCGTCCGACGAAGACCGTATTCCAGGCAGAGCCCGCGCCAATTTTTGCGCGAATTTGATGGCGTCCATGGGGGGTTTGATAGCTGCCTTGCTGCTGACCGACGCCATTTTTTGAACTTGAAATTAAGGTCTGCATGACCAGGGTTCCGCTGGCATCTGGGGCCCAGCGCAGGCCCCCTTCCAGCGACTCTGGGGTCAGCCGCAGCAGCGCGAGCGTCTGGGCTTGAGTCGAGATGCGAATGTGATATTCGGAGGCCATAAAAATGAGCTGGGCAGCCTTTTTCTCACGCCGGCGGTGACTTGGAGGCCGCTCGGCGGCGAGCAAAAAACGACTGCAGCAACAATCCACAGGCTTCGGACATCACACCTCCGCGGGCAGAGGCATGGTGGTTTAAGCGGTGTTCATCAAAAAGATGAGTCACGCTCTCCACCGCACCCGTCTTGGGATCGGCGGTCCCGTAAATGACTTCCGTGATGCGAGAATGAAATATCGCCCCAGAACACATGACACAGGGCTCAAGCGTCACATACAGTGAGCAGCCCGTCAGCCGGTAATTACCGAGATGCTGCGCGGCTGCCCGAAGCGCAATCATTTCTGCGTGGGCGGACGGGTCGTTTCGCCCGATGGGCTGATTAAAGCCGCGGCCGACGACGGCCCCATCTCTCACCACGACAGCGCCGACTGGCACCTCGCCAGCCGCTTCGGCGAGTCTGGCCTGGTCGAGAGCGAGGCCCATAAAGTGCTGGTCTGCGGCATCGGTCATGAGGCTGGCGGGGCCGAATGTCTCAGATCAGACCGCAAGGCAGGTCCGTGCCGGCCCCATGCTAAGCACTGCTTGCTTTTTTAAGAATTGAATACAGCCGATCTTTGAGCATCAGCTTTTCTTTTTTCAGAACTTCAATCTCCTCGTGGGTACCCAAAGCAATATGGTTTTCCATATTCTTGATTCTTTGATCCAAATCATTGTGCTGGTCAAATAGCCGCGTGAAATGGTGGTCGGACGTTTTGAGTTTGCTGATGAGATCACGATATTCCGGAAACATGCCAGGCCTCCTTTAACTCCGATACGGGAATCGCAAGTTTACTCGCATGACTCTCCAAGACAATCCGGGAGAAATGCTCCTTACTCCCACTCGATCGTGGCAGGCGGCTTTCCGGAGATGTCATAGACGACACGGTTGATACCGCGTACCTCATTGATGATGCGATTGGATACGTCGGCCAATAGCGCATGAGGCAGGCGGGCCCAATGGGCGGTCATAAAATCGCTGGTGACCACCGCACGGAGGGCAACCACCCATTCATAGGTGCGGCCATCGCCCATGACGCCCACCGATTTAACTGGGAGAAAAACCGCAAAGGCCTGGCTGGTCAAGGCGTACCAGGACTTGCCGACGTCCTCCGAACCACACAAACCCGCCTGCACATCCGCAAGGCTTGCCTGGCGCTCCCGAAGTGCACGAATAAATAAATCATCAGCACGCTGCAGCAGAGCGACAGAGTCACTATGAATCTCGCCAAGAATTCGTACGCCAAGCCCCGGCCCAGGAAAAGGGTGCCGGTCGACCATTTCAGAGGGAAGCCCGAGCGCTAGACCCAGCCTGCGGACCTCGTCCTTAAAGAGTTCCCTAAGTGGCTCCAGTAATTTCAGATGCAGCGTGTCGGGAAGCCCGCCGACATTGTGGTGCGACTTAATTGTTGTCGCCTTTTTGGTCTTTGCTCCGGCTGACTCAATCACATCGGGATAAATTGTGCCCTGGGCCAGCCACCTAGCATTCGAGAGCCTGGCCGACTCTTCCTGAAAAATATGCACAAACTCCCGGCCGATAATTTTTCGTTTCTCTTCCGGATCTGATACTCCCGATAGGGCAGTCAAAAATCGCTGTCGCGCATTGACGTGGATCACTTTCACACCCATATGTTCGGCAAAGGTCTGCATCACTTGCTCAGCCTCGTTCAGCCGAAGCAATCCATGATCTACAAAGACGCAGGTCAGCTGATCACCAATCGCTTGATGAATCAATGCCGCAGCAACTGAAGAATCGACCCCGCCGGAGAGGCCCAGAATCACGCGCTCTTCACCCACCTGTTGGCGGATCGACTCCACTGCCTCCTGCGCATAATCGGGCATGTTCCAGTCGGCGGAGGCGTCGCAAATCTGCAGCACAAAGCGACGCAGGATTTCGGAGCCCTTTTTGGTATGGGTCACCTCGGGGTGAAACTGCACACCATAAAAATGCCGTGTCTCATCGGCCATACCCGCAATCGGACACGAGTCAGTAGACGCCATCAGCTTAAAGCCATCCGGCAGCGCGCTCACCTTATCGCCATGGCTCATCCAGACATCGAGAAGGCCATAGCCCTCGGCGGTCCGATGATCTTCGATGTCGCGCAAAAGTGCCGTATGGCCGCGTGCTCTGACCTGGGCGTAACCAAACTCTCGAAGGCTGCTGGCCTCCACTTTGCCGCCCAACTGCGTCGCCATGGTCTGCATGCCATAACAGATGCCCAGTACGGGCACGCCACGCGTAAAAACCGCCTGCGGTGCCCGCAACGTTCCCGCCTCCGTCACCGAGAGATGGCTGCCTGACAGCACGATACCACGCAGGCTATCGTCACTGGCCGACCGGCCGTATTCTTCGATGAACGTATCGCTCACATCGCTGGGGTGGATCTCACAGAATACACCGGCCTCACGAACCCGCCGTGCGATCAACTGCGTGACCTGAGAGCCAAAATCAAGAATAAGAATCCGAGAATGCATGCTGGAATGGCACCCGCTGTCGAGCATCAGCCGAAAACGACCCGATCAGTCAATGTGGTAGTTCGGCGCCTCTTTGGTGATTTGTACATCATGGACATGGGATTCGCGAATCCCAGCACTGGTGATCTCTACAAACTGAGCCCGTTCGTGGAATTCTTGAATCGAGGTGCATCCACAATATCCCATACTGGATCGGACACCACCGGCCAGCTGGAAAAGGATATTTTTTACACTGCCCTTATACGGCACCCTACCCTCGATCCCCTCGGGCACGAACTTATCGGGATTTGGGTTATCTCCCTCTTGGAAATACCGATCGGCCGATCCCGCCTGCATGGCTCCCACTGATCCCATGCCGCGATAGCTCTTATAAGAGCGGCCCTGAAACAAAATGATTTCGCCAGGCGCCTCATCAGTCCCCGCGAACATGCCGCCCATCATGACCGCGTCCGCGCCCGCGGCGAGCGCCTTGGCGACGTCTCCGGAGTAGCGAATGCCTCCGTCGGCAATCAGGGCAACGCCAGTGCCTTTCAGTGCTCGCGCCACGTTGGCAATCGCCGTGATCTGCGGAACGCCGACTCCAGCCACAACACGGGTTGTGCAAATCGATCCCGGGCCGATTCCGACTTTGACCGCATCCGCGCCATGCTTGATCAGCGCCTTGGCCGCATCGGCTGTCGCGATATTGCCGCCGATCACCTCAACCGCCGGATAACGTTTTTTGATCCACTTGACCCGGTCAAGCACGCCTTTCGAATGACCATGTGCCGTATCCACCACCACCACATCCACCCCTGCATCCACCAGGCGTGCCACGCGATCCTCTGTGCCCGGTCCCACACCAACGGCTGCCCCTACCCGAAGCTTTCCTTGGGAGTCACGGCAGGCCAACGGATGCTCAATGCCCTTAAAAATATCTTTCACCGTAATCAAGCCTCTCAGCTCAAAGCTGCGGCTCACCACAAGCACGCGCTCAATACGATGCTTGTGCATCAGTTTTTTGGCGTCCTCGATGCTGGCGCCCTCGCGGACTGTGACCAAGCGCTCCTTGGGGGTCATGATCTTGGCGATGGGCTGATCCAAGTTGGTTTCAAAGCGACGATCGCGATTGGTCACGATGCCCACCACCTTGCCTGCCTTTACGACGGGCAGCCCCGAGATTTTGCGATCCGCGCTGAGTGCCATCAGCTCGCGCACCGACATATCCGGCGACACAGTGATCGGATCCTTGACCACGCCCGCCTCGAATCGCTTGACCTTGAATACCTCAAGGGCCTGGGCTTCGGGGGTGAGATTTTTGTGGATGATGCCGACGCCACCCTCCTCCGCAATCGCGATGGCGAGTTTCGCCTCTGTCACGGTGTCCATGGCAGCTGAGACCACAGGCAGATTCAATTCAATACGGCGGGTGAGTTTTGTCGACAGCGAGGTATCGCGGGGCAGGACTTGCGAGAAATCCGGAACAAGAAGGACATCATCGAAAGTCAGGGCTTTTTCTAGCAGGCGCATGGGCGCTCCAAAGACCAAAGCCGGATTATACCGATCAGTCTGAACCCCGATCTCTGCGCCGTCGTGGAGCGCCTGCATCGACGTTCTTGAGACGCGCAAGTGCCCGACGGGCCTCCTTTGGATCGGCGCACAGGGGCCGCCAGAGTTCTAAACGATCCCCATCGTTAAGGGGTTGTCGCATTGGCCAGGGCCTGCCAAAGACGCCGACCGCAGAGGCCTGTCGCCAGGCCAGTCGAAGCGTCTCATCGAGATCCGGGTGGGCCTTCAGCTGCAGGGCAGTCGACCCCGCCGTGACCCGCAGCGTCTGCCGCAGCACGCGACCCGGCCAGGCCGCACAGATCTCCACGCTGATCAAGGGGCCGCCTGCCATCATTGGGCGTATTGGGACTCTGCCCGCTTCACGAAGGCGTCAACAAAGGTCGCCGTGATGTGGGAGAAAACCGGGCCAATCATTTTCTCCAGTAGGCTGCTGGCAAAGTGATATTCCAGCTCGAATTCCACTCGGCACGCATCTTCAGCCAACGCCGTAAACCGCCAATGCCCACGCAGCGATTTGAATGGGCCGCTGAGCAGTGCCATTTCGATACTCTTTCCCGGAACATTTCGATTGCGAGTGCTAAACGACTGCTGAATGCCTTTGAAATTGATCTTGAGCTCCGCAGACAGCTCGTCGCCTTTTTGCTCTAGAATGCGCCCTCCCGCACACCATGGCAGGAAAGCGGGGTAGTCTTCGCAATTAACTACGAGGTCGTACATTTTCTGCGCCGAAAAGGGCACCAGAACAGATTTCGTGACTCCAGGCATGGTTCTATTTTATGTCGATCATTCAGAACAAGAAGGCATTTCATGACTACTTCATAGAGGAGCGCTATGAGGCCGGTCTGGTGCTCGAGGGGTGGGAGGTCAAGGCGATCCGTGCCGGACGAGCCAACCTGAAGGAGTCCTACGTGATCATCCGCCAGGAGGAGATTTACCTTTTGGGCTGCCACATCTCACCCCTGCCCACCGCCTCAAGCCACGTTCAGCCCGATCCGGTTCGCACCCGCAAGCTGCTACTGAAGTCCGAGGAGATTCGCAAACTAATCGGCAAGGTGGAGCGGGCGGGCTACGCCCTCATCCCAATTGACCTGCATTATCAGCGTGGACGAATCAAGATTGAGATCGGACTCGCAAAAGGCAAAAAACAACACGACAAACGGGCCAGTGAGAAGGACCGAGAATGGCAGCGAGAGAGACAGCGGCTGATTCGCGACGTCGTGAAACGCAGTTAGGCCAGCGAGGGCCGGTGTCCGCGGAGGGGGTTCCAGGTGTTGCGGACTATTTGGCCAATGCCTGCCAAGTATCCACCACGGTATCCGGATTGAGCGACAGCGATTGAATACCGCTTTCCATCAGCCACTTGGCCAGATCGGGATGGTCTGAGGGACCCTGGCCACAGATACCCACGTACTTTCCCGCTCGATTACAGGCGTCGATGGCCATCTTCAGCATGGCACGTACCGCAGGATCGCGCTCATCAAACGCACTGGCCACCAGACCCGAATCACGATCCAATCCCAGTGTGAGCTGCGTTAAGTCGTTCGAACCAATTGAAAAACCATCAAAGTGGCGCAGAAAATCATCGGCAAGCAACGCATTTGAAGGCAATTCACACATCATGATCAGCCGCAGGCCGCCCTGGCCCTGAGCATCAGCGCCGCTACCGCGCCGTAAGCCGTACTTTGCCAATAGGGACTCAACCCCTTCAGCCTCTTTCACCGTTCGGACAAAAGGCACCATCAGCTCAACATTGGTCAGGCCCATCTGCTCGCGGACCCGATGCAGGGCAATACACTCCATTTCAAAGCAATCTTCAAAATCTTTCGCTAGGTAGCGTGAAGCACCACGAAAACCCAGCATGGGATTCTCTTCTTCTGGCTCATAACGCGAGCCACCGATCAGCTTTCGATATTCGTTGGACTTAAAATCCGAGAGCCGAACGATAACGGGCTTCGGCCAAAAGGCAGCAGCGATCGTTGCGACCCCTTCGGCAAGTTTGTCGACAAAAAAGTCTCGTGGCGAGGCGTGACCTCGAGACACCTTCTCCACCGCAAGTTTGAGTTCGGCGTCTACCTCGGGATAGTCGAGAATCGCCTTTGGATGTACGCCGATGTTGTTGTTGATGATGAACTCAAGGCGGGCCAACCCTACGCCCTCATTGGGCGTCGATTGAAATTCAAATGCCAGCTGAGGATTGCCCACATTCATCATGATCTTCACGGGTAGTTTCGGCAGTACACCAACGTGAACAGTTGAGACCTCGGTCTCCAACAGCCCCTCATAGATGCTGCCAGTATCACCCTCGGCACACGAAACTGTTACCGTCTGCCCATCTCGGACATGATCGGTGGCGTCACCACAGCCCACAACCGCGGGAATGCCCAGCTCACGGGCAATGATCGCCGCGTGGCAGGTCCTGCCGCCACGATTGGTGACAATCGCTGCTGCACGCTTCATCACCGGCTCCCAATTGGGATCCGTCATGTCAGTCACCAACACGTCGCCCGGCTGAACACGCTCCATCTGGTGAGCATCTTCAATGACCCGTACGGTGCCCGCACCGATCTTTTGACCAATCGCGCGGCCCTGGGCCAGCACCCGGCCGGTCGCCTTGAGCGTGTAGCGATGCTGCGCCTCACCCGCTTTTTGCTGAGACTTCACGGTTTCCGGGCGGGCCTGCAGAATGTAGAGCCGGCCATCTTGTCCATCGAGGCCCCACTCAATATCCATTGGCCGCTGATAGTGCGCCTCGATCGTCAGCGCGTAGCGGGCCAGCTCAATGGTCTGCTCATGGGTGAGAGAATAGCGCTGACGTTCTTGATCGGTGACATCCGTCATCACAACAGCCTTGCCACTCTCCTGACGCTGTGCCTCGCTGGCAAACACCATCTGAATGAGCTTGCTGCCCAGTTGCCGGCGAATCACAGGGAACTTTCCTGCTCGCAGCATAGGCTTGTGAACATAAAACTCATCGGGATTGACCGCGCCCTGAACGACTGTCTCCCCGAGCCCGTAAGAGCTGGTGATAAAGACCACATCGTTAAAGCCAGACTCTGTGTCCATGGTGAACATGACCCCGGCCGCCCCCAGATCGGAACGAACCATCTGCTGGATGCCCGCAGACAGCGCAACATCCGCATGGGAAAATCCTTTGTGAACTCGGTAGCTGATGGCTCGATCGTTATACAGCGAAGCAAACACATGCCGAATCTTGTCCAGCACTTCATCGATACCTACCACGTTCAGAAAAGTCTCCTGCTGGCCGGCAAAAGAAGCATCCGGCAAATCCTCGGCGGTGGCCGAAGATCGAACCGCCACTGACAAGCCAGAACGGCCCCGCATAAGAGCAAGATAATGCGACCGGATCTCAGACTCTAAATCTGCTGGCAAGGGTGTCTGAACCATCCAACCACGAATTTCTGAACCACACGCTGCCAATGACCGAACATCGTCGACATTGAGAGCCGATAGCCGTTCGTGAATGCGCTGACGAAGGCCGCCTTGGTCAAGAAAAGCATGAAAAGCAGCGGCGGTGGTCGCGAATCCCCCCGGCACCCGGACCCCCGCGACGGCAAGCTGAGAGATCATTTCTCCCAGCGAGGCGTTTTTGCCGCCTACTGCATCGACATCCGTCATGCGCAGATCCTGAAAAGGAACCACCCAGCGTTGAGCGAGGCTCGGTTGGGAAATGGGGCTATGGGATCCCGGTTTGTTCATTCAGACCGCCTTGACGATAATGAGGAGAGTAAGTGTCTCCCCGATTTTACCGAATCAACCCGATGTCCACTGATTTGAATCCCGTCTCCTCCCCGGCCGTCAGGCCCGCTGGCCGAACTGTCTTTTTTATCTCGGACGGAACGGGCATCACTGCGGAAACCTTTGGCTCGTCAATTCTCGCGCAATTTGACAGCCTTCGTTTTCGACTACGCCGAATTCCGTTTGTTGACTCCATTGAGAAGGCCGAGGAGGCGGTTCAAGTCATCGAGCAGCAGGCACAGGAGGATGGCAGGCGGCCCATCGTCTTCTCCACCCTTGTCAATACCGAGATACTGGAGCGGATGAAGCGGGTCCGGGCCTTGCACCTGGATATGTTCAAGACCTTCGTGGAGCCACTGGAGCGCGAGCTCGACGTCAAGTCAAGCCACACCATCGGGCGCTTTCATCATGCAAACGACACCGAGGCTTACAAGAATCGAATCGAAGCCATCAATTTTTCACTTGCTCACGATGATGGCCAATCCGTGCGCAATCTCGAGGAGGCAGATGCAATCCTGATTGGTGTCTCACGCAGTGGAAAAACACCAACAAGCCTCTACTTGGCCATGCAGCACGGACTGAAGGTCGCCAACTGCCCGCTCATTCCGGAAGACTTCGAGCGGGACGCGCTGCCCTCCACCATCATCCCGTACAAAGAAAAACTGTTTGGCCTGACCATTGATCCTGATCGGCTGTCGCAGATTCGCAATGAGCGGCGGCCCGGATCCAAATATGCGTCGCTTGAAAACTGCCGAATGGAAGTACGCAGCGCCGAGACTCTGATGCGTCGCGAATCGATCACCTGGCTATCGACCACCACAAAATCCATTGAGGAGATTGCGACCACGATTCTGACCAGCCTGAATCTTGACCGTTAAGCGGGCGTACTTGATTCGCCGCGCGATGCGGTGAGCGTTTTTCGCCGGCGTGACTCAAAAAGGCAGACGGCCGCAGCGGCGGCGACATTGAGCGACTCGATTGAGGCCTGCTGCGGAATCTGAACGCTGCGGGCCTGACTCAGTAACTCGGCCGCAACTCCGGATCCCTCCTGGCCGAAGAGCCAGGCGACGGGGCGCGACAGCGGCAGCAAAGGATCGAACAGCGAGCCAGCGTCCGCCCCAAGTCGGGTGGCCAGAAGGGGCAATCCTTCATCGCGGGCTGCTGCGAGCGCCTCCAGACCGGTCAACTCATCACGAATCTGCAGGTTGAAATGGGCCCCCATCGCTGACCGCAAGACCTTTGGTGACCAAGGATCAGCCGTTCCAGAGAGACACCAGACAGCCTGTGCGCCTGCCGCTGCAGACGAGCGCAAAATATTGCCGACGTTGCCCGGGTCTTGGACCCGATCCAAAATGACCACATCCCCGCCGCCACGAGGCGGCTTGAACCTTAACTTGGGGATCAGCAGGCCCCACCCGTTGGGGCTGTCCACCTGGCTGATTTCTCGATAAAGCACGGGATCAAGACACCACACCTCCTGGCATCGCTGATGAATGCTGGGATGAATTACGTCATTTGGCAGCGAGGCTCGCATCACCAAAATGGGCCGCTGGATAGAGTCAGCATCGAAAAACGACAGGCAGAGTCGCTCACCTTCAATCCATGCGGCCTGATGATCGCGTCGGGCGCGTGAGGAGCTGACGATCGATCGAAGCAGTCTGAACCCGGAGTTCTGACGTGAGGCAATCGCTTTGACAGTCTGGTGAGACGGGGCCATCTCAGGGGAAGCTCACGGACAGCTGCCGGATCGGCGCAAAGCTTTTGCGATGGACCTCACACGGGCCATGTAATGCCAGGGCCTGGAGATGGGCCCGGGTGCCGTAACCAGCATGACGGGCAAACCCATAGTGCGGATGCTGTGCGTCGAGTCGATGCATCTCGGCATCCCGAGCGGTCTTGGCCAGAATCGAGGCCGCTGAAATACAAGCGACCTTTTGATCACCCTTGACAACGGTCTCTGTCCGGTAGGGCCAGTGCCAGGGGCCAGCACTAGCCCCTGGCGAGCGATTACCGTCGACCAGTACCGTCAGGCCTTGTTGGCCACCCGTCAACATTGACTTATTCGCTTCCGCTTCTTTTTCAAGATGATCCATGCAGGCCTGCATCGCACGCGACATTGCCAGAAAGGTCGCACGCAAAATATTCATCTGATCAATCTCGGCGACGCTGGCCCAGCCAATTCCCCACGCCTGACTGCTGCGTCGAATCTCTTCAGCAAGGGCCTGTCTGCGACCTGCCGAAAGCAGCTTCGAGTCCGCAAGACCAACAATTGGAGTCGCGCCCAAGACCACCGCTGCGGCACACACCGGCCCAGCAAGCGGTCCGCGCCCCGCCTCATCAACGCCCGCCTGCATGCCCCAACTCGGAGAGAAGAATATCGGCGATCTGTTGGGCAGCACCGCGCCGCAGATCATGGTGCAGTTCGGCGAATTGCTCCCGTACACGCTCGGCATCGGCCGGGTGATCGAGCCATTCACGCACTGCTGCTGCTAGCGCATGGGCCTGTGCCTGGCCCTGAATCAGCTCGGGCACGACCCGACTGCCCAGGAGAATGTTGGGAAGGCCAATATCTTGTATCAGTGCGCGACGGCGCATCATCCAATAGGTCAGCTGCGGTACGCGATAAGCGATCACCATCGGGCGCTTCCATAGCGCTGCCTCGAGCGTGGCGGTACCACTGGCGACAAGAGCAACATCACAAGCTTCGAGTGCGAGATGGGAGACTGGGTCATGGCCTTGCTGAAGCAAAAGCCGAACGCCTTGCTGTTGCGCACGCCGAAACTCCGGATGCCGCTGAATTTGCTGAGCCATGGATTCGGACGCAGCCGGAATCACAACTTCGCAATCACGCGCCAGTACTGCAGCAGCCTGAAAAAACGCTGGTCCGTTGTGCCGCAACTCTCCTTGGCGAGAACCCGGCATCACCGCCACCACTGCGCGGCGGCCGGACAGCGAGAGCACCCGTCGGGCACTTTGACCGTCTGGCTGCATCGGAATCATATCCGCAATCGGGTGGCCCACATATGTGGCCTGCACTCCAGTTCCAGCGTAGACCTGTGTCTCAAACGGAAAAATACACAGCATGTGATCGACTGCCTGCTTGATCTTGAGGATGCGCTCAGGCCGCCATGCCCAGATCGATGGGCTGATCAAATGCACCGTACGAATTCCCTGCTGTCGCAAACGCGCCTCGACTCCGAGGTTAAAGTCGGGCGCATCCACGCCGAGATAGACCGCTGGGCGCCACTTGGCGGTGTACTTCAGAAGCCAGTAACGGACAGCAAGAATGTGAACCAGTTTAGAGACCGCTTCCGCATAGCCGCGAACCGCCAAATCATCGCTCTGGAACCAACACTCCATGCCCAAGGCTCGGAGTCGGTCCCCGCCAATTCCGCCAAGTTCAAGACCCGCTGCGCCGCTACTCAGCCGACGTAACGCATCGGCGGCAATGAGATCGCCGGATGCCTCTCCGGTCACCGTCACCAGCCTCATGAAACGACCTCGAGACGGCGGCCGGTCGGCGGCGCTTTAGCGCACGATGCCGCGGCCAGCATGACGAAGGAAATCAATCAGCAGGTCAAGCGCAGCGCGTTCCTGGGCGTCTGCCACGCCAATGGCATCGGCGTTCTGTAGGGCCGCGAGACTTTCGGTGAGCGTTAGGCCTGACTTATAGATCAATTTATAAGCACGTCGAAGCAGTGCGATCTGCGGGGCCGACCAGCCGCGACGCTTCAGGCCCTCGGCATTGATCCCGTGGGCTGCCGCCGGATTACCGTTTGCCATGACATACGGCGGTAGATCCTGCAGCAGCGTTGTTCCTGCACCAGTCATGGCATGGGCACCAATTTTGACAAACTGATGGACCCCGGTTAGCCCCCCCAATATGGCCCAGTCGCCCACCGTGACATGGCCCGCAAGCTGCGCTGCGTTGGCCATGATGGTGTGAGATCCAATCTCGCAGTCGTGCGCAATATGCACATAAGCCATGATCCAGTTGTCATGGCCGATGCGTGTTACCCCTGTTCCCTGCAGGGTGCCGGTGTTGATCGTGCAGCACTCTCGAAATGTATTGCCATCCCCAATTTCGAGTTCAGTGGGCTCGTCGTTGTACTTCTTATCCTGCGGGACGCCGCCCACCACGCAGTGAGAATGCACGATGTTCGCTCGGCCAAGGCGTGTCCTGCCAATGATCTGGGCAAAAGGATGAATCACGCAATCTGGACCGATCCGCACATCGGGGCCGATGATCGCCCAGGGGCCGATCTCGACGCTGACGTCAATCTCCGCTTTCGAATCGATGAGGGCGCTCGGATGAATCCTGGCCATCGCAGATTCAGCCCTTCCCGGGGAGATCACGCAAGGCACACATGAGATCCGCCTCGGCGGCAAGATCATCACCGACCATCGCCCTGCCCTTGTATTTCCACAGCAAGCGGGACTGCCGCTCAATGCTGACCTGCAGGGTCAATATATCTCCGGGCACGACAGGCCGCTTGAATCGACAATTGTCGATGCCCACAAAGAAATAGACGGAGTCCTCACTGGAGGTCGTTCCCATGGTCTTGAAGGATAAAATTCCCGCCGCCTGTGCCAGCGCCTCAACGATCAGAACACCTGGCATGACCGGAAAATGAGGAAAGTGGCCATTGAAGAATTCCTCGTTCATTGAGACATTTTTCTGGGCGACGATTCGCTCTCCCACCACCAATTCGTTCACCCTGTCGACCAGCAAAAAAGGATAACGGTGGGGTAAGGTGTCCAGAATCTCTCGAATTTCCATCGGTTTAGCCCTCTTTCTTGCCATGTGATGGCCGGTCGCGCAGTTCCTGATTCACCTGTCGACGAAGCTCAGGAAGTCGTCGCACCAACGCTGCGCTCTTTTCCCAATCGGCCTGGTGCTGCAAAGGATACACACCCACGTATTTTCCTGGCTCCTGAATGCTTGACATCACCAGACTCATGGGTCCGATGATTGTCCCTTCAGCGATTTCAAGATGGCCAAGAATTCCAGCCGCGCCACCAATCTGACAAAAGGCGCCAATCTTTGCGCTACCGGCGATCCCCACACAGCCTGCGATTGCGGTGTGCCGGCCAATCACGACGTTATGCGCAATCTGGATCTGGTTGTCCAGCTTCACCCCATGCTCAATCACTGTGGCATCCAGGGTGCCGCGATCAATCGTTGTATTGGCACCAATCTCGACATCATCACCGATGAGCACCCCACCCATCTGCGGGATCTTGAGCCATGAACGATCCGGCTGAGGCGCGAAACCAAACCCATCGCTGCCGATTACAGCTCCGCTGTGAATCACCGCGCGGGCTCCAATCTGACATCCCGCGGCAATGGTGACCCGTGGGTGAAGATGGGAACCTGCGCCGATGCTTACCCCCTCGCCCAGAATACAGCTGGCGTCAACATCGGTATCTCCACCGATGATCACGCCCGAGCCGACCACCACGCCTGGCCCGATGCTGACCCGGTGGCCCAACGTGACCCCGTGCCCAAGAATCGCCGATGGATGAACCACGGTCTCCGGCACCAGCGCCTGACGGTTTCTTCGATTGAGCCAGCCGGCCGCCTTCGCGAAAAACAAATACGGATCGTGTGTCTCAATGAGCGTGCACGATAGGCCCATTTGACGGGCGGATGCAGCGTCGCTGACCACCACCACAGAGGCCTGCGTCACCCTGAGGTGCTCGCGATAGCGAGGCGACGAGAGAAAACTGGCGCACCCCTGGCGGGCGTTCGCCAGGCTCGCAAAGCGATCAACGCGGATACTGGGGTCGCCCACAACGGTGGCCGAAAACCGCTCCGCCAATTCCCCGGCCGTGATGGAGGGATCGTAGCTGGCGTCCATGTGCGGCCCGCTGATCCTCAGCGTGCTGGAGTATTCAGAGCCCGAATCACCTTGTCCGTGATGTCGATTCTGGACGATGCGTAGACCGCCTCCTGAAAGATGATGTCGAACTTTTCCGCCTCGGCGATCTGACGAATCACCCGATTGGCCCGCTCGACTACGCCTGCAATCTCCTCGTTACGCCGCTGATTCAGATCCTCACGAAACTCGCGCTGCCGACGCTGTAAATCACGCTCCAGCTCCGCAATTTCGCGTTGCCGCTTCTGCCGCTCCGATTCGGGCATCACGGTGGCATCACGCTCGAGCTTGTTGGTGATTTCCTTAAATTTATTGGCAGATTCCTGAATCTGTTTTTCGCGCTTAGCAAACTCTTGTTCAAGCTTTTGCTGCGAGAGTTTCGCCGGGGTAGAGTCCCGCAGAATTCGTTCGATACTGACCACGCCAATGCGGACCTCCTGGGCGGTACTCTGCGATATCGGCATCAGGCCCATCACCAGGCCAAGGCCTGTCAGCCTAACAATCCGTCGACTGCTCTGGACAAAAGTGTCGATGCGCATGCGCTGCTTTCCGCGTTCAAAAACCCTTGGATTCTCGCATGAATGCAGTCGGCCCTAAAAACCGGTGCCAATCTGAAACTGAAGGCCCTGCGTTCGATCGCCGGGCTGCTTCCTGAGCGTGCGGCCCATGCTGAGCTTCAGCGGTCCGATCGGCGAAAGCCAAGACAGCCCGACGCCCGTGGCTGCACGCAAGTCGTCAAACCCGGGTGTTTGCGCCTCCTGCCACACACTGCCCACATCAAAATACGCGAACACGCGAATGGTCCGATCCTGCGTCATTCCGGGCAGCGGAAAGAGCAGCTCCGAGTTCAACAAAAGCCGTTGATTGCCGCCGAGTGCCCCGCCATTGCTGGAACGCGGACCAATCCCACCGGGGGCGAAGCTTCGCACCGAACCAATACCGCCCACATAATAATTTTTCAGTATCGGAAAGGTTTTGCCCCCAAGGCCCTCGCCCCGGCCGATCTCGCCATTGAATGCCAGGGTCACGGTCCTGCTCATTGGATAGTAAACCTGGTGACCATATTCGAAGCGAATGTACTCCAGCATTCCGAGCGGCGTCGCATACTCAAAGTTCACATGCTGACGACGGCCCCGCGTCGGTGCGATCGCGCTGTCTCGCGAATCTCGGACCCATCCCAGCGTCGCGAAGTAGGCATCTAAATTCTCCCGCTTAAATCGCTCTCTGACCTCCCGCACGATCTCCGCCGGCCAGGCGCTCTCGCTCCCGCCGTAGCGGTTATTCTCGGCGCCTACGCCGAAGAAAATGCGATCCTCTTCTGTATACGGAATTCCAAATCGAATTCCCGCTCCCTGCGATGTGATGTTGTAAAGGTTTTGGGCATCAAATTGAATGGGGAAAAATCGGCGGCTATAGACATCAATCGACCGGCTCACGCCGTCATCAGTCCAGTAGGGATCGACATGATTGACGACAAGGGTTTGCCGCAACTGACTATTGTTGACTTCGAGTGACAGATTCGTTCCCGTGCCCAGAAAGTTCTGCTGAAAGATGGATGCATTGATGATGAAATTCTCAGTACTGGATACGCCCACCCCCAGTGAAATCGTGCCCAGGGGACGCTCTTCGACCCGCACGCCAACATCAACCTGGTCCTGAGTGCCCACGACGGGAACGGTGTCAATCTCGACCTGACGAAAATATCCCAGCCGATCAATGCGATTTCTCGATAGCCGAAGGCGATCACCATCGTACCAGGAGGCCTCCAGCTGCCGCATTTCACGACGAATAACCTCGTCACGGGTCCGGGTGTTGCCACTGATATTGATGTTTCGAACATAGACACGGCGGCCAGAGTCAATCTGAAGCGCAAAATTAACGGTCCTGCTCTCGCGATCAATCTGGGGGACCGGCGTCACGCTGGCAAAGGCGTACCCAAGCTCACCGAGGCGGTCTGAGATCGCTTTCGTAATCGCCTGAAGCCGCTGATTAGAAAAAATTTCACCCGGCTTGACCGTGATGAACTTGGCAAACTCAGACTCCCGCCCCAGCGTGTCACCCACCAGCCGAACGTCTTTCAGCGTATATTTTTCTCCCTCATTGATCACAATCGTGATGAACACATCGCGTCGATCCGGTGATAGCGAAACCTGTGTCGAATCAACGGCAAACTCCAGATACCCGCGATTGAGATAAAAGGAGCGCAACGACTCAAGATCTCCGGTCAGTTTTTGGCGTGAGTACTGGTCCGCCTTGGTATACCAGGAGGCCCAGTTCGGGCTGCCCAGTCGAAACTCTTCCAGCAGTAGTGACTCTTTAAAGGCCTTGGCCCCTAAAATCCGGATTTGCTTAATGCGTGCATCTTCCCCTTCCACAATCGCGAGCTGAACCGCGACCCGATTGCGCTCAAGCGGGGTGATCGTGGAGACGATGCGCACATTGTATTTTCCGCGGCCGAGGTATTGGCGTTTCAGTTCCTGCTCGGCCCGATCAAGCAGCGCTCGATCAAAAATGCGAGACTCGGCAAGTCCGGTGTCACGTAACGACTTCAGAAGCTGATCCTTTGTGAACTCCTTTGATCCAGCGATTTCGACCGCACCAATCGCGGGCCGCTCTTCAACGCTGATCACGAGTACCTCGCCCTCGAGCTCGATGCGAACGTCTTTGAAAAAACCGGTCGCAAATAAAGTCCTGACCGCCTCTGCAGTGCCTTGTTCTGTCACGCGATCGCCGATTTGAAGCGGCAGGTAGGAAAAGACTGTGCCAGGCTCGATCCGCTGCAGGCCCTCGATTCGGATGTCTCGGATGGGCCGGCCAAGGGCAGGGGCTGCTGCCGCAGCACCAGGCTGAGAAAACTGTGCTGCGACGGGATCGGAAAAGGCCGCTGCCCAGGCGACGAGGCCTGCGAAGCAGAGATGCCGTAGCCACCAGTAAGATCTGCACTTCGAGCTCACGCCATTGCGCATACTGCCTCGTTCACCAGCCCGCAAGCCGGGCTAAATCGTTAAAAAGAGCGACGGCGGTGAGGGCCATAATCAAGGCAACACCGATTCGACGGCCCGTCTCCTGAATCTCGGCCGAGAGGGGCTGACCCCGAACCACCTCCCACAGATAATACATAAGGTGTCCCCCGTCTAACATTGGTATCGGCAGAAGGTTGAGTACCGCGATGCTGATACTGATCAGCGCGAGAAACCCCACGAATGCCTTCAGGCCGCTATCGGCCGATTGACCCGCCGCGTCCGCGATCGTGACGGGACCACTGATTTGCCGCCAGGAAAGCTCGCCAGCCAGCATTCTCCCCAGCGCCCGGACGGTCAACAGACTCATCTCCCAGGTTCGGGTTGCGCCCTTGGCCAAGGCCCGCAACGGCCCATCGGCGACATGGACGGTCTCGACCTCGGCGCCCACTACCGCGCCAATGCGAAAGATGCCGTCCTGGCCGGCTCGGGCAGTGATCACGACGCGTTCCGTCTGATTGCCGTCAGAAACCATCAGCTCAATCGGTTTGCCCTGGGATTCCTTGATCCTGCCAATCACAACATCGGGCTGGCGGACCTCCTCCTGGCCAACGCGAAGGATGCGATCGCCGTCCCGCAGTCCAGCCGCCTGAGCAACGCTACCTTCTTGGACACGGATGACGCGCACGGATTTGCTCATCGGCGCCAGGCCAAGTGCCGCGATAGTCGCTGAAGGGTCATTGGCCTCGCCACGATCGCCCCCCTGTGAGGTTGCAAGAGGCACCGCCACCGAAATCATTTCACTGTCGGATCTCTCCACCTTGACCACAATGGAGGCCGCGCCCTCGCCGACCAAAGCCTGGGCGATACGCCAACGCATATCGCTAAAGCTCGTCACCTCATGGCTGCCGATACCAACCACACGATCCCCTTCGCGTAACCCCACCGAGGCCGCTGCAGACTGGGCCTTGGGCTGTGCCAACACAGCAATAGGCTCTTCGCGGCCCGCATAAAATAAGGCCGCATAGGCCAACGCAGCAAAAATGAGATTGGCCAAGGGACCAGCGAATACGATCCAGGCGCGGGCGGCAAGCGGTTTTGCCTCAAACTGGGGCTCATCCATCTTGACGTAGCCGCCCAGCGGAATTGCGGCAACCACCCACTCAGTGTTCGAGCGCTTGGAGTGCCACTTCAGAAGGGCCCGGCCAAATCCGATTGAGAACCGCTCGACCGCAACGCCGCATTGCCGGGCCGCGAGATAATGGCCCATCTCATGCACAAAGACGAGAATAGCGATTGCGAGCAGGAAAAACAGAACAGTCGTCATCATGGCTGCCTGGATTATCCCGCGATTTTGGCAACGCGTGCCTGTGCGACTTCGCGGGCCTGCCGATCGATTTCGAGCAGCTCATCAACGCTGGCTGGCGGCGTCGCAGCCTGATGGCTGAGCTGCGTCAGCGTGCCTTCAACTATTCCAAATATCTCTCCAAAACGAATGCGTTCGCCGAGAAAAGCCTCCACCGCGATTTCGTTGGCGGCATTTAAGACAGCAGGGGCGGCGGCGCCCGCTCGCAACGAAGCACGCGCGAGCGCCAAAGACGGAAAGCGCTGGGTATCAGGCGGCTCAAAATCGAGCCGTTGAGCTGACTGCCAATCAAGGGTCTTCACCGGCGCATGAATCCGTGCCGGCCAGCTCATCGCACAAGCGATGGGTGTGCGCATATCGGGGGAGCCCAGCTGCGCAAGGGTTGAGCCATCATCAAACTCCACCATGGAATGCACCACACTCTGAGGATGCACCACCACCTCGATGGCCGAATCCGGAAGGGAAAAAAGCCAATGGGCCTCAATGAGCTCTAAGCCCTTGTTCATCATCGTGGCCGAATCGACTGAAATTTTCCGGCCCATTGACCAGTTCGGATGTGCAATCGCTTCGCTCACGGATGCGGAGAATATTCGGGCCTTCTCCCACGATCGAAATGGACCACCTGAGGCAGTCAGCAGCAGACGACGCACCCCGGCTGGCGGCTGAAAGCATCGGTAGTTTTCGCCCAGACACTGAAAAATCGCGTTGTGCTCACTATCGACAGGCAAAACAGCCGCCCCACCAACACGTGCCGCCTCGACCATCAACGGCCCGGCCATCACCAAAGCCTCTTTGTTGGCCAAAAGAATTTTTTTGCCAGCACGGGCAGCCGCCAACACCGAGGCCAGACCTGCCGCCCCAACAATGCCGGCGACCATCGTGTCGACCTCGGGCACCGTCGCCGCAGTGACCAGGCCCTCCGGGCCGGTCAACACATTGATGCGCCCCCCCCAGGCGGTCTCATGCAAACGCATCTGAAGCGTCTGCGCGGCATCCGCGTCAGTCATCACAACCCAGCGGGGCTTGAAACGTTCGCAGTCCCGAAGCATCGGCGCGACCTGTCGATGCGCTGTCAGCACCTCGGCCCGAAAACGCTCGGGATGCAGGCCGATCAGATCCAGAGTGCTCTGGCCAATCGATCCTGTTGATCCGAAAACAGCTACCCCCTGCACGCGATCTCCTCTTGCTCTCTTGGCTCTTTAGTTATCCAGGGCCGCCACGCCCAAGCTCCAGCAGACTCACCACGGCCATTGTCACCGGAAAGACCGCCATGAGTGCATCGATTCGATCCAGCACGCCGCCATGGCCAGGCAAGAGGCCACTGGAGTCCTTGACGCCGCGGAGTCGCTTTAAAAGGGACTCATACAAATCGCCCACGACGCTGACCAACGTCATCAGAATGACAAACAAAAATAAAAATACTCTACCCACCTGCTCGCCAATCAAGCCAAAGACATTCGGCCCAAGCGCGTCTGGTTGGCCACTACCCAGCTGGATCGCCATTGCAGCCAAGAATAGATTGCCTGCGAGCGCGCCAAAAACACCCTCCCAGGTTTTGCCGGGGCTGATGGACGGCGCAAGCTTTCTTCGGCCGAAGGCCCTTCCAGCAAAATACGCAGCCGTATCGGCTACCCATACCAAAAGCAACACCGAGAGAAGAAAAGATTTTCCAATCCCGTCGGCCTGCAGCAGCGCACACCAAGTCACAAAACAAAAAACAAAGGCCGCTATGGGCCCGAGGCGAGAAGGACCACCGATACTGTGACCCCGTGACAGCGCGAGTGGAACAGCCACCACCCACATCAGTGTGACGAGAAGATAAAGAGGCAGTAGGGCCGCACCCTGGCCGTCTGCTGCAAGCATGATCGCAGGAAAAAACAGCAGGCTTGCCATGCCCACAAGCGTCAAGGCTGCCGCAATCGCAGCCGCCCGCCACGGCCGGAGGCCCACTAAGCCCAGCCACTCATAAAGCGCCACCGCCATGATGGCCAATAGCAATACATCAAATGCGAACGCGGGTGCCCAGAGGGCAGCGCCGACCAATATGATGAGGACAGAGACCGCGGTTAGGACGCGGGTGCGGAGCATGCCTGGGCGACCTGAGCAGAGGTTCTGCCAAATCGACGTTCACGCTTTTGATAAGACTCGATCGCAAGATCGAGTTGGACCTCGTCAAACTCGGGCCAGTAACAGTTAGTGAAGTAGAACTCCGTGTACGCAAGCTGCCACAGAAGAAAATTACTGATGCGCTCCTCTCCGCCAGTCCGAATAAACAAATCCGGCTCTGGCGCGTAGTTCATGGCCAGGTGCGGGGCCAGTAACTCTTCCGAGATCGGCGCGCCCGGCTCTGCCAACTGCGGCTGCTGATCCAGCATCTTGCGAGTAGCCTGCAAGATGTCCCAGCGGCCGCCATAATTGGCCGCCACCGTCAGATGAAACCGATCGTTCATTTCTGTAGCCGACTCTGCACGCGAGATCGCAGCACGAAGATTCTTGTTAAATGCACTGAGGTCCCCAATCACGCGCAGCCGCACCCCATTTTCTTTCAGCTCACGGACTTCGCGCTCCAAGGCCTTGATGAATAGTCCCATCAAAAAAGATACCTCCTCCTCGGGCCGACGCCAGTTCTCAGAGCTAAAGGCAAATACGCTCAAGTACCGCACCCCGCGACGCATGCAGGCCTCGACCACTTGCCGCAAGGCGGCTACTCCGCGCTCATGCCCAACCATGCGTGGCAGGTGGCGGGCATTGGCCCACCGGCCATTGCCGTCCATGATGACTGCAATATGCTGCGGGACAGCATGGACCGACGGAATCACCAGGGTGGAACTTTGGGTTTCGGGTGTGGACATGGATGTCTTTTCGGGCTCGTGCGCTCGTCAGGGCTTAGACCGTCATGATCTCTGACTCCTTCTGAGTCAGCAGTTTATCAATCTCTGCAATATGTTTATCGGTGAGCTTCTGAGTGTCATCCTGGGCCCGCCGCTCTTCGTCTTCAGAGATGAGCTTGTCTTTGACCATTTTTTTGAGCGCCTCATTGGCATCCCGACGGATGTTGCGAACGGCAATCTTGGTCTCTTCGCCCTCGTGCTTGATGACCTTGGTCAGCTCCCTTCGGCGCTCCTCAGTCAAGGCGGGCATGGGCACGCGAATCAGATCGCCCGATGTCGCTGGATTGAGCCCTAAATCCGATTCCCGAATGGCTTTCTCGACGATTGCCACCATCTTTTTCTCCCAGGGCTGCACTCCGATCGTACGGCTATCGATCAGGGTGACATTGGCCACCTGATGCAGGGGCGATGGAGTTCCATAGTAGTCCACTTGTATGTGGTCCATCAGGCCAGTGTGCGCCCGGCCCGTACGGACCTTGGAAAGATTGAGTTTTAAATTCTCGATCGTCTTGCCCATCTTCTGATCGGCACTGGCTCGAACTTCCTGAGGTGTTTTCATGATGTTTTCCGCTGGCTATCGTCCGGGGGAACCTCTGGCCTAAACATGAACAAGGGTGCCCTCGGCCTCGCCACGAATGATTCCGGCAAGCGCTCCAGGCTTGAAGATACTGAATACACGAATCGGCAGCTTCTGATCCCGACAAAGAGCAAAAGC
>Ga0255220_1000241_pt1 | contig 24311 bp, 13 predicted proteins | sample Miss_Colum_RepB__FD_188423 | JGI IMG/M metagenome (GOLD analysis project Ga0255220, IMG submission 188423) | Freshwater microbial communities from Mississippi River, Louisiana, United States - Miss_Colum_RepB_8d | ecosystem: Environmental > Aquatic > Freshwater > River | place: USA: Louisiana...
AGCCGTCGTCGACGATGGTGCCGGTGCCGGTGTCGGTGGTGGTCACCGCAGGATTGGCCGTGCTGGCGCTGAGCGTGAAGGTCTCGGCGCCTTCGTACACATCGTCACTGTTGGTGAGGACCTTCACGGTCAGGGTGCCCACAAGGCCCGGCACGTTGTAGAGGCCATCGACCGGGGTGATGACAAAGCGGGTCTCGCCCAGCAGGTAGCTCACTTCCAAGGTGCCCGGCAGGTCGTTGGGTTCGGCGGTCTCGCCGAGGGCCTCGGTCGAGAGCGACAGGCGCAGCGGCAGCGTGGCCTCCATCACCTTGCTCAGGCTCACCGTGAAGACAGCGGCGCTGCCTTCTTCGGTGGTGGCGTCGTTGATCGTGAGGGTCGGCTTGTCGTTGTCCGGGTCCGTGTCGGCGTCGTTGCCATCGGGCGCGGTGCCGTCGTCAAAAATGGTGCCGATACCGGTGTCGGTGGTGCCCACCATGGGGTTGGTGGTGCTGGCGCTCAAGGTGAAGGTCTCGGCGCCCTCAAACACATTGTCGCTGGCCGTGGCCACGCTCACCGTGAGCGCGGTCACCCCTGCCGGCACGGTGTACACCCCGCCTTCGCTGGGGTTCAGGGTCTGGGTGTTGCCGCCGGACACATAGGTCACCAGCAAGCTGCCCACGTCGCCCGCCTCGGCGCTGTTGGCGCCCCCCGTGCCCAAGGCAAAGGTCAGGGGCAAATCGGTGGCCAGGGCATTGCTCAGGCTCACGCTGAACACCGCCGCGCTGCCTTCTTCGGTGCTGGCATCGCTGATGGTGATGACCGGGCGGTCGTCGTCCGAGGGTTGACCGTCGATCAAGCGCCCATCGTCCGTGATCAAGCCCGTGGCAACACTGCTGCTGGCATCAAGGCTGACGGTGCTGTTGGTGACCGATGACACAATGGTCGCCACCACCGACTCGGCGCCCTCGAAGGCGTTGTCGCCCACGGGGTCCACCGTGAAGCTGGCGCTGGTCTGGCCCGCCGGGATGGTGATGGTGTAGCGGCCCGCCGTGCCGGTGGCTGTCAGGCCCGCCAAGGCGTAATCCGTGGTCAAGGTGGCGCTGCCGCTCAGATCCAGCGTCACCACCGTGGCCGTGGCCGAGGCATTGCTCAGGCTCACGGTGTAGGTCATGGCGGACGTCTCGGCGCCATCGCCTTCGCTGATCACGCTGGGGCTCACGGCAATGGCCACCGTCGGCTTGTCGCTGTCGTACAGACCGCCCCCGTCGTGGATGGTGCCGGTGGCGCTTGCCGTGGTGCTGCTCAGGCTCACGTTGCTGTTGGTGACCGACGACACCACGGTGGCGACCACCGTCTCGGCACCCTCAAAAGTGTGATCCCCCACAGGGTCCACCGTGAAGCTGGCACTGGTCTGGCCTGCCGGGATGGTGATGGTGTAGCGGCCCGCCATGCCGGTGGCCGTCAGACCTGCCAGCGCGAAATCCGTGCTCAGCGTGGCACTGCCGCTCAGATCCAGCGTGACCAGGGTATCGGTCGCCGAGGCATTGCTCAGGCTGACCGTGTAGGTCATCACCGAGGTCTCCAGCGCATCACCTTCGCTGATATCGGCCGGGCTCACCGCAATCGCCACCGTGGGCACATCGCTGTCGTAGCCACTGCCTTCATCGTGGATGGTGCCAGTGGCGCTGGCCGTGGTGCTGCTCAGGCTCACATCGCTGTGGGTCACCGACGACACAATCGTGGCCACCACGGTCTCGGCGCCCTCGTACACCGTGTCGCCCGCAGGGTCCACCGTGAAGCTGGCGCTGGTGCTGTTGGCGGGAATGGTGAGGGTGTAGCGACCCGGCGTGGCCGTGGCCGTCAGGCCCGCCAGCGTGTAGTCGTTCAAGGACGAAGCGCTGCCGCTCAGGTCCAGCGTCACCACCGTGGGCGTGGCCGAGGCATTGCTCAGGCTCACGGTGTAGGTCATGGTGCTGGTTTCGCTGGCATCGCCCTCGTTGATGTCGGGCGGGCTCACCGCGATCGAGACCGTGGGCACGTCGCTGTCGTAATCCCCCCCGCCATCGTGGATGGTGCCGGTGGCCACGTCGGTGGTCTTGTCCAGGCTCTCGGTGCTGTTGGTCACTGCCGACACCACCGTCGCGATCACAGTTTCAGCGCCCTCGTACACCGAGTCGCCCACCGGATCGGCGGTGAAGCTCGCCGTGGTCTGACCCGCTGCAATCGTCAGGGTGTAGCGCCCTGCGGTGCCAGTGGGCGTGAGGCCTGCCAGGGCGTAGTCGCTGCTCAAGGTCGCGCTGCCGCTCAGGTCGATGGTCACCACCGTGTCGGTGTCCGACGGATTGGACAGGGTCACCGTGTAGCTCATCACGGTGGTTTCGCTGGCGTCACCCTCGCTGATGTTCGCGGGGGTGACGGCAATCGATACCGTGGGGTGGTCGTCGTCCACCGCGTCGCCAGCGTCATCGCCATCGTTGGCCATGCCGTTGTCCAGAATGGTGGCCACCCCGACATCGGTGGCGGTCACAAAGGGACTGGTGGTGGTGGCCGACAAGGCGAAGGTTTCGGGGCCTTCGTAGACATTGTCCGAGGTGGTCTGCACCTTGACCGTCATGGCCGTGATGTTGCCCGGAATCGTGTAGAAGCCGTTGGCATCGGGCACCAGCGGCGTGCTGCTGCCGGCCACGGTCACCACCAGGGTCAGGCCAATGTCGCCGGGTTCGGCGGTGTAGCTGCCGTCCACGCTCAGGTTGAACTTGAGCGGGAAGCCACCGGTCACGGTGTTCGAGAGCGACACGTCAAAGACGGCTGCACTGCCCTCTTCGGCCACCGGGTCGGAGATCGACAGGTCGCGGGCAAAGCTATCGTTGTCGGCAATGCGGGCGTGCGCGCTGACACCCGCGACCTCCAGCACCACCGTTTCGCTGCTCTCGATGAAGATATCGTCCACCGTGGCATGGGTCACCGTGAACGAGGTGATGCCCGGGTCGATCCGGACGGTCCCGGTCTCGCTGTCGAACACCACCTGGCTGCCTGCCGGCCCGTTGTGGGTGATCTGCAGGCCGCCGGTGTAATCCGAGGGGGTGATGCCCGTGCCCCAGGTCCAGCTCATCGGGTAGTCAAAGGGGATCGATGCGGCCGCCTCCAGGTTGACGGTGAAGGACAGGGTCTGGCCTTCGACGATGTTGCTGGTGATGATCGTCACCGCCGGCAAATCGCTCTCGTACGCCCCGCCCTCGTCGTGCAGGGTGCCGGTGGCGCTGGCGGTGGTGCTGCTCAGGCTGACGCTGCTGTTGGTGGTGGCCGACGCAATGGTCGCCACCACCGTCTCCGGCCCTTCGTAGTTGTGATCGCCCACCGGATCGACCGTGAAGCTGGCGCTGGTCTGCCCGGCCGGGATGGTGATCGTGTAGCGGCCAGCGGTGCCGGTGGCCGTCAGGCCAGCCACGGCGTAGTCCGTCGTCAGCGTGGCCGTGCCACTCAGATCGAGCGTCACCACCGTGGCCGTGGCCGAGGGATTGCTCAGGCTGACCGTGTAGGTCATCACCGTGGTTTCCAGCGCATCGCCCTCGCTGATGTCGGCGGGGCTCACCGCAATCGCCACCGTGGGCACATCGCTGTCGTAGCCGCCGCCCTCGTCGTGGATGGTGCCGGTGGCGCTGGCGGTGGTGCTGCTCAGGCTGACGCTGCTGTTGGTGACCGAGGACACAATGGTCGCCACCACCGTCTCTGGGCCTTCATAGGTGGTATCGCCCACCGGGTCGACGCTGAAGCTGGCGCTGGTCTGGCCCGCGGCAATGGTGATCGTGTAGCGACCGGCGGTTTCGGTGGCCGTCAGGCCCGCGATGGCGTAATCGGTCAGGCGCGTAGCGCTGCCGCTCAGGTCCAGGGTGACCAGCGTGTCGGTGGCCGAGGCATTGCTCAGGCTGACCGTGTAGGTCATGGCGCTGGTCTCGCTGGCGTCACCCTCGGTGATATCGGCCGGGCTGACCGCGATCGACACCGTGGGCTTGTCGTTGTCCACGCTGGTGCCGTCATCGTTGCCATCGGTGGCGGTGCCATCGTCCAGGATGGTGCCGCTGCCGGTATCGATGGCCGTCACCGCCGTGTTGGCGGTGCTGGCGCTCAGGGTGAAGGTCTCGGCCCCCTCGAACACCGTGTCGCTGGTCGTCGCCACCGCCACGTTCAGGGTGGTCACGCCACCGGGGACGGTGTAGACACCGCCCGAGGGCGTGAGGGTGATGGTGTTGCCACCCGAGACGTAGGTCACGACGAGCACGCCGGTCAGGTCCTCGGCTTCGGCCGACTCGCTGGGTGCGTTGGTCGACAGGGCAAAGCTCAGCGGCAGGCTGGCCTCCAGCGCATTGCTGAGCGTGACGGTGAACGCTGCGGCGCTGCCTTCTTCGGCCGTGGCATCGTTGATCGTCAGCGTGGGCTTGTCGTTGTCGGCGGTGGCGTTTTCGTCGTTGCCGTCGGGGGCCGTGCCGTCGTCTTGGATGGTGCCCGTGCCGGTGTCGGTGGTGGTCACCGCCGTGTTGGTGGTGCTCGCGCTCAGGGTGAAGGTCTCGGCGCCTTCATAGACCGAGTCGTGGGTGCTGCTGACCTTCACGGTCAGCGTGGTCACGCCGGCAGGCACGGTGTACACCCCGCCCACCGGGGTCAGGATGATGGTGCTGCTGCCCGAGGTGTAGCTCACCGTCATGGCCCCCACATCGCCGGCTTCGGCGCTGTTGGCACCGCCCGTGCCCAGGGTGAAGCTCAGCGGCAGATCGGCCTCCAGCGCATTGCTCAGGCTCACGGTGAACACCGCATCGCTGCCTTCTTCGGTGGTGGCATCGTTGATCGTCAATGTGGGCTTGTCGTTGTCCACGCCCGTGCCCGAATCGTCGCCATCGGTGGCCGTGCCGTCGTCCTTGATCGTGCCCGTGCCCGTGTCGGTCGTCGTCACCGCCGTGTTGGTCGTGCTCGCGCTCAGCGTGAAGGTCTCGGCGCCTTCGTACACCGTGTCGCTGGTGGTGGGCACCGACACCGCCAGCGTCGTCACGCCCGCGGGCACCAGGTACACACCGGCCACCGGGGTGATGGTGTAGGTGGTGCCACCGGCGGTGTAGCTCACCACCAGGGTCCCCGCCAGGTCACCGGCCTCTGCGGTCTCGCCCACGGCGTCGGTCGAGAGCGACAGGGTCAGGGCCAGGGGCGCCTCCAAGGCGTTGCTCAGGCTCACGGTGAAGGCCGCAGCGCTGCCCTCTTCGGCCACCACATCGTCGATGGCGAGGGTGGGCTTGTCGTTGTCCACCGTGCTGCCACCATCATCTCCGTCGCTGCCCGTGCCGTCATCGGTGATGGTGCCCGTGCCGGTATCGGTCGTCGTCACCGCCGTGTTGGTGGTGCTGGCGCTGAGCGTGAAGGTCTCGGCGCCTTCGTACACCGTGTCGCTGGTGGTGGCCACCGCCACGGTCAGGGTCTTGACACCCGCCGGCACGGTGTAGACCCCGTTGCTCGGGGTCAGGGTGTAGGTGGTGCTGCCCACCACATAGGTCACCGTCATGGCGCCGGTCAGGTCGCCCGCTTCGGCGGTCTCGCTCTCGGCCGAGGTCGACAGCGAGAAACTCAGCGGCAGATCGGCCTCCAGCGCGTTGGACAGGCTCACGGTGAACACCGCCGAGCTGCCCTCTTCGGTCGTTGCATTGCCGATGGTCAGTGTGGGCTTGTCGTTGTCCACCGTGGTGCCGCCATCGTTGCCATCGAGCGCTGTTCCGTCATCTTTGATGGTGCCGGTACCGGTATCGGTGGTGGTCACCGCCGTGTTGGTGGTGCTGGCGCTGAGCGTGAAGGTCTCGGCACCTTCGTACACATCGTCGTTGTTGGTCAGCACCTCCACACTCAGCGTGGTCACGCCGGCCGGCACGTTGTAGACACCCGAGGTCGGGGTCAGGGTGTAGGTGGTGCCACCCTGGGTGTAGGTCACCACCAGGTTGCCCACGTCGCCCGCTTCGGCGCTGTTGGCGCCGCCGGTGCCCAGGGTAAAGGTCAGGGGCAGGCTGGTCGCCAGCGCATTGGACAGGCTCACGGTGAACACCGCGCCGCTGCCCTCTTCGACCGTCACATCGTTGATGGTCAGGGTGGGCAGATCGCTGTCGTAGCTGCCGCCTTCATCATGGATGGTGCCGGTGGCGCTGGCGGTGGTCACCGACAAGTTGGCGCTGGTGTTGGCCACGGCCGAGGCAATGGTGGCCACCACCGTCTCGGGGCCTTCGTAGGTGTTGTCGCCCACCGGGTCGACGGTGAAACTGGCGCTGGTTTGGCCAGCCGGAATGGTGATGGTGTAGCGCCCAGCGGTGCCCGTGGCCGTCAAGCCGGCCGGCACATAGTCGCCGGTCAGGGTGGCGGTCCCGGTCAGGTTGAGGGTGACCACGGTGTCGGTGGCGGTGGCGCTCGACAGGGTCAGGGTATAGGTCATCACCGATGTCTCGGTGGCGTCGCCCTCGCTCACATCGGCCGGGCTGATGCCGATGGCGATGGAGGGGTAGTCGTTGTCCAGGACGTTGGCCGTTGCGGTTTTGGTGCCCACGGTCAGGGTCGCCGATTCGGTGCTCTCGATCACCGCATCGTCCACCGTGGTGTAGGTCACCCGGAACGAGGTCACGCCTGCGCCCACGGTGACCGAGCTGTCGCTGCTGTTGTAGACCACGCTGGTGCCCGCCTGCAGGGGCGTGACGGTCATGCTGCCGCTGTAATCGCCGGCGGTGATGCCGCTGCCCCAGGCCCAGCTCATGGGGTAGTTGAACTGACTGCCCGCCGGGGTGGCCGAGCTCAGCGTCACCGTGAAGGACACGGTCTGGCCCTCGGTGATGTCGCTGGTGGTGATCGAGAAGGGCTTGGGCGAGGCCGCCAGGTAGCTGTTGAGCGCATCGAGCAAGCCCGACGTGGCGGCGTTACCCGAGCGATCGGTGCCGTTGGTGAACGTCCAGGTCGAGGTATAGGCCTTCAGGCCAATGCTGCTGCTGACGTCCTTGGTCGTGCCGCCGGTCAGGCTGTAGGTCTGCCCGCCATAGCTCCAGCTAGCGTTCTGTCCGACGTTCAGGATAAAGCCAAACACCTCCACCTTGCTGCCGGTGGTCTCGCGCCAGTTGAGCGCGCCGGCCAGGTCGTAATAGGTGCCGCTGGCCAGCGTCACGCGCAGCGTGCCGGCCAGGTCGTTGCCCTGGGTGCCACCGTCGCCAAACAAGCCGTCACCGTTGGCGTCGGACTGCATGAACGAAACACGGGCAATGCCCATGGTCGACAGCGTCTTGATGGCGTTGGACTGGTTGGTGTTCGTCCCTTGCGTGCCCACATAGCCGTCAAAAAAGCCCACGCTCACCACCGGCGCTGCGGCCAGCTCGACGTCGACCAGCTGGTCGCCCAGGCGCAGCGCGCTGCGATCGTTTTCGGTCTGGCTGGTCTCGCTGACGCTCTCGCCCAAGACCGTGGCGGCAAAGCGCTGACCCTCGTCACCGGCGCTGTCCTGCCCGGGGTTGAGCTGCGCATCGATCCAGTGGCCCAGTTCCTCGAGCATGACCCGCTCGACCTGGGTGCTGTCGACAGCGTCCTGCAGCAGGCGATCGTTGAGGTAAATGACCGGGGTGCCGTCGGGCCCTTGCGCGGCAAACGCCCCCAATGCACCCAGCATCTGCGCGTCGGCCAGGGTCTGCACCGTCACGCCCACGCGGCCTGCCTGCACATCGGCCAAGAAGGCGTTGGCCTTGGCCAGCCACTGCTCGGTGGGGGCCTGTGCGCCGCCGTTGATCAGTTCATGCAGGCCGCGCGCATCGAGCGTGGCCAAGAAGTTTTTGGCATCTTGCTGCGCGCGCACCAAGGCCTCGGTCGCCAGGGGGCTGCGCAAGGTGGCGCTCAGCAGGGGCTGCGTGCGCTCGGCGCCCAGCACCTGGTCGACCGCCGTGTCCAAGCCTGCGCCGTCGAACATAAAGCGCTGCTCCAGCGCCATCAGGCCACTGCTGCGGCGGGTCTTGGGACCGCGCGGATTGACCTGGATGTGGGGCGATGCCTTCTTCATTCTCATTCTCCTGCCGGCACATGCCGGACATCGTGTCGTACTTCAGACTGTCTTAGTTGGGCGAGACCTGGATGCGGCCGCTCATGCCGGCCATCAGCTCCGGGTATTGCCCGTCAATTGCGGCCACCACCTTGATCGACTGGCTGACCGCGTCCACGCGCGCGCCAATCCGCACAAAGCGGGCCGGGTAGGTTTTGCGGGTCTCGTCAATGCGGACCTTCAAGCCATGCCCCACCTTGAGCCAGACCAGCCAGCTCGATGGGACCAGAAACTCCAGCTCCAGCACCCGGTCGTCCAGGATGTCGAGCACGGGCTGGCCCGGCTGCACAAACTGTTGCTCGCGCGCCTTTTGCTCGGCAATGCGGCCATCGAACGGGGCCTTGATCTCGCATTTGGACAGCAGTGTCTGCTGCCCCTGCACCTCGGCCTGCGCACGGTCGAGCTGCGCCCGCGAGGTCTCCAGCTCCAGCTGGCCCACCGAGTTGAGCTCGGACAGGCGCTGATTGGAGCGGTAGGTGGCCTGGGCCTGCGCCACCTCGGCCTGCGCCTTGAGCAGCTGGGCTTGTTGCAAGCTGCAATCAAAGGCCAGCAGGAGCTGGCCCCGCGCAAAGCGGCTGCCCTCGGGCAGCGGCAAGCTGGCAATCCGGGCGCCCACCTCGGCGGCCAGCGTGGTGTAACGCTGGGGCAGCAGCTGCGCGCGGATCTCCTGACGCTCGAGTGCCATGCGCGGCGGCGCTTCGGCCGCCGGCGCCGGCGTCGGCGCGGGGGCCTCGCTGGGCGGGCGAACTGCCTGTCCCTGGCGCACCGGTGGCAGCACCGACTGCGCATGCACCAGGCCCGACAGGCCCAGCCACACGCCCGCCGCCACCCCCCATGCGCGGGTCATCACCATTTGGTGCTGACCGTGACCGGTTGGACCATGGGCGCCGTGTCCTTGAGCTGCGTCCAGGGCAGCGGCGCAGCGGCGAGCTGACGCGTCAGGTCCTGCAGCGAGGTCTCTTGCGTGCTGCCGATCTTGGGCTCCATGCCCAGCGTGGCCATCAGGCGGTTCTCGGCCACCTGCACCTGCGCCATCGCCTGGTAGCGACGCAGCAGGCTCAGAATGGCCGCGGTCTCGTTGCTCACCGAATCCAGCTTGCTTTGCGCTGCCGCCACCTGACGGTTCTTCATCAGGTCGGCGATCTGGCGGTCGGTGTTGTAAATGGCTTCGGCACGGCTCAACTGGCTGCGCGCATTCATCAGCTGCAGGCGCGAGAGGTGCACCTGGGTGACGACCGCCATCTGCGAGGCCAGGCGGCGCTGATCGGCCAGCTTGACGCCCGCCTCGGCCAGCTTTTTCTGCGTGGCGCCGGTGAACAGGTTCATCAGGTTCCACGACAGCTGCAGACCGGTCTCGTTCCACTGGTTGTGCAGGAGGTAGGCGTCCGAGTCGTACTTCATGCCGTAGCTGAAGGTGATGTTGGGGAACAGGCGCACCATGGTCTTGCGCACCTCTTCCTGCGCCACCCGGGTGTTGTAGTGCTGTTCACGCAGATCGGCGTTGTTCAGCAAGGCCACCTCTTCCAGGCGCTGCACCGGCACCTCGGCCAGGTTGTCCGCGGTCTGGCGCACCTGTGCATCGGCAATCACGATCGGCTGACCGACCGGCGCATTGATCAGATTGGCCAGGTCCACCATGGCGGTGCTCAGCTCCTGGTTGATCGATTCGAGCAAGCGCAGGTTCTCGAGCAACTGGCGCTGGTAGCGCAGGGGCTCGAGCGGCGTGCGCAGCATCTCGCCGGCAGCCTTGCGCGAGTCGGCCAGGGCCTCTTCGGCCAGCTTGACCGTGCGGGCCACATCGTCGCGCAGCAGCTGTGCGCTGGCCGCACGCCAGTAGGCGGTGCGCACGTCCTGCATCAGCACATGCATGGCCTTGCGACGCTTCTCGGCCGCCACCAACACGCGGTTGGCCGCCTGCTCAGACGCCGACTTGCCCATGCCATAGTCCAGCAGGCTCCAGGTCAGGCCCAGTTCGCTCATGGTGTGGTTGGGTTCCGCCGAGGTGCTGGTGTTGAGCGGATTGGTGCTGCTGGGCGTGGTGCTGTTGTAGCCGCTGCTCCAGGTGAAGCGGGCGGTATCGCGCGAGGCATAGCCGGCCTGGGCCATCAGGCGCGGCAGCATGTCGAACTTGGTCACATCGAGCTGGCCCAGCGCGATGGACTCTTCCATCATCTTGGCGCGTCGCTCCAGGTTGTACTTCAGGGCACGGGCCATGGCCTCGTTGAGCGTCAGCGGCCCGGCAATGGGCTCGACGCCCTGGCGCACGGCCTTCTGGTCTTGTGCCACCGCATCGCGCACTTCCTTGTCGGCGAGCGGCTGGGGGGTGATGTTGGCGCAGCCGGTCAGCACCAGCGTGGCCAGCATGAGCGCGCTCAGGCGCGGTTGAGCGATGAATCGGGTGGTGTTTCGTTTGGACATGAGGCCCTCGTTCGTGCTGTTGTTCTGAAAGTCACAAAAATGGACTTTGCATTACAACTGGCCGATCGATGCAAAACCTACAAAATCCTACAAATAGAACCAAAATAATAATTTTTACGAGTGTTCTCCGCCCATGTGTCGGCTTGGCGCCACAGACGGGGGCTGTCAGCCCAGGGTCATGCGCAGCTGCAGCTGGTAGCCCTGGCGGTACACCGAGCGGATCGGGTTGGCGCCAGGCAGGGCCGGCATGAGCTTTTTGCGCAGCCGCACCATGCGCACCTCCAGAGCGGCCTTGCCCGCCTCGTCGGGCGGCAGTTGCAGCTGCTCCAGCAGTTCCCAATACTCCAGCACCCGGTCACCGGCCAGCACCAAGGCCTGCAACACCTGAACCTCGCCCGCGGTCAGGGTCACCTCTGCATGCGGGGTGCGCAGCTGCTGCTGCGCCAACACCAGCACCGCATCGGGCTCGGCGGGCGCCAGGCGCCGCTGCAGGGCGCGCACAGCCCCCAGCAACTCCTCGTTGTGCACCGGCTTGGACAAAAAGAAGTCGGCCCCTGCCTCGTAGGCCGCCAGCCGGTCTTCAGGGGCGCTGTAGGCCGAAACCACCAGCAAGCCCATCGAGGGCTGCACGCTGCGAAGGTGGCGACAGATATCGAGCCCACTCTCGCCACTCAGGTGGATGTCGAGCACCGCCAGGTCGATGCGCCGCTGGCGGCCCACATCCTCCACCCCGCGCGCATCAAATGCGGCCGAGACCTCAAAACCATGGACCTGCATGAAGTCGACCATGGTCTCGCGCAGCGCCTCGTGGTCCTCGACGATCAGCACATGAAAGCCGTTCATGGCGCAAACTCCAGCTCAAACACCACCCAGTCGGCGCGGGGCCGCGACATGTGCAGGCGCACCCCGGTGCGCTCGCACAGCATGCGCACCAGGTAGAGCCCCAGACCCGAGCCCACCTTCTGGTGCGCGCCGGGGCCCCGGTAATATTTTTGATACAGCAGCGCCGGATCGAGCACGGTGTCATGCGCCACCGCATTGCCCAGGGCCCAACGCGCGCCCCCAGCGTCCAGGGCCGAGATCTGCAGTTGCATGGCGCTGTCGTTCACCCGGTACTTGAGCGCGTTGTCCAGCAAATTGCCCAGCAGGGTGCGCAGCCAGACCGGATCGGCCCGCACCGGCACCGCCTGCGCCGGCCACGCCACCTGCAGGGGCTGCATGGGCAGCATCTCCTGCACCAGCTGCCGGCTAAAGGCCACCAGATCGAGCGTGACGCCTTGCGCGGCCGGGGTTGGGTCTTCCAGGCGGTTGGCCTGCAGCACCCGCTCGATGAGCTGGTTGATGCCCTCCACCGCCTGCTGGCTGCGCTGCAGGCTGCGCTGCGCGGCCGGCTCGGGCGGCGGCCGCAACACCCCCAGCGACATCCGCACCACCGACAGCAAGGTGCGGATCTCGTGGGTGAGCATGTCCAGAAACGCCGACTGTTCCTGCCGGTTGCGCTCGCTGATCTGGTGCTTGAGCTGCAAGGTGAGCACCTGCTGCTCGGCCTCGCGGGCGCGGCGCCGAAAGGCCTTGACGTTCTGGTTGAGCAAGAGCGACACCGCCGCCGCCGTCATCAGGGCATGGACCAGGCTCAGGTACATGAAGACCGGCGAGGGCAACCAGCCCAGCATCAGCGGGGCCATCGACAGCACCAGCAGCGTCACCAGGGCCAGGTAGACCCAGAACATGCGCCGCGCATCGGCCGCCGCGGGCAGGCCGCGCCAGAACAAGGCCAGCGCCAGCATGCCCACCCCCACGATCACCAGCCAGGCATTCAGTCGCATGGCCAGCCCAGGGGACCACAGCAGGTTCAGGCCATTGAGCAGCGTCGCCAGCAGCAGGGCATCCAGGGCGCGGCGCAAGCCCAGGGAGCCAAAGCGGCGAAACAGGAATTGGCGATGGAACCAGCCGCCGCTGGCGGTGGTCAGGATGGTGGCCATGCTGGTGAAGTGGTTGACCAGCGCCGGCGACCCCGTCCACCACAGGCCGATCCAGCCGAGCGTGCCCAAGGCCAGGCAGATGGCGCAGACCACATAGGTGGCAAACAGCAGGTAGACCCCATCGTGGTGCTCGCGCCAGAGCGAGAGGGTCCAGAGCAGCACCAGACCCATCACCCCCAGAAACAGGCCCGAGACCAGTTGCACCGACTGGGTGGACGCCACGTAAGCGTGCAGGTCCAGCCACTGCACATGGCTGAGCAGCGCGGAGCTGGAGGCCAGGCGCAGGTACAGCACATCGCCGGGCACCACCGCCCACTGAAAATTGGGCGCCGGATCGGGCAGCGTGCGCGCATCGTGCGGCCGCGTGTCGCCCTGGGCAAAGCGCTCGTAGCCGCCATCTTTGAGGGGCACCCACACGTCGATCTCGTCCAGGTAGGCCGGCCGCACCCGCAGCACCTGCGGCACCCAGGCGTCGCCCTCCTGGATCTGCAGGCGCACCCACATGGCGCGATCGGTGTAGCCCAGCCCCTTCAGGCCGTCGTAGGCCTGCCAGGCCTGCGCGGGCAGGCCCTGGACCTGCGCCAGGTCGGCGCGGCCCGTGGTGTCCACCCAATGGTGCAGGATGGCCGCATGCGCCGCCCCCAGGCCCATGAGGCCAGCGGCCAGGCCGGCCAGGGCCGCGCGCCAGAGGCGTTTTGCAAAGCCGCTCACCCAAGGGCTCCGGCGCCCAGCACCGGGCCTTGGCGCAGGCGCTGCACAAAGCTGGGCAGCTGCGCCGGCGACAGGCGTTGCACCTGGCCCAGCAGGCCGTGGTCCACCGCCCGCCCGTCCAACTGCGCGGCCAGCGTCTGCTGCAGGTGCCGCAGCAAATGGGCAGCCGTCAGGGCGTCGGCCAGGGCCCGGTGGGCGCGCCCTTCGTTGGGCAGATCGAGCCACTGCGACAGGGTGCCCAGCCGGTGGTTGGGCGCTTGCGGCAAGAGGCGGCGCGAGAGCAGCACGGTGCAGACAAAGGGCTGGTGCGCCATCACCCCCAGGCGGGCCAGCTCGGCCTGCCAGAACTGCCGGTCAAACGAGGCGTTGTGCGCCACCATGGGGCGCTCGCCCACAAAGCGCGCCGCCTCTCGCATGACCTGCTCGGACGAGGGGGCAGCGGCCAGCATGGCGTTGCTGATCCCGGTGAGCCGCTCGATAAAGGGCGGCACCGGCACGCCGGCGTTCATCAGGCTTTGGTAGCGATCCACCACCCGCCCGTCCTCCAGCAGCACCACCCCAATCTCGGTCGCCCGCGCGCCCTGCGCCGGCGTCGATCCGGTGGTCTCAAAATCGATCACGGCCATCTGCGACATGGCGCTAGGTTAACACCGCGGCCGTGTGCCAAGGTGGTGCCCGGCTCACCCGCCTGCACCTTGTGGAGGGCGTTTCGCAAGACACCCGCCCGCTGCGCCGCCACGGCGCCCGCATACCGCCCCGTTTGCACCACATGGCGAACACGCCCTCTCGCAGACCAAGAGGATGCGGTTCGATTCCGCCATGGCTGGCATCGACATGCTGAGCCAGGAGGCGGCGCTGCTTGCCGAGAAAATCCCCGATGGCACGCGCGACAAGCTCGCTTTGGCCAAAGCCTTGCAGGAGGTGCTTGACACCCGCGACGAGCGTGGTCGCGCACGTTGCGGCCGCCTTCGCGACCGTATCCACGGACACACGGTTTGCGCACAACGCCACCTCGGATCCAATCCCAGCATTGGTCAGGTCGGTCAGGTCCACTGTGAGCATGTCCATTGAGCTTGTGCCGCGGCGCCGCTTGGCTCAATGATCCATTTTTATCCTGGAAAAGATAAAATAACCTGATTCTGGATAAAAGGAGGTAATCGCATGATCGCGTACCACCGTACGGCGCTGGCGCAGCAGCTGGTGCAAGCCCTGCAGGGTAAAGCGCTGCTGGGCGACGCGCACAACGGCCTGTTCCTGGCGGCACCGCGCCGAACCGGCAAGAGCACCTTTTTGCAAGGTGACCTGGCGCCCGCGCTGCAGCAGGCTGGCGTGGAGGTGGTGTACGTGGACCTGTGGGCCGACACCCGCCGCGACCCGGGCACCCTGATTGCCGAGGCCATTGCCCAGGCCCTGCAGGCGCACCTGGGGCTGGTGGCCCGCACCGCCAAAAAGGCGGGCGTCAAGAGCGTGAAGGTGGCAGGCGCGCTGGACATCGACACCAGCAAGATCGGCCAGGTCGACGGCCTGACCCTGGTGGACGCCTTGCGCAGCCTGCACCAGGCGGCGGGCAAGCCGGTGGCGCTGATCATTGACGAAGCCCAGCACGCCCTGACCAGCGAGGCGGGCGAGGTGGCGATGACCTCGCTGAAGTCGGCGCGTGACCAGATGAACCAGCCCGGCCAGGTGAACCTGATGCTGGTGATGTCGGGTTCCGACCGCGACAAGCTGTTGCGACTGGTGGTGAGCGCGGGGGCGCCGTTCTACGGCTCACAGATCCAGGCGCTGCCGCCGCTGGATACGGGTTTCATCGCCCATGTGGCGGGGCTGGTGGAGGCCCAGCGGTCCGATCTTGTGCCGGTGGACCGGGCTGCATTGCAGGCGGCGTTTGCCGCCTTCGGCCACCGGCCGCAGTTCTTCATGGCGGCCATGGGCGAGGTGCTGAGCCCACTGTCCGGTCACAGCGGGCGCTTCGAACCGGCGTTGCAACAGGCGGCACAGGACCGACAGGCGCAGGATGAAGCGCAGATGGAGTCCGACTACCTGGGCCTCAAACCCACCGAGCAGGTGGTGCTGTGGCGCATGCTGGACCAGGGGCCGCGCTTTCGCCCGTACGACGCCGAGGCGCTGCGCTTCTACCGTGAGAAGCTGGGTCGCCCGGTGAGCGCACAACAGGCGCAAAAGGCCCTGGAGTCGCTGCGCGAGCGCACGCCTGCCCTGGTGTGGAAATCGGCGCACGGGGAGTACGCCGTGGAGGATGCGGCCATGCACCGATGGTTTGAGGCCCGAATGGCGGCGGCCCAGTGGCCGCCCGCGTCGCCACAGGGCCGCTTGGCGCTGGACGAAGACTGAACGGCGCAAGACGGTCAGACCAACAACACCCCTCAAACGTCAATATTCCCCGCCCGCAAGGCATTGGCCTCGATGAAGTCGCGGCGCGGCTCGACCTCGTCGCCCATCAGCATGGTGAAGACGCGGTCGGCCTCGATGGCGTCGTCGATCTGCACCCGCAGCAGGCGGCGCACCGTGGGGTCCATGGTCGTCTCCCACAATTGCTCGGGGTTCATCTCGCCCAGGCCCTTGTAGCGCTGGCGCGCGGTGGTGCGCTCGGCCTCGGACATCAGCCATTGCATGGCCTGGCGGAAGTCGCCCACCTTGTCCTCGCGCTGGCGCTCGCCCTCGCCGCGCGTCACGCGCGCGCCCTCGCCCAGCAGGCCGCGGAAGGTCTCGGCGGCTTCGGCCAGGGCGGCGTAGTCGGCGCCGTGCACAAACTCCTGCGTCAGCAGGCTGCTCTTGATGTTGCCGTGGTGGCGGCGGCTGATGCGCAGGATCGGCTTGTCGGTGCGCGGGTCGTGCTCGGCGCTCACCTCGGCGGGCACGCCGTTGCTGCTCAGTTCGCGCAGCTTGGCCTGCAGGGCCGGCGCGCAGGCCTGCGCGGTCTCCAGGCTGTCCAGGTTCAGGGCCACGCCGTCGGCAATCGCGCGCAGCGCCTCGGCGTCCATAAAGCCCGACAGGCGGGCAATCACCGCCTCGGCCACCTGGTGCTTGTGCGCCAGCGCCTCCAGGGTCGGGCCGCTGAGCACCTGCGAGGCTGCGCCCCCGGTGTGCACCACCGCGTCCTTGAGCGCCACCCGCAGCAAAAAGCCGTCCAGGGCCGCCGCGTCCTTGAGGTAGAGCTCTTCCTTGCCGTTCTTGACCTTGTACAGCGGCGGCTGCGCAATGTAGATGTGGCCGCGCTCGACCAGCTCGGGCATCTGGCGGTAGAAGAAGGTCAGCAGCAGGGTGCGGATGTGCGCGCCGTCCACGTCCGCGTCGGTCATGATGATGATGCGGTGGTAGCGCAGCTTGTCGGGGTTGAAGTCGTCGGCCCCGCTCTTGCCGCTGTCGTCACCGGCCTTGCCGATGCCGGTGCCCAGCGCGGTGATCAGGGTGATGATTTCGTTGGACGAGAGCAGCTTTTCGTAGCGGGCTTTCTCGACGTTCAGGATCTTGCCGCGCAGCGGCAGGATGGCCTGGAACTTGCGGTCGCGCCCTTGCTTGGCCGAGCCGCCGGCGGAGTCGCCCTCGACGATGTAGATCTCGCACAGCGCCGGGTCTTTTTCCTGGCAGTCGGCGAGCTTGCCCGGCAGGCCCATGCCGTCAAGCACGCCCTTGCGGCGCGTCATCTCGCGCGCCTTGCGCGCCGCCTCGCGGGCCCGCGCGGCCTCGACGATCTTGCCGCAAATGATCTTGGCGTCCTGCGGGCGCTCTTCCAGGTACTCGGCCAGCGCCTTCGAGACGATGTCTTCCACCGGCGCGCGCACCTCGCTCGAGACCAGCTTGTCCTTGGTCTGGCTCGAGAACTTGGGCTCGGGCACCTTCACCGACAGCACGCAGCACAGGCCTTCGCGCATGTCGTCGCCGCTGATCTCGACCTTGGCTTTTTTGGCCAGCTCGTTTTGCTCGATGTACTTGCTGATCACCCGCGTCATGGCCGCGCGCAGACCCGTCAGGTGGGTGCCGCCATCGCGCTGCGGGATGTTGTTGGTAAAGCACAGCACCGACTCGTTGTAGCCGTCGTTCCACTGCATGGCCACCTCGACACCGATCTCGGTGCCGGGGATGCCGCCGTAGCTGTCGGCCGGCCGCGCGCCGGTGGCGTGGAAGGCGTTGGGGTGCAGCACTTTTTTGTTGGCGTTGATAAAGCGCACAAAGCCCATCACGCCGCCCGCGCCCGAGAAGTCGTCTTCCTTGCCGCTGCGCTCGTCCTTGAGGCGGATGCGCACGCCGTTGTTCAGAAAGGACAGCTCGCGCAGGCGCTTGGCCAGGATCTCGTAGTGGAAATCGTGGTTCTGCTGGAAGATGTCGGTGTCGGGCAGGAAATGCACCTCGGTGCCGCGCTTGTCGGTCGTGCCGGTCACGCGCATGGGCGAGACCTCCACGCCCCCCACCTGCTCGAGCAGGCGGTTTTGCACCACGCCGCGCGAAAACTCCAGCGCATGCACCTGGCCGTCGCGGCGCACCGTCAGGTGCAGCCATTTGGACAGCGCGTTCACGCACGAGACGCCCACGCCGTGCAGGCCGCCCGAGACCTTGTAGCTGTTCTGGTTGAACTTGCCGCCCGCGTGCAGCTCGGTGAGCGCGATCTCGGCGGCGCTGCGCCGGGGCTCGTGCTTGTCGTCCATCTTCACCCCGGTCGGGATGCCGCGCCCGTTGTCGGTCACGCTGATCGAGTTGTCGCTGTGGATGGTCACGACGATGTCGTCGCAATGCCCGGCCAGCGCCTCGTCGATGGAGTTGTCGACCACCTCGAACACCAGGTGGTGCAGACCGGTGCCGTCCGAGGTGTCACCGATGTACATGCCCGGGCGCTTGCGCACCGCTTCCAGCCCTTCAAGGATCTGGATGGCGTCGCTGCCGTAGTCGCCCGCGGGGGGCGTGGGCAAGGCGTTGGACTCGGGCAGTTGGGGATCGCTCATGGTGTTTTCTGGTATCGCTTCAAACGCCAGACCCGCCATCGCGGGTCCGGTGGGTGCCGGGGCCCCAGGCCCGCGGCATTTGGCGGCTTGCCGGGCAAGCCGGCGGGGGTCAGATGCGCATCGGCATCACCACGTACTTGAACTGGTCGTCGTCGGGGATGGTGATCAGCGCCGAGCTGTTGGCGTCGGCCAGGTCGATGCGCACCATGTCCTGCGACATATTGGTCAGCACATCGATCAGGTAGGTCACGTTGAAGCCGATCTCGATGCTGTCGCCACCGTAGTCGATGTCGAGCTCGTCGACCGCCTCTTCCTGCTCGGCGTTGGTCGAGGCCACGCGCAGCGTGCCCGGGTCGAGGTTCAGGCGCACGCCCTTGAACTTCTCGCTCGTCAGGATGGCCGCGCGCTGCAAGGTGGCCAGCAGCGGCACGCGCCCCAGCGTCAGGTTGTTGCGGTGGCCCTTGGGGATGACGCGGTTGTAGTCGGGGAACTTGCCCTCGACCAGCTTGGTCACGAACTCCATGCCGTCAAAGCTGAACTTGGCCTGGTTGTTGGCAAAGCGCATCTCGATGGCGCCCTCGGCGTCCGACAACAGGCGCTGCAGCTCGAGCACCGTCTTGCGCGGCAGGATCACCTCTTGTTTGCTCGGCACCTCGGTGTCGAGCGTGGCGCTGGCAAAGGCCAGGCGATGGCCGTCGGTGGCCACCAGGCTCAGGCGCTTGCCCTCGGCCACGAACAAAATGCCATTGAGGTAGTAGCGGATGTCGTGCACCGCCATCGCAAACGAGACCTGGCCCAGCAAGGCCTTGAGGGTTTTTTGCGGCACGCTGAAGGACGGCCCGAAACTGGCCGCTTCCTGCACCAGCGGGAAGTCCTCGGCCGGCAGGCTCGCCAGCGTGAACTTGGACTTGCCGCCCTTGAGCACCAGGCGCGACTGCTGCGACTCCAGGCTCACGGTCTGGTCCGAGGGCAGGGTACGCAGGATGTCGATCATCTTGCGCGCGCCCACGGTGGTGGTGAAGTCGCCATCGTCGCCGCCGAGCTCGGCGGTGGTGCGGATCTGGATCTCCAGGTCGCTGGTGGTCAGCTGCAAGGCCCGACCCGTTTTGCGGATCAGCACATTGGCCAGCACCGGCAAGGTGTGGCGCCGCTCGACGATGCCGGCCACGGATTGCAGCACCGACAGCAACTGCTCTTGGGAGGCCTTCAGAACGATCATGGTCTACCTCTGTGTAGGGATCTTGCCGGCGCGCCGCACCGCGGGCACGCATCGGTCATCAGCACGCATTTTCCATCTTTTTTCCTCATTTTGATGACGGCCTGCATCTTTGGTGACGCCTGCCCATCATCCCTTGAGGGTTTGCTCCAGCACGTGCAATTGCTGGTTCAATTCGGTCAACTGCTGGCGCTCGCCCGCGATTTTTCGCACCGCGTGCAGCACCGTGGTGTGGTCGCGCCCGCCAAACAGCTCGCCGATCTCGGGCAGGCTTTTTTGCGTCAGCTCCTTGGCCAGGTACATCGCGATCTGGCGCGGCCGCGCAATGCTGGCCGGGCGCTTCTTGGAGTACATGTCGGCGACCTTGATCTTGTAGTAGTCGGCCACCGTTTTCTGGATGTTCTCGACGCTGATCTGCCGGTTCTGGATCGACAGCAGATCGCGCAGCGCCTCGCGCGCCAGCTGGATCGAGATCTCTTTCTGATTGAAGCGCGAATAGGCCAGGATCTTGCGCAGCGCGCCCTCGAGCTCGCGCACGTTCGAGCGCACGTTCTTGGCCACAAAGAAGGCGACCTCTTCGGGCATCTCGCTGCCCTCGCTGATCGCCTTGTTGATCAGGATCGCCACCCGCATCTCCAGCTCGGGCGGCTCGATGGCCACCGTCAGCCCCGAATCAAAGCGCGAGACCAGGCGCTCATGGATGTCGGTCAGCCCCTTGGGATAGGTGTCGCTGGTCATGACGATGTGGCTTTTTTTGGCCAGCAGCGCCTCGAAGGCGTTGAAGAACTCCTCCTGGGTGCGGTCCTTGTTGGCAAAGAACTGCACATCGTCGATCAGCAGCAAATCGAGCGAGTGATAGCGCTCTTTGAACTCGTCAAAGGTCTTGCGCTGATAGGCCTTGACCACATCCGAGACAAATTGCTCGGCGTGAATGTAGAGAACTTTGGCATCGGGGCGATCGGCCAGCAGCCGGTTGCCGATGGCGTGCATCAGGTGGGTCTTGCCCAGGCCCACGCCGCCGTAGATGAAGAGCGGGTTGTACAGCTGCCCGGGCGAGCCGGCCACATGCATGGCCGCTGCGCGCGCCATGCGGTTGGCCGAGCCCTCCACCAGGGTGTCAAAGGTGAGGGCGCTGTTGAGGCGGTGGCGCGCGCCCACACCGCCCGGCTCGTCGGCGGCGGGCATGGCTTCAGGGGCCTCGGCCACAGGGGCAGCAGCGCGCGGAAAGCCAGTATTGGCGGGGTTTTCGCGCGGAGTGATCGCCAACTCAATCTGGACCGGATGGCCTTGCAGCCTCTCGGCAAGGGCGCTCAGGCGGGCCATGTATTGGGCCCGGATCCAGTCGAGCTTGAAGCGGTTGGCCACGTGCAGAACCAGGCGGGCCGAGTCCTCGATCCAGTGCGCCGTGAGGGGCCGGATCCAGGTGTTGAATTGCTGCTCGGGCAGCTCGCGTGCGAGGGCTTCGCAGCAGGCCTGCCACAGGGCAGGCGCGGTGGGGGCACCGGGCATCACGGAGAGTCCGTCAGACGACATGTCGATGGCTGTTGTTGTGGATATGAACTCAGCGGAACACCGGTGGAGTCGACTTATCAAAAGCTTATCCACAGGCCGGCAGGCCTCTGAGCCGGGATCATAAACCACAAAGTCCCAGGCCCACCCCGCAGGAACCCCTAAAGCGAAAAAATTTCCAGGTCGTCAAAAATTTGCGATAATCGCGGGTTCCGTCCGACATTGCCCCCTGGGCCGCGTTGGGCCAGACCGCCTTTGCGCCACGGCGCAGGCCGCGCCAGACATGTGGGCCAACGCCGCATCGATGGGCCCGGCCCGCCCAACTCACAGGCCGCGGTGGACCCCGTCCGCCGGATCCATTCTTACAGGAAACGCATCATGAAACGCACCTATCAACCCTCCAAGACGCGTCGCGCCCGCACGCACGGCTTTCTGGTCCGCATGAAGACCCGTGGTGGCCGCGCGGTGATCAACGCCCGCCGCGCCAAGGGCCGCAAGCGCCTGGCCGTCTAAACACCTGCCAGCGCGCTGCGGTTTGCAAGACGCATCGCCGGTGTCCGGCCCCATGCAGCGTCTGAAGACTCGTCCGCAATTTGTGGCCGCCATGGCTGGCGGCACGGTCTCGCGCACACCGCACTTTGCCCTGCACCGGCTCGACCGCCTGCCCGGTCCTGCCCCCCGCCCCGACACCCTGCCCACCGCAGGGTCCGGGGCGCTGCTGTTTGCCGCGCCCGGCCCCTGGCTGGGGGCCATGGTGCCCAAGCGTTGGGCGCGCCGGGCCGTCACCCGCAACACCATCCGACGCCAGATCTATGCCATTGGGCAAGAGCAGGCCGAGGCCTTGCCACCGGCGGCGCATGTGGTGCGCCTGCGCGCCACCTTTGACCGCCAACAGTTTGTCAGCGCCACCTCCGTGGCCCTGCGCCAGGCGGTGCGCCAGGAGCTGCTGCAGCTGTTTGCCCATGCGCGCCGACGCAGCGGGAGCCCGGCATGATCGCGTCCCTGCTCAAGGCCCTGGTGCGTGGCTACCAACTGCTCTTGCGCCCCATGCTGCGCAACAGCTGCCGCTTTGAGCCCAGCTGCTCGGGCTACGCCCTGCAAGCCCTCTCGCGCCACGGCGCCCTGGGCGGCAGCTACCTGAGCGCCCGCCGCATCCTGCGTTGCGGCCCCTGGTGCGAAGGTGGCCACGATCCGGTCCCCGACACCCCGCCTCGCCTCTTTGGCGACCTGTTCTCCTCACCCGCTTCCAAGAAGTCTTCATGAACGACATCCGCCGCACCATTCTCTGGGTGATCTTTGGCTTCTCCATGGTCTTGTTGTGGGACGCCTGGCAAGTCCACAACGGTCGCCAAGCCACCTTCTTCCCGCGCCCGGACGTCAGTGCCAAGGCCGCCGCCCCGGCCGCGTCGGGCTCGGCCGTGCCGCCGGCAGCGGCCACCCCGGCAGGCGCAACGGCCGCTGGCACGCAAGTGCCAGCGCAAGCCGCACCGGCCGCCCCGCGCGAGACCATCGAGGTCCAGACCGATGTGCTGCGCCTGCGCATCGACACCCTGGGCGCCACCTTGGTCGAGGCGACCTTCCCCCAGCATGCCGACATAGTGGATCCGGCCAAGCCGTTCACGCTGATGACGCAAAGCGCGCAGCACACCTATGTGGCGCAGACCGGCCTGGTGGGCGGCAACCTGCCCAACCACCTGAGCCCGATGCGCCTGGTCAGCGGCGAGCGCCGCCTGGCCGATGGCCAGAACACCCTCACCCTGCGCTTTGAAGGCGCGAGCGACAGCGGCATCAAGCTGGTCAAAACCTACACCCTCAACCGTGGCAGCTACGCCATCGAGGTGGCGCACGAGGTCAGCAACAGCGGCAGTGCCGCCGTGGCCCCGCAGCTGTACCTGCAGCTGGTGCGCGACAACACCAAGCCCGCGGGCGAGTCCTCGTTCTACTCCACCTTCACCGGCCCGGCGGTCTACACCGAAGCCAAGAAGTACCAGAAGGTCGAGTTTGACGACATCGCCAAGAACAAGGCCGAGATCGAGCGCAATGCCGACAACGGCTATGTGGCCATGGTGCAGCACTACTTTGCCAGCGCCTGGCTGCTCGGCCAAGGCGTTGCGCGCGAGAACTTTGTCCGCAAGACCGATCAAAACCTGTTTGCCGCCGGCATGGTGACGCCGCTGGGCGAGCTGGCCCCGGGCCAGAGCCGCAGCGTCAAGGCCACCCTGTACACCGGCCCGCAGGAAGAAAAACGCCTGGAAGCCCTGGCCCCCGGCCTGGAGCTGGTCAAGGACTATGGCTGGCTGACCATGCTGGCCAAGCCCCTGTACTGGCTGCTCGACAAGCTGCACGGCTTCCTGGGCAACTGGGGCTGGTCGATCATGGCCCTGGTGCTGCTGCTCAAGATCGCCTTCTACTGGCTCAATGCCAAGGCTTACGCCAGCATGGCCAAGATGAAGGCGGTCAACCCGCGCATCATGGAAATGCGCGAGCGCCTCAAGAACAACCCGCAGCAAATGCAGATGGAGATGATGAAGATCTACCGCGAGGAGAAGGTCAACCCCATGGGCGGCTGCTTCCCGATGCTGGTCCAGATCCCGGTCTTCATTGCCCTGTACTGGGTGCTGCTGTCGAGCGTGGAAATGCGCAACGCGCCCTGGATCGGCTGGATCACCGACCTCTCGGCCAAGGACCCGTACTTCATCCTGCCGGTGGTGATGACGCTGTCGACGCTGCTGCAGACCGCGCTCAACCCCGCGCCGCCAGACCCTCTGCAGGCCAAGATGATGTGGCTCATGCCGCTGATGTTCTCGGTCATGTTCTTCTTCTTCCCCGCGGGCCTGGTGCTCTACTGGATCACCAACAACGTGTTGTCGATCGCCCAGCAGTGGATCATCAACACCCGCATGGGCGTGCCGCCGCAGTTCAACCTGCCCAAGTTCAAGTGATGCCGCACGGCGCCCCCCGGTCATCCCGGGCCTGGGCGCCCGTCGGCTGGCGCTGAGCCGGCGACCCCGCGGCCCCCACCCATGCTGGCCCGCCACCAAGACCCCATCGTCGCCGTCGCCACCGCCCCTGGCCGGGGCGCGGTGGGCGTGGTGCGCGTCTCCGGTCGCGGCCTGAGCGCGCTGGTGCAAGCCTGGCTGGGCCGCGCGCTGGTCCCGCGCCACGCCAGCTACCTGCCCTTTCCCGATGCCGACGGCCAGCCCATCGATCATGGCCTGGCGCTGTTTTTCCCGGCCCCGCACTCCTACACCGGCGAGGATGTTCTGGAGCTGCAGGCGCACGGTGGCCCGGTGGTGCTGCAGCTGCTGCTCGAGCGCTGCCTGCAGCTGGCGCAAAGCCCGCTGGACAGCGGCCGCCCCTGCCTGCCAGGCCTTCGGCTGGCCCAACCCGGCGAGTTCACCGAACGCGCCTTTCTGAACGACAAGCTGGACCTGACGCAGGCCGAG